>AR_comb_assmDRAFT_10014060_pt1 | contig 12355 bp, 9 predicted proteins | sample ArasoioldDNA_FD_10543 | JGI IMG/M metagenome (IMG submission 10543) | reverse complement strand
TTCGACTTCATCTTCGAGACCAAGGACCTGCCCGACGGCATCAAGGCGCTGCTCGCCCGGCTGCAGATCCCGGTGCTGAAGGCGGCGATGCTGGACGGCGCGTTCTTCGCCAAGAAGAACCACCCGTCGCGCCTGCTCGTCAACGCGCTCGCCGAAGCGGGGCTCGGGTGGTCGCCGGTGATGGGTCAGGAGGACCCGCTCTACAAGAAGATCGACGCGATCGTCCACCGGATTCTCGACGGCTTCGCCGACAACCTCGCGATCTTCGACGAGCTCCGCGAAGATCTCGAATTGTTTCTCGCCGAAGAGGAAAAGGCCGCCGAGGCGAACATCCAGACCACGGCCGAGGAAATCAACCAGAGCGATCGCAAGCAGATCGCGACGGGCGTATCGAAGGCCGAGATCGAGCGGCGCATCGAGCAATACCCGATTCCGAATTTCCTGGCGACGTTCCTGCGCTCCCGTTGGCAGGCGGCGCTCGAGAACCTCTACCTCCAGCAGGGCGAGGAGAGCGAGGCGTGGGGACAGGCGGTCGCGACGCTCGAGGATCTCGTCTGGAGCGTGCAGCCCAAGAAGACGAACGAGGATCGCCGCCATCTCGTGGCGCTGCTCCCCTCGTTGCTGAAGCGGATGTCGTCGGGCATGCAAAACGTGACCTGGCCGCCGGAGGACCGCGAGCGGTTCATGGCGAATCTCGTCGAGGCGCACGCCGCCGCGGTGAAGCCGGCGCTCGCCGCGGTCGCACTCCCCACCGCCGCGGTCGCCGAGCAGGCGAAGGCGGAGGCCGTGATCGCCAAGGCCGCGGGCGACGAGGTTGCCGCGGCGAAGGCCGAGCAGCTTGCGGCCGCGATGGAACAGGCGGAGCCGGCGCCGGTCGAGCCGGTGCCGGAGCTCATCGAGGACCAGTTCCTCGAGATCGCGCAGAGCCTCGAGCGCGGCATGTGGATCGAGTTCGAGGACGAAAACGGCCAGCTTGCGTTCGCGAAGCTCGCGTGGATCAGCCCGCTCCGCGGCACCTATCTGTTCACCAACCGCCAAGGTCAGAAGGCGCTGTCGATGACGGCCGAGGATCTTGCCGAACGCTTCCGTTCCGATCGCGCGCGGCTGGTCGAGGCCGAGCCGCTCATCGACCGCGCGTTCGGCTCGATGATGCAGCAGATCGACACCCAGTTTCCGGAGACGGAAGCGGCTGCGGATTGATGTTCGGTTGAAGGCCGCGGTTCCCAGCATCGGCGCGCTGATCATCGGCGACGAGATCCTCTCGGGCAAGCGCGCCGACAAGCATCTCGAGCATGTGATCGCTACGCTGTCGGCACGGCGGCTCGCCCTCACGTGGGCGCGCTACGAAGGCGACGATCGCGCCCGCCTCGTCGCGTTGCTGCGGGAGACGTTCGCCGCCGGCGATATCGTGTTCGCGTTCGGCGGCGTTGGCGCAACGCCGGACGACCACACGCGGCAGGCGGCGGCCGCTGCGCTGCGCGTCCCGCTGGTGCGGCATCCGCAGGCGCTCGCGGAAATCGAGGCGCGCTTCGGCAAGGACGCCTGGCCGCATCGCGTGCTGATGGCGGATTTCCCGGAAGGCTGCACGATCATTCCGAATCCGGTGAATCGGATCGCATCGTTCTCGCTTCGCGATCACCACTTCTTCCCGGGTTTTCCGCAAATGGCGTGGCCGATGCTGGATTGGGTGCTCGCGACGCGCTATCCAGCGCTCGCCGCGGCGCCGTCCGCCGAGCGCGCGATCGTCGTGTATGGCGCCGGCGAGAGTCAGCTTCTTCCCGTGATGGAGGACAACGTCGCGCGCTTTCCGCAGCTGAAGCTTTTCAGCCTGCCGTCGTTCCTGCCCGATGGAGGGAGGAGGATCGAGCTCGGCGTGCGCGGCGACCCGGCCCTTCTCGAAGCGGCCATAGCGCACCTCACCGCCGGTGTCGACGCCGGCGGCTTTCGCTGGGAGCCGCTCCCCATTGCGAAGCGGGAGGAATGAAGACGGTCCTGCACGCGCTGTCGCGAGCGCTTCCGTTGCTCGCAGATCGCCGGGTGCTCGTGCTCGTCGCCGCACCGCTCGTGGTCGCGGTCGTGTTGTGGCTCGTTGCGGCGGGCGCGTTCGGCGTGCAACTCACCCATGCCCTTGCGGCGCTCATCGGGCGCGCGCTCGCCACGATCGGACTGGGCGCGGAGCCAGGCGCGATTGCAACGGCGGGCGGCGCGATCGTCGCGTTCCTCTTGATCACCATCGCCGCGGGCGCGCTTGCGCTGACGGTGATCGCCGTTTTCGCGGGGCCGGTGTTCGTGCGCGTCGTCGAGTCGCGGCACTTTCCCGCGCTGGCAAAAAAGCACGGCGGAACGGCGGCCGGCGGCGCCGTCAACGCATTCGTCGCGGTCGCGTTGTGGATTCCGATGGCGCTTGCCGTGCTGCCCTTCCTGCTGTTTCCGCCGATCGGCCTGCCGTTGTCGTTGTGCGCCAACGCATGGCTCAACCAGCGGCTCTTCCGGTACGATGCGCTCGCAACGCACGCGAGCCCCGTGGAGCGCTTGGCCGTGATCCGCGGCGCGCGCGGCCGGATGTTCGGTCTCGGGCTCATGCTGTCGCCGCTGTCGCTCGTGCCCTTTGTCAATCTGGTCGCGCCGCTCTACGCCGGTCTCGCGTTCACCTGCTTTTGCCTTGGCGAGCTCGACGAATTGAGGAGGCGCGCGTCGGCCGCCGTGGAGGGGTAGTGGAATGAAGAAGAGCCTCGGCATGGATGCGAGCGGCCACGCGTTCGACGACGTCGTCGTCGGCGACACCTTCAGCCGCTCGCTGACGATCACCGACACCCACCTGGTGCTCGGCGCCGGGCTCATCGGCGACTTCAATCCGCATCATGTGAACGACGAGTACGCGAAGGGCTCGCGCTTCGGCACGCGCATCCTGCACGGAATGCTGACGAGCGCGGTGATGGGCGCCCCGGTCGGCATGTACTTTCATGGCACTGCGATTGCGTACCTCGAGCACGCCGCACGGTTCAAGGCGCCCGTCCGCGCGGGCGATACGCTGACCACGACGTGGACCGTCACCGAGAAGCACGCGAAGCCGCATCACGGCGGCGGCGTGGTCGTCCTGACGGCGGTGTGCCGCAACCAGGAAGGCGTCGTGGTCGCCGAAGGTGACGGAAAGATCCTGGTGGCGGCGTGAGCGGCTGGCCGGGGGAACGCGCGAGCGGCGGAGAGGGGCCCCGAGCGCGAAGCGCGCAGGGGATCGTAGCGAACGCGAGCGCGGTCGGAGGCCGCGGCGTGAGCGGCGAGCGGCGGCGTGCTGTCCGTCGGGTCAGTGTGCGGCGAGCGCCCGTGCGCATTCCGCGATAAGATCGGGGCCGCGATAGATGAGCCCGGTATAGATCTGCACGAGCGTCGCGCCGGCATCGATCTTTTCCTGCGCATCCTTGCCGGAGAGGATTCCGCCGACGCCGATGATCGGTATCGCGCCGTCCAGCGCCTTCGCGAGTGTGCGAATCACCTTGGTCGAGGATGCGCGCAGCGGCCGCCCCGACAGGCCGCCCGCTTCGTCGGCGTGGCGCAGGCGCGAGACCGCCTCCCTCGAGACGGTGGTATTGGTCGCGATGACGCCGTCGACACGATGGCGGATGAAGAGTTTCGCCATGGCCGCAACGGCGCCGGGAGTGAGGTCGGGCGCGATCTTGACGACAATCGGCGTGTGCTTGCCGTGCGTGTCGGCAAGCGTCGCCTGCTCGCGCTTGAGGGCGGTGAGGAGCGCATCGAGCGCGTCGTCGGCCTGCAGCTCGCGCAGTCCCTTGGTGTTCGGCGATGAGATGTTCACCGTCACGTAGGAGGCGCGCGCATAGACGGCACGGAGGCATGCGAGGTAGTCATCGACGGCGCGCGCGTTGGGCGTGTCGAAATTCTTGCCGATGTTGAGACCGAGGACGCCTCGCCACGACGCACGCTCGACGTTGGCGAGGAATCGGTCGACGCCGCCGTTGTTGAATCCCATCCGGTTGATGAGCGCGTCCGCTTCGGGCAGACGGAAGAGGCGCGGCCTCGGATTGCCGGGCTGCGCGCGCGGCGTCACCGTGCCGCACTCGATGAAGCCGAAGCCCAGTCCGGCCAGAGCGTCGATATGCGCGGCATTCTTGTCGAGGCCCGCGGCGAGCCCGACACGATTCGGAAACGTGAGTCCCATCGCGGTGACCGGCGAAGCGGGAACCTGCGGCGCAAACGCTTTCGTGAGTCCCACCCGGGCCGCGGCGTCGAGTCCCGCGAAGACGACCTCGTGCGCGGTCTCGGGGTCGAGCGCGAACAGGAAGGGGCGGAACAGCGGATACATTCCGGCGCGATGATAACATTTGCGCGCACTCAATCCCGGCTGCATCCGTCATGCGCTTCGCGAGTCTTTCCGTCATCTTCCTTTTGTGCGTCGCAACTCTCACGCCGTTGTCCGCTGTCGCGGGGACGTATGCGGGGCGCGCCGACGTGCGCGCCTTCATCGACGAAATGGTCAGCGAGCACGGCTATGACCGCGCGACCCTCGCGCGCGCGTTCGCGGCTGCGCGGTTCCAGCCGCGAATCGTCGAGGCCATGGAGCGCCCGCTCGTCGCCCCGCCGAAATGGTACGAATACGCGCCGCCGTTCCTGTCGCCGCAGCGGGTCGCGGGAGGCGTTGCGTACTGGAATGCGAACAGCGCCGAACTCGCGCGCGCCGAGGAGCGCTTCGGCGTACCGCCGGAAATCGTCGTCGCGATCATCGGCGTCGAAACGTTCTACGGGCGCAATGTGGGCAAACATCGCGCGCTCGACGCGCTGTCGACGCTCGCATTCGACTATCCGCGCCGGGCGGCGTTCTTTCGCGGCGAGCTGAAGCAGTTCCTGCTGCTCGCCCGCGACCAGCACGTGGACCCGATGCTCCCGAAAGGATCGTTCGCGGGCGCGCTCGGGGTGCCGCAATTCATGCCGGGAAGTTATCGCGAGTTCGCAGTGGATTTCGACGGCGACGGGCGCATCGACCTGTGGGCAAGTCCCGCCGACATCGTCGGCAGCGTCGCGAGCTATCTCGCGCGGCACGACTGGCAGCGCGGACAGCCGGTGCTGCTCACTGCCGCGATCGCCGAGGACAGCCTGCCTGCCCTGCAGCGGCGCCTCGATGGCGGGATCAGCGAGCGCCGCTCGGCGGAGGCGTGGTCCGGCGATGGCGTCGCGGCAGCCGGCGCGCCGCCCGACCTCGCAGTGGAACCGGTGGCGCTGCTGATGCTGGAGGAGAAGGACGACGACGGCGTCGAAAGCGCAAGCTATTGGATCGCCTGCCACAATTTCTATGTGCTGACGCGCTACAACCGAAGCCGCCTCTACGCGACCGCGGTGTTCGAGCTGGCGACGGCAGTCAGGCTCGCGCGTTAGCTGCGTGGGCGCGACGACAGCGCGCGCACGTGCGCGACCAGCCCGCGGGTGGAGGCATCGGTCACCTCGGGAAGCGGCGTCTCGGCCAGCAACGAAGCGGCGATCGGCGCGGTGAGCGTCTTGCCGAGCTCGACGCCGAACTGATCGAACGGATTGATGCCGAAGAGAACCGCTTCGACGAAAGTCCGGTGCTCGTAGAGCGCGATCAGCTGCCCCAGTCGCTGCGCGTTGAGCTCCGGCATCAGGATCGTCGTCGATGCCCGGTTGCCGGGGCACACGCGCGCCGCAACGGCGGCATCGAGCGCATGACCGGTAAGTCCCTTGGCGAGGAATTCGGCGCGCAGCGCGTCCTCGCCGCGCCCATCCATCAACGCCTGCGCCTGCGCGAGCGCGCTGGCGACGAGCAGCGACTGCTGGTCGCCCAGCGGGTGGACGGCGCGCACGGGAACGAGAAATTCGACCGGCGCCTCGCGCGTGCCCTGATGCAGCCACTGAAAGAACGCGTGCTGGCCGTTGGTGCCGGTTTCTCCCCACAACGCATTGGCTGTCGGGCCGGCGAGCGCGCTGCCGTCGCGCGCAACGCGCTTGCCGTTGCTCTCGAGGACAAGCTGCTGCAGGTAGGCGGGCAGCCGCGCCAGCGCCTGCGAATACGGGACGACGACACGCTCCGGGTGCTTCAATTGCGTTGCATTCCACCACCCGGCAAGCCCGAGCATGACGGGCACGTTGCGTTCGAGTGGCGTCGTGCGGAAGTGCGCATCGACGCTGGCGGCGCCGGCAAGAAGGTCGGCGAAGCGTTCCCAGCCCAGCTTGATCGCGATCGGCAATCCCACCGCCGACCACAGCGAGTAGCGACCGCCCACCCAGTCGGGAAGCGGCAGCACGTCGTGCTTCGCGATGCCGAGCGCGATTGCTGCTGGCGCGTTCCCGGTGACGCCGATGAAATGGGCGCCGACATCGACGCCTCGTCCGAGCGCCGACGCGAGCCATGTCTTCGCACTTGCCGCGTTGGCCAGCGTCTCGCCTGTGTTGAAGGTCTTCGACGTGACGATGAACAACGTGGTGGCGGGGTCGAGCGGGGCCAGAGCACGCGTGAGATGCTCGGGATCGACGTTGGACACGAATGCCACGTCCACGCCCTCGGTCTGCGGTCCCGCGCTGCCGCGAGCTCGGTGCGGCGAGGCGAGCGCCGTGCAAACCAGCAGGGGTCCGAGGTCGGAGCCGCCGATGCCCAGGTTGACGACCGCGCGGATCGGACGTCCCGTCGCGCCGAGGCGCAAGCCGCCCCGGACCTGCGCCGCGAGCGACTTCATCTTCGCCTGCGTGGCGCGAATGTCGGGCACGATATCGTGGCCATTGACCAGCAGCGGCGCGTCGCCCGGTCGGCGCAGCGCGGTATGCAGCGCGGGCCGGCCTTCCGATTGGTTCACTCTTTCGCCGGCGAAGAGCGCCGCGATCCAGCCTTCGAGCTCCGCGGCGCGCGCATGCTCGACGAGCAGCGCGAGCGTCTCGCGCGTGAGGCGCTCCTTGGACACGTCGAAGAGCCAGTCGTCCCATGCGATCGACAGGCGATCGAAGCGATCGGGATCGCGCGCGAATAACGCCGACAGCGTCGTCCCGGCGAGTGCGCGGCGATGATCGGCAAGTTCGGGGGAGGGCGAAGGCGGCATCGGCAGTGGCACGCAAACGGTGCAGCCGAGGATAATCGATTGTGGACACTCTGCAAACAGATGCTGCGAGTGCGCTCCGAGCCGGATCCCGGTCGGTACACTAGGCCCGCTTGCGAACGAGCGCGATGGACGCCCCCCAAGACAAGGATTTGCCGCTGCGCGAGGACACGCGCCTCCTGGGCCGGCTGCTGGGCGACGTGCTGCGTGCGCGGGCCGGCGATGCCGGCTTCGAGCGGGTCGAGGCGATCCGGCAGACCGCCATCCGCTTCCGGCGCGCTGCGGCGTCCGATGCGGGCGCCGTCAAGGACGAGCTCGGTGCACTGCTGAACGATCTGTCGATCGCCGACACGCTCGATGTCGTGCGCGCGTTCAGCTATTTCTCTCATCTTGCGAACATCGCCGAGGACGTGCACCAGAACCGGCGCCGGCGGGCGCACGCGCTCGCAGGCTCAGGACCGCAGCGCGGCAGCATCGCCGACGCACTCGACCGCATCGCGGCCCACGGAACGCCGGCCTCCTCGGTGGCGCGCTTCGTCGCCGACGCGCTGGTGAGTCCGGTGCTGACGGCGCATCCCACCGAGGTCCAGCGGAAGAGCATTCTCGACTGCGAGCGCGAGATCGTCCGGCTCCTGCAGTGGCGGGATCGCGTTGAGCTGACGCCGGAGGAAACCGAAGAGTTCGAAACGGGCCTGTATCGGCAGGTGCTGGCGCTCTGGCAGACGGCGATGATCCGCCTGTCGAAGCTCAGGGTGAAAGACGAGATCGACAACGGCCTCGCCTATTACGGCTACACGTTTCTCTTGGCTGTGCCGCGGCTCGCCCTCGCGCTGGAGAGCCGGCTGCCGCGGCTTGCCGACGAGCAGGGGCGACGCGTCCCGGCGACGATGCTGCGGCCGGGATCCTGGATCGGCGGTGACCGCGACGGCAACCCGTTCGTCACCGCCGAAACGCTGGAGTACGCAATGGCGGCGCAGGCGGCCGTCGCGTTTGCGCATTACCTCGACGAAATCCACCGCCTCGGCGGCGAGTTGTCGCTGTCGACGAGGCTCGTGCAGCCCACCGCGGCGCTGCTCGAGCTGGCGGCACATGCGCACGACGACAACCCCCATCGCGCCGACGAGCCTTATCGGCAGGTGCTGATCGGGATCTACGCGCGCGTCGCCGCGACGGCGAAGACCCTCGCGGGCTACGTGCCGCCGCGGGCGCCGCACGGCGAAGCGCCGCCCTATGCGACGCCGGCTGAACTGCTCGCCGATCTGGGGATCGTCGAGGCGTCGCTCGCGACGCACGGGGCGATGCCGCTCGCAGCGGGTCGGCTCGTGCCGCTGATGCGTGCGATCGAGGTGTTCGGCTTTCACCTCGCGGTGCTCGATCTGCGCCAGAATGCCGACGTCCACGAAGCCGTCGTCGGCGAGCTCGTTGCCCGCGCAGGGGTGACCGCCGACTACGCAACGCTCGCCGAAGCGGACCGGGTCGGCTTGCTCGAACGCGAGCTCGCGGGGCCGCGGCTCCTGCATTCGCCGCATCTCGTCTATTCGGAGCGGGTTGCGTCCGAGTTGGCGATTCTCGAGGCGGCGGCGGACATCCACCGGCGGTTCGGCGCGGCGGCGCTGCCGAATTACGTGATCTCGAAGTGCGCGTCGGTGTCCGACCTCCTCGAGGTGGCCGTGCTGCTGAAGGAGGCGGGGCTGGTGCGCGGCGCCGCGCTGGCCGTCAACATCGTTCCGCTGTTCGAAACGATCGACGATCTCGCGCACGGCGCCGCGATCATGGACGCGGCGCTGCGGCTCCCCTGCTACCGATCGTGGCTCGACGCGCGCGGCGGTCTGCAGGAAGTGATGCTGGGCTATTCGGACAGCAACAAGGACGGCGGATATGTCACGTCCAACTGGGCGCTTTACCGTGCCGAAGCAGCGCTCGTCGGCACGTTCCGCGCGCATGGCGTCCGGCTGCGCTTCTTCCACGGACGCGGCGGAACCGTGGGGCGCGGCGGCGGCCCGAGCTTCGAGGCGATCCTGGCGCAACCCGCCGGCAGCGTCGGCGGAGGCCTTCGCGTCACCGAGCAGGGCGAGATCATCGCCAGCAAGTACTCGGACCCCGATCTCGGGCGGCGCAATCTGGAGACGCTCGTCGCCGCGACGCTCGAGGCGAACTTCCTCGATACCGGGGGCGGCGGCGAGCGCACGGCGCGCTATCACGCGGTGCTGGACGAGCTGTCGGCGCACGCGCACGCTGCCTATCGCGATCTCGTCTACGGCACGCCGGAGTTCGTCGCGTACTTTCGCGCGACGACGCCGATCGCCGAGATCGCATCGCTCAACATCGGCAGCCGGCCGGCGTCGCGCACGGCGTCGACGCGGATCGAGGATTTGCGCGCGATTCCATGGGTGTTCAGCTGGGGCCAGTGCCGGCTGATGCTGCCCGGCTGGTACGGCTTCGGCGCTGCGATCGATGCGTGGCTCGACGTCTATGCCGACGGCCGCGAGGCGGGCGCCGCGCTGCTGGCCGAGATGCATGAATGCTGGCCGTTTTTCCGTACCGTGCTGTCGAACATGGCGATGGTGCTCGCCAAGACCGATCTCGCAATCGCGTCCCGCTATGCCGAGCTCTACCCGGATGTCGGCGCGCGCGCAGCGATCTTCGGCCGCATTGCGCGCGAGCACGAGCGCGCGGTTCGCCACGCGCTCGCCATCACGCGGCAACCAACGCTGCTGGAGGACAATCCGACGCTCGCGCGCAGCATCCGCAATCGTTTTCCGTATCTCGATCCGCTGAATCATTTGCAGATCGAGCTCCTCCGCCGATTCCGCGCGGGCCGGACCGACGAAAGGACGCAACGCGCCATTCACCTCACGATCAATGGCCTCGCCGCAGGATTGCGCAACAGCGGTTAGCGAGCCTCTCCGATCCGCACGCTATAATCGCCGGCAACGCATGCGCCCGACAGCGGAGCCGGCGTCACCTTCGACTCGCGCACCCCATGCGCATCCTCCTCTCCAACGACGACGGTTATTTCGCGCCGGGCATCGAGCGCCTCGCGGCGGCACTCGCGCCCCATGCCGAGCTCACCGTCGTCGCGCCGGAGCGCGACCGGAGCGGCGCGTCGAACTCGCTGACCCTCGACCGTCCGCTGACGGTGCGCACTGCCCCCAACGGCTTCCGATTCGTCAACGGCACGCCGACCGACTGCGTCCACCTCGCGGTGACGGGGCTGCTGGACACCCTTCCCGACATGGTGATCTCGGGCATCAACTATGGGCCCAACATGGGCGACGACACCATCTATTCCGGCACCGTCGCCGCGGCGACCGAGGGTTTTCTCCTCGGCATTCCGTCGATCGCGATTTCGCTTGCGTCGAAGGACGGCGCACATTTCGAGACGGCCGCTGCCGTTGCGGTCGAGCTCTTCGAGCGCCATCGCAGGAATCCGTCGGATGGGTGGCTCCTCAACGTCAACGTGCCGGATGTCCCGCGCTCGGAGCTCAAGGGCTACCGCGTGACGAGGCTCGGACGGCGGCACAAGGCCGAGGACGTGATCAAATCGAAGAGTCCGCGTGGCGAGACGGTTTACTGGGTCGGCGCCGCGGGCGCCGCCGCCGACGCCGGAGCCGGGACCGATTTCCACGCGGTGGGCGAACGTTACGTGTCGATCACGCCGTTGCAGATCGATCTCACGAATCGAGATCTGATGGCGCCGGTCGCCGGCTGGATCGAACGCTAAAGACGAGCGCCGCCGACGGAGCGTCACGAAACCCGGACGGCGACGGATGCCCGCCGCCGGCAGGGCGAGGAGGGGGAATGGCAACGCAAGGTGGGGGGCGGCACGCCGGAATCGGCATGACGTCGACGCGTACGCGCGACCGGATGATCGAGCGGCTGCGCGCCGACGGCATCCGCGACGAAATCGTGCTGGCCGCGATGAATGCGGTGCCGCGCCATATCTTCGTGGACGAGGCGCTCGCCAGCCGCGCGTACGAGGACACGCCGCTGCCGATCGGCGATGGGCAGACGATTTCGCAGCCGTGGGTCGTCGCCCGGATGACGGAGCTTGCCCGCGCCGGCGGCGCGCTCGCGAGCGTGCTCGAGATCGGCACCGGCTGCGGTTACCAGACAGCGGTGCTGGCGCAGATCGCCGGCGATGTCTACACGGTCGAGCGCATCGGCACGCTGGTTGCGAAGGCACGACGCAACCTGCAGGCGCTCAAGGTGAGAAACGTGCGGCTGATGCATGGCGACGGCTCGACCGATCTCGGGGAGCCGCTGGCGGTCAACGCGATCGTCATCACTGCGGCCGCGACGCACGTGCCGACGGCGCTCATCAAGTATCTGAAGCCCGGCGGGCGCATGGTGCTGCCGCTCGCGCAGGCGGGCGTCGAGGGCGAGCGCGTGCAGCGGCTCACCGTGATCGAAGCGACGACTGGCGGGTTCCGTGAGCAGACCTTCGATGCGGTAAGATTCGTGCCATTGCTGCCCGGCCTCGCGTAGCGGCCGCATGTGGTGCATTTGCCGAAATCGATGTCACGTTCCACGCCCGCACACCCTGACGCCATTCCTCGACTCACGCGGCTTGCCGCGGTTGCGCTCGTCATCATCGTCGCGGGCTGCGCCACGCGCTCGCGGGCGCCAGTCGAGGAGCGCTCCACGCAGCCGACGCGGCCGGCGCCCGTCGTCGCCGCGCCTGCGCCGGTACCGGCACCGACAACCGAACCCGAGGTCCGCGCGCCCACGTACACGGTGAAGCGCGGCGACACGCTGTACAAGATCGCTCTCGACAACGGCCTCGACTATCGCGAGCTCGCGGCATGGAATGCGATCGAGAACGTCAATGTGATTCGCGAGGGCCAGACGTTGCGCCTCGCAGCACCCGGCGAGCCCGCGGCCGCGGCCAGCGGCGTCACGACGACGCCGCTCCGAACGATACCGCCCGTCGGGTCGGCAGACGCGCGACCGCCGATGACGCCCTCGGCCACGCCGCTCGCCGTGCCCGGCGCGCGCAACACCGACAATTACAAGACGCAGCCCAAAGCGCTGAAAGAGCCGTGGTCCGAGCAGGCGTTGCGTGACGTCCAGCGCATCGCGTCCGCGGCGCCGCCGCCGGCAGCGGAACCGGTCGTCCCGCCCGTCGTTGCGCGCGTCGAGCCGAAGCCCGAACCCAAGCCGGAAACCAGGCCTGCGGACGACGAGGAAGCGCCGAGCTGGATGTGGCCCGCGACGGGCAAGCTCGTGACTGGCGTCTCCGAGAATCCGAACCTCAAGGGGATCGATATCGCCGGCAAGTCGGGCCAGCCGGTCGTCGC
>AR_comb_assmDRAFT_10109847_pt1 | contig 12359 bp, 9 predicted proteins | sample ArasoioldDNA_FD_10543 | JGI IMG/M metagenome (IMG submission 10543) | reverse complement strand
CATCAATGCTTCAGCGATGGATCCGGTGCAGGAAACCAAAAAGCTCACCGACGGCGGCGTGGACAAGGCATTCGAGGCCATCGGTAACCCCAAAACCTCCGATCAGATCATTCAAGCGACGCGACCGGGCGGCACAGCAACGATTATCGGCGGTTTAGGGAACGGCCCGTTCATTATCAGCAGCGGCCGTTTCGTCACCAGCGAGATCACCATTACCGGCGTCTCGAGCCGGCAAGCTCTTGATGTCGAGGAAGTGTTCCAGATGGCAACCGCCGGTAGGATCGAGCTCAAGAGCCTGATAACGAAAACGTACCGATACGATGAAATCAATGAGGCTTTAACGGATCTTGAACACGGGAAACTCCGGATGGGGATTTCGTTGTGGAACTGACTACTGGTCGGAAAGTCAGTTTCTCCGGTGAGAAATCCTTCTTCACCCCCATCTTGATCTTCCCCCGTCGAAGGGGGAAGAGAATTTTGGGAAGGAAACAATAAAGATGGGATCTCGAACGAAGCGGTGCCGCGTTGTATTTTGTGCCGTGTTCCTTTTGAGTCTGGTGCTTTCCATCCAGAAACTGCCCGCGCAAACTACTGTGCGCATCGCGTTCAACGGTTTTGGCGGTGTCGCGCCGCTCTACCTCGGTCAGGAGACTGGGATCTTCAAAAAGCAGGGATTGAACTTGGAGCTTGTATTCATTCCCGGCGGATCGCTGTCATTGCAAGCTCTAATCGGCAAAAGTCTGGATCTGCTCATGACCGGTGGGCCGCCGGTCGTGAACGCTTCTTTGCAGGGAGCGAAGATCAAGATCATCGCCGGTGTGATCAACCTCTTGCCTTACACGTTCGTCGTAACCTCCGGTATCCGAAGCGCCGAGCTCGTAAAAGGAAAGAAGATCGGCATCAGCCGCTTCGGGAGCAACACTGACTATGTTGTTCGATTGGCGCTAAACCATTTCTCCCTAACGCCCAACGATGTGCAGATCATTCAAGTGGGGGGCTCGCAAGCTCGTTTGGTGGCCCTGCAATCAGGGGCGATTCAGGCCACGGTACTGAGCCCCGAGGAAGCCTTGGTTGCACAGAAACTGGGTTTCGGTGTGTTGCTTGATTTTATCGAGAAAGGCATCGAGTTTCCCCATGTAAACTTTGTCGCGCGAGAGGATTATTTGGAAAGTCAGGCGCAAACGGTGAAAACTTTCATGAAAGCTTACGTGGAAACAGTTCGGTATTACAAAACTCACCGCCCCGAGGCGGTGAAGAAGATCATGACGTTGAGCAAGCTGCCCGAGCGGCAGATGGCCGAGGTCGTATATGATGGCTCATTGCGGGCCACTCCCGATGATGGGAAACCAACATTAAAGGGCATGGAAGTCGTGCTCGATGCCGCAGGGAAAGAAAATCCGAAAGCCAAAAGTATGACCGTCCAACAGCTCCTGGATCTCCGGTTTATTCCGTGAAACGGGTTGTGTTGCGCAACTAATTGGAGCCAACGATGAGTGTAAGGCTTTGGTTTAAAGCATGGGTAGCGGCGATTTTTTGGGTCTATGGTCTGACGGTTACTGCCTCTGCCCAGCAAGAACCTATTGAAATCATCGAAGACAACAGTTTTTTGATCGAAGAAGCCTACAATCAGGAGCCGGGTGTGGTGCAGCATATTTTCCAATCTATCTACAGCAGTGGCCCGAGGCAGCGGGGTTGGGCCTTTGCCTTCACCCAGGAATGGCCGATAGGCGGGCAGGATCATCAGTTTTCTTATACCGTCCTTGGCTATCACTTGAGCAATGAAGGAGAACGCCAATACGGGGTCGGCGATACCTTCCTGAATTACCGCTATCAAGCGCTCGAAGAAGGGCCCGGCAAGCCCGCTTTCGCACCGAGATTTAGCTTGATTCTCCCGACCGGTAACCGCGATAAAGGCACAGGCAACGGTGTTGTCGGTTATCAGTGGAACCTGCCGTTTAGCAAGAAAGTTGCGTCCCGGGTCGCTTTGCACGCCAACCTCGGTGTCACTTATCTGCCCCACGTCCGGTCTCCCATGAACAACGGGGATCTCTCGCCGAAGCGATCGCTGGTCTCGTCTTGGGTTGGAGGCAGCGCAATCTATGCGCTTTTGCCTCGACTCCATTTAATGTTGGAATGGATTGGTACCATCCAAGATAACATCAATGGCTCTGGTAGGGCGGTGCGCACCTTCAATCCCCTTCTATCCCCTGGAGTCCGCGCGGCGATTGTCAACGAAGAAGATTTACAAATCGTGGGCGGCGTCGGGGTACCCATCGGTCTTAACCGGCAGACCAACAATTATGGAGCGTTTCTCTATTTGTCCATCGAACATCACTTGTTTTGAGCTGTGCTAAAAAATCTGCGTTACTCGTATGCTAATGAGTCTAAGATGAAACCATTACGGAGGTGAATGATGAACGGTATTATCGATGCCGATACCCATATTTCCGAAGGTGAGGCGATGTGGAAGATGTTGGAACCGGATTTTCTGCCGCGCCGGCCCATCATGCTTAAGGTTCCCAATGATACTTGGTATGGCAACCGCGACGCTTTCTGGCTGATCGACGCTGAAATCTATCCGAAGCCCGCTGGTAAGGGAAGTTTTGCCCTGGTCACGCCGTCGGCGCAAAGCGTGCAGGCAGGCCGCCGAGATTCCACTGTCGGCACGCGGGAAATGACGGATATCAAGAACCGTCTCGTGGATATGGAGAAGTTGAACACCGCCGTGCAAATCGTCTATCCGACCCTGTTCCTGGTCTACAACACCAAAGATGCCGGCCTGGAGCTCGCCCTATGCCGCGCCTATAACCGATTTCTCGCCTCGGCATGGGCTGCGGCGCCGGATCAGATCAAGTGGGTGGTGGTGTTACCCCTGCATTCGATCAAAGAATCCATCGATGAGATTCGCTTCGCTAAACAGAATGGTGCTGTCGGGGTCTTTTTTCGCGGCATCGAGGATGAGCACACCCTGGATCATCCCTATCTGTTTCCTGTCTACGAAGAAGCGCAAAAACAAAATTTATCTATCTGCGTTCACACCGGCTGCGGCGTAAAATCGATACTCGAAATCTTCGACCTCGCGCGCAATCACACCTTCGGTCACACCCGAGTGATGCCTTTGCTGGCTTTTCGCGACATCGTGGCGAACAAGATACCTGAAAAGTTTCCCGGGCTGCGCTTCGGTTTTATTGAAGCGGCGGCCGGTTGGACGCCGTTTTTGATACACATCTTGCGGCGGCTGCTGAAAGAAAAATGGCAGCATGGCACGAGCGCTGATATGTTCCGCGAGTACCGGCTCTACATCGCTTGCGAAGCCGACGAGGATATTCCTTACATCGCCAGGTACACCGGCGAGGATCATTTGCTGATCGGCTCCGACTACCCACATAGCGATCCGTCGAGAGAAGACCAGTTTGTCAATGCGATCACGGTTCGTGAGGATATTTCGCCGCAGCTGAGACAGAAACTTCTCTACGATAACCCGCGGAAGTTTTATGGAATCTAAGGATTGGAGTGATGGAGTATTGGAGTATTGGTCGAACCCCAGCACTCCATCACTCCATTACTCCACCACTTCATTGCGCCGTGCTGCGAAAACACAATGAGAGTTAGGCTTCTAATCACTATCATTTTGATTGCGTTGAGTTTCACGGCTGTCCCGGCGGCGCGATCGCAAGAAGTTTTCATCGGCAATCCGGGGAAAAGCCTCAACTTTTTTCACTTCGATCTGGCGCTCGAGAAAGGCTACTTCAAAGAATTGGGCTTGGACGTGAAGCTGCTCAACACCAAATGCGATGTGGCGGTGACCGCTCTGTTGACAGGCGATCTGCAGGCGACCGGATGCGTGGGTACGGCGTCGCGTGTCATTGCCAGTCAGAACGTGCCCGTGCGCACGGTCATCTGGTTGTTCAAGAAACCGACCTTTTACGTCGTGGCTCGGCCTGATATCAGGTCGGCCGCCGATCTCAAGGGCAAAATTATCGGTATCAGCTCTTTCGGCAGCGATACCGACCTGTCCATGAAAGTGTTCGCACAGAGCGGCAAGCTCGACCCGGAAAAGGATATGAAGCGGATCGTCGCCGGCTCAACTTCGACTCGCCTCCAGGCTTTGAAGGCTGGTTCCATCGACGCGACAACTCTATCACCGCCGTTTAACGTGTTTGCCGAACAGTTGGGCCTGCGGGTGCTCGCCTACGTCGGCGACTTTCTCGAGTTTCCTCAGAGCGGTTTCACGGTCTCCGATGCCACGCTCAAAAATAAGCGCGACCTGATCAAGCGGCTCTTGCGCGGCACTTTGCGGGGCCTGCAGTTTACGCTCAGGAATCGCTCTGACACCGTGCACTTCATCGCCAAGGATTACAAACTACAGGAACTCGTCGCCGACAAAGTTTATACTTCGCTGCTTCCGGCCATGAGCGAAAACGGATTGGCGACGGACAAAGGGCTCAAAGTGATGGTGGAGACGCTGGGAACGGCGGTGGGCAAGAATGTCGACTTTCCGCCGGAGCGGTTGGTCGACTACACTTTGCTAAAGGAAGTACAGAAAGAAATGGGCATTCAATAAAAAGGGTGGCTTGGCAATGAATACAGTAAAACGAGCGCTCTATTTTCTCGGGTTGTTTTTTTGTGCCGGAAGTTTGCCCGGCGCAGGCAATAACGGATGGAGCGGCGACGCTCCCCAGCAAGTGCGCATCGCCTATGCCAGTCGCAGCAGCTCGGCTATGCCGCTCTATATGGCGCTGCAAAAAGGCTACTTCAAAGCAGAAGGGCTAGAGGTCGAGATCATTCAAATGAATCCGCGCCTTGGCGCCACAGCGGTGGTCAACGGCGACGTTTCCTTCGCCACCCCGTTTACCAGCGTGTTTCGCGGTATCCTCCAGGGCTTTCCAATGAAGCTCGTGTTTATCCATCTCAAGAAGGGCCCGTACTATGTCATGGTGCGTCCCGACATCAAAGATATTCAGCAATTGAAAGGCAAGAAGCTCGGGGTGGCGACGATCAAAGGCACGGATCAGTTAGTGGCTGAGGAGATGTTGCAGGCCAAAGGTTTCAATCCAAACCAGCTTCAAGCTGTCGCCATCGGCGACGGGCCAGTGCGAATGCAGGCATTGCTGAGCGGCGCAGTCGATGCGATCTCAGTGGCGCCACCCCATGATTTGATGCTACGCAAAATGGGCTATCCGGCGTTGGTTGGACCGCCGGAAGTTGGGCTGCCCTCGGCGGGCATGCTAACGTCCGATCGTTTGATTAAAGAAAATCCCCTGCTGGTCAAACGGACACTCAAGGCTTTGCTGCGCTCGCATCATTATATTTTGGAGAATCGACAAGACACGATTCAAACCTTAATCAAATGGCTGCCTCAGCCGCTCGATATCGCCGAGCATTCCTATGATGGCGAGCTCAAAACACTCAGCCGGGACGGCATTATGACCGACCTTGAAATCGAGGCGATTATCGCCCGGGTGGGAGAGAAAAAACGTCCGCTGGATGAGGTGCGAGATTTTTCGTTCGCCCGGCAAGCGATGAAGGAGCTGGAGGCGGCGAAATAAAATCGGGGTTCGTGTTCGTGGCTCGTGTTCGTCGATTACGAGCACGCCCACGATCACGTGCCGCGTTTTCTTTCATCCTATCCCACTCCGGCGTCTGCAATGTCAAGGAATCTCTCCGGAATACTGACGTGTCAAGAATACCCTCAATCGAGAACGGAAAAATCCAACACGCTATCTAGATTGTCACCTGTGGCCCCGCTATCATGAATAATTATGCGTCGACGCGAGTTTCTCAAATCCGCTGCTATTCTCGGTGCCGCAACAATGTTCTCCGACCCGCTGCCGGCAGCGACGCCGTCGCCCATCGGGAGGTTACAGGCCTTCGACTTTGCATGGCTCAAAGGTCATGCTCGCGCGCTCGCCGGTGCGGCTTACCAGCCACCTGAGCAGTCACTGCCAAAAATTCTGACCAACCTCGATTGGGACCAGTATCAAGCGATCCGTTTTCGCACCGACCGTGCGCAATGGGCCGGAGATGGCGTGGACTTTCGCGTGCAGTTTTTTCACCCCGGTCCGTTGTTCAAGGAGCCCGTGCGCATATACGAAGTGGTGAACGGGCAAGCGCGTGAAATCGTCTACGATCCGGCGATGTTCGATTTCCGCAACAGCGGGATAAATATCGCTTCACTGCAGAAAGACCTTGGCTTCGCCGGCTTTCGTGTCCACTTCCATACGGATTGGATCAGGGATATCGCCGCGTTTCTCGGCGCCAGCTATTTCCGCGCCGTTGGGGAAGACTTCAGGCAATACGGCATATCCGCGCGGGGGCTGGCGATCGATACCGCACTGGACCACGGCGAAGAATTCCCGTTGTTCAACGCGTTCTGGCTGGAACGTCCGGCGAAGGACTCCGGCTCGTTAACCGTCTACGCGCTGTTAAATTCGCCGAGCATAGCGGGCGCCTATCGCTTTTATATCACCCCCGGTGGAACGTTAGTGATGGAAGTGGATGCCGCACTCTATCCGCGCAAATCCATTGAGCGGCTCGGTGTGGCGCCCCTCACCAGTATGTTCCAGTGCGGCGAGAACGACCGCCGCATGGGCAACGATTGGCGTCCGGAAATTCACGACTCGGATGGGCTGTCACTCTGGAGCGGCAATGGCGAATGGATCTGGCGCCCCGTGGTAAATCCCGCCGGCGTACGGGTAAATTCTTACTTCGACGAAAATCCTCGCGGTTTCGGTCTCCTGCAGCGCGACCGTTTATTCGATCACTACCAGGACGACGGCGCGCATTATCATTATCGGCCAAGTTTATGGGTGGAACCCAAGCCCCGCTCCAACCACGGCTGGGGTAAAGGTGCGGTGCAGCTAGTCGAACTGCCCGCTTCTGACGAAACTTTCGATAACATCGTGGCGTTTTGGAATCCGGCCGACAAGCCCCAGCCCGGGCAGGAGTTGTTGTTTAGTTATCGGCTGCACTGGGGCGCGCGCGTGCCCGTGGCGCCATCCCTGGCGCAAGTCGTCGCCACCCGAACCGGTATCGGCGGCGTGATCGGCCGGACGCGGAAATATTTCTCATGGCGCTTCGCGATAGATTTTGCCGGCGGCCAACTCGCCACGGTGGCCAAGAAAGCCGTAGTGGAACCGGTCATCAGCGCCTCGCGCGGCGAGGTCGAAATTACTTCCGCGCGGCCACAGCCGGAGATCAACGGTTACCGCGCCATGTTCGATCTCAAGCTCACGGACGAAAGTCTGGAGCCCGTCGACTTACGGCTCTACCTCCGGATCGACAAACAGCCGTTGACTGAAACATGGATTTATCAATGGACGCCACCGCCGCTGAACGAGCGGAAGTATTAGCTCGGAAAAGATAAAGTTAAGGCCGGTGTCGGTTTGCAAGAAGACATCCCCATCCTTGAACCGGCGGAATAATACCCGGGTGGACTAAGTCTTTCCAAACCTCTACGCTCATATTAGTGAAAGTTGGCTTGCCGAATTCTTCCTCTAAGGCTGGGATAACGTGAAGCGCCATAGCCGCTCCTCCCGGCACCGCGACAGCATCCGCCTCGGGCGCGCGCTTCGCCGCTTCTCGCCCTACGTCGAGCGCGAGCTTCAGTCCCTCTTCTAAGGACATGGCAAAGGCCTCGGCGGCCCACTGGTTTCTCTTGGTGATGCCGACAACCTTGATTCCACCGGCTTCCAGGTAGCGAATGATCGCTTCATTCACTGCGTCCGCCCACCTGCTGCCGATCGTCAAGGTCTTGAGCCCGAGGTGGTTCATTGCAGCGATGAGAGCTTCAAGAGGGGCGTCGGCTGGAATGCCGGTTTTTTCTTTCGTCTGCCGCAACAACTCGACAACCCGCGGCCGGCCCAATACTCCCGAAATCGGCGCGCCGCTGAAAATAATGAGGTCGGCTTTTTCTTTGGCCAGGACCTCAACGCATTTCCAATAGTTGCCAACGGCCTTTTCCACTCCTTCGGGAGTATAGTTCTCAAGGCCGAGTCCGGTGGATATTTCCATGACATCCAACGGCACGAGGCGATAGAGTTGGTAAGCGGGCCCGCGCTGGAATTCTTCGTTCGCGCGGGGATGGATCACGCCGTAACGGAATCGGGGCAAGAGTTTTTCTGTAGGGTCAGCCATGACACCCTCCAAATGTTCAAGAGTTAATAAATCTATCGGGTGAGAAGGCATCGGATTTCTTGTCGGGCCCTCCCAAGATCAACTGGGCAGCCAAAGTACCGACGGCTGAACTGGTAGTGACGCCGTGACCTCCGAGGCCGGCGACCCAAAAGAGACCCTTGATCTTGGGATCCCAACCGATGACAAAACGGCCATCGGCAGACAAGGTTCTAAATCCGGCCCATCCTCTGCTTATACTGACATGTGAAAGACCGGGAATATAATTTTGGATTTTTTCCGCTAAAAGCTCCTGTACCGTTTCGTCCACGGGAGGATCGCCCGGCGGCAACTCCTGTTGATCGCACGCGCAAAGAAGTAAACCCTCGCCTTCGGGACGGAAATAGATGTCGTGGCTTACGTCCCAGACAAAGGGCCAGCTCGCATCAACCCAATCCAGTGGCGGCGAGACAAACAGATGTCGCCGGCAAGGGTGAAGCGGCAACTCGATTGCTCCGGCCAACTTGGCAACCATATTCGCCCAGGCACCGCTTGCGTTAACCAACACTTTTGTCTTGATGCTCTCGCCATTACTGACAACTTCGAGTTCACCAACACCCATCGAACGAATGGATTGGACCGGCCCGCCATAGCGAACGCGCATGCCTTTGGCTGTCGCTGCCTTGAGATAGCCCGATAAGAGCGCATGGATATCGATAATCCCGTCGCTAGCGCACCAAGCTGCGCCGTCGAATTCCGCATCTCTAAGAACCGGCACATGGCTCTTCGCCTGTTCCGGAGTCCATGAAGTTACCTCCACACCCAAGCTAAGACCGATCTCGGTATCGTGCCTGAGCTTCTCCCACCCCTTGCCGCTACCGAGAAGCAGTGAGCCGTTTTGCTTGAACTGAACCGGCACCGGCCAGTCCGAAGGAAGATGCCGCAAGAATTCCGCCCCATCCCGTGCGAGCTGGGCTAGCGCCGGGTCCGGAACACATTGGCGAATCATCGCCGCGTTGCGCCCGGATGAATGAAACCCGGGGATAGTCTCTCGCTCAAGGAGCAAGATGTCCGTTAATCCCAAACGGGTTAAATGATAAGCCGTCGCGGCCCCTGCGAACCCCGCTCCAATGATGATGCAATCCACCGAAATCATAAGTGATCCTTTATCTACACATAGCTCATTCCCAACGCCTGAGCCATACCTGCAAAGAGCCGCAGCGGCGCATGATTTCCATTCAAGCGAATTGCAGCTCTTGTCGAGCTTTGTTCAGGGTTTTAATCCCAAATAAACTGCGCTATAGTCCTGACGTAATGAGAACCCACCGTTACACCCAATGGGATGGCACACAGGAAGTGCTCTTCCCCACCACGGACGATCTGCTCAAGCATCTTTCCGACAATCTCCTGGAAGAAGAAGGGGTGCGCCGCGCACTGCGCGACCTCATGCGCCGCGGCTTGACGTCGGAGGACGGGCTTCGCTCGGTCAAGGGCATGCGGGACTTCCTACGCGAGGCGGATGAAAAACGCCGCGAGATGCTCAAAAAATATTCTCCCGATTCTTTCAAGCTCACGCCCGAAGAAGAAAAAGCTCTCAGCGACAAACTCAGCAGCCTGGCGGAAAAACTCGAAGCCTATCATGAACAAATGCGGAATTTCATGGAGCGTCTCTCGGGCAAGTACGCCGGCAACATGGACGAAATGCAGCGCCGGATGCAAGAGGCTTATCAGCGCTATCAGGAATTGAGAAACCGGTTGCAGAACCAGATCTCCGATCGCAGCATGCAACAGCCCCAAAACCTGACAGGACAGAACTATCAGAGCATGATGGACATGCTCGATAGAATGAACCAGCTTTTGCAAGACGAGAACTTTCTCAAGAACCTACCCAACATGTTGGATGCGGCCGTGGACGATCTCGACAACATGCTGGAAAATCTCGACTCCATGACACAAGAGCAGCTGCAGCAACTCAGCGACATGATGGGCCAGATGCAGCAACTGGAACAGCTCCTGAATCAGTACCCATTTCAGGGTTCCCAGCGCATGGGCATGGGCGAGGCGGGTCAGATCCTCGGCCAACTGCGCGGCCTGGAGCGCTTTCTTCGCTGGGGGCAGCGGGGCATGGGCGATCCTTCCGAGCTCGACCTCGAAGAAATTCGCCAGCTCCTTGGCGAAGAAGCCTACGAGCATTTGAAATATCTTAAAGGCGTCGAGCAGATGCTCGAAGAGGAAGGATACATCGTCCGGACCAACCACGGACTCAAGTTGACGCCAAGAGGCATAAGGAAGATCGGGGACAAGGCGTTGCGCGAGATCTTTCAGATGCTAAACAAAAGTCGCTGGGGAAACCACAACACCGCCGTGCGAGGATCGCAGGGCGACCGCCTCGAAGAAACAAAAAACTATGAGTACGGCGACCCCATGAATATCAATATCAGCGAAACGCTGCTGAACGCCCTTGAAAAACGGAAGAAAGGGGCCCCGCTCAAAATCGCGCCGGAGGATTTTTCCGTTCACCGCGTGGAGTTTTCCACCGCTAGTGAAACGGCACTATTGATTGATGTGAGCTACTCGATGTTGATGAACGATGCGCTCCATGCGGGCAAGAAAGTCGCGCTGGCTCTGCATCGACTCATTGAGACCAAATACCCGCAGGATACCTTGCACCTGGTCGCCTTCCGGTCCAACGCCAAGCTGATCAAGGCGGAAGACCTTCCATCGATCGTCTCACTCACTTACTTTATGGAGCACGGCACGGACATCAAAGAAGCTTTGCGGTTTGCTCGCCAACTCCTGGGCTCACACAAAACCACGAACCGGCAGATCATCCTGATCACCGACGGCGAGCCCACGGCGGCAACCTTGGACCGCGGCGGACGACTCCACAGCGGATGGGGCTCTGCTTTGCTCCACAGCCGGATCGTCCACGAGACACTCAAGGAAGTAAAGCGCTGCACTCAGAGCGGGATCAAAATCAATACTTTTATGCTGGGCGCGGACTTTTATCGGCAGGGCTTTATCGATCAGCTTTCGCGTCTCAACACGGGCCGGGTTTTTTACACTTCGCCGGATCAAATGGGTAACTACATCATGGTGGACTATATCGCCAACAAGCGGAAACGAATCGGGCGCGCTTAATCAGCCACACTCACCGCAAGTCCCATTCAACTCTTTTCGGTAATCACCGCCAAGACGCCGGTATAGGCGAACAGATGATTCTTTGCTCCCAGCGGCGCAAGCTCATAGCCGCCGAACGTGCCGAGCAACGGGAAGTCACCCAGCCCTTGCCGAATGTACGCGGTATCGATGCCCGGCATTCCATAGAGCGAGTTGCCGCGAGCGCAGCAATTAAAGTACAGACCAAACGCCGGTGTTCGCCCCTCTAGTTTTCGCGCCTGCCTCTGCAGCATTTGATTCAAATCCTCCCGCGCTCGCTGACCGTCGCGCAAGGTAAAGATGATGGACTGTCCTTCTCGCACCTGGTCAGCAATCCCCACGATACCCCTCTCGGGATCCAGTCCAACAATGTTACGCACGAGATATTGTCCGGGGCTGATAGTCCCTTGATCCGGATCCGCCGGCAGTCCAACGAAAATGAACATCAGAGCCCGCCTTAAATCCTCTGCGAGCGGACCTTTAAGGAGTTTAGCGAAGACTTCCAAAGCGGGGCGATCATTGATTTCAAAAATTAGATTTCCTTCGGCCTTGGTAATGACCATCGGTTCCGTGATCGGTTGGCAACCCTGCGTGATATCGATGACGGCTTCAAAGGATCCCGAAAGGTGCAAACCGGCTACGGAATTCGAGCGGCACTGCTCACCGCAAATTTGGTACGTCGCCTGCGCCGTTCCACTCTCGGAGGACCCGGCGCCAACCACAGGGACAAACCCGAGCTTTTGCTCCAAGCTGCGCAACAACTGATGCGGTTGGCCATTGTAGGTGTCAGGAAACAACGCCAGCAAAGAGCTCTGATCAGCACCGACCATTTGAGCGATACTAGCCCCGACTTCTTCGTCACGCTCGCGCAACGGCTCAAAAAGGAAAGGCCGACTCCGCATTTGATCCGACGCGAACACGAGCACCGCCAAGCCGTGCTGGCCCTCGATCTCCCCGGCGCCTGTCAGGATTCCGGCGCCGCTGGAACCCACGATGCGATCGCTCCGAGTCACTCGGGTCAGTGTGGACAGAAGGCTTTGGCTATTACGAGCATGCTCCACCGTAAAAAAAACTATCACAGCGTCGGC
>AR_comb_assmDRAFT_10272752_pt1 | contig 12360 bp, 10 predicted proteins | sample ArasoioldDNA_FD_10543 | JGI IMG/M metagenome (IMG submission 10543) | reverse complement strand
TCCGTGGAGATGGGAACCACCTGCCGATCCAAGACCAACGGTTCGATCTCGTGTATGCCCGCTGCGTGTTGGAGCACGTGGGGGCCCCTGAGCGCGTCTTGGGCGAAATGAGACGCGTCGCTCGAATCGGAGCGCGAGTGGGCGCGTGCGAGAACGACGTGACCCTGCTGCGCTTCGATCCCCCGTGTCCGACGTTCGAAGCCGTCTGGGCGGCCTTCCAGGAGTACCAGGCGCGGCTCGGCGGCGACAGTCGAATCGGCCGTCGGCTGTATCGGCTGTTCCGGCGCGTCGGTTTCTCGAGAATCGAGTTGTCGATTCAGCCCGACGTTCACTGGCACGGTTCGCCCGGGTTCGACTGGTGGGTGCAGAACATCATCGGCAACGTCGAGAGCGCGCGACACGGGTTGGTCACGTCAGGGTTTGCGACCGCGATGCAGATCGATGAGGCGGTCCACGAGCTCACGGAGCTGGCTGCCCGAGAAGATGCCAGCTCCGTCTTTGCCTGGAACCGAGCCATCGCTGTTCGGTCCTGAGGCTCCCAGACTCCTTATGTGCTACTTCGAGACGGGGTTGAAGGCCAGGAACCGCCGCGGATTGTCCTGCACGATCATCTGAATCGTCTCTTCCTTGACGCCGGCCTGGCGCATCGTCGGCAGGAACCCGGTGATCGTGCGCCCGTAGCCAGGCCCCTCGGTCATCGTCCGCTGTCCGATGAAATCTGCAGCGAGCAGCAGCTTGTCGGCGAATCCGGCTTCGAGGAAGGCGAGCACCATGGCCAGCTTCTTTGCGTCCGGGACGATCTGGACCGTCGTCACCCGATCGAATCCGACGAAGGCACCGCGTTTGGCGATCTCCTTGATGATGGTGGCTGAGGGATCGTCCAGGCAGCACGTGTGGCCGATGGCGATGTGCTGCGGCCGCACGCCCACCGACTCGAGAATGTCGAGCTGCTGCAGCCCGATGTCTTTGGGGACGTTCGGCCCGGTGCCGTACGAGTTGTGCGTGAAAATCGGGATCCCGGTGCGAACGCTGGCCTTCCCAACGGCGCGAAACACCTTCCGCTCCTCGAGTGTCAGCTCGGCGGCGTTGGGGTTCTCGCCGATCTCGCCGAACGCGCCGTGGCGCTCGTCGCGGGCCTCGCGCACGAGGTCGTCAGCGATCTGGTCATCGCTTTTCTTGGCGACGTCCTCCGGATAGCTGCGCCCCATGTAGAGGCCGCCGGCCGCCACGATGTGCACCTTGGTCCGGCTCGCGATAGTCTTGAGGTCGGCCATCTTGCGGCCCATATCGGTGTGCCCGCCGTCGACGATGCAGCTCACGCCTTCGGCACTGGCTTTGTTCATGAGCTGCACCATCAGCTCCACGTCGTCGGTCGCTGGCGGCGGGGGAGGCGTCGCCGGTGGCGGCGCGCCGCGGCCGCCGAGCATCGACAGGTTGATTGAGAGGTGTTCGTGGAACAGCGTCGCGCCGCCTCCGAGCGCGTCAGGCGGGACGTCCTTCAAGATCGTGCGAACGATGGCTCCCCGCGGGAACGTCACTCTCGCCCGGGCGGCGCCCTGCCCGGCGGTCGCCAGCAGGCGTTCTCCCCCCAAGCAATCCAGGACACCGAGTCCAGCGCCGGCGCCCAATATGCGAAGCCATTCCCTGCGGTTCAAGGTTGCCAGTCGATCGCGATCCATGTGACGTCTCCGTTTCGTTGCAAAGCATACCGAGGCCGAATGATGCACGGGTGGGCGAGATCGCGTCAACCGCTCGCGTGATACGATCCCGTGTTTCCCACAGGTCTCGACAGCTGCTGGAGGGCCGTAGCCATGGCATCCGCACGACGACAATTTCTTCTCAGCGTGGCGGGTTTCGGCGGCGCGATGTGGGGCAGTCGATCGGCGCGCTGGCCCGGCGCTCGAAGGTCGCCGTTCGAGGCGGCCGCCTCACCCGATGGGGCTACCTCGCCGGATGCCGTCGCAGCACAACCGGGGACGGCCGCTCAACGGCCCGACACCAGACTCCCGACGCGCGAGGAAGCCGAAGGCTGGTACGCCAAACGGCGGAACTGGGGCCGTTGGGGTGCCGACGACCCGATGGGGGCGGTCAACCTCATCACGCCACAGAAGCGGCTCCGGGCAACCGGTCTGGCCAAGACGGGGCGAACGGTCTCGCTCAGCCGCAACTTCGAGCCGGAGCAGCAATTCGTCCGTACGTCCACGACGGCAACGGGCGGATCCGTCATTGACTACTACGGGTTCATCTACCACGGGCAGACCGTGACGCATCTCGACGCCCTGTGTCATGTGTGGGATCAAGGCGGCATCTGGAACGGGCGCAGCGTGGACAAGGATATCGACACCCGCGGCGCGAAGTTCGCCGACATCACGGCCTTCAGCGGGGGCATCGTCACGCGCGGGGTGTTGCTGGACGTGCCTCGCCATCGCCGCGAGCCGTTCGTCGCGCCCGACAAACCGGTGCATGGCTGGGAGCTGGCCGACATCGCGAGGGCCGAAGGCGTCGACGTGGGTGCCGGAGATGCGCTGCTCGTGTACAGCGGACGCGAGGCGTACGTGCGCGCCGGCAATGTTTACGGTGGTGCCGCGCGGCCGGGGCTCCATCTGTCCTGCACAGCGTTCATCAAGGACCGCGACGTGTCGCTTCTTGGTTGGGACATGATGGACGCGCGTCCTGACGGTTACAGCCTGCCGTGGCCCGTCCATGGCGTCATTTTCAGCTTCGGCGTGCCCCTGCTCGACAACGCGCTGCTCGAGCCGCTCGCCGCCGCCTGCGCCGAGGAGCGGCGGTACGAGTTCATGCTGATGGTCCTCCCGCTGAAGGTCCCGCGTGGCACCGGCAGTCCTGTCAACCCCATTGCACTTTTTTAGAGGGCCGGTGGGGCAGCGAGGGCTGGTGGGGGGCGGGACAACCCCTCTTGGAGGCGTGACATGGGTCTGATGGATTTCATCAAGGGACAGCTGATCGAGATCATCGAGTGGACCGACGACTCGCGTGACACGCTGTCATTCCGTTTTCCAGACCAGGACAAGGAGATCAAGCGCGGCGCGCAGCTCATCGTCCGGGAGTCGCAAGCCGTGCAATTCGTCTACCTCGGTCAATACGGAGATTTGTTCCCTCCGGGCAAGTACACGCTGACCACAGACAACATTCCGATTCTGACCAAGCTGCAGGGTTGGAAATACGGGTTCGAGACACCGTTCAAGGCCGACGTGTACTTCGTGACGACGCGTCTCTTTACCGGCAACAAGTGGGGGACGTCGAACCCGGTGATGGTCAGGGACCCTGAATTCGGCGTGGTGCGGTTGCGCGCATTCGGCACCTACGACTTTCGCATCGTCGAAGTTCCGCGGTTTCTGAAAGAGGTGGCAGGCACCGACGACCACTTCCGGCTCGATGAATTCACCGACGCGATGCGGTCGCGCATTGTCAGCGTGTTCAGCGAGGCCCTGGCGACGAGCAAGGTTCCCGCGCTCGACATCGCGGGGAGGTACAGCGAGCTCGGCGAGGCGCTGTTGCCCCTGATCAACCCCGTCATCAAGGCCAAGTACGGACTCGAGATGGCGAGCTTCATCGTCGAAAACGTGTCCGTTCCGCCCGAGGTGGAGCAGGCCCTCGACAAGCGGGCAGGCATGGCCGCGGTCGGCAACCTCAACGACTTCGTCAAGTACCAGATGGCGCAGGGTCTCGAGAAGGGCGCTGGCGCGGGCGGCATCGGCGCGGAGATGGCCGTCGGCCTCGCGATGGCTCAGCAGATGCTCAATCAGCCGGGTGGAATCACCGCCCAAGCCACGGCGCCAGTCGCTGCCGGAGGGGCTCAGAGCCAGGGCGCTAGTGCCGGGCAAGCGTCTCTCGAGACGTTCGGACCCGCGGACGCGGCGAAGCTCCTGGGCGTGACCGAGGCGGACGTCGTGGCGAGCCTCGAGAAAGGCGATCTCAAAGGCAAGCGGATCGGCTCGCAGTGGCGCCTGACGCGGACGCAGCTGGCAGAGTTCCTGCACTCGTAGACGCTCTCCGGCGCTCGAACCCACTGTGAGCGAGCCGATCGGTACGCCGTCTGAGAGCGAACCCGCGGTCGCGACCGCGCGGGAGAAGTTTCATTGTCCGGCATGCGGAGCTGAAGCCCAGTGGAATCCGGACAAACGCGCCCTCATCTGTCCGTTCTGCGGTACCGAGTCGCCCGTCGTGCTTTCCGCCCGTACGGCCGGAACCGAGATCGCCGAGCACGACCTGGCCGAGGCTCTGCGAGGAGTTGGCGCGGTTCGAGGCTGGCGTGCGGACAAGTCGGCTGTCCGATGCCAGAGCTGCCAGGCGGTTTCGGTCTTTGACACGAGCACGGTTGGTCGGCGTTGCGACTTTTGCGGTTCGACTCAGCTCGTTCCCTACGAACAGACCGACGACGCGTTCACCCCCGAGTCGCTGCTTCCGCTCAAGATCTCCGAGTCGCAGGCGCGCGATTTGATCCGCGGCTGGTACCGACGCGTGTGGTTCGCGCCGAACAAGCTCGCGCTCAGGGCACTGACCGACACGGCCAAAGGCGTCTACTTGCCCTACTGGACGTTCGACGCAAGCGCCCATGCGTCCTGGACCGCTGACTCAGGAACGTACTACTACGTCCGCGAGGGCGGCAAGAACGTCCGCCGCGTTCGCTGGACACCGGTCTCCGGCGAGCTGTCGCATGTCTTTGACGACGCGCTGGTGAGTGCGTCGACCGGCGTGAACACCCGGCTGCTGCGAGGTGTCGAGCCGTTTCCGACCGACGGCCTGGTTCCTTACGATCCCGGCTATCTTGCCGGCTGGACGGTTGAACGCTATCAGGTCGATCTCGCCACAGCGGCCGTCCGGGCCAGAGAGCTGATGGAGACGGTCCTCCGTCAGTTGTGCTCGAGTGCGGTGCCCGGCGACACCCAGCGAAATCTGAACGTTCACGCGACGTTCACCAATCAGCGTTTCAAGCACATCCTGGTGCCCGTGTGGTTGATGACCTACACCTATGCAGCCAAGTCCTATCAGGTGGTGGTGAACGGTGCGACCGGCCGGGTCAACGGCAGCCGGCCCTGGAGCTGGGTAAAAATCACCTTGCTGGTGCTCGTGGTGGCGATTGTGCTCGTGTTATTCGGGCTCAGCCAAAACCGGTAGCCCGCCGGCGAGATTTCCTGCCCATCGCCCGGTCCGTCGGGTACAATCCGACCGATTCTTGACATCAACCGTGTCTGAGTGTAGAGAGAGGCATCTGTGGCCAGACCCGGTTGGCGTGCTGGCAAGTGCGTCTGGACGGCAGGAGTGATGAGATGAGTCGACGAACTTTCCAGGTGATCGGCGTGGGCGCGGCAGTGCTGGCCGTCGTGGGGCTCCTCAAGCTGGCGCCCGTCGCGGGCCAGGCGCCTGCCGACAAGAGCGGGACTACCCCCGCGGCCGAGGGGACGACGAAGGCCGGTCCAGCGGGAAAAACCCCGTGGGGCGATCCCGATCTGCAGGGTATCTGGACCAACGACTTCGAGACGCCGCTCCAGCGGCCTTCGCGCTATGCCAACAAGGAGTTCTTCACCGACGAGGAGCGCGCCGAGCTTGACAAGCAACGGGCAGCCATTATTGGCGGCGATCGCCGTCAATCCCGCGGCAGCGAGCAGGACGTGGGCGGCGCCTACAACGCGGCGATTTTCCTGTCACACAAACACATGGGCAAGCGGACGTCGCTCATTGTGGATCCGCCAGACGGCCGCATTCCTCCGGTGACGCCGGAAGTTGCGAAGCGGCGGCAGGAGCTGCGCGACTTTCAGCTTGCGCTGTTGCAGGCGTCCGACGTCTGCAAGAACCAGCGGCCTGGCTGTGACGGCGGGAAGTACGGGCCGGTGTCACCACGACGGTCCGAGACGCCGCCTTCCTATCTCTCGACAGGCGCCGCCGGCGGCGGCGTCATCAACCGTTCCGACAACCCGGAGGATCGGACGTTGGGCGAGCGCTGCATGGCAGCGATTCTGCCTGACTTCGGCGGCGCGGCCGGCTTCTTCCCTCAGATCGTCCAGTCGCCCGGAGCCGTCTCGATCTTCTACGACACCGGCCAGGGGCAGGGATGGCAGCGCATCATTCCGATCACCAATCGTCCCCATCTCCCCCCGTCGGTACGCCAGTGGTGGGGCGACTCGCGCGGCCGCTGGGAGGGCAACACGCTGGTCGTCGACGTGACCAACTTTACGGCGAAGACTGACTACCAGGGCTCACGCGAGAACCTGCATCTGGTCGAACGGTGGACGCGACTCGATTCGAACACCCTCGAGTATGCGGTGACGATGGAGGATTCCACGACGTGGACCAAGCCCTGGACGATCAAGCAGGAGTTCAACAGACAGAGCGACAAGGCCAATCGCGTCTACAAGGAACCCAGGTGCCATGAAGGCAACTACGGCATGCCGGCACTCCTGGCGGGCGCGCGGGCCGAGGAGCGTGCATTCGCTCAGGGGAAAGGCCCGAACCCGGCGACGATGTGCACGGCCGGGTGCGGTGGGTTTGCGGGAGGCTTTGCTGACGAGGGCGAGGAAGCCAATCCGCTGGCGCGGTAACGCGAGCCATTTGAGCCATTCAGAGGCGTAGCACACGGGAGGGTGGGATGCGAGGCTGGTCGACAGGCGCAATGCTGGTCGTCGCGGTTCTGGCTGCCGTCGTTGGAGCGGGTGGCGCGATGGCGGTGTCACGGCGGGGGGGAACGGCTTCGTCGACCCGTGCGGCCCGGACCGCCGACGGGAAACCGGATTTCAGCGGCATCTGGCAGGCGCTGAACGAAGCGAACTGGGACCTGCAGGCGCACGAGGCGCGCCCGGGATCGGTGACGCAGCAGGGTGTGTACCCCTACGCGTACACGAAGGTGCCGGCTGCGGCCGTGCTCGCTCTGGGAGCCGCCGCCGGAGTGCCTGGATCGGTCGGGGTCGTGGAAGGCGACGGTGAGATTCCGTACAAGCCCGAAACCGCTGCCATGCGAAAGGAGAACGGCGAGCACTGGATCGACCGCGATCCGGAATTGAAGTGCTATCTGCCGGGGATCCCGCGGGCGATGTACATGCCCTACCCCTTCCAGATCGTGCAGAGCACGAACAAAGTGCACATGGCGTTCGCGTTTACCAGTACTGCACGCACGGTCAATCTCGATGAAGTAGAGCCGCCGCCGGACGATACGTATATGGGGCACTCCGTCGGCCGCTGGGAGGGCGATACGCTCGTCGTGGATGTCACCGGGTTCAACGGCAAGAACTGGTTCGACCGCGCGGGGAACTTCCATAGTGACGCGCTGCACCTCGTAGAGCGCTTCTCGCCGATTACACCCGACGTCATTCGCTACGAGGTCACTATCGAGGATCCCAAGACCTTCACGCGGCCCTGGCGGATCTCAATGCCGCTCTACCGCCGCATGGAGCCCAACGCCCAACTCCTCGAGTATCGATGTATTGAGTTCGTCGAGGAGTTCCTCTACGGGAACCTTCGCAAGCAGCAGTTGGTCAAACGGTGGGAGGGCGATACGATCATCGTGGACATCACGCGGAAAGTGCCGCCAGGGGACCAGCTCCACGACTGGTACCGCCGGTAGCGCTTTTCGTGCTGGCGCGGAACGCGCCGAAACGGGCAGGAGGAGGTTGAATCCGATGCAGATGAAGCTGGCCATGGCGGTTGCGGGTCTCGTTCTCGTCGGGGCGGCGGGTTCGCTGTCGGCGCACCACGCGTTCGCCGCGGAGTTCGACGCGAACAAGCCGGTCAAGATGAAGGGGACCGTGACGAAGATGGAATGGACCAATCCCCACGTCTGGCTACACATGGACGTGAAGCAGCCCGACGGGACCGTCCAGAATTGGGCATTCGAAGCCGGCACGCCCAACGTGCTGTTCCGGCGGGGGTTCACGAAGCAGTCCCTGATGCCCGGCACCGAGGTGATCGTCGATGGGTATCAGGCCAAGGATGGCTCCAGGCGGGCAAACGGAAGGGACCTGACATTCGCCGACGGCCGCAAGCTGTTCATGGGTTCGTCAGGCACCGGCGCGCCGTACGAGCTGACGCCCGACGGTCAGGGTCAGGGCCAGGCTCCAAAAACGCCACCGGCAAAGTAGACGGATTCCCGTTCACGCGCTCGGCACCCGAGGCAGGCTCGGAAGGAGCTTCGAATGTCATCTCGTGCCTTGTCCACGCTGGCCGCCCTTGGAATCGGCCTCGCGGTGCTCGGCGTTCGTAGTCAGGCCCAGACAGCGGCATCCGCGGGTGGGAAGTCTCCCACGCGATCGACGGCTGCTCATCCTCGGACGGCATGGGGAGATCCTGATCTCCAGGGCATCTGGACCAACACCACCACAACCACCCTGGAACGCCCCGACGACCTGGCGGGGAAACCGGTTCTGACCGACGAGGAATGGAAAAAGCGGGACAGCGAAACAGCGGCTCGGGTCAGCTTCGACCGCGCGCCGACCGGCAGAGGGAATCCTGGGGCGTACAACGAGTTCTGGATGGAGCGCGGCCGGTTGAACAACCGGACGTCGCTCGTGATCGACCCGCCCGACGGCAAGGTTCCCCCGCTCACCGACAGCGCCAAGAAGCAGATCGACGCCATCGCCGAAGCCCGCCGCACGCATCCCGCCGACTCCTATCTCGACCGGAGCGCCTATGACCGGTGCATCACGCGCAGCCTTCCCGGTGCGATGATGCCCGGGTTCTACAACCACAATTATCAGATCCTCCAAGCTCCCGGGTACGTCGCGATCGTCGTCGAGATGATCCACGACGTGCGAATCATCCCGCTCGATGGACGCCCGCACCTGAACGACGGCCTTCGGCTCTGGCTTGGCGACTCTCGCGGTCGGTGGGAGGGCGACACGCTCGTCGTGGACACGACCAACCTGAACGACAAGGTGTTCGAGACCCGACCGGCGGCCATCAACGTGATCTTCGGGGCGGGCACGAACATGCATCTGGTCGAACGGTTCCGGCGAATCGACGCCAACACTCTCGACTACCAGTTCACCGTCGATGCCCCGCAGGTATTCACACGACCATGGACCGCCTCAACGCCCATGGCGCGAATCGATGGCCCGATCTACGAGTACGCCTGTCACGAGGGCAACTACGCGATGCCGCACATCCTCTCAGGTGCGCGGTCCGACGAAGGCGCGGCGGCCGCGAAGAAATAGCCAGGTCTCACCTGGAACGCGACGCCCGGTGTGAACCGTACACGACGGATGGCTGAGCTTTTGTGCATTCCGATTGTTCAGCTGGTTCACGTGGTAGGCTGAGTGCTGGCGGACGCGGGTGCGGGCAGGTGACCAATGAGACGCGGTTTCATCAGCGCGACTGTCGCCGTCATCACGATCCTCGGGATGAGCTGGGTGGACGTGGAGGGGCAGAGCCCGGCAGCGCGCTACCGCACGGCATGGGGCGATCCCGACCTGCAGGGGATGTGGACGAACTCCACGATCACACCACTTGAACGGCCCGGTACGCTGGCTGGACGAGAATTTCTGACCGAGGATGAAGCGAGCGCGCTCGACCAGGCCGAGACGGTCCGCGCCGATCAGCGCACGACGAGAAACACGACCGCGGACGTTGACGGCGCCTACAACCAGTTCTGGTGGGAACGCGGCAAGACCTTGCCCACACGCCGCACGTCGCTCGTCGTCGATCCGGCCGACGGAAGGATTCCGGCCCTGACGCCTGAAGGGCAGAAGCGTGCAGCTGCTGTGGCGCAGGCCACGCGCAACCTCGCTCGGGGGCCCGAGGATCGAAACCTCGCCGAGCGCTGCCTGACGAGGGGCGCGCCCAAGCTGCCAGGTGGCTACAACAACAACGTTCACATCCTTCAGACGCCGCAGTACGTGGCGATTCTCCAGGAGATGATCCACGAAGTCCGCGTGATTCCCCTCGACGGTCGCCCGCACCTCTCCGACGGAGTGGGGCAATGGATGGGCGACTCGCGCGGGCGCTGGGAAGGCGACACGCTCGTCGTGGATATCACGAATTATCACGACCTCGTCATGTTCAACTCGTACAACTGCTGTCGCGGTGCCGGGCGGAACCTGCACATCGTCGAACGGTACAGACGGACCGCAGGTGACACGATTGACTATCAGTTCACCGTAGAGGATCCCACGACGTTCACGAAACGCTTCGCGATTGCCCTGCCGCTGATGGCGACGAAGGGACCGCTCTACGAGTACGCCTGTCATGAAGGCAACTACGGGATGGTCGGCATCCTGAGCGGCGCCCGCGCGCAGGAGAAGGCAGCAGTGTCAACCGACGGGTCAAAGTAGGATCGCTGCGCAGCGCTGCTGGCTGAGAACTTGCAGGACCGCTGCCAGAAATGACCTGGCACTCCCTTCCCGACGACCCCCTCTGGTACAAGGACGCCATCATCTACGAATTGCCGATCCGGTCGTTCTTCGACAGCAACGACGACGGCATTGGCGACCTGAGGGGAGTCATCGAGAAGCTGGATTACATCCAGAGCCTCGGGGTGACCTGTTTGTGGCTGCTCCCGTTCTTTCCCTCGCCGCTCAAGGATGATGGCTACGACATCGCCGACTACAACGCGGTGCACCGAAGCTATGGGACGTTGGACGAGTTCAGGGCCCTCGTGTCCGCCGCTCACGCGCGTGGCCTCCGCATCATCATCGAGTTGGTGCTGAATCACACATCGGATCAGCATCCGTGGTTTCAGCGTGCCCGTCAGGCGCCCGTCGGCTCGCCCGACCGCGATTTCTACGTCTGGAATGAGACCGATCAGCGGTATCGGGACGCGCGCATCGCCTTCGTGGATTCCGAGATCTCGAACTGGGCGTGGGATCCCCTCGCCAGGTCGTACTACTGGCACCGTTTCTTCCACCACCAGCCGGACCTCAACTACGACAACCCGCAGGTGCTTGAAGAGATGCTCCGCGTCATGGACTGCTGGCTCGAAATGGGCGTGGACGGGTTCAGGCTCGATGCCGTGCCCTATCTGGTCGAGCGGGAAGGCACGACGTGCGAGAACCTGCCCGAGACGCACGCCATCATCAAGCTCATACGGCATCACATCGACCGCCACTGGCCCAACCGACTGCTCCTGGCTGAAGCGAACCAGAAGCCGCAGGAGGTGCGGGCGTACTTCGGCGACGCTGACGAATGCCACATGGCGTATCACTTTCCGGTGATGCCGCGGCTGTTCATGGCCCTCCACCTCGAAGAGCGGGACGCGATTGTCGAGGCGATGGAGAACACGCCGTCGATTCCCGACAGCTGCCAGTGGGCGCTCTTTCTCAGAAACCACGACGAGCTGACGCTCGAGATGGTCACCGACTACGAGCGGGACTACATGTATCTCGCGTTCAGCGCCCTCCCTGAGGCGCGGCTCAACGTCGGCATCCGACGGCGGCTCGCGCCGCTGATGAACAACAGCCGGCGTCGGATCGAGCTGCTGATGAGCGTCCTCCTGTCGTTCCCGGGAACGCCGATCATCTATTACGGCGACGAGATCGGAATGGGCGACAACCTGGATCTCGGCGATCGGAACGGAGTGCGCACGCCGATGCAATGGAACGGCGGTAGAAACGGCGGGTTCTCGAACGTGGACCCAGGTCTGCTGTACAGCCCGGTTCTTGTCGATCCGGTCTTCGGCTACCAGGCGGTGAACGTCGAAGCGGCGGAACGGGAGCCGACCTCGCTGCTGCACTGGGTGCGCAACATGATTCGGCTCCGGCGCCTGTTCAAGGTCTTCGGACGTGGCGGCATCGAGTTCCTGAAGCCGGCCAACCACAAGATCCTCGTCTACCTCCGGCGTCATGAGGCCGACGTCGTGCTGTGTGTGGCCAATCTCAGCCGAAGCGTTCAGCCGGTCGAGCTCGACCTCCGCGATTTCACAGCCAGTGTGCCCGTGGAGATGTTCGGGTATACGGAGTTTCCCCGTATCGGCGTCGCACCGTACTTTCTGTCGATTGGGCCGTATGGCTTCTATTGGTTTGAGCTCCGCCACGGGTCCTGAGACGCCTTCGGCGTCGGAAGCAGGACGTCGGCCCGTGGTGGTCGGGATCATCAGCTACAACGATGCCGACACGGTGGGTGATGTCGTTCGTCGTGTCAGTGCTGGGATCGCCGCACATGCACCCCAAGGGTGCCTCGTGCTCGCCGATGGAGGATCGACCGACGGAACGGTGAAGCGAGCGGAGTCGGCCGCCGCCGACGTCTGTCCGCTGGTGACCGTCGACTACTCGCGCCCGGCGCTTGATCCGCTGGCCGCTCCCTACCACGGCTGGTACGGCCGCGCGGCTGCGATTCTGAGCGTGCTGCGCGCCGCGTCAGCCCGCGCTGCCGCGGCGTGCGCCGTCATCGACGCCCGCTTGACCAGCGTGTCGCCCG
>AR_comb_assmDRAFT_10000541_pt1 | contig 12362 bp, 13 predicted proteins | sample ArasoioldDNA_FD_10543 | JGI IMG/M metagenome (IMG submission 10543) | reverse complement strand
ATCAATTGTTGTAAAAGGTATCTCAACTCCCCTGATGATTTATTTAATGGGCAAACCATATAACAGGGCGTATCGATCTAATTCAAAATTGACAAAAGAATAGATAAGCTATTGCGGCAGGCAACGTATGAACCGTACAACAATGAAGCACAAAAAAGGAGATTGAGTCATGGTAAGCATCGTAGTCGTAACACGAGCGGCTCTGTTGATCGCGCGGCACGCCTCGACCTGGATCATCGACAAACACTTGGACGGGGAATCGCCTGAATGCGTCGCGGTGGATCCTTTCGATCCGACACGCGTGTACTGCGGAACTGTCGCCGGTCTCTTCCGAAGCCGCGATAGTGGCCGGACCTGGGAATCTGTCGGACCTGGCATCGAGTACGGAACAATCGCGGCGATTGCCGTCAGTAATGCGCAGCGAACTGAAGGGTTCGGCATTATCTACGCCGGTACCGAACCAAGTGCAGTGTTTCGTTCAGACACTGGTGGCGATAGCTGGGTGGACCTCGCCGGCTTGCGCACACTCCCTTCATCTGACACCTGGAGTTTTCCGCCACGGCCCCATACGCATCACGTTCGGTGGATCGAGGCTGATGTGAGGGTCGCAGATCGCGTTTTCGTTGCAATCGAGGCTGGCGCGTTCGTGCGCACGTTCGACGGTGGGCTCACCTGGAGTGATCGCGTTCCCGGCGGACCGTACGACACGCACATGGCGGTGACGCACCCACTTGCACCCGGGCGCATCTACTCGGCCGCCGGCGATGGGTATTTTGAAAGCACGGATGCCGGAAACTCATGGAGATCGCCCGAGGATGGGTTGAAGCACGGCTACCTTGTGGGCGTGGCCGTGGATCCGGCGGATCCAGATACTGTGATCGTGTCCGCAGCGAAAGGCCCCGGAGTCGCGTATCGGCCGCCACAGGCCGAGACGTATATCTATCGGAAGATTGGCAACAAGCGATGGGAGCAGGCGATGAGCGGACTGCCGCAGGCGAAGGGCACGACGGTGAGCCGGTTCGCCACTTATGTAGGCGAGCCAGGCATTATCTGTGGCGCCAACAACCGCGGCCTCTTCAAATCAGATGATGCAGGACGTCGCTGGAAGGTTTTGGACATCCCTTGGCCGGAGCGTGGGCTTGCGGATGGCGTGATGGCGCTTGCCTGTCTTCCAGAGTGATGTATATTTCATTGAATGCAGATCTTGAAAACCATAGTGTTTTTAAGAGCACTGTCATGAAAGAGGTTTGCATAAAATGCTTACGAACTAGTGCTTGGGGAAAGGCTTCAAAAGAATTAAGAGTCGAAGAAGCGGTCACTACTTCACTATCTGCCTCCTGAGCTTAAATGAAAGTAAATGATAATCCAAAATTGTTCGCGATTGAAAGCATTCGTTTGGCGGTAGCAGAAACTTACATGCACCTGATTATTCGTTTTACACCTGTCGTACCAACCATTAAGGAATTGAGAAGCTAATTCTTAACATCCTTAACTTCTTAATGGTTCAATTTCAACATTGGAAGTATTTCATTCAGCGGTAGCATAAATCATGTTATGGCTTTTTTATTATACACCAAAAATCTACATTTGATGAATACTCCTTTCGTTAATGTACGATTCTCTTATTTCATACTTTAGCCGTTATGCAACTACGCCGCTTCGCGAAAGCGACATTGAATTAATTACCAATAATTTTAGTCCAAAGAAGTTTAGAAAGAGACAATATTTTCTCCAGGAAGGTGAGGTGTGCAAATACACGGCGTTCATTGTAAAAGGCGCGATGCGTCAATACATGGTTGATGACAAAGGCGAGGAACATATTATCCAACTATTTCTTGAAGACTGGTGGGCCAGTGACCGCGAAAGCCAGGTGAACGAAGCTCCTTCAAAATATTTTATTGATGCATGGGAAGACACAGAAACGTTACTTGTTTTGAGAAAAAATGTCCTGAACCTCATTGACCAAATTCCCTCTTTATTCGAGTGGATAAGGAAGATGGATGAAAATAACGCTGTCGCCACTCAAAAAAGATTGAATGCTGCCATCAGTCTATCCGCAGAAGAACGTTACCACGAACTCGAAAAAACCTATCCCGAATTTTTTCAGCGCTTTCCGCAACACATTATCGCATCTTATCTTGGCATCAATCGAGAGACCCTCAGCAGGATTCGGAGTCGCAGCGTAAAAAGGTAAATTCCAGTTTGCTAAAAATCACACGTCTGCAAGTTGTGACTTTTGTCACAATTTTTTTTTGTCTTTTGTCATTGTGTTTCGCCCATCTGGCTTCGCACCTTAGCAGTACTATATGCATATTCGTTTATGGGTGTGAAGATCAAAAAAAAGATTCGGTTTAGTTTAGATGCTCCTTGTGCATGGTATGGAGAAACAAAAAGCCAGCGTGCTTTGCCTAACAAATTTTTACAAGCGATCGGACCTTTTGTTTTGTTTGAACATATTCTCTCTTATAAACAATCTCCTGACAATTCAGATCAAAGATTGATCGCGACTTGCTCGCGTGCGCACAGAGGAATAGCTATTCTAACGTACCTGATTAATGGAAAGGTGGAACATTTGGATAGCATTGGAAACCACGAAATGCTGACTTCAGGAGGCGTCCACTGGACTAACGCGGGTAAAGGAATTGTATATAGCGAATCTATAACCGCTGACCCTAACGTCGCTAGTGCGAATGTGTCGATCGTTCGGCTGTGGAGCAATCTTCCTTCAATACGTAAAGCTGAAAAGCCAGTTTACTTTTCTCTTAAACAAAGAGAAATTCCTAAAAAGGAATTGGGCGACGCAGGTTGGATCAAAATTATTTCGGGTGATTACGAAAAAAAAGTAGCCAGGATTCCGTGCTATTCAAAGGAGTTTTTATATCATGTCCATTTGAAAGCGGGAAGGCAATTCTCAACAACAACAGATATAACGTTAGAATGCGCAGCATTTCTTCCTTCAAACAAGGCCATTGTTAATGGTAAGGGGATCCGGGCAGGTGAATTTGTAGCGTTTACGTCATTTGGCGAAATAATAGAAATAAAGAATAGCTGTAAGACTGCGATAGACATTTTTCTATTCGGTGGCGAACCTTATCATGAGGCGATAGTATCAGAAGAGAATTTCGTTATGAACAATCCCCATGAAATTTCCCAGGCATATAACGATTACTATGATGGGAAATATGGACAGCTAAAGCCTAAACAAAAAATTAATAATCTAAAAAAAAGAGATCATGGAAACAACTCCGGTACTAACTCGAACTAGATGGACTTTGGATCCGAGTCACAGTGAAATTGGATTTAAAGTGAAGCATCTGATGGTAACAAATGTGAGAGGTGTGTTCAAGGAATACAAAGGAACGGTGTATACGAAAGGCGAGGATTTTTCGAGTGCTGAAATTGAGCTGTCCATCAATCCAGGGTCCATAAGCACAGGTGATACAAATAGAGATAATCATTTAAAAAGCCTGGATTTTTTTGATACCGGAAACTTCGCGGAGATAACATTTAGAGGTAACTCACTTGAGTATACTCTGTACGGAGACCTCACCATCAAAGGAGTCACAAAAAGAATAAAACTTGATGTCGCCTTCAACGGAATTGCAAAGGATCCCTATGGGAATAAAAAAGCTGGCTTTGAAATTACCGGTAAAATCAGTCGTAATGATTTCGGGCTTACCTGGAATGCAGTTTTGGAAACCGGTGGTGTTATGGTTAGCGACGAGGTGATCATCAGGTGCGACATTCAATTGACTCAACAACCAGATAACATAAAAGAATGATTATGGATACGCGTAGAAACAACCGGTCAGGATATGATTTTATCATTGTTGGTGGGGGTTCGGCAGGTGCAGTTCTTGCGAACCGGTTAACTGAAAAATCCAATATTAAAGTGTTGCTGTTAGAAGCCGGACATGTTTACGCACCGGGTAACTATCCGGACATCATTTCCAATAGCAACATAGTCGCTGCAAATGGTGATGGCCAATTTGATTGGGGTTATAACTCAACGCCCGGCTATATTGGTCATCCAATTCACGTGATACATGGAAAAGTATTGGGGGGAAGTTCGGCGATCAATGGTGCGGCAGCTGTTCGAGCACTTCCGGAAGATTTCAACAGATGGACCGCGGCAGGTTTGAAGGGTTGGACCTGGAAGGATGTATTGCCCTATTTTAAGAAAATGGAAACATCCAATGTGGTTGATAGTAAATGGCATGGATATACTGGTCCTTTTCCAATCACGCAGCTGAGCAAAAAAGATATAAGTCCCATGCAACTCGCGTTTATAAATGCAGCGGTTGAAAATGGTTTCAAAGAGATCGAGGATTTTAATGCTGATGATCAGCATGGGGTTGGACCATATCCAATGAACATTGTGAATGGTAGGCGGATGAACACAGGTATGACATACCTTACTGATGCTGTTCGCAAACGCGAGAACCTGACCATCATGGGCGATGTGCTCGTCGACAGAGTGTTGTTCAATGAAACTACGGCCTACGGAGTGCAAACTCCAGATGGAAAACAATTCGAAGCAGATGAAATTATACTTTCTGCCGGTAGCTACGGTAGCGCTGCCATATTGTTGCGGTCGGGAATAGGTCCTAAAGACGATTTGGCAAAACTATCAATTCCTCTCATTGCCGATTTGCCTGTTGGCAAAAACCTCGTCGATCACCCGTTTTTTTATAATGCTTATGCAGCTGATCCAAATTCAATAGGACGTCAAACTCCGGTTATTGCTGCAAAAGTCTGGACTAAATCTTCATTTGCAAAAAACGGTGAGCTGGATCTTCACATCACTGCAACGCATTTACTTCCGCCGGATCAAAGTCCTACCAAAGCCGGCTTCGTGCTTGCGATAGCATTAACCAATCCCAGATCACGAGGATCGCTCACACTGGCTTCAAAAGATGCGAACGTTGCGCCTGTCATTGATTTGAATTTTCTTTCCCACGAAGAAGATCGAAAGCGCCTGTTCGAAGGCGTGAATCTTGCAAGAAAAATAGCCGGATCTCAAAAGCTAAAACCGATGATCGTAAAAGAGCTTAACCCCTGGGAAGCAGAAACAGACGAACAGGTAATGGCTGCAGTGAAGAACACTGTAGATAGCTATGCGCATCCATTTGCTACCGCGCCCATGGGATCCGCTGGAAGCAAAAATGCTGTAGTGGATTTTGACGGTCACGTTTATAATGTAAAAGGATTGAGAGTGGTTGACGCCTCCATATTTCCTGACGCGGTTTCTGCAGCACCCAATCCTACTGTCATCATGGTGGCAGAAAAAATATCAGATCAAATAAAAGCATCTCGTTAAGATGGCCTAAAAATTCTCCCTCGCCTTCTAAACAACTTCATCCAAAAAACAATTTTTATGGAAACAATTGCAGAAAAAACTTCTATTAGCAACGAAAAAGAAATCCTTCCAATGAAAACGTATCAGTATTATGCTGGTGGTGTGTGGCGAGATGCCGAAAATGGTCGCACATTCGATGACCTGGAACCCTATAGCGGAAAAATTTTTGCAAAGGTTGCAGCAGCAAGCCGAAAGGACATGAACATCGCGTTAAAGGCCGCAGCGGAAGCATTCCCTGCGTGGGCCGCTACTGCACCAGCACAAAGAGCCGAATTGCTAAATAAAGCAGCAGCCATTATAAAAAGAAGACGAGTTGAAATTGCTGACATCCTGGCTAAAGAAACCGGCAGTACCATTTCATTTGCAACATTCCAGCAGGATCTGCTTGCTCTGACACTTGAAATGGGAGCAGGGTGGGCGTATGAAATCAAAGGAGAGGTTCTACAAACAAACGTACTAGGATCCTTTTCAATCGGAGTTCGCAGGCCTCTTGGTGTAGTGGCGAGCTTTACTCCATGGAATGGAGCCAGTATACTTTCCTGGCGCACCGTCATATCACCTATCGTCGCCGGCAACACGGTGGTAGTTAAACCCTCAGAATTCGCCCCTGTTTCCGCAGGTCTGATGATCGCCGAAATTGCCCATGAAGCTGGTTTTCCCCCGGGTGTGATCAATGTGGTAACGCACGCACCGGGTGAAGCAGGCCAGATGTCCGACGAAATATTTGAAAATCCAAACGTGCGTGTGATAAATCTTATAGGTGGAGTAAAAACAGCCAAATACCTGGCAGAGCGTGCAGGCAAAACTTTAAAAAGGACGGTCCTGGAATTGGGTGGTTATAACCCGATGATCATATTGGATGATGTTGACGTTGATGATGCAGTCCGCGCTGCTACATTCGGATCTTTCTTTCACCAGGGCCAGATTTGTATGAATACAAGAAAGATCATTATACAACGAAAGATTTACAAGGAATTCCTTGAGAAATTTGTTGCCCGGACCAATTCATTGCCATTTGGTGATCCGCAAGATCATAAGACAATTATCGGTCCGCTCATCAACGAAGGTGCTGTAAAACTGGTAGAGGAACGGATAAAGGATGCTGTTAGTAAGGGGGCAAAGGTAGTAGCAGGCGGCACTCATGATGGGCCCATTTTTCACCCAACTATTCTTACTGATGTTCCTTACGATGCCGTCGTATCAAACGAAGAAACATTCGGGCCGGTTGTGATCGTTGAAGCAGTAGATACTGCGGAAGAAGCTGTCGCAGTTGCCAATCGTGTTTCGTATGGTTTAGTGTCGTCCATCTTTACGAAGGATACCTATAAGGGTTTTGAACTGGCACCAAAGATCCTGCATGGGGTAGTCAATGTCAATTCTCCTACAGTAAACGAAGAAACGCAGGCACCTATGGGTGGAGTGAAAGATAGTGGCTGGGGACGCACGGGCCCGCATAGCATCGAGGATTTCACTGATCTGATATGGATCAATTCAATTAACACGCAAAGGCAGTACCCATTTTAAAAATAAAACCTGGCCGTGTACAATCCGGCTGGCTCCCGTTGTTATGAAATTAACTATAGATACCCACCATCACATGTTGCCTGATTTTTTCTTTGAGGCAACCAACGAAAAGGAAAACCCTGTTGGCGGACTTAAACCGCAGGAATGGACGGCTGAAAGTTCACTTGCATTCATGGATGAAGCGGGAATAGACATCGCTATTCTTTCGATAAGTACGCCAGGTATTCAATTATCGGATAGGCGTGCGGCGATGGAGCTTGCAAGGAGGTGTAATGAACTTGCCGCCTCACTGGTATCCGAATATCCAAAACGTTTTGGCGCTTTTGCAAGTGCACCAATGTCAAACATTAATGATGCTATTGAAGAGGTCAAGTATGGCCTTGATGTGTTAAAACTTGATGGCGTGGTGCTCTTTACAAACTCTAACGGTATTTATCTTGGCGACCCATCGATGAGACCATTTTTCGATGTGCTGCAACATCGTAGAGCGGTGGTTTATGTGCATCCTAATGCTTCGCCCGATGCAACAGCCCATGCCCTCGGATTAACAGACAATTTGATTGACTTTCCAGTCGACACGACCAGGGCAATCGCTCAATTGCATTATGGAGGTACTTTTTCTGCGACACCAGATATAAAATACATTTTCTCCCATGCCGGGGGAACAGTTCCCTACCTGGCGGGAAGGTTTGCTATAGTGGACGAGATGAAAATTATGGGAGACAGTTCAAAGAGAGGCACAGCCGCCGAAACATTTCGAAATCTTTACTGGGATACAGCACTAGCCTGGACAGACCCCGTACTGCATACACTTCGCCACATCGCAGGCCCGGATCATATATTGTTCGGAACAGATTTTCCTTACCTGCGAAAGGATATAGCAATCCGAAGTAAGGCCGATGTGGCGCGCAGTGCAAAATTATCAGCAGGCGAAAAAATACAGGTGTTAGGTGGTAATGCGCTCGAGCTATTCCCCAGGTTTATGTCGATATACCGTGAAAATAATTCTTCAATGCACTCCAAAACTTTCATCCATTAAAACTTTAAATAAAATGAACACAACATCAATTTCAACAAATGAAGAAGTGATCCGCGAAGTATACCGGACAGCTGAAGTCAAGGATACAAAAGCATTCGTTTCACTATTTACAGATAATGGTTATTTCTGGGATGTTTCTGCCGGGATAAAATATTACGGAAGCGATATTGGCAAGACCGTTGATATCTACGCCCAGGCATTCCCTGATATGCATCGGGAACTTTTGAAGTTTTTTGTTAAGGATGATGAGAATGCTGTCATTGTGGAACTGACATTGAATGGCACACACAAAGGACCACTTGTTCTTCCTGCGGGAAGCATCCCACCAACCAACAATGTAATCAATGCGCCGTGTTGTGATGTATTTTACCTGGAAAATGGAAAGGTTAAAGCGTTTCATTGTTACACCGCGGGAACTATTTTACTTGGCCAGATAGGTGCTTTGACAAACCTCAGCGCAGCTATTAAAAAATGATTGAAGACTCGTCTGGCAAAGAGGCGGGCGCTTTCATTTTGCCTAAAAATTTCAGGATGCTTTACCAGGTCGCTCGCGTGGCTATTTTTCTAAATCACTTAGCGCCCATTACAAAGAATACAAAATGAAAACTACGTTCAAAACACACGAGGGACGAGTAGCGTTGGTAACCGGCGCTGCGCAGGGTATCGGCCAGGCAATAGCGATTGCGTTAGCTCAGCGTGGCGCACAGGTGATTGCAACTGATCTTAGATTCCCACAGGAAACAATAGACAAGATTGGTCCTGCTGCACATGCGCTTCAACTTGATGTAACAAGCGAAGAAGATTGGCATTCCGTATTCATTAAAAGTCGGGATGTGGGCGAAGTGGACGTCGTTATAAACAACGCGGGTTTTTTTCCCAATCGTCTAATTGACGAATTGGATCTGGCGACATGGCGAAAGACAATGGCCACAAATCTGGACTCACACTTTTTGAGTGTAAAGTATTTCTTACCAACGATGAGGAAGAAAAAGTGGGGACGATTCGTTGGAATATCATCCAACATGGTTGGTTTGGCAATACCTGGCATGAGCCACTATATCGCTTCAAAGATGGGCATTATAGGATTCATGAGAGGTTTGGCAAATGATGTAGCAAATGATGGCGTGACCGCAAATGCTGTGTTACCTGGGCTAACTAATACGCTTGCAATAGTATCACAACCAGATGAGATGAAACGCGCCACCTGGCAACAACAAGCCATCAAGAGGCTTGGAGAACCAGAAGATATTACAGGTGCGGTTTTATTTTTAACCGGCGATGATGCTTCATTTATCACTGGCCAGGCAATTGTTGCAGATGGTGGCCAGTATCGGATTGGCTAATGGTAAAATGAATTAGAATGACAATAAACGATCAGGATAAAATAGCAATTGCTCGTGAATATTTCATAAGGGCAGACCACGGACGGGCAGATGTTCTTGAACTGTTTCATGAAGATGCCGAGTTTTATTTTCCCAAATTCGGATTGGGGTTTGGACGACAATCAATTTTTGAAATGGTAAAGGGGTTTGATGGTGTTCTCGAAAACATTCAACATGATTACGATGATCTGATTTTTATTCCATCAGGCGACTACTTAGCAGTTGAGGGAACATCACACGGTAAAATGTTCGGTAAGATTTGGGCCGGAGGTAAAACGCCGGGGGGACGATTTTGCAACGTGTTTAAATTCCGGGATCAACGAATAGCCAGTCTTCATGTTTATCTCGATCCTGATTACACCGGTGAAGATGAAGAAAGATTCAGGTGGGGCAAGAACCGAACATGGTAATACTCTTTTAAGGCGTCTGTAATTAATTCCTAAACAACAAAACGTTTTATATGAAAAAATTGTTTTCATCAATTATTATCGCTTCCCTATTCGTGTTTTTGTTTATTAAATGCAAAAACTCCCAACACGAAACAACAGAAGTGCCGGTCACAAAAGTAAATTTCGCCGGATTTGAAAGCCAGGTAAAATGGGGAGAACATCTTGTTACGGTTTCAGCCTGCCACGATTGCCACAGTCCTAAGAAAGGATTCGGTCTTGACAGCGCCCACTTGTTGGCCGGATATGTAGGTACGCCTGTAGCCGATGTTAATAGAAAGGAGGCACAAAGCAAAGGTTGGGCTGTGACAACAGATTTGACCTCTTGGGTTGGTCCCTGGGGAGTTGCCTATACCGCCAATCTGACTTCCGATTCTACAGGGATCGGCAAATGGAACGAAGAGCGGTTTATCTATGCCATACGGTACGGGAAATATAATGGGCTTGCCTCGGATAGAGATCTGATTCCTGTCATGCCCTGGACGATGTACCGTAATATGACCGATAACGAATTGAAGGCAATATTCGCCTACCTGAAATCAACCAAGCCAGTCAAAAATGTAGTGCCGCGCCCAATTCCACCCATGTAAAACCAGAGCAGGCTTTCTGACAACCACAAAAGATTTAAAATTCATATTGGGTAGCAGAAGGTTGCCAGCAGCGAATAAGCTGGCAGTGATAACCTAAAAAATAACAAAACAGAGTTTTTAAAATATTACTTAATCATTCAACTCAAAAAAAAATCAAAATTATGAGCAGCTTAAAGATCAGAGACCAAAGGACAGACCATCTTTTGACCCCCGAAAACTCTGTCGTTATTATTATTGACTATCAACCCACCCAGGTTGGGTCAATCGAATCGATGGATAAGTATACTATGGTCAATAACGTTCTTGCCCTTATAAAACTAGCTAAGATATATAAGATACCGATTGTTGTTTCAACCGTAAATGTGAAAGCCGCTGGGCTGAAGTCAACGATTCCGCAGATTGATCAGGAAGTAAAAGATTTACCATCATACGACAGAACCACAATCAACGCGTGGGAGGATACAGAATTCCTGGAGGCCGTAAAAGCCACTAAGCGCAAAAAATTAATTATGATGGCGCTATGGACCGAAGCCTGTTTGCTATTTCCCACACTGGATGCTTTGAAAGAAGGATATGAAGTATACCCTGTCGTAGATGCGGTAGCGGGAACATCTGTTGTTGCGCATGATGCAGCCCTCAGAAGAATGGAACAGGCCGGAGCGCAGCCAACAAGTGTTATGAGCCTGGTTTGCGAAATTCAACGCGATTGGGCCAGGGGTGAAACAGTGCCGGCAATGCTGGGTGTATTAGCCGGCGTTGGCAATAATGTAGGGCTTGACATAGAAGGCCAGAGCTTAGAGCGGGGAAGTAAGTAGGCTTAAGTGTCTGATAATGCCAAACGTTGAACTATTTATACATTTCAAAAAACAAAAAATATGATTTTAGTAACGGGAGCAACAGGACATTTAGGTTCGGCAGCCGTATCACATTTGCTGAAAAATACAGCAGCCAACAATATCGTGGCATTCGCCAGAAATGAAAATAAAGCAAACCATTTGAAAGAAAAAGGCATTGAAGTCCGCATCGGAGCCTATGACGATATTTCGTCACTGAACCTTGCCATGAAAGGCATTGAAAAAGTGTTGCTGATCTCCAGTAATGGTCCGAATCGATTGCAACAGCACAAAAATGTGATAGACGCTGCAAAAAAAGCAGGTATAAAGCATATTCTCTTCACGAGTATTGCGCTGAGAGACATGAAAACGTCAGCTATCAGGCCTCTAATGGAAGACCTGTACCAGGCAGAAGATTACATTAAAGAAAGCGGGTTGGCATACACCGTGCTTCGCAACACGCTTTACACAGGTGCAACACCCCTGTTTGCGGGCGAAAAAGTTATTGATACAGGTATTTATCTGCCTGCGGGAAACGGCAAAGTCCCATTTGCACTTCGCAGGGAAATGGGTGAAGCGGCAGCAAATACGCTGCTTCAAAATGGACACGAAAATCAAACCTATGAAATTACGGGTAGTGACCTGCATTCATATATAGACGTTGCACATGCATTTTCTGCTTTGACAGGGAAAGGGGTAACCTACACGGACGCAGATCCTCTGACATTTCCAGCGAAGCTGAAAGAATTTGGACTTCCTGAAATTGTAGTCTTGCTCGTTACCAATTTTTCGGCAGATGTCAAAAACCATCAATTCGAAATTGTAACCAAAGACCTGGAAAAATTACTCGGAAGAAAACCGGCTTCGCTTAAAGAGGGTTTGAAAGAGGTATTCAATCTACAAACGTTCTCAATCGTGCATTCGTAGCATTATTAACTCAAACAAAAAATGTCGATATGGAAGATATTTTAAGCAAAGTAAATGCAGACAGAGCTGTCTTTAATGGTTTAGGAAATATTTATCCCGCCGATGGTAGCGTTGAAATATCGGCTGAGCCGATCGAAGGTGTTACCTGCTACTGGTTTGCGCCCGATAATTTTGATGAAAACAAAATAGTTATTTACCTGCACGGGGGAATGTTTGTTTTAGGATCAATAGAAACATACAGAGCAATGATCAGTCATTTTAC
>AR_comb_assmDRAFT_10193457_pt1 | contig 12368 bp, 8 predicted proteins | sample ArasoioldDNA_FD_10543 | JGI IMG/M metagenome (IMG submission 10543) | reverse complement strand
TGCCGGACGATGTTCTCCAGCATCACGATCGCGTCGTCGACGACGAAGCCGACCGACAGGGTGAGCGCCATCAGCGTCAGGTTGTTGAGGCTGTACCCGAGCAGGTACATCGCCATGAACGTGCCCACGATCGAGCCGGGCAACGCGAGGCTGGGAATGAGCGTGGCCGAGATGTTCCGAAGGAACAGGAAGATCACCATGATGACCAGGGCCACGGTCAGGAGGAGCGTGAACTTCACGTCGCGGACCGATTCGCGAATCGGACCCGCCCGATCCATCCTGATTTCGAGCGTTACCGGGGGCGGGAGCTGTTCACGCAGGGTCGGCAGGAGGGCCCGGACCGCGTCCACCACCGCAACCACGTTGGTACCCGGCTGCCGCTGAACCATCAGCGCGATGGCTCGTTTCCCGTTGTACCACCCGGCCGACTTGTCGTTCTCGAGCCCTTCGTAGACGTGGGAGACCTCATCGAGGCGGACTGGATTGCCGTTCCGATACGCGATGATCGTCGGCCCGTAGGCCGCCGCGCGCAGCAGCTTGCCGTTCGCCAGCACGGTGAACGTGCGGTCCTCTCCGTAAATCGTGCCCGTCGGCAGGTTGGCGTTCGCGTTCGCGATCGAGTCCGCCACTTCGTCGACGCCGATGCCGTACGACGCCAGCTGGCGCGGGTCCAGATCGACGCGGACGGCGTACCGAGCCGCTCCCATGACCTGGACTTGAGCGACGCCGCTGACCATGGACAGGCGTTGGGCGATCGTCGTCTCGGCGTACTCGTTCACCGTCCAGAGCGGCAGGGTCTCCGAATGGAGCACGAGGAAGATGACCGGGAAATCGCTCGGGTTCATTTTTTGATACGACGGGGGGGCGGGCATCTGAACGGGCAGCTGACGGCCCGCCTTGGCGATCATCGCCTGCACGTCCTGGGCGGCGGCGTCGATGTTCCGGTTCAGGTCGAACAGCAGGGTGATGTTGGTGTTGCCCTGGGCGCTGGTGGAGTTGATCGACTGCAGGCCGGCAATGGTCGAGAACTGCTTCTCGAGCGGTAGTGCGACCGAGGTGGCCACGGTCTCGGGGCTGGCGCCCGGCAGGCTCGCGTTCACCATGATCGTCGGGTAGTCCACCGTCGGCAGGTCGCTGACCGGCAGCTGCTGGTATGCCAGCGCCCCGAAAACGACGATGCCCATCATCAGCAGAATGGTCGTGACGGGGCGCCTGACGAACAGTTCTGATAGGTTCATGGCGAAACCCTTGTGAGGCTTTCTTTCCGGGCGATGCGACTTCCGGGCACCAGCCGCAGATGTCCGTCGGTCACGACCATCTCGCCAGCGCTCAGCCCGCTGGCCACGATGCTCTCGGTGCCGACGACACGCCCGACCTGGACGGGTCGGAACTCAACCGTCTGATCGGGCTTCACGATGTACACATACGACCCTTCGGGGCCGGTCTGGATCGCGACCGTCTCGACCACGAGGGCGTTGGGATCGGTCGCCAGCTTCACCACGACGTTCACGTACTGGCCGGGCCAGAGGCGGCGATCGGTGTTGAGGAACGTGCCCTTGACCTTGATCGTGCCGGTCGTCTGATCGACGGAGTTGTCGATGAACGTGATCCGACCTGCCGCAGGTTTCGGGTCGTTCGGCACCACGGCGTCGACGGGCACGTCCCCCTCCGCCATATAGCGCTTCACGGTGGCCAGTTGGGCCTCGGGCACTGCGAAGACGACACGAATCGGCGTCAACTGGTTGATGACCACGAGCGGGGTCATGTCATTGGCGCGGATCAGATTGCCGGGATGGACGATCAACGCGCCGGTCCGGCCCGCGGTCGGCGCCTTGATCGTGGCGTATTCCAGCTGGACGCGGGCGTTCTCGACCGCCGCCTCGTCGGCGCCGAGGGTGCCTTCGAGGGCGGCCACGGTGGCACGCGAGGTGTCCACCTGTTCGCGGGTCGCGATGCCGCGCTGCGCGAGCTCCCCGATGCGTTTCGCCTGCTCCCGCGCGTTGGCCACCTGCGCGATGTCGCGCTGCAGGTTGGCCTCCGCCTGTTTGACTGCGGACTCGAGGGGACGGGGATCGAGCGCGAAGAGCACCTGGCCTTCGCTCACGTCGTCGCCCTCGGTGAAGTTCACCGAAGTGAGCACGCCGGTCACCTGCGCGCGGATGGCGACGCTCAAAGACGGCTCGACCGACCCGATCGCGCGCACCTCGAGCGGCATCGCCTTGTGTGCGACCTCGCCAACAGTCACCGGAACGGGTGGAGCCGCGGCCCCGCCGCGACCCCGTCCGGCGCCCGGGTTGTCGGGGCCGCTCGTCGACGCGGGCGTGCACGCCGCGAAGGCCACCGCGATGCCAGCGCAGGTCAGTGCCAGAGCGGCTCGTGTACGGCACGCGGTCATGCGACGGTCTCCTGCGGTAGCGTTCGCAGCTCGTCTTCCGCGATTCGTCGCGCAAGGACCGGCTGGTCCGAGACGATCTGGCCGTCCCGGCACGAGATGATCCGGGTGCCGTATTCGGCGATATCGCGTTCGTGGGTGATCAAGAGCACCGTGATCCCACGCGTCACGTTGAGATGTTGGAAGATCCCCATCACCTCGACGCTCGTGCGGGTGTCCAGGTTGCCGGTTGGCTCGTCGGCCAGCAGGATCGACGGGTTGGTGATGAGCGCCCGGGCAATCGCGACGCGCTGCTGCTGTCCGCCCGACAGCTGATTGGGATGATGACCCGCCCGCTGACCGAGGCCGACGGTGGTCAGCGCCTCCATCGCGAGCTTCCGGCGTTCCGACGCCTTGATCCGGCGGTAGAGCAGTGGCAGCTCCACGTTGTCGACCGCCGTCGTCCGGGACAGCAGGTTGAAACCCTGGAACACGAACCCGATCTTCCGGTTGCGCACCTCGGCGAGCTGGTCCTTCGACATGCGAGACACATCCTGGCCGTCGAGCACATATTGTCCCGCGGTTGGACGATCCAGGCAGCCCAGAATATGCATCAGCGTCGACTTCCCGGACCCGGACGGACCAGTGACCGCGACGAACTCGCCCTGTCTGACCTCGAGCGACACGCCCCGCAGCGCCCGCACCTCGACCTCGCCGACCACGTAGGTCTTGACCAGTCCGCGCACGGCGATAACAACCGGTTTCTCACTCATTCAAACCGCAGCGCGTCGATCGGGTCGAGACGCGCCGCTTTCTGCGCGGGGTAGAAGCCAAAGAACACGCCGGTGACGGCGGCGAACCCGAACGCCACGGCAATGGCCTGCGCGGACACGGCTGTCGGCCATTGCATCCATATCGTGACGCCCTGCGACAATCCCATGCCCAGCGCGATACCGACCACGCCTCCCACGAGACTGAGGACGATGGCCTCGACCAGAAACTGCAACAGCACGTCGCGGCTTCGTGCGCCGATCGCCATGCGCAATCCGATCTCCCGCGTCCGCTCGGTCACCGATACGAGCATGATGTTCATGATGCCGATGCCGCCGACGAGCAGCGACACGCCAGCGATGCTCGCGAGCAAAGCCGTCATTGTCTGGGTGGTCTGCACCCGGACGCTCGCCATCTCCTCCATCGTGCGGACCATGAAGTCGTCCTGATCGCCCGGTTGAATCCTATGGCGAATGCGGAGCAATGCGGCGATCCGATCGGCGGTCGAAGAAGTGTCGGCGGCGGAGACCGCGGAGACGGTGACGTTCCCGATGAAGGTGACGCCTCGCATCTTCTTCATCACCGTTGTGTAAGGGACGAATACCGTGTCGTCCTGGTCCACTCCCATGCCGGACTGGCCCTTGCTCGCCAGCACCCCGACGACGGTGAACGGCTGATTGTTGATCCGTATCAGTTGTCCCACGGGGTCGACGCCGCCGAAGATTTGATCGCGCACCACCGACCCCAACACGGCGACCTTCGATGCCGTGGTGACGTCCTGGGAGGTGAAGAAGCTGCCGGCGACGGTAGGCCACGACCGGATGAGCGGCAAATCGATGTCGGTTCCTTGAATCTGCGTGCCCCAATTCTGATTGCCAAAGACCACCTGGCCGCGGGTATTGAGTCCGGCCGCCCCGTACTGCACGCCGGTTACCTGTCGAATCGCAACGGAATCCTCGGGTGTGAGCGTGGTGGCGTTCCCCTGGCCTTGCCGAACGCCGCCGGAAAAGAAATTGCCCGCGCTCACCATGATCATGTTCGTTCCGGCGGATTTGATCTGCGTCTCGATGGACGTCTGCGCGCCGGTGCCGAGCGCCACCATGGTGATCACGGCGGCGACGCCGATGATCATGCCGAGCATCGTGAGCGCCGTTCGCATCTTGTTGCGACCGAGCGCCTTGAACGCGATGCGAAACACCATCAGGACCGACACGGTCACCGCCCCCGGCCAGCGGGGGGAAAGCCCCGCTGCGGCATGAGAGGATTGCCAGCTCCGCCGGCTTGTCCAGCACCCGCCCTGGTCGTGTTCAGGCCAGTGAAACCGGTGACGACCTCCATCCCCTCCTGGAGCTCGCCGCTCAGGAGCTCGGTGTTGGTCCCATCGGTGATCCCGAGGCGCAGGCTCACGGGTTTCAGCTGTCGATTGGCGAACACCCAGGCCCGCCCGCGACTCTCGACGAACTGCAACGGCCCGAAGAGCGCGTCGATAGTCGTCGCCGGTGCCGCGGCGCCGGACTTGGGCCGCGGCCCGGAGGCAGCGGTCGCGGATCCCTTGGTGCCCTTGTCGCCTTCCTTGCCGACCGCCTCGAATGCCGAGGTATCAACGCCACGTTCCTTCATGCGCGCCAGAAACTGCTTCTGTTCGCCAGGCGACATGGACCGGAAACGTTCAAGCCGTCCCCGCCGATCATCGGACGCGCCCCCGGCGGCTGTGCCGTCGGCACGCTCTCGTCCACCGTTGCGAAACTCGTCGGCCGACGGCTGTGCAGGCGCTTCCTTCGTCGGCGCGGCCGGGCTTGCCCCGGAGCCACCGTTCCCGCCGGGAGCCGCTCCGCGAGCGCGGGTTCCGCTCCCACGGCCGAACTGCGCCTCGGGGGGCATCTCTTGACCGAGGGCCGCGAAGATGTCCGCGTTGGGCCGGAACCGCAGCGCCGCGTTCGGCACGCGCAACACGTCAGACCGTTTGACGATCTCTACCTTGACGTTCGCCGTCATGCCCGGCTTGAGCTTCAGCTGCTCGTTCGGCACGTCGATGACGGTGCCGTACGTCGTAACGTTCTGGATCACGACAGGCTGCAGTCGAATCTGTGTCACGGTGCCTTCGAACATCTCGGTCGGGTACGCGTCCACGCGAAATGTCACGTGCTGCCCCGGCCGGATGCGGCCCACGTCGGCTTCGTCGATGTTGGCGTTCACCTGCATCTTGGTGAGGTCGGCGGCCAGCACGAACAACGTGGGCGACTGCAAGCTGGCCGCGACCGTCTGGCCCACGTCCACGCTGCGCTGCGTGACGATGCCGTCGATCGGCGCGGTGATGATGGTGTACTGCAGGTTGACCTGACTCTGGTTCAGCGTCGCCTGTGCCTGATCGACGGTCGCTTGAGAGGATTTCAATACGGCTTCCGCGGAGTCGACCGCGATTTTCGCGGCGTCGAGATCGCTCTGCGGCAGCAACTTTCTGGCGGCCAGCTCGCTGGCTCGGGTAAATTTCTGCTGTGCGTCGGTCAGCGCCACCTTGTTTCGCTCGACATCCGCCTGCGAGCGGAACAAGCTGGCCTTCGCCTGCTGCACCTGGGCGTCGAACAGCGACGGCTCCAGCTTGGCGATGACCTGGCCTTTCTTGACGATCGAGTTGAAGTCGGCCCCAAGCCACGAGATGTTCCCGGACACCTGACTGCCCACCTGCACGGTCGTGACGGCCTGGAGCGTGCCGGTCGCCCCGACGGTGTCAACAATGTCGCCGCGCGTGATCGCGGCGGGGACCGCCTGGACATCCGGCCCGCCGCGACGGATGTAGTACGCGCCCGCACCCGCCCCGATAGCGGCCACGATGAGCAGAACGATGACTCCGCGCTTCATGTGAACACGGCGCTGCAGGGTCGAGACACGCCCGCTAGCCTCCAGTGCCTCCGGCGACGACGGTCGGACGACCGCTGCCGACGGCCGTCGTATTCAACCCACCAGTGCTGATCACGGTCACCCCGAGGTTCGACAAGGTCGTCTGCTGCGCACGATCGAGTTCGACGAGCGATTTGCGATACGCCAGCACGGCGCGCAGTTCGTTGTTCTCGGCCGACGCCAGATCGCGCTGCGCCTGCACGACGAAGTAGTTGGTGGACATCCCGACTTCGAACTTGCTCTGCTCGGCCTCGAGCTGCCGCTGGGCCAGCTCGCGCGCCGACTGCGCGGTCTGCACCGACTGCGTATTGCTCTGAACGTTGACGGCGGCGGTCGTCACGTCCGTCGCGACTTGCAGCTCGATCTGACGGATCTGCGCGTCGGCCTGGTTCACCTGGATGCGCGCACGGGCGACCGCCGCCTCTGCCGTGTTCGTGCCGAGTGGATAGCTGAAGTTGAGGCTGACGCTCCACGCCGGATAGTTCGCGCGTACCAGCGATCCCAGGGAGTTGAAGTACGTGCCCGGAACCGAGCCAATCACATTCTGGTTGATCCCCGAGCCGGTCGTGAGGAGCTGCGTGCCGCCCAGGCCGACCAGGCCGTACCGCCCGACCAGGTCGAACTGCGGGAGCTGCTGATTGCGGAGGAACTTCAGGGTGACGTCGTTGGCTTCGAGCGTCTTCTTGGCCTGCGCCAGATCGGTACGATTAGCGAGCGCACGGCGGAGTGCGCCCGCCGTGTCTACCTCGATGGCCTGGAAGTCGAGCCGCTCGGTCGGGTCGAGCTTTGCATCCCAGTTCGCGTCCTGGGTGCCGTTCACGATGAGACGCTTCAAGGCGAGTTCAGCGGTTCGCACCGATGCCTGAGCGAGTACGAGGGCCTGCCGCTGGGTGGCCGCCTGGGACTGCGCCTGGACCACGTCGATCGGCGCCATCGTGCCGACCTCGACGCGGGTCTGGTTGTCCTTGACGAGCTGCTCGGCGAGGTCCACCGAGCGCTGCGCCACGTCGACCGACTGGATCGCGAACACGTAATCCCAGTACGCGTTCCGCACGTTGGACAGCGTGTTGACGATCGTCGACTGGAGCTGCACTTCAGACAGGTCCTGGCTGATCTTGGTCACGAGCAACTGCTGGCGGCTCGAGTCGGTCTTGAATCCACGCATCAGCGGCTGGGTGTACTGCGCCGACCAGTTCGCGTTGTAGACCGGGTTGTACAGAAATGTGGTGTTCGTCGTGGTCTGCCGGTTGTTGTTGAGGAACACCGCATAGGAGCCGCCTCCCTTCGGGATGTTCTGGCCGATCCCTGCGTTGAAGGCGTCGACCGTGACGTCGACGCCTGCTCCCGCGAGGCCGCCCGCGATCGAAGTGGTCGCAGGGTTCGTCGCGCCCTGGGAAGACAGGAGCGAGGAAACCGTCGGCTTGTACGTCGCGTAGATGCCGGCAAGCGAGAAGTCGTAGGTCTGTGGGGTGAGCCGCTGGACAGCGATGTCGAGGTTGCGCTCGAGCGCCAACCGCACCGCATCATCCATCGACACCGCGACGCTTGGCCGTGTGTCGGCCTGCGACGTGGCGTTGCCCGATTGCGGCAGCGCACGATCCCCGCTCACGCCCAGCCGCTCGGCCGCCGCTCGAATGAGCTGCTGAATCCGGTCCTCGGTGGGTTGCGAGGCCACACCAGGTTTTTGAGCCGAAGCGGGCGAAGCCATGACGAGCAGGCACCACGCACACGGCAAGATCCATTTCCAATGGTTCTGTCTCATTGCTGAATCCTCGAAGTCTGGAGAACGCTATTCCTCGGGGCGTGGCGGCTCGGTCGACCTGCGCTCGGCCAACCAGCGGTCGTGGATCGCCTTGAAGCGGACACGCTGGTCGGGGGTCAGGATCTTCATCATCTGCACGAGCATCAGCGAGCGCGTCTTGTTCGCGTTCGCCCGAGCCGTTTCGACGCGATCGATCTGACGCGACAGGGTCGCCTCGTCGGCGTCCTTCTGGATCAGGTTCGAGAGCTTTTCTTCGAGCTTTGTCAGCAGTTCCCACTCCTGACGCAGCTCAAGCCGATTCGTCTCCCAAATCTTGTCGATCCGCGTGCTCTGGTCGGCGGTCAGCCCCAGATCCCGTTTGAATGGCTCGGTCTTCCACCAGAGGCCGGGCCTCGTCGGCTGGGAAGGTGTCTGGGCGTGGACCAATCCGAACGCGGCAAGCGAAAGGACTGCGCACGAAAGCCAGCAGCGCAGCAACGTCCTCATGGCGGACCTCAAAAAGCGTTCCGTAAGGAAATACGATGCTTTACCGAGATACGTTTAACGCCAAGATGCACCGTTCCGGGTCGCCGGCGGCCACACATTCTATCCCAGACGGGCAGGGCTCAAGACGCTGATATATAAGGAATTGAAAAGCAATTTGAATGTGCCTTGGGCCTGTCCGCGATGGTGGGTTCGGACCGCCAGAAGGATGACCCGGCCGCTGCCGAGCGGCAGCTCCACGATCGCCGCCCGATTAGCCAGAAGGCTCTCTCCCTGCAGCCAGCCGCTGAGCAACAGGCGACCAGGTGGATACCGGCCAATTACGCGAACTCCAGAGGATCCGGATCGATCCATCGGCTCCGCGACCGCGAAAGCCGGACTCTCGCTGACGAAAGCGGCCGTCGAAGTCGGCATCCCATATCCGACCGGGTGGGTCGGATCGATAGTCAGATTCAGGATGGCGCCCGGCACGCTCAAGAGAGACGTCGGCTGTCCCGTGGTGACGTCTCGCACCGGGAGACCGAACGCCAGCAGCGGCAACTCCGCCGCCCGTGCGAGCGCGACCAGCGTGCCTCCCCGCTCCACGAATTCGCGCAAATTGGCAACGCCCCGGTCGGTCATGCCGCCCGTGTAGGCCTCGGGCATCGTACCGTGGCGAAGACCGTCCCGCATCTGACGGTAGGTGGCGTCGGGCAGCACGATGACGTCGAACTTGGCGTTCAGGCCACCGGTCCGTACCACGCGGTCGTGGACCCGCGCGTAGGAAAACTCGAACTGCTCGAGCACCCAGCGCGTCCAGCCTTCGTCGATATTGCCGCCCCATCCGTGGTAGACGCCGATCCGCGGCGCCTTCAAAGCCTGCGTGCTGGGCAGCCGGCGGCTGACGCTGACAGCTCTGAGGTCGAGCGATCGAGCGATCGCCTCGGTCATGGCGGCGCGGTCAGTCTGGGATTCGACGACGAACGCGCCAGCGGGCCAGCGGACGCCTGGCAGATCCAACGGCGTCGCGAGTCGAGACACCTGCGCGCCTCGGTTGAGGAGGCGATTCACGGCGATGAACGAATCGTTGGCCCGCGGATCGAGGACGAGCTGCCCTCGCGTCCGAGGCCGTCTCCACCCGGTGACCGGCGCGACGCTCACGTGCTCGATGGGCGGGGTAACCGCCTCCGTCACCCGATCGACTGTGACGCCCATTTGGAGCGAGAGCGTCCAGCCGGTGATGTCGTACGGAGTCTTTGAGGGCGCGCCTGGGTACTGGCGGACGTCGGGATACACCTGCGGCGTCAACAGATCCTTGACGTAAGGCTCGAAGGGTTGGGCCCCGCGAATGAGGAACGTTCCCTCGTCGTAGCGAACCCCGCCGAGCGTGAACGGCGCGAGCGCGCGCTCGACCTCAACCCCACCGAGCCGAAGCGTGTTCACGAGCCTCGCCGCCGAACCGGCGTCCCACTGCGCAGCGGGAATCAGAAACGTCTCGCGGGCGTTGGCGGTCATGGCGTCGCGCCCGGCACGGTAGCCGTCATACAGCCAGTCCGCGCGCCTGCGTGCCGCCACATCGAGCACAGCCAGCGACGCTGACACCATGTAGTCGCAGCTCTGTCGCATTTGCCAGCGTCCGCCGAGGTAGGGATTCGGGTAATCGGGCGACGGTGTTTGGGTCGGTCGCCCATTGGCGAACTGGACCGGGAACGTCCGAGGGTCGTTCACGGTGGGGGTGGCCGACGGGTGGGCCGTCTCCGTGAGAATGCCGACCATGTTGTGGAAATACGGAACGGTACGCATGCCGCCGTTCCACCAGGCGTCGAAGCCGACGTGGGTCAGGACACCGCGCTTGCCCTCGCGATCCAGCCTCTGCATGATCGCGGCGCCGACGAGATCGACGCCTTTCATGACGAGCGGGAGGATGTTGGGGTTTGTGGGCTCCTCGAATGGCGGCACCCAGATGCGTGAGGGATAAGGGCCCGATTGATGCTGGTCGTACACGATGCGCGGAAACCACTCCGAGTACAACTGCCGCGTCGCGTTGCGCGTCTCCGGCTGCGTCATCATGAACCAGTCGCGATTGTTGTCGTGCCCGGCGTAGGGGTGCCACAACTCGGGCAGCCGGTCCTCCCACGCTGTGCCGACGTGGCGCATGTACCAGTTGGCGACCATCGTGGTGCCGTCGGGATTCATGTTGGGGACGAGCAGCAGGATGACGTTGTCGCGAATCGCCCGCAGTTCGTCGGACTCCGACGTGACCACCTTGTACGCCAAGAGCGGTGCCGTTTGCGCGGGGGCGACCTCGGACGAGTGCAGGCCGAAATCGATCCAGACGACGACTCTGCCTTCTAAGGCGAAGGCGCGCGCCTGATCCTCACCAAGAGGTCGATCGCGGTTCCGGGTCAGCGCCAGCCAGCGTGAAATGTCTTTGTACCGGTCGAGCCGCCGCATGTTCTGTGCTGAGGTGATGATCGCCATCAGCTCGGTGCGGCCCTCGACGGTCCGCCCGATGTCGACCAGGCGCATGCGCTCGGGGACGGCGGCGGCCAGCGCCCGGAAGTACCCCGCAACGTCTTCGTAGCTCGCGATCTTGTAGTCGGCGCACGGCTCGAAGCCAAGGAGCGAGGCGGGCGCTGGCACCCGGTGGTCCAGTCCTCGAGCGGTGGACGTGACAAACAGCAGGGCGCTCAATGCGCCGCCCAGGGCGAGCAGCCGTCTGACGTCGATCACTGACAGAACACTTCGAGCTTCGCGATCGTGGCCCCAACGAGGTTGTCAGGCGTCGACGCACCGGAGGTCAAACCGATTGTGACGGCGCCCGAAGAGGGAAGCCACGCACGGGTCGTGGCTTCGGCCTTCGACCCGAGCGGGCGATGTCGGATCTCGTCTGGCGACACCAGGCAGTCCGGGTCTGATACGTGGAACGTGGGACGGGACTGGGCGCAGATACGCGCGAGGTTTGCTGTGTTGCTGCTGTTGTAGCCGCCAATCACCAGCATCAGGTCGATTGGCCGGTCCCGGAGAAGCGCGACCACCGCGTCCTGGCGATCCTGGGTGGCGCTGCAGATCGTGTCGAACGCCTGAAAGTGCCGATCCAGGTCCGCGACTCCCCAGCGGTCGATCATCGCAGCCTTCAGCATCTCGCCGATGGCCAACGACTCCGACATCAGCATCGTGGTCTGATTGGCCAGGCCGATACGCTCGAGATCGCGGTCGGGATCGAACCCGGAGGACGCGGCTCCACCGAACCGGGCCAGGAACGCCTCGAGGGCGCCACCCCGCCGGACGTAGTCGCACACGACCGCCGTTTCTTCGTCGTCGAGGACGACAAGGTAGCGCCCGCCGTAGCCAACCGCATGGGACGCCGTTGCGCGCGTTTCTTCATGCCACTGCTTACCGTGGATGATCGCCGTGTAGCCGCCTTCGGCGTAGCGCCGGACGTTTTTCCAGACGTTCAGCACGGATCCGCAGGTCGTATCGATGAGCGTGCACCCACGCGCCTCGAGTCGCTGCAGCATCGAGACCGTGACCCCGAACGCGGGGAGGATGACGACATCGGAGGGTTGGAGCTCGTCGATGCTCTGGGGCGAGTCGCTCAGGAACCCGACGCCCATCGCGCGGAGCTTCTCGTTCACGTGGGGGTTGTGGATGATTTCGCCGGTCAGCGACACGCGGCGGTCCGGAAACCGCTTGCGTGTCTGGTACGCGTAGTCGACGGCGCGGTCCACCCCGTAGCAGAAGCCAAACTCGTGGGCGAGCTGCACGGTGAGACGGCCCGCACGGTACGTGAAGTCCGCGCTCTTGATGCGATCGACCAGGTCGCTGTGGTAGTTCGTCGCCAGAACTCCGGCGACGGCGTGTTTGAGGTCGAGCCCTTTGCGGAAAATGAGCGACGCCGACACTAGCGCAGCTGGGCGCTGACGCCCCGCAAGTGAGGAGTCAGCTCATCGAGAGGCTCGAGCTCGCCCGCACCCCGGCGCTCCAACGCCAGCTCGAGGTCGGACAGGAACGCGTCTTCGTCGCTCGTTCCCGGGACGATGACGTTCGGCGAGGTCGTCGTCTGGACGGATCGTCTGGCCGTGAGCCCACCGTGCCGCAGAC
>AR_comb_assmDRAFT_10191826_pt1 | contig 12369 bp, 8 predicted proteins | sample ArasoioldDNA_FD_10543 | JGI IMG/M metagenome (IMG submission 10543) | reverse complement strand
TTCACCACCAACGGCCTGGTCGGCACGCACCTGATCGCGCTCTGCGGCGACAACGGCATCCCCGAAGTGCGCGCCGCCAGCCTGCTGGCGATGATGGGGATCTTCGATCTCGTGGGCACCACCGGCTCGGGCTGGCTCACCGACCGCTACGATCCGCGCAAGCTGCTGTTCATGTATTACGCCCTCCGCGGCCTCTCGCTGGTCTACCTGCCGTTTTCGGATTTCTCGATCTATGGGCTCTCGGTCTTCGCCGTCTTCTACGGCCTCGACTGGATCGCGACCGTGCCGCCGACCCTGCGGCTCGCCACCGAGGTCTTCGGTGAGCGCGACGCCCCCGTGATCTTCGGCTGGATCGCCGCCGGCCACCAGATCGGCGCCGCCAGCGCCGCCTTCTTCGCGGGCTCGATGCGCGCGGCACAGGGCAACTATCTGCAGGCCTTCGTGATCGCGGGCTCGACGGCCGTGGTCGCGGCGGTGTTGGCGATGATGATTCGCGGGGCGAAACCCACACCGGCGCCGGCTTGAAGCAACTCGCGATCTCCGCGAAAGAAGCACTGCTCTGCGTCGCAGCCGCGGCCTCAGGCCATCACGACTTGCCCCAGAGATCGTCGTAGTTCGAAAACTTCTTGAGCGTCAGGTCGAAGCGGGTGGGCTCGATCAGCGGCAGAATCCGCTTCAGCAGCGCATTGGGAAGCGCCGAGGTGTGTCGCACGTAGAGATCGATCGGGTCGAGGAGGTGGCGCAGGTGCAGTTTCGGGTCGTAGTTCAGGGGGCCGCTGCGCAGCCACTTGTATCCCTTCGCGATGGCCCAGGAGATCATGTCGCGGACGGCGTAGTGATAGAGGTGCAGCTTGAGGGCGACCGAATAGTCGAGGCCGATATATTCGGCGAAGATGGCGTCGCCCTCGATCATGCAAAGGCTGAAGGCGACGATCCGCGCCTCCTGCCGCCAGACGAAAAAGCGTACGATCTCCGGCATCAGGCGGCCGAGGCCGCAGAAGAACTCCCGCGTCAGCTTCTCGAAGCGCAGCTTCGAGCGCTCGTAGACCTGCAGGTAGAGCGGATAGACGTCGTCGATGATGGGCGCCACGTCGGGGACGACGCTCATCTCGATCGGCGGCGCCTGCGCCGTCGCCAGGAATTTCCTGCGCAGCTTCCGGCGGGTGGCGCTGTTGAGCGCCCGGTTCATATAGTCGGCAAAGCTCAGATAGTCGATGTTGAGGCGCGTCATCGGCAGGCTCGGCACCCGACTGAAACCACTGTGCAGGAAGCATCGCAGCGGCTCCCGGTACTTGGCGGGAAACTCCTTGAGCACGATCATCTGCGCCCGGAGCGCGCGCGCATGCGTGACGATGGCGGAGGCAAGGAGCCGGGCATTCTCGGCGCGCGAGAATTCATCGCCGTCGAGATGCCCTTCGCCGGCCGTACAGCCGACCATCAGCGTGCGGAGCTTCAGGAAGCGCGGCCACAGACGCCGGACCGCGGCGACCAGCGCTCCCGTCCTTTGACTGCTGCCGGCGAGGAGATCCTGATCGAGGATGAAGAACGGTTGGATCGCCCGGACCTCGCCGAGCGCATCCCTTATGACGAAGTAGCGGTAGTCGAACCCTTGCCGGATCGTGTCCTCGACCAGCTCGTAGTAGCGATTATGCTTGCGCGAACCGGAAAAGGCGCTGCGCCACTGGCGACAGTGAGCCAGCTCGGCGCGCGACACGACCTGGACGCGATGGGCATGCGGGCGAAGTAGCCCCTCGGCCGCATCTCCAACAAGCCCGTTCATCGGAGCGGGCAGGACCGTGTCGAGCGTCATGGAAATTGCCAGCCGAAATTGCGCTGTGAGACGAACAACGCCCGGCTGGCGAAATTCCGGCGCGCGATCTCCTGCGGCAGGCCGTCGCGGGGGCGTCAGGTCGGGTCGATGACGCCCATGGCGATCATGCGCAGTGCCGTGATGCTCGGGACGAAGAAATAGGCCCCGCCGCGGGTGGTGACGAATTGCGGAATGCCGCTGCAGATGAACGGTGCCTGGCCGCTCTCGGGATCGACGGGAATGACGAACTTGGCATCCGGGCCGTGCTGTCCACTCACCGGGCAGGTGTCGTTGCCGGCGTTGAAATCCAGGCCGTACTGGATCCATTGTTGCTGCACGAACTCGAACTGCCGGAACAGGCTGGCGCAGAACGCGATGAAGATGATGCCGTGGTCGCCGTCGTCGCGAACGCTAGGGTCGCCCGGCGGCGCCTCGCCGTAGGGCAGACCGCGCCGCAGGATGCGGCGGCGATCGTTCAGGGATGAGCCGGTCCGCTTCTTCGGGTCGCTCTCGGGATCCAGCATGTCCCGGGTGTTGGTGCGGCGGACATGAGAGGTCATCGGGCACCGGATGCCGTCGGGATCATCGCGGTATTTGAAGTCGTTGAACCGGCGAAGCAGCGCCGCGTACGCGGCCTTGTCCGCACCCTTCTCTGCCTTCTTGTAGCGCTCCAAGAATTCCTGCGCTTCCTGGAAAGTGGGCGCCACCATGAGCGGCACGCCATTGGACCAGCGCCCGACCATCTTCGCCATGATCGTTTCGCGCGCCTCGTCGCGCGAGGGAATCCCACAGTGCGCCTGATAGAGAGCCGCGGCCTTGTCGATGTACGACCTGAAGCTGGCGACGTTCTCGTGCAACTTGCGATACACCATGAAGGTGCAGTTGCGGGAGAACTCGACCGGCGCCGGCGCCGGCGGAACTTCCTGCGCCTCGTCGGCATAGCCGAGGAGGAATTCGCCGGTCGCCAACGGGCGCCAGCTGCCGTCGGGCAGCAGCTTGCCACCGCCGATCACGTCGCTCTGCTCCTCCTTGCCCTTGAGCTGGCCCTCGAACACGGGATTGCCGATGCCGTCATGGAAGCAGAAATGCTCGTTGGGCGTTGCCCGCATCTGGCCGTCGGCGCCGCGGGCAAGAACGGCGGACGCCTCCTGATAGTCGCCGCCGGCGGGAGCGTGCCCGGACAAGATAGTGACGCCGCCCTTGGACTCGGCGCAGAGCTCCCGCAGCCAAGCGGTCTTCTGTTCGAGCTCGGGCACGGGTGATCCATCCGCCTGCATCTGGGCATTCAACGTGATCCAGATATGCACCGCCCGGTCGCCCTCGTTTTCCTGCCAGATCCGGTCCCAACGGTCGGGCGCGCTGTCGCCGACATCGCCGAGGAGCTTCGAGCGCGCCGCCATGCCCTCGATGAATTCGGTCGGCATCAGCCGGAGCGTGTTGACCGGGACGCCCAGCGCATGGAGTCCGTAGAGCGTAAATCCGACATTCAGCGTGACCTTCGGCCTGGCCGTGGCGCTACCGGAGGCCACGCCCGCCCCATCGGCGGGAGGGTCTTGTGACCAGCGCACAGAGGTCGTGACGGACGAGAAGATCTGGGTGATGAAGCGGCGGCCGGCCAGGGGGTCGGCAACGTGCAGAAAGAGGTGGCGCGCCTTCGGAAAGCCGCCGCGTGCATAGCCGTTGATGACGATGCCCTGGATGTCCGCGAGTTCGAGCTCTCTCTTCATGGTCGCTCCCCGGTCAGGACGAGATGACGCCGGGACTCTGGGTCGGGCTATCCACCTTGTCCGGCTGGTACTCGTCGACAAAGCTGCGGAACGCGGCGTGGATCGCGGCGTCGTCCTTGCCCTGCATATCGATCGCGAAGCGCAGGAAGCGCGGCTGCAGATACAGCGCCTTCAGGATGGATTTCAGATCGGAATGCGGCGCAGCCGGAAACGGCCGACTCCCGAGCCACAGCACCACCCGGTACGCCCCGAGGATGAGAAGAAGGGTCGCCGCCGTCGCGGCCAGGGCGATCCAGCCCCATGGCCAGCCGCCGCAGCCGCTGAGCCACGCCACTGCCGAGCCGAGCGCGGCCAGCGCCGCCAACACGATCGGCGCCAGGACGGCCATGATCGACAGCGACGGCAGTTTGGGATCGTCGATCCAGTAGTCGTTGAACGGCATCGTCGTTTCGATCTGGCAGCGCTTGACATAACGACGGAACGATTTCGGGTCCTTGACCTCATCGAAGCCGACGCAGTGGCGGAACGGCTTTCGCAACTCGTCCCCCACGGTTGCATACAGTTCTTCGAGGTAGGAATTCAAACCGCCTGGATCAGCGTCGAAGTCCGCGGAGAACAACAGATACGGCGCGTTCAGCTGGTCGACCGGCTGCGCCGCCAGCGGGTTATGGTCCTTGAGCGCGGCCGCCAGCGCATTCTCGGGATTGCGCCCGTTGTCGACGCAGTCGTCGATGACCACAAGGCGCGCGAAATGCGTGCGCAGGTTACTCGCAAACGGGCTGTTGTCTTTGCTGTCCTTTGTCTCTTCCGATTGCTTCGCGGTAGGCATGCGGAAGAGGGCCTCGCGCACCATCTGCACGGGCAATCGGGAGACGCCGTCCGAGGCGACGAACGGCGTGGTCTCGATGGGCAGCAAGGCCGTCAGAAAATAGTGCCCGCCGTCGATGTTCGGCATGGTCCTTGATCCCTCGGTGGCGGCCCGCCGATTGCGACTACGAGCCGGTCGGCCAATCCGCGATGAAGCGCCGACGGTTCTGGTCGGCGGTCCCGGTGTCGGTGCTCTCGATCGGCGCCAGCCCCGGCGAGCCGAGCGAGTTCTGCACGCCCGCCAGGGCCTTGCGATAGGCGGCGGCGAAAGCATCCGGCGCCAGCTTGCCGTGCTGCTCCATCAGTTCCAGCACGGCCCGACGGACCCGCAGCGCGGATTTGATGTCGCGCTGCGCCGCGCCGGGCGTGGCGTTGTAGTAGTAGGCGGTGTCGATCTGATTGTGGATGATGTAGTCCTTGAACGCCGTGATCGGGATCGACTGCGGGTATTTCGTGCTGGAATACCAGAACAGGTCGAGGCCGCCGGGAATGCCGGCCGAGAAGGCATCGATGTATTGGTCCCAGGTGGCGTTGAAATTGCTGCAGAAGAGGACGTAGTCGTTCTGCAGCGCCTGGCGTCCCTGGCCGAGGTTCGGCCATTGGCGGCGCTTGATGATCACCCAGCGGGCGAAGTGGATGATCGACAGCCCGAGCAGGCCGGAGAGCGTGGCTGGCAACGACCGCGCGACCATGAAGATCAGCCGGTTGATCCAGGTCTTGCAGGGCCTGACCGGCGTCAAGACGTTCATCCCGTACGCCTTGCCTGCGATGTTGGACATCTCGCCCCCTTTGGCACACGCGGGTTTCGCCTGCGCGAATCCTGGCGCGCCTCGACTCTAGACCAGCGCCTGCCGGCAAGTGTGATCGGAATCACAGTTCTTGCGGACCTGGCGCAAGGCCGCGAATCTACCCTGCTTCACCCCTGCAAAACCACCAGCAGATCCTTCGCGTCGATCGGGCTGCCGGCGTGGACCAGCACCTCCTGCACGGTGCCGTCGCGCGGGGCGTGCAGGGCGGTCTCCATCTTCATCGCCTCGATCGAGAGCAGCACGTCGCCGGCCTTGATCTTCTGGCCGGGCTGCACGGCGACGGTGGCGACCAGCCCCGGCATGGGGGCGGCCACGTGAGCATCGTTGTCGTCCTCGGCCTTGCGGCGGGTCGGCAGCTTGGCGACGGCGGCGCGGTTCGGCACCTTCACGATGCGCGGCTGTCCGTTCAGCTCGAAGAAGACGCGCACTTGGCCCTCGTCGTCGGTCTCGCCGATGGCCTGCAGGCGTACGACCAGCGTCTTGCCGCGTTCGATCTCGATGGCGATCTCGTCGCCCACGGCCATGCCGTAGAAATAGACCGGCGTCGGCAGCGCCTCGACCGGGCCGTATTTGCGCGCGGCGCCCGCGAACTCCGTGAAAACCTTGGGATACATCAGGTAGGACGCGAGTTCGTGTTCGTCGATTCCGCGGCCGATGGCCTTCTCGGCCGCGGCGCGCGCGGCGTCGAGGTCGGCCGGCGGCAGAAGCGAGCCGGGCCGCACGGTGATGGGCGCCTCGCCCTTGAGTACCTTCTTCTGCAGGACCGCCGGCCAGCCGTCGGGCGGCGTCCCGAGATCGCCGTGCAGCATCTCGCGCACGGAGGCCGGGAAGGCGATCTCCTTGTCGGGCGCCAGCACGTCCTGCGGCGTCAGCCCTTGCGCTACCATCATCAGCGCCATGTCGCCGACGACCTTGGAGGAGGGGGTGACCTTCACGATGTCGCCGAAGAGATCGTTGGCGGCGCGGTACGCCTTTGCGACCTCGTGCCAGCGCGTCTCCAGCCCGAGCGCGCGCGCCTGCTCCTTGATGTTGGTGAACTGGCCGCCGGGCATCTCGTGCAGATAGACCTCGGAGACGCCGGATTTGAGATCACTTTCGAAGGCCGCGTACTGGGTGCGGGCGGCCTCCCAGTAAAAGCTGATCTGCTGGATGGCCTCGGGATCGAGCCCGGTGTCGCGCTCGGTGTGGCGCAGCGCCTCCACCAGTGAACCGAGGCAGGGCTGGGAGGTCATGCCGGACATGGTGTCCATGGCAGCATCGACCGCATCGACGCCGGTGTCGATGGCCGCGAGCACGCTGGCGGCCGCGATGCCGGCGGTGTCGTGCGTGTGCAGGTGCAGCGGCAGTCCGACCGCCTCCTTCAGCGCCTTCACCAGCACACGCGCCGCCGCGGGCTTCAGCACGCCTGCCATGTCCTTGATGCCGAGGATGTGGCAGCCGGCGCGCTCCAGCTGCTTTGCCAGATCGACGTAGTAGGCGAGCGAGTATTTCGCGCGGCTCGGATCGAGGATGTCGCCGGTATAGCAGATGGCGCCCTCCGCGAGCTTTCCTGCTTCGCCGACCGCATCGATGCTGACCCGCATGTTCTCGATCCAGTTGAAGCAGTCGAAGATGCGGAAGAGATCGATCCCGGCCGCGGCCGCCTGCTGCACGAAGTAGCGCACGACATTGTCGGGATAGTTGGTGTAGCCGACGCCGTTGGCACCGCGCAGCAGCATCTGCAGCAGCAGGTTGGGGACGCGCTCGCGCAAGGCCGCGAGCCGCTCCCACGGGTCTTCCGTGAGGAAGCGCATGGCGACGTCGAAGGTGGCGCCGCCCCAGCATTCCAGCGACAGCAGCTGCGGCAGGCCGCGGGCGCAGGCCTCGGCCGAGCCGACGATGTCGAAGCTGCGCATGCGCGTCGCCAGCAATGACTGGTGGGCGTCGCGCATGGTCGTGTCCGTGACGAGCACGCGGCGCTGGCCGCGCATCCACTCGGCGAAGGCCTTCGGCCCCAGCTTGTCGAACAGCTGCTTGGCACCGTCCACCGGTGCGGCGGCGAAGCGCGGCGCCTCCGGCCGGCGGGCATTGGCCGGCGGGCGCGGGCGGCCCTTGGCCTCGGGGTGGCCGTTCACGCTGACGTCGGCGATATAGCTGAGCAGCTTGGTGGCGCGGTCGCGACGCTTCGTGAAGCGGAACAGCTCGGGCGTCTCGTCGATGAAGCGCGTCGTGTACTCGACGGCGCGGAACTTCGGATGGTTGAGCACGGCCTCGAGGAAGGCGAGGTTGGTGGCGACGCCGCGGATGCGGTATTCGCGCAAGGCCCTGACCATGCGGGCAATGACCTCCGGCGGCGAGGGCGCCCAGGCCGTCACCTTCTCCAATAGGGGGTCATAGTAGCGGGTGACAACGGCGCCGGAATAGGCGGTGCCACCGTCGACGCGGATGCCGAAGCCGAAGGCGCCGCGATAGGCGGTGATGCGGCCGTAGTCGGGGATGAAGCTGTTCTCCGGATTCTCCGTGGTGATGCGGCATTGGAGCGCGTGGCCGTTGAGCGGGATGGCCGCCTGCTCCGGAATGCCGGTCTCCTCGAGCTGGCCGATGCGGCCGCCCTCGGCGATGCGGATCTGCGCCTTCACGATGTCGAGGCCGGTCACGACCTCGGTCACGGTGTGCTCGACCTGAATGCGTGGATTGACCTCGATGAAGTAGATGGCGCCGGTATCGGCATCCATGAGGAACTCGACCGTGCCGGCACCAACGTAGTTCGTGGCATGGCCGAACTCGAGCGCGGCCTCGCAGAGCGCCGCGCGCTTCGTCGCGTCGAGATAGGGGGCGGGCGCGCGCTCGATCACCTTCTGGTGCCGGCGCTGGATGGTGCAGTCGCGCTCGAAGAGATGGACGAGATTCCCGCGGGTGTCGCCTAAGATCTGGACTTCGACATGCCGCGCACGGCGTACCAGCTTCTCCAGGTAGACTTCGTCCTTGCCGAAGGCGGCCTTGGCTTCCCGCTTGGCGGTGAAGACGGCGTCGAGCAGCTGGTCCTCGCTCTCGATCGGCCGCATGCCGCGCCCGCCGCCGCCCCAGCTGGCCTTCAGCATCAGGGGGTAGCCGACCCTAGCCGCGATGCGCTTGATCTCATCGCCGTCGCCGGGCAGGGCGTCGCTCGCGGGCATGACGGGCACGCCGACCGAGCGGGCGAGGGTGCGGGCCGTCACCTTGTTGCCAAGCGTGCGCAGGGTCTTCGGGCGCGGGCCGATGAAGACGATGCCCGCGGCCTCGCACGCCTCCGCGAACTCGGGATTCTCGGAGAGGAAGCCGTAGCCGGGATGGATGGCGTCGACCTTCGCCTCCTTGGCGACCCGGATGACTTCGCCGATCGCGAGATAGGCCTCGAGCGGCCCGCGGCCCCTGCCTATTTGATAGGCCTCGTCTGCCTTGAATCTGTGCAGCGAGAGCTTGTCCTCCTCGGCATAGACCGCGACCGTCTGGATGCCCAGCTCGGTCGCCGCCCGGAACACGCGGATCGCGATCTCCGAGCGGTTGGCGACCAGCAGGCGGCGGAAGCGGGTGGGCATGGGATCGACCAGTTCTTTGTGCAGTGCAACATCCCTTTTATTCATCGGCGCCCGGCGCGTCTACGGACGAGAATCGTATGGGCGACCAGCCGGTCGTCCGGGAACGGGGCGATGGCTGGATCGGCGGCCCAGCCGGTCGCCCTGCGACATTCCGGGACGTAGACACCGTGTACACAAATTGCCTATGCTCGCGCTGAAACGTAGGAGAAATTTCCATGGCCGATCTGAAGGGCATCTGCGTTCCCGTCTGCACGCCGTTCGACAAATCGGGTGACCGCATCGACGAAGCGGCGCTGCGCGCGCATGTCGATTGCATGGTCGACGCCGGCGTGCACATCATCCTTTCTGCCGGGGGCACCGGCGAGTTTGCCTATATGACCGAGGAGGAGCGGCGGCGCGTGCATAAGATCGTCGGCAAGCAGATCGCCGGCCGCGCGCGCTTCATCGTGCATGCGTCGGCCATCAGCACGCGCGATGCGATCGAGAACAGCAAGTATGCGGAAGACCTGGGCGCCGACGCCATCATGCTGCTGCCCCCCTATTTCGAGGGGCCGACGCTCGACGGCGTGATGTATCACTACGAGCGTGTGGCCAGGAGTGTCGCCGCGCCGATCGTCGTCTACAACATCCCGCAGAACACCCACCGCGACATCACGCCGGAGGTGCTGGCGCGGCTGCTGGCGTTCGACAATATCCGCTACATCAAGGACAGCACCGGTGACCTCATCCGCATCCAGCAGCTGGTCGCGATGGGCGCGAAGGTCTTCAACGGCGGCGATCCGCTCGCCTTCCAGGCGTTGGTGGCGGGCTGCGTCGGCTGCATCTGGGGCGGCGTCAACGCCATGCCGCGCGAGGCGGTGCGGCTCTACGAGTTGGTGAGCGCTGGCAAGCTCGCCGACGCCGCCGCGCTCTGGCAGCGCCTGCTGCCGGCGCAGATCTTCTTCTGGACCCACGACTACAACCCGTCGGTGAAGCTGGCGACCAACCTGATGGGCCGCAAGGTCGGCGCCTGCCGGATGCCGTTGCAGCCGTTGGGCAAGGAGGACCAGCGCGACCTGAAGCGTGCCCTGGCGGCGCTCGGCACCAAGAAGGTAGCTTCGGCGGCGTGATCGAGCGCGCTATTTCACGACGTCGCTACAGGCGGTTTTCGCGACGAACGCGCGATTGCGTTCGGTCGACATGTAGGCCGGCGGCGAACCCAGGGTGAGCGCACTGGCCGTGCGCAGTTCCTGTACGCCTTCCGCACAGCGGCCGATGGCGAGCTCCGCCAGGCCGAGATTCCAGCGGGCGCGCGGCGACTGCGGATTGAGCCGCGCGGCCTCGTCGAGGTCGATCAAGGCCTCATCGTAGCGGGCGCGCTCCAACAGCAGCCCGCCCCGGACGGCGCGGACGTAGGACAGGTAGTGGTCGGCGCGCAGCGTGAATTCCGCGCGCGCGGTGCCCGATTCCGGCGGGCCTTTGGGTTTCATCACCTGTATCGGCGTGTTGCTCGTGTGCTGAATCAGGAATTCCTTCTCATGATTCTTCCCGAGCTCGATGGCGCGGCCGAGATCGGACAGGGCGCCGTCGGCCTCGCCACCGCGGGCGCGCATCAGTCCGCGGGCACCATAGGCTTGCCAGGCCTGCGGATCGAGGGCGAGGGCATGGTCGAAATCTTCGATCGCGTGCTTATCTTCGCCCTTCGCATCGCGCGCCTGTCCGCGCCAGACATAGGCGGCGACATGGTCGGGCGCGGCGGCGACGGCCGCATCGTAGTCCCCGATGGCGGCGTCGATGTCGTCGTTCAACAGCCGCAGCGTGCCGCGGTCCACATAGGCGTCGGCCAACGCGTCGCCGCTCAGCGCGCCGGAGTCGATGCTGCGCGAGAGGTCGCGGTCGACCTGCACGGTCCCCACGGGCGTGCAGGCGGCGACGAAGAGCAGGAGCAGGAGCGCCGGCAGTCTTGGCATCGGTTCTCTCAACCGGTACGGCGATGGCGATCTTCCATGGTAGGCGAAGGTCCACCACGCGACAACGCGCGGCGGCGAGGAAAAGCCGGCCTCGCCGATCGCTTTGCATTTGCAGCCGGGCCGCTGTTTTGCGATGGTGCCGCCAGCCCAGCACCAGCCGCAGCGATGAATTCCACGCCTCGTCCCCATGACCGCCCGACCGGGCCGTTCCTCTATCTGCCGATCGAAGTCGCCTCGCGCGAGCTGCACGCCAAGCTGCTCCTGAGCTATTTCGCCGTCGATCGCGGCTACGAGGTGATCGTCGGCTGGAAGCGCGTGATCAACAACAACCTGCGCGCGATGCCGCCGGGCATCGTCATGTTCAAGACTCTGACCGCGCGCGACGGTGTCGCCATGGCCAAGGCGCGCGCCGCCGGCCATCGCATCGCCGCCCTCGACGAGGAGGTGCCGGGACTGGTGGCCACCAAGCAGAAGCTGCGCTGGGTGGCCGGAGAGTCGGTCGCCGCCAGCGACGTGATCTTCGCCGTCGGCGACGATCATCTCGACGCCCTGCGCGAGTTCTACCGCGCTCACGCCGACCGCTACCGCGTGGTCGGAAATCCCCGCTGGGACCTGCTGCGGCCCGAGCTGTGCGGTTCGCATGCGGAGGAGGTGGCGGCCATCCGGCGCGAGTATGGCCGCTTCATCCTGATCAATACCAACTTCGCCGTCCTGAACTCTTCGCGCCGCACCGGCGAGGAGACTCGAAAGTGGTTCGCGGAGACCGGCCGGGTCGATCTCAGCAAACCCGAGGATGTCGTCTTCCTCGACGAGGTCTTCGCCATGGAGCGTGCCAATACGGCCGCGGTGCATGAGCTGATACGCGCGCTGCCTGCGCGCTTCCCCGCGCATCGCATCATCGTGCGGCCGCATCCGATCGAACGGGCGGAGACCTGGAGCGAGCTGCTGCGCGATATCTCGCGCGCGCAGATGGTGCGCGAGGGGGCGGCGGTGCCCTGGATCATGGCGAGCGACGTGCTCATCCATACCAACTGCACCACCGGCGTCGAGGCTTTCGCGCTCGACAAGCCGGCGATCTCGCTGCGGCCGACGACGCTGGCGGTGAACGACGTCTACCTCGCGAACCACATCAACTACGTGACGGCGACCGTCGAGGACACCCTCGCCCAGCTCGATCGGCTCATCGGCTCCGGTATCGCCTGGTCGGGCTATCCCCCCGCGTTCCGGGCGACCTTCGACCGGTTCTTTGCGGGCACCCACGGCCCGTTCGCCTGCGAGCATATCCTGGACGCGCTGACCGATTCGTTCGGCCTGCAGCTGTCGCCTCATCCGCGCGTCCCGATTTGGCGCCCGCTGGGCGGCTACCGGCAGCGCGCGCGCACGCGCGAGCACCACGTCCAGGTCATGCCGGAGATCGACGTCGCCGGCGTGCAGCAGGTGCTGCGGAGCTTCGACCGCGCCTTCGGCCGCGAGCGGGTCTGCCATGTCGAACCCTGCGGCCAGCTGGTGTTCCACCTGCACGGTGCCGCGACGCGCGCTGCGTACGAGTTGCCGGGCGACTTCAGCGCGTGGTTGCAGCGGCTGTTGCCGCGCTCACGGCTCGCTGCCGCCGGCTGACCTCAGCGCGCCGGCCACTGGCGCTTCAGCTCG
>AR_comb_assmDRAFT_11516957_pt1 | contig 12374 bp, 9 predicted proteins | sample ArasoioldDNA_FD_10543 | JGI IMG/M metagenome (IMG submission 10543) | reverse complement strand
CGGTCTACGTGACGGTGCGGTGGTCGGCCCGGCCGGCCGGGATGTTCGCCGCGCTCGCTCCCGCGCTCGCGACCGCCTTGGCGTGGCAGCGGTTCGCTCTGGAGGGCTCGCCGATCGGCATCGCTGCGGTGAGCGGGGCCTGGCTGCTTCCCGCTGCGGGCGCGGCTTTCGTTGCGGCGTATCTGCGGTGGCTGTCGTTCGGCCGCCGCCGGGCGGTGGCGGACGCCCGGCGGGAGCAGCGCCTCGACCTGGCGAACGACCTGCACGACTTCGTCGCCCATGACATCAGCGAGATCGTGGCGCAGGCCCAGGCGGGCCGGTTCGTGTTCGGCGATGAGCGGCCGGAGCTGGCGAAGCTGCTGGAACGCATCGAGACCGCCGGTGTCAGGGCGCTCGGCTCCATGGACCGGACACTGGCCCTGCTGCGCGACCCCGGCGAGGCGGCGCGGATCCCGGTCGGCGGCGTGGACGACCTCGCTGAACTCGTCGACAGGTTCAACGAAGGCGGCGGTCCGCAAGCGGTGCTTGACCTTCGCGTCGACCGGCCGGTCCCGCGCGAAGCCGGTGCGGTGGTCCACCGGGCCGTCACCGAGGCGCTGACCAATGTGCGCCGCCACGCCGCCACAGCCGCACACGTGTCGATCGCACTCTCCGAAATAGACGGACTGCTCGAGCTTCGCATCGAAGACGACGGTCGAGGCGCCCCGAAGCAGGCCGCCCGCGACTCCTCGGGGCTCGGTCTCGCCGGGATGGCCGAGCGCGCGGCGAGCCTCGGCGGCAGCTTGCACGCCGGCGCGCGCGAGCCGGCCGGGTGGCGCCTCGTCCTCACACTTCCTCTGCAGGGCAACCCGATCAGTGAAGGAGCAGCGCCGTGACCATTCGGGTCCTCATCGCCGACGACCAGGAAGGCATCCGCGAGGCCTTCCGCATGGTGATCGACGCGCAGCCAGACATGCGCGTGGTCGCCGAGGCCGCCGACGGGAAGAGCGCGCTCGCCCAAGCCGAGCTGCTGCGCCCCGACGTAGTGCTCGCGGACATCCGCATGCCCGTCATGGACGGCCTCGAACTGACCCGCCGCCTCGCCGGGCCCGAGGCCGCCGACCCGCTCAAGGTCGTCGTCGTGACCACGTTCGACCTCGACGAGTACGTCTACACCGCATTGCGCGACGGCGCCTGCGGCTACCTCCTCAAGCGCTCGGGCCCCAACCTCGTCATCGAGGCGATCCGCGCGGCCGTCTCCGGCGAGACCCTGATCAGCCCGCAGATCACGGTCAAGCTGCTGCGCAAGATGATCCCGCCGCAGGCCCCGACCAAGATGGGGGCGTCGCTGAGCGAACGGGAACTCGAGGTCGTGCGGCTCGTCGCGCGCGGGCGCACCAACACCGAGATCGCGGGGGAGCTGTTCATCAGCGCGGGCACGGTCAAGAACCATCTCGCGAACGTGCAGCGCCGCCTCGGGGTGCGCAACCGGGTGGAGATCGCCGCGTGGGCCTGGTCCACCGGGCAGGTGACTGCTTGACCACTCCAGTTGCGACCTCGTTCCCCGGCGGATCGCCAATTGGCTTACGCTGATCGGCATTCACAGGAGGAGGGTCGATGGCGCGAGCGTCACGGACGCAAGAGGTGGTCGAACAGGTCCTCGACGCCATCATCGACGGCAAGCTGCGGCCCGGTGAGCCGCTGCCGCCCGAGGGCGTTCTGGCCGAGGAGCTGCACGTCTCGCGGCTCACCCTGCGCGAGGCCGTGCGGCTGCTCCAGGCCCAAGGGGTCATCGTGCAGGTGCCCGGCCGCCGCCACCGGGTCGCGCCGGTGGCGCAGTGGACCGGGCTCGAGGCGGTCGTGCGGCACGCCCGGAGCGCGGGGGAGCGGAAGCGGTCGTCGCTCGAACTGCTCGAAGTGCGCATGATGATCGAGACCGGCGCCGCCCAGCTCGCGGCCGAGCGCCGCACCGACGCCGACCTCGATGCGATGCGCGACCTGATCGAACGCATGAAGCACGCCCATGCCCGAACGGACGTGGCCGCGTTCGTGGCCGCCGACCTCGAGTTCCACGACGTGATCCTCCGCGCCGCCGACAACCGCATCCTCGTGGCGGCCCTCCTGCCGCTCACCGCGATGCTCGCCGAGACCCGCAGCGAGACCAGCGCCGTGGCCGAGATCCGCGAGCACGCCATCGCCGAGCACACCGCGATCGTGGCCGCGCTGGCCTCCGGCGACCGCCTCGCCGCCCGGGACGCCATGGCCAGCCATATGGACCAGACCCGCGGTGACCTGCTGGAATACGTGCACTCGCGCCGCTAGCGCCCCACCCCCGAATCCACGATTTGACGATCGCGAATTTCCGAGGCAGGATATCTGATATCTGATACCTCGGGTTTCCGAGCGAACGAAGGAGTTCACGTGGACGTCGCGACGCTGCTCGCCTCCGTACCCGCACCCGCCGCGGTCACCGCCGCCGACGTGCGCGCCGCGGCCGACCCGGCCTCCGTCCTCGTGGTCCTCGACGACGACCCCACCGGCACCCAGTCCGTCGCCGGACTCCCCGTCCTCACCCGCTGGGAACCCGCCGACCTCGACTGGGCCTTCCGGCACCGTGCCCTCACCACCGGCGCCGCCGTCTACGTCCTCACCAACACCCGCTCCCTCGACCCCGACACCGCCGCCCAGCGCAACCGCGAGGTCGCCGCCGCCGCGCTGGCCGCCGCCGAGCGCGCCGGCAAGCGCGTCACCTTCGTCTCCCGCTCCGACTCGACCCTCCGCGGGCACTTCCCGCTCGAGACCGACGTCCTCGCCGACGCCATCGCCGCCCGCGGCGGCACCCGCCCCGCGCTCACCCTGCTCGTGCCCGCCTTCCCCGACGCCGGGCGCATCACCGTCGACTCCGTCCACTACTGGGTCGTCGACGGCGAGGCCGCGCCCGTCGGCGAGACCCCGTTCGCGCAGGACGCCACCTTCGGCTTCACCTCCTCCGACCTGCGCACCTGGGTCGAGGAGAAGACCGGCGGCACGATCCGCGCCACCGATGTCGCCGCCCTGACCGCGGCCATCATCCGCAGCGGCGCCGACGCCGTGGCCGATTTCCTTCGCGCCCTTGACAAAGGAACCGTCGTCGCCGTCGACGCGGTGGACGAGACCGACATGCGCGTCGTCGCCCTCGCCCTCCACCGCCTCGAACGCGAAGGCGTGCAGGCCCTCCTGCGCGTCGGACCGCCCTACGTGCGCGCCCACATCGGACAGGACATCGCCGCCCCGGTCACCAAGGACCGCATCGACTTCGCCCACGAACGCGGCGGCCTCGTCGTCGTCGGCAGCCACGTGCCGCTCACGACCGCGCAGCTCGCCGCCCTCCGCGAAGCCCGGCCCGGCACGACCACGATCGAACTCGACGTGCGGCAGTTGATCGACGACCGCCGCGACGCCCACCTCGCGGCCCAGGCCGCCGCCGTCGCCGCCGCCCTCGCGGACGGCACCGTCATCGTCCACACCACCCGCGAACTCGTGACCGGCCGCGACGGCGACGAAAGCCTCGCCATCGCCCGTCAGGTCTCCAGCGGCGTCGTCGGACTCGTCGCCCGCGTCCTCGAACTCGCCCCGCCCCGCTTCGTCATCGCCAAGGGCGGCATCACCTCCAGCGACACCGCCTCCGAAGCGCTCCGCATCCGGCGCGCCACCGTCGTCGGCCCCATGCTCCCGGGCATCGTGTCCCTGTGGCAGCCCGAGGACGGCCCGGCGCGCGGCATCCCCTACATCGTCTTCGCGGGGAACGTCGGGTCCACCGACTCCCTCGCGCAAGTGGTCAGCGTGCTCGGCGAGGCCTCCGAGCCCGACCGTCAGCACATCTGACCAACCGTCCCCGATTGATTGGAACCACCATGAACAGCAACGTCGCTGTCATCGGCCTCGGCGCGATGGGCCTGCCCATGGCCGCGCGCCTGGCCGAGCGCTGCGAAGTCCGCGGCTTCGACATCGCGGCCGAACGCCTCGCGCTCGCCGCCGAACAGGGCGTCACGCCCGCCGCCACGGCCGCCGAAGCCGTGACCGGCGCCGGGACCGTGCTCGTCGCCGTCCGTACCGGCGAGCAGCTCGACGCCCTCCTCTACGGCTCCGGCAAGAACCCCGACGCCAGCGCCCCCGACAACAGCGCCCTCGACAACAGTGGCATCGCCGCCCACCTCGAACCCGGTGCCGTCGTCGTCCTCACCAGCACCGTCGGCACCGACGGCATCGCCGCGACCGCCGAACGCCTCGCCGAGCAGGACGTCCACCTCGTCGACGCCCCGCTCTCCGGCGGGCCCGTGCGCGCCCGCGAAGGCGACCTCCTCATCGTCGTCGGCGCCGCACCCGCCGCCGTCGAGAAGGTCAAGCCGGTCCTCACACAGCTGTCCTCCACCCTGTCCATCGTGGGCGACCGCCCCGGGGACGGCCAGGCGCTCAAGACCGTGAACCAGCTCCTGTGCGGCGTCCACATCGCCGCCGCCGCCGAAGCGCTCGCCCTCGCCGACGCCCTCGGGCTCGACCGCGAACGCACCCTCGAAGCGCTCACCGCCGGAGCCGCGAACTCGTTCATGCTCGGCAACCGCGGCCCGCGCGCCCTCCAGGCCTACGACGACGGCGGCGCCGAAGTCCTCAGCCGCCTCGACATCTTCGTCAAGGACCTCGGCATCGTCGGCAAGGCCGCCCGCGGCGCGCACCTCGCCGCGCCCGTCGCGGCCGCCGCAGAGCAGTTGTTCCTCCTCGGCGAGGCCCAAGGCCTCGGCGCCCTCGACGACTCCGCGGTCATCCGCGTCGTCGCCCCGCAGCTGCGCGCGAAGAAGGAGGCGTAGCCATGGGATTCACACTGCCGCTCCCCGCCCTCATCCTCGTCGGACTCGCGGGCGTCGCACTCCTGCTCCTGCTCGTCATCAAATTCAAGATGCAGGCGTTCTACGCCCTCATCATCACCTCGATCGCCGTCGGCATCGGCGCGGGCCTCCCGCTCACCACGATCCCGGCGCAAGGCGACGAACCTGAGCGACTCGGCGTCATCCAGGCGATCATCGCCGGCGTCGGCGGCACCCTCGGCTCCGTCGCCGTCCTCGTCGCCCTCGGCTCCATGCTCGGCAAGATCATCGAGATCTCCGGCGGCGCCGACGCACTCGCCGGGAAGTTCACGGGCTGGCTGGGCCCCAAGCGGGTCGGCGTGGCACTCACCGCGGCCGCCGCGATCCTCGCCATCCCCGTCTTCTTCGACGCCGGGTTCATCATCCTGATCCCGATCATCTACGCCTTCTCCAAGGCCGCCGGGCTCAACCCGATCAAGTTCGGGCTGCCCGTCGCCGGCATCATGCTCGCCGTGCACGTGGCCGTGCCGCCGCACCCGGGCATCGTCGGCGGCGCCGCGATCCTCGGCGCCGACGTCGGCTGGATCACGATCCTCTCGCTCGCCGTCTCGATCCCGCTCGCGGTCGCCGCGTACTTCCTCGGCAAGCTCTTCAACCGCCGCGAGTACTCGATGATCGCCGCCACCAAGGCCATCTTCGACAACTTCGGCAAAGAGGACGGCCCCAGGAACGGCACCCTCGCCGACGGCGAAAAGGCCCCCGGCGCCGGGACCATCATCGGGATCATCGTGCTCCCGCTGGCGCTCATCATGGTCGGCACCACCATCGCGCCCGAGTTCGCCGCAGGCACCTTCTGGAACGGGTTCCTCTCGATGATCGGCCAGCCGATCTTCGCGCTGGCCGTCGCCATCGGCGCCGCGATGTTCGCCCTCGGCGTGCGCCGCGGCTGGTCCGCCGCGAAGCTCGGCGAGGTCATGGAGTCCGCGCTGCCCGCCGCGGCCGTCATCATCCTGGTGACCGGCGCCGGCGGCGGTTTCGGCAAGGTGCTCACCGAATCCGGCATCGGCGCTGCCGTCGCCGAGAGCCTCGCAAACGCCGGGATCCCGGTCCTGCTCGCGGTCTTCCTCATCTCGCTGATCCTGCGCGCCGCGCAGGGCTCGGCGACCGTGGCGATCACGACCGCCGCCGGGCTCATGCTCCCGGCCGTGCAGGCGCTCGGCCTCGACGCCGTGCACCTCGCGCTCGTCGCCCTCGCGATCGGCTACGGCGCCTTGGGCCTCAGCCACGTGAACGACTCGGGCTTCTGGATCGTGACCCGCTACCTCGGGCTCTCGGTCAAGGACGGCCTCAGGGTCTGGACGCCGATGACCACGGCGCTCGGCGTCCTCGGGTTCCTGATCACGGCGGGACTGTACGTGCTCGTCCCGGCGAGCTGATCAGGCGCGAGCCTCCCGGCCCGATCGGGTCAAGACACGGTCAAGACCGGGTCGGGAGGTTCGCGACCACCGCCGCGGTGACCTCGTCCGTGGTCGCCTTCCCGCCCACGTCGCGGGTCCGGATCCCTTGGGCCGTAGCCGCTTCGATCGCGGCCCGCAGGCCCTTCGCCTCGTCCCGCAGACCGAGGTGGTCGAGCATCATCGCCGCGCTCCCGAACGCGCCGATCGGGTTGCACACGCCCTGGCCGGCGATGTCCGGCGCCGAGCCGTGCACCGGCTCGAACATGCTCGGGAAGCGCCGCTCCGGGTTCAGGTTCGCGCTCGGCGCGAGGCCGAGGCTCCCGGCGAGGGCGCTGCCGAGGTCGGAGAGGATGTCCGCGAACAGGTTCGAGGCCACCACCACGGACAGCGACTCGGGCTGGAGCACGAACTTCGCGCTCATCGCGTCCACCAGCACGCTCTCGGTCTCCACCTCCGGGTATTCGGCGGCGACCCGCGCGAACACCTGGTCCCACAGCACCATCCCGTACTGCTGGGCGTTGCTCTTGGTCACGCTCGAGACCTTCTTGCGCGGGCGCGTGCGGGCGAGCTCGAACGCGTACCGGATGATCCGCTCGCACCCGACCTCGGTGAACAGCGCGGACTGGACCGCGATCTCGCCCTTGCCCTCGCGTGCGGCGAACGTATGGCCGCCGAACCCGGCGTACTCGCCCTCGGAGTTCTCCCGCACCACGATCCAGTCGAGCGCCGTGTCGTCCGCCTTGCGCAGCGGGCTCTCGATCCCGGGCAGGAACTGGACGGGCCGGAGGTTCGCCCACTGGTCGAAGCCCTGGCAGATCGCCAGCCGCAGCCCCCACAGGCTCACATGGTCGGGCACGGTGGGCCAGCCGACCGCGCCGAAGTAGATCGCGTCGAAGCCCTTGAGGATCTCGAGGCCGTCCTCGGCCATCATCCGGCCGTGCTCGGCGTAATAGTCGGAGCCCCAAGGGAACTCCTCCCACACGAACGAGCAGTCGCCGTCCGCCGCGATCGCGTCCAGCACGGCCCTCCCGGCGGCCACGACCTCGCGGCCCACCCCGTCGGCGGGGATCGCGGCGATACGGAACTCCTTGGCGCTCATGGCTCCTCCTCGGTGTGCACGCGAACGAGAGCGTTCGCACCGAGTCAACCCCGCGACCGGGCCCGATGTCCAAGACCGATCCGCGATCACCGCGATCGGCCGGACCTATCGCCGCCAGTCGGCGGCCAGTTCCAGGAACGCCGTCGCCGCCGGCGTCAGCCCCTCCGGGCGGCTCACCAGCGCGATCCGCAGGTCCCACGCCGGTTCGATCCGGTGCACGGCGGCCCCGGCGCGTTCGGCCAGCGGCGTCCACGAGGACGGCATCACCGCGTGCCCGAACCCGGCCAGCACCAGCGTCAGGATCGAGGTGCGGTGCGCGACCTCGGCCGCGATCCGCACCCCGATGCCGCGCGCGACGAGGTCGTCCACGAAGCGGCGCATGAAGGTCCCGTACTGGGACACGATGAGCCGCACGCCCTCTAGATCGGCGTCGCGGACCGTGCCGCCCTCGGGCAGGCCGTGGTCGGGCGGCGAGACGAGCACCAGCGGCTGGGACGCGATCGGCTGCACCCGCAGCTCGGCGGTGCGCACATCGCCGGCGGAGCCGAGCAGCCCGATCTCGGCCACGCCGCTGCGCACGCTCGCCACCACCTCGTCGGCGGTGAACGCGCCGTCGACGCGGAACTCGATGCCCGGATGCTTCTCGGCGAAGCGGCACATCATCTCGGTCAACGGCTCGATCCCGGGGGAGGGCATGGAGACGAGGTCGAGCCGCCCGGTCTGGAGGCCCTTGACGGCCTGCGCCGCCGCGCGGGCGACGTCGAGGTCGCGCAGGACCTGCCGGGCGGGCTCGACGAGCTGGCGCCCGGCCTCGCTGAGGACCACGCCGCGCCCGACCCGGTGGAACAACTGCACGCCCAGTTCGCGTTCGAGGTTCGCGATCGCTTGGGAGAGCGACGGTTGCGCGATGTGGATCTGCTCGGCGGCCCGGCCGAAGCCGCCGTGGTCGACCACGGCGAGGAAGTACCCGAGCTGGCGCGCGTCCATGGCCTCCCGTCCGTTCTGCGTGCGAGTCTAGGGGGTCAGCTCCCGAGGCCGGTGAGGGCGACCATCGTCGGCACGGTCAGGGTGATGAGCACGCCGCCGATGACGTCGAAGGCGATGCCGGAGCGGATCATCCTGGTCATCGGCACGCAGCCGGTGCCGTAGACGATCGCGTTCTGCGGAGTCGAGACCGGCAGCATGAACCCGAGCGAGGCGGCGAACGTGGCCGCCAGCGCGGGCACGAGCGGGTCGACGCCGGTGGCGGCCGCGAGCGGGATGATGATCGGCACGACGACGGCCGCGGAGGCGGTGTTGCTCGTGGTCTCGGAGATGACGATGGCGAGGAGCACGGCGAACGCGGTGATGGCGAAGGCGCTGGTGATGCCGAAGGTGTCGGCGGCGCCGTTGCCGATGGTCTCGGCGAGGCCGGTGGCGGAGAGCATGGCGCCGAAGATGATGCCGGTGCCGAAGAGCAGGATGGTGCCCCAGTCGATCTTGCCGGCGTCCTTCCAGGACATCGTGGCTTCCTGCTTGGACCAGTCGACCGGGAGGATGAAGAGGAGGGCGGCGCCGATGACGGCGGAGACGCCTTCGTTGAGGCGGTCGTCGACGAGGGCGTAGGCCTCGGAGTCGGTGCCGGAGACGAGGCCGACGACGGCGGGGACGAGCCAGAGGGAGACGGTGACGGCGAAGGCGATCACGGTGTTCTTCTCGGCGCGGCTCATGGGGCCCTGTTCGGCGCGCTTCTCGCGGATGTACTCCTCGACGCCTTGGATGCGGCGCACCTCGGGACGGTTGATGAGGAGGAGCACGGTGAAGAGGATGACGAACATGAGCAGGCAGATGGGGAGGGCGGTGGCCATCCACTGGCCGAAGGAGATCCGCTCGCCGGTGGCCTCTTCGATGAGGCCGCGTCCGATGAGGTTCGGCGGCGATCCGACGGGCGTGAGCAGGCCGCCGACACTCGCTCCATAGGCGAGCATGAGCATGAGGGCGGCGCCGACGCGCAGGGTCATGGGGTCGAAGTCGGGGCGGACGACGCCCTGGTCCTGCATGAGTTTGGCGATGACGGCGAGGATGCCGAGGGCGGTGGGCATGAGCATCGCGACGGTGGCGGTGTTGGAGACGAACGCCGAGAGGACGCAGGTGATGGCGCCGAAGGCGATGATGGTGCGGAAGGTGGAGCGGCCGACGCCCGGGATCGCCAGGATGGCGAAGGCGATGCGTTGGGCCACACCGTGTTTGAGCATGGCTTGGGCGAGGATGAACGCGCCGATGAAGGTGAAGATGGTGGTGGAGCCGAAGGGCGCGAGCACGTCGTCGGAGGGGGCGACGCCGAGCAGGATGATCGCGGAGACGCCGATGAGTCCGCTGATGGGGATGGGGATCGGTTCGCAGATCCACAGGACGACCACGCCGAGGAGGACGGCGGCGAGGCTCTGCTGCTCGCCGGGGAGGTCCATGGGCAGGAAGAAGAACAGGAGCGAGACGGCGGGGGCGAGGAACCAGCCGACCAGGCGGCGGCCCCTCTCGAACTTGGCCTCGGCGCCGGAGCGGCCGAGCTCGGCGAGGCTGCGATACGTGCTGCCGCCGAGGAGCGCCTGGTCGACGTCGGTGCGGGGGGCTTCGGCGGGGGTCGGGGTCGGGGGCTGCTCGGGCGCGGTGGACGTCATGCCTCCTCCTTGAGGGATAGACTTGGATCACTGTCTCACCGGGTGACATACCGGGTCCAAGACGCTCGTCCTCTGCCCCTCATAGGATTTGCCTATGTCCTCGCGGGCGGGTCCGCCGGGCCCGGTGCGGGGCCCGGCGGACCTCAGCGCGCTAGCTCCACACCCCGTAGCTGTTGGTGGTGAAGTTGTAGCCGCCGGTCGACGAGGTGATCTCGAAGCCGAACGCGATCTCGCCGATGGTGACGCGCGGCATGCGGCCGTTGGCGACCAGCCACTGGGCGTGCGCCGTGATGTCGACCCAGGAGTTGGTCGACTGCGAGCGCGCCAGGAAGCTGTAGACCGCGTTCGATCCGTTGCTGCCCTGGTAGAACGCCCAGTTCTGACTGCCGAGGTTGACGTCGGTGACGTAGGAGCCGATCGGGCCGACGGCACCGTAGTACTGCGTCCAGATCATGATCTCGTAGTCGTGGTCGTTGCCCCACACGTCGTAGGTGGTGCAGTAGGCCAGGTTGTTGCCGCTGGGGACGGTGACGTTGGCGTTGCTGGAGACGTTGCCCATGTTCCAGACGTCGCGCCCGAGCTGGTAGGCGACGTGCGGGTAGGACTTGACGCCGCCGGTGTTGGGGTGGTCGGCGTAGACGCCCCAGTTGGAGTAGGAGTTCGCCCAGGCGGACTGGAAGCCCGCCCCGCTGCCCCAGACGTGGTTGTTGACGGTGTAGGCGCCGTCGGTCCACTTGCCCCAGTCGTCTTCGGTGTACCAGGTGGCGGCCTGCGCGGGGGACTGGAGGGCGCCGACGGCGCCGGCGGTGGCGAGCGGTGCGGCCAGCGCCGCGCTGAGTAGCGATCTGCGTCGCATGGAGGTCTCGACTTTCCCGAAGGCCCCGGCGGCGGCCGAAGCATTCGTAGATCTACGAATTTCGATGAGTTGATTAGATCATGCAACAAACTCGATGTCCATACCCCCTCATGTCCCATCAAATCCGCAGGCGAACGGGCTCTCTTTGTGACGCGGGTGAACACTGAGGCGAGGGAGCGCGCACTGCACTGATTCTCCGATGCCCTGGCCGCGAACGAGATCACGCGGCGTCCGACCGGTCTCCACTTGCTTCCGTTCAGTAACAAACATGGCGACCGTGCACCATGATCGTTGAATATCGAAGGAATTGACTATGTCGATGCGCGTTGTTACCCTTCACATCAACATTTCCACTGGAAGACCTCTTGGAGCGTCAATGTCGACACCACCCTCACGGCACGCGGTTTCGAAACTCAGCCGCCGCGGCCTCATCGCGGCCGCAGCCGCCCTCCCAGCCGCCGCGCTGCTCCCGGCATCGCCCGCGGCGGCCCAGACCGCCTACACCGGCTACCTCATGGCCCACTTCATCGGCGAGGGCACCGGCGGCGAGCAGATCTACCTCGCCCACTCCGACGACGGCCTCAACTGGACCGACCTCAACCGCGGGCAGATCGTCCTGCGCACCCCCATCGGCACCAAGGGCGTCCGCGACCCGGTCATCGTCCGCAACCCCGCGGGCAACCGCTACTGGATCGTCGCCACCGACCTCCACATCGGATCGGGCACGTCCTGGAGCGACGCGCAGAACGTCGGCAGCCGCAACCTCGTCGTCTGGGAGTCGACCGACCTCGTCAACTGGTCCATCCCGTGGCTGCTGCCCGTCGCCGCGTCCATCGGCGACGCCGGCGACGCCTGGGCCCCCGAGGCCATCTGGGACGCCGCCGCCGGGAACTTCCTGCTCTACTGGGCCACCAACTCGACCCTCAACGGCGTCAAGAAGCACCGCATCTGGAGCGCCCGCACCACCGACTTCCGGACCATCACCACCCCGCAGACCTACATCAACCTGGCCGGGTCCGAACAGCTCATCGACACCCAGATCATCGAGGCCAACACCGGCGGCTACCGCTACTACCGCGCCTCCAAGACCACCCAGATCGTCATCGAAGGCGGCAACTCCCTCACCGGAACCTGGACCCGCCTCGGCGACCTCTCCGGCCTCACCGGCGGCGGCGTCGAGGGCCCGATGTGGGCGAAGTTCAACGACCGCAACGAATGGGCGCTGTGGCTCGACCAGTACGCCACCGGCCGCGGCTACCTGCCCGTCGTCACCACCAACCCCGCCGCCGTCTCCGGCTACCGGATCGCCTCGGGCTACAGCATGGGCGCCAACCTGAAGCGGCACGGGTCCATCCTCAACCTCACCCAGGCCGAGGAGACGCGGGTCCTCACCCGCTACCAGAACCCCGTGTTCAACCGCCTCCAGTCCTACAACTACCAGGACCGCTATGTGCGCCACTACAACTTCGACGTGCGCATCGACCC
>AR_comb_assmDRAFT_10050297_pt1 | contig 12377 bp, 11 predicted proteins | sample ArasoioldDNA_FD_10543 | JGI IMG/M metagenome (IMG submission 10543) | reverse complement strand
TGGGACCAGACCTACGGTGACTTCGGCACCTACGAAGAAGCGCAGATCACGACGGCCGCGAAGGGCGCCGACGCGATGAACCCGGGCTTGACGATGAACCTGGTGGTCAAGTCGGGCAGCAACAAGTTCAAGGGCCTGGGCTCGGCGAACTATCAGTCGGGTGATTTTCAGAGCGACAACGTCAGCCAGGAGCTGCTGGATAAGGGCTATGCGCCGGGCGTCAACAAGTTCACCAAGCTGCAGGACTACTACGCCGAAGTCGGCGGCCCGATCCTGCGCGATCGCCTGTGGTTCTACGTCAGCCATCGCGATTCGTCGTCGGGCAACTTCATTCCCGGCTTCGTCAGGCTGTCGGATCGCGAGCAGGTCGAGTTCTACACCAAGCTCCAGGATCCGACGGGAAAGTTCACCTATCAGATCACCAAGAACAACAAGTTCGAGATCATGGGGCAGGTCGGCCGAAAGTGGCAGCCGTATCGCACCGCCAGCCGCTACATACCGCTCGAGTCGACGCAGAACCAGGACTCGTGGTCGCTCGTCGGCCCGTCGATGAAGTGGCAGTCGGTGCTGTCGCCGAAGTCGACGTTCGAAGCGAGCCTGCAGCGCGGCGGCTACTGGTGGCCGGATGTGCCATGGGACGAGGGCGTCCGCAAGACCGATCTGGCGACCAACAACGGTCCGACGCGCGGCGCGTTCCTCGAGACCGATCGCACACCGCGACGATGGCAGTACGGGGGGACCTACGCGTACTTCGCGGAAATCGGCGGCCGCAATCACGAATTGAAGACCGGCTATCTCGGCTGGCGCAACATGTCGGAGACCGAGAACATCGGCTATCCGAACCAGCAGCAGTATCGCTATCGCAGCCTGACCGGTGACCCCAACTGCGACGAGGCCCACAACTACGACGGGTGCTTTACGCGGCCCGACTCGGTGCTCGTGTATGACTATCCAAACACCACCGCATCCGGCGAGTGGTACAACTCGGCCTACTTCAACGATCGCATCACGGTGTCGTCGAAGTTGACCTTGAATCTCGGCCTGCGCTACGACCGGTACTCGAGCTTCCTCCCCGAGCAGGGCAATCCGGGTACCGGGCCGTTCGCGACCAAGAACATCTTCGAATACAAGGGCGAGAACAACTACCCAATCTATTCGACGATCGTGCCGCGGGTGTCCGCCGTCTATGACCTGACCGGTCAAGGACGCCTCGCGATTCGCGGCAGCTACGGCCGCTACGTCGGCGGCAGCTCGGGCGCATCGGCAAACCCGGGGCCGGGCGCCACCGACGTCAACCCGAACGCGATCATCACGAAGACCTATTCGAACTGGGATGGCAGCATCCCGTACGTGCCGGTGCCGGCCAATCTGACGTCGACGTCGGGCGGCGGCCTGAACCGCACGATCGATCCGGATCTCAAGGGACCGTACGTCGACGAATACACCGCTGGCGTCGACGTCGGCCTGAACCGGACGATGACAATCCAGTTCAATTACGTGCGCAAAATCGACGGCAACGGCAACAAGTCGATCAACCAGGCTCTGCCCTACGATGCCTACACGGTCACCGCCACCGGCGTTGATCCCGGTCCCGACAACCGCGCCGGCACGGCGGACGATCAGGTGCTGACGGTCTACTCGGTGCCGCGCACTCACCCCGGGTTTGGCCAGAACGTCGAACGCATCGTGCAGGCGGAAGGGGACAATCGCTATCACGCGATGGGAGTGACGTTCAACAAGCAGTACTCGAACAACTGGTCATTCCTCTTCTCATACGACGTCGACTATCGCGATCTGCGCGACAACGCGCCGCGCAATCCGAACGAGGCGTTGTATGGTCCGCAGAACGGCGCTGTTTCTGGAAACAACACTGGTGTGGGTAATTATCAGTTGTCGGCGCCATCGTGGAATCACGCGCTGCGTCTCAGCGGTACCCACCTGTTGCCATGGGGGATCACCTACGCCTCGTCGTTCACCGCGCAGAGCGGCGACTACTTCGTGCGCGAGGTGCAGATTCGTGATGCGTTGAACACGTTGATCGCGATCCGCATCCAGCCGCAAGCCGGGCGTTATGACTGGACGAAGATCTGGGATAACCGGATCTCGAAGCGATTCAAGACGTTCGGGACCCAGTCGCTCGAAGGCGAGTTCAATTTGTACAACTCGCTCAACGCCAACACGATCACCGCGCAGACCAACCGCAATGGCGCGACATTTCTGCAGCCGACGGAAATACTCGCGGCGCGCGTGTTCAGGTTGGGAGTGAAGTACCGCTTCTAGGCAGGCCGTCGGGCCGTCGGGCCGTCGGGCAGTCAGGTTGTCAGCGTTGTGTTCTTGACGGCCTGACGGCCTGTCTGCCTGACGGCCTGACTATTTGTCCTTATCGTCAGCGTGCTCGAAGTCGTGTGCCGCGGCCTTGTCGCTGACGACGATTTCAACCGCCTTGCGCTTCTCCTCGTTCATCATCCCGTAGATCGCGCCGGCGGCTCCTGAGCCGATGTGCCGCCTTCTCGTCCTCGCGCGATAGAAGGCGAAGCCGAGCAGCCCCATCATCACCAGCCAGATCACCGCGCCGCCGAGCGTCTCGGTGTCGAGTTCCACACCCCCAACACTACAATGTCCCAACAACGAAAAGATTCGTAAACCGGAACGTCCCTTCCGCCGTCCAATCGACTGGTATGCCCAACATCCGTCTCGCGCTGCGCACGCTGTTCAAGTCGCCATTCATCACCCTGGTCGCGATCATCTCGCTGGCGCTTGGAATTGGCGCGAATTCGGCGATTTTCTCGATGTTCGATCAAATGCTGCTGCGCCCGTTGCCGGTGCCGAACCCCGGAGAGCTAGTCAACTTCAAGTCGCCGGGACCGAAGCCGGGATCGAATTCGTGCGGAAATGCCGGCGGCTGCGACGAGATTTTCAGCTACCCGATGTTCAAGGATCTCGAGGCGGCGCAGACCAGTTTCACGGGCATCGCCGCGCATCGCAACTTCGGCGGCAGCATCGGCTACCAGGGCGCCTCGTTGAGCGGCGAAGGCATGCTGGTGAGCGGCAGTTACTTCCCGGTCCTCGGGCTCACGCCGGCGCTCGGCCGTCTGTTCACGCCTGACGACGACAAGACCGTCGGATCGCATTTCGTCGTGGTGCTCAGTCACGACTACTGGCGGACGCGTTTCTCGACGAATCCGGGCGTGCTGAACGAGACGCTGATCGTCAACGGCCAGGCGATGACGATCGTCGGCGTCGCGCCGCGCGGATTTGCCGGCACGACGCTCGGCAACGAGCCCGACATCTTCGTGCCGATCACGATGCGCGGGCTGATGCAGCCGGGGTTCAACGGCTTCCAGAATCGCCGTCAGTACTGGGCCTATCTGTTCGGAAGGCTCAAGCCCGGCGTATCGATCGGGCAGGCGACCGTCGCCATCAACGGGCCCTATCACGCGATCATCAACGACGTCGAGGCTCCGCTGCAAAAGGGCATGAGCGAGCAGACGATGGCGCGGTTCAAGGCCAAGGAGATTACGACGGAACCCGGCAACCGCGGCCAGAGCAGCCTCGACAACGAAGCGCGGACGCCGTTAATCGTCCTGCTCGCGGTGACCGGAACGGTGTTGCTGATCGCCTGCGCGAACATCGCGAACCTGTTGCTCGTGCGAGGCGCCGGACGCGCCGCTGAAATGGCGGTGCGCCTGTCGATCGGCGCCAATCGCCGCCAGTTGATCACCCAGCTGATGACCGAGTCGATCCTGCTCGCGGCCTTCGGCGCGGTCGCCGGACTCCTCGTCGCCAAGTGGACGCTCGATCTGATCGCCTCGATCATGCCTGCAGACAGCGGCACGCTGATCGGGTTCTCGCTGAGCGCGACGATGCTGTCGTTTGCCGGCGGGGCCGCAATCATCACGGGTCTTGCCTTCGGCCTGTTCCCGGCGCTGCACAGCACGCGTCCCGATCTCGCAAACACGCTGAAGAACCAGGCCGGCCAGCCGGGCGGCGCGAAGGCGGCGCGCCGGTTCCGCACGACGCTCGCCACGGTGCAGATCGCCATGTCGATGGCGCTGCTGATCCCGGCGGGCCTCTTTGCGAAGAGCCTGTTCAACATCAGCCGCGTCGATCTCGGCATGAAGACGGATCACATGATGCTCTTCAGCATCGCGCCCGAGCTCAACTCGTACACGACCGAGCGCACGCGACAGCTGTTCGAGCGCATGGAAGACGAGCTTGCCGCGGTGCCGGGCGTCACCGGCGTCGTCGCGGCGATCGTACCGGTCATCGCCGGCGACAACTGGGGCAATAGTCTTGGCGTCGAAGGTTTCGAAGCCGGACCCGACACCGACACCAACGCCTCGTTCAACGGCGTCGGCCCCGGCTATTTCAGGACGATGGGGATCCCGCTCGTCGCCGGCCGCGAGTTCACGCGCGCGGACGCATTCGGCACTCCGAGGGTGGCGATTGTCAACCAGGCGTTCGTGAAGAAGTTCAAGCTCGGCGACACTCCGCTCGGCAAGCACTTCGGCACGGGCGGCGGACCCGGCACCAAGATGGACATCGAGATCGTCGGCATCGTGCAGGACGCCAAGTACAGCGACGTCAAGCGCGAAGTGCCGCCGCAGTATTTCCTGCCCTATCGCCAGGAAGAGCGGCTCGGCTACGGCTACTTTTACCTCCGCACGGCGACGCCGCCCGAGCAGATGCTCGCGACGATTCCGGTCGTGATGCGCAAGCTCGATGCGAGCCTGCCGCTCGGCGACGTCAAGACCATGGAGACGCAGGTCCGCGAGAACGTCTCGCAGGATCGCATCATCAGCACGCTGTCGCTGGCATTCGCATTACTGGCGACGGTGCTCGCGGCGATCGGTCTCTACGGCGTGCTCGCCTACACGGTGGCGCAGCGGACCCGTGAATTCGGCCTGCGGATGGCGCTCGGCGCCGACGGCGGCACGGTCCGCGGCATGGTGATGAAACAGGTCGCCGTGATGGCGGTCATCGGCGGCGTGATCGGGATGGCGATCGCAATTGGCGTCGGCCGACTCGCCAAGTCCTTGTTGTTCGAGATGGAAGGTTCCGATCCGCTGGTGCTGACCGGCGCCATCGTGGCGTTGACGATCGTCGCGCTCGGCGCAGGCTTCATCCCGGCGCTCCGCGCGTCGAAGATCGATCCGATGACGGCGCTTCGGTATGAATGACAGGTGGTCAGGTGGCCAGGTTGAGAGGCAAGCCAGAGCAGTGACGATTCGACGCGCCACTAGTGCCGATGCGGCCGCGATTTGGCAGATCTTCCAGGCCGTGGTCAAGCCGGGTGATACCTACTCATTCACTACCGACACCACGGAGCGCGATGCCGTTGCATATTTTCTCGGGTCAGGTATCACAACGTTCGTTGCTGAAGTCGACGGACAACTGCTCGGGATGTACAAGCTGATCCCGAATCGCATTGGCCGTGGCTCACACGTCGCCAATGCGTCATTCATGGTCGCACCGGACTCTCATGGCCGCGGCGTCGGCCGCGCGCTTGGCCAGCATTGCCTCGATGAAGCAAGACGCCAGGGCTACGATGCGATGCAGTTCAACTTCGTGGTCAGCACCAACATCGCGGGTGTGGCGCTATGGAAGAAACTTGGGTTCAAGATTGTCGGGACCCTGCCGAAGGCGTTCGAACACGCGACGCTAGGCAGGGTTGACGCGTATGTGATGCACAGGTTTCTCAGGTAGTAGTGACAACCTGACTACCTGTCCTTCGGTTTTTCCGTCGTCGCCACGGTGAACCTTCGGAAGTGCCCGTAGGTGGCGCGACCGTCGATGCGCGTCTCGCTTCTCTTGATCGTGTAGATCTCGCGCATCTCGCCTGGCACCAGCAGATCCAGGCCCGGCTCCGCCTTGTAGAAGACGGTGATATCGGCCCGCAAGGTCGTGTCCTCGCTGACGAGCTCGGTCTGCAGGATGCGGCCGTTCGAGCCGTCCAGCCAGATCCGGCCGTGCGACGGGATGTCGCGATCGTTGACGCCTCTCACCATCGTGCCCTTGACGACCTCGCGATACTCGATCATCCAGATCGCCTCGGCATCGGCGAGCCCCTCGAATCGCCTGACGTTGCCGGCCTTGCCTTGCTCGAACTTCAGCCGCGGCTGCACCGACCGCTCGAAAAACAGCAGCGCCATGATCGGGACATTGATCGTCCGCATGAGCGGGCCGAGGTTGTAGCGCGCGCTTTCCTGTTGGATGCTGTCGGCCTGCGCGCGCGCGTCCGCCTTGGCTTCGATGAACAGCTTGGAGAGGCGCTGGTCGCGGTCGCGAACCGGTTTGCGGTCGACCTCGAAGACGTCGCGGAACTGCATCCAGAAGTTCTCGTCGCCCAGCTTGACGAGCAGCAGATCCGACTTGAGCTCGCGGCCCTCGCGCGTCTGGCGGGCGCGGGCTCCGGGGCCGATCGTCCGGCCTGCGGTGGTGAGCATCATGTTCTGGCGGTAAGTTTCTTCGGCGACCAGTCCCCGAAGCTGCTGCTGGTACTGGGCGACGTATTCGGCAGCGCGCGCGAGGACGACGTCGAGAGTCGGGTCCCCGGCCCGCAGGGTGGCGGCTGCCAGGGCGATGGCGACAACGCTCCGCAACATCGGCCCCACTATAATCAGATCAGCAATGGAACGGATCATCGTCACGGCCAAGTTTCACACCGGCCACCGCCAGCTCGGCTACCCCGGCAAGTGCAAGTTCGTCCACGGCCACACATGGCAGGGCAAGGTGACGATCGCCGCCGAGGAGTTTCCCCGCGACGACATCGACATGTCGCTGGAGTTCGGCGACATCAAGAATGTCATGCGGTTCATGGATCACAAGATGCTCGTCACCGAGCAGGACCAGACGTTTCTGAACTCGGAATTCTTCGAACCCGAGGGCGTCGTGGTGTTGAAGGGCAAGGGCCCGAGCGTCGAAAACGTCGCGTATTACGTCTACGACGGGGTCGTCGACGTAATCCGCAAGCAGTATCCCGGCAGGAACGTCCGCTACACGATCGAAGTGACGATCCAGGAAACCGAGAACAACATCTTCCAGGTCGAAAAGACCGTCACGATCTAGGGAAAGACTCGGCGGCGACCTGAATCAGCGCCCGAACGAAACGAGATGTTCGAGCGTGATGAAGATTGCATTGAGCGTTGTCGGGGAAGACGTGGCGGCGACCATCACGCTCATCATCGCGGCCAACGCGATCAGCGGAACGATCGCGAGCGGCGCCGGCGGTTCGAGCTCGGGTCGCAGCAGCCGGCGCACGCGCCGCTCGAGCCCGTGCTGCTCGACGAACGGACTGACGACGGCGGCATTCCACGACGGCGCCGGCGCAAGGCGAACGACCTTCAACAGCAGCGCGGCGAGCTCGGCCCGAGCCAGCGCGTCACCGCCCGTCGTCGCATCGTCCGCGGCATCCTCGGCGGCATGGTGCCACGCATCGACGATCTCATGATGCACCGGCGTCCAGCGCAGCATATCCGGCAGCGACGCCATGATCCATCGCTTCAGGTTGTCGCGCGCGTCGAGGTGGCCGCGCTCGTGGCCGGCGATGCACGCAACCTCTTCCGCGCTGCAGGCATTGATGACGGAGCTCGACGCGATCAGCTTCGGCGTGAACACGCCGACCAGCGCCACGATCGGCGATGGCGCCTGGATCGCGAAGGCCCGAAGCCCCGCGGCGTGGAGCACATCGATGGCGGATGAGCCGCGAAGCCATTCGCGCTCGACGCGGCGCGTGAGCCACGCGCTGCGAGCCGCCGTGATGGCAGCGACCGACAATTGCAGGAGCGCGAGAGACGAGAGCAGCGCAAGCACCGGTCCGATGGGTTCCCCGGTGCGGGGCGGCTCGTAGGTGACGAATGCCGGTAAGACGACGAGCAGCGTGATGAGGAGGGCGGCGGCGCCCGGCACCAGGCGCAACTGCAACAGGCGCCGCGCCCGGACCGTCGGCGGCAGATCGGTTGGCGCGACGGCGCGCGTGCGCCACACGATTGCCACGACCAGCGAGAGTGCGAGATCGAGCAGGCAGTACGCCGACAGCCCGACCAGCACGATCATCGCCGGGCGGCTCATCTGGAGCGGCCCTTCAGCTCGCCGCGCCGCGCCTTGACCAGCTCTTCCAGGTCATCGAGCAGCGCTTCATCACGCTCGCCGACCGTATCGACAAACATCGAGAGGATCGGGCGCGCGAAGGCGGTATCGCCGGGCAGCAGCGTGGCGAAGGTGGATCCGGCGAGCTCCGAGATCAATTCCTGTTGCGTCGATTTCGGACGATAGAAAAACGCGCGTCCGGTCTTCTCGCGCAGCAGCGTGCCCTTTCGAAACAGCCGATCCAGGGTCGTCATCAGCGTCGTGTAGGCGACGCCCGGGAACTGCGGCTGCAGGTCGCGGACACACGCCGGCGTGTGGCGCGCCCACAAGGCGCTGAGGACCCGGATTTCCAAGGGTCCGAAGGTTGATTCGAGCTGCCGCGTGCTGTCGTTCTTTCCAGTCATTGAGGAGTCCGATTATATGATCGGCGCAAATGGTGAGCCCAAACCCGATTGAAACGGTGTTTCTCGATGCCGGTGGGGTCATCTGCCACCCCTCGTGGACGCGCGTGGCCGACGCGATGGTGCGACACGGCGCCCCGGTCACCGCCGCGGCGCTAGCCGCCGCCGAGCAGAAGGCAACCCGCGACATCGATGATGCCCACACGGTCGGCTCCACGGACGATCGCGCCCGCGGCTGGCTCTATTTCAACCTGGTGTTGAAGCACGCCGGCGTCGAGCAGAACCACGCCACCGATGCGGCGCTGGTCGAGTTGCGCGAGTATCACCGGCACGACAACCTCTGGGAGCACGTCGAGCCCGAGGTGCTCCCAGCCCTTGCCGCGCTCAAGGAACGCGGCTTGAGGCTGGTTGTGGTGTCGAACGCCAACGGCCGCCTCAAGCACCTGTTCGATCGCATCGATCTCACCAAGTGGTTCGACCACGTCCTTGATTCACATGAATGGGGCGTCGAGAAGCCGGACCCGCGGCTCTTTCAGCTCGCGCTCGAGCAGGCGCGCGCGGATGCCTCGCGAACCGTGCACGTCGGCGACCTCTATCACGTCGATGTGGTGGGCGCGCGCCGGGCCGGACTTCGCGACGGCGTCCTGTTCGACATGGCGAACCTTTACAAGGACGTCGACTGCCCGCGCGTGACCTCGCTCGCCGGGCTCGTCGAATGGATCGACAAGCCGAGCGGGAACCAGACGCGGAACCTCGTGCCCTGACCTTCAGCAGAGGTGACGCGCAACGCGGCCCGATGGCTGCGCACGATGCCGCGGACCGCGGCCATGCCGAGTCCGCGCCCCTGATCCTTCGTCGAGAAGAACGGGTCGAACATGCGGGTCATGGTCCGCTCGTTCATGCCCACGCCGTTGTCGGCGACATCGATGAAGACGTAGCGGCCGGCTGACACGTTGCCGCCGAAGGTCATCCGCTCGAGCATCGCGCGATCGATCGACTCCTCGCCGGTCTCGACCGTGATCACCCCGGCGTCATCCACCGCCTCGGCGGCATTGACGATCAGGTTCAGCACCACCTGGCGCAGCTGTGTCGGATCGGTCTCCACGAGCGGCAGGGCGCCGGGGCTGTTGTAGATCACCGTGCAGTGACGCGCCACCGACGCGCCGAGCAGGTCGGCCATCTCCCTGACGAGCGAATCGAGGTCGACGTGCTCGGCGACGACCCGGCCGCCGCCCGAATAGGCGAGCATCTTCGATACAAGATCGGCGGCCCGTTGCGCGCCGATCACAATCGTTTCGGCGGCGCGGCGCTGATCGGAATCCGGCGGCGAGAGGATGGCGATCAGGTCGGCGTTGCCGAGGATGCCGGTGAGCAGGTTGTTGAAATCGTGCGCGACGCCGCCGGCCAGCACCATCAGGCTCTCGCTCTGCTGTTGTTCCTGTACGCGCCGCTCGAACGCAAACCGTTCCGCTTCGTTCTGGCGCCGGTTGGAGACGTCGCGGATGATCACGAGCCAGCCGACGAAGCGGCGCCTGGCATCGCTGACGGCCGACACCTTCACCTCGAAATAGCGAGGACCGGGCTCGACCTTGACGATGGCCGGCTGGCCCTGGGCAAGCGGGCGGTCCTCATCGACGGCTCCGGTCCACCACGCGACGACCTCGTCGATCGGGCGGCCAAGACTTGCGGCCGTGCAGCCGGTGTATCGCTCCGCGGCGCCGTTCAGATCGACGAGCCGGCGTTCGGCATCGAGCACGATGACGCCGTCTTCCATGCTGTCGACGACCATCTCGCGCGCGACCGGAACGAGTCCGAAGAGGCGGTAGCGATAGATGCCGAAGGTAAAGCAGGCGCCGGAGACGGTGAAGGCGATCGGCGTGAGATCGAGCCCGGCCACCGGAAGGGCGCGGGTCAGATAGATCAGATTACCGGCCAGGGGCACAACCGCGCCGGCGATGATGAGCGCGGTTTGCCGGCGATACGGCGGCGGAAAGCGCCGCAGCCCGCTGGCAAGCGCCGCGGTGCCGATCACGATCAGGAGGTAACTGTACGAGGCGTGCACCCAGTACCAGCCACCGCCGTGATAGACGAGGCGGCGGCCCATCGGCGTCATGACTTCGTCGATCGCGCGCCAATGCCACTGATGCTGTTCGTTGGTGGCCACGAGCACCAGCGTCACCGCCGGAATGATCCAGACCAGCGCGCGCGTCACCCGACGCGCCGGCCAGCCGATGCGGCTGTAGTCGGTCGCGAACAGCAGCCACAACGCGCCGATCGGCGCCACGCCGAGATACTGGAGCTTCGAGACGATGACACGCGTCTCGAAATCATCGATCAGCGTGTGCATCGCGCTGGTGAAGCTCCACCACGCGATCGCCAGCATCATCCAGCCGAAAGCCGTACCGCCCGGCACGCCGCGCCGCGTGCGCGCAATCGCCGCGGCCCAGATCGCCAATCCGGTGGACGCAAAGAGCGCCGCCGCTTGCACAGTTGTTGGCCAGGACACGGAAACGTCATTATCAACCGAGTGACAGTAAGAGCCGTTGACGAACTGTCGAGTCCGCTCGAGAAATTCGCACTTGATGAGGTCGGTTCGGCCGGGATAGGTGCCCGCGAATTTCTGGTAGACTCGAAAGTGCTGTAGGGGAAGGCCGCCCAGAGGCGGCCTTCGGTGTTTCAGGGCCTAGGGTCAGTGTTTGCCTCAGGTAGTCCGGGCAGCCTTCAGCGAGACAGAGGAGAAAGACGATGGGTCGGAAGTTGTACGTGGGAAACCTTCCCTACAGCGCGGCGGAACAGGATCTTCAGGAGTTATTTGAGAAGGTCGGTCCAGTCGAATCCGTGACGGTGATGCGCGACATGGCCACTGGCCGCGCGCGTGGCTTCGGCTTTGTCGAGATGGCGACCGATGAGGGCGCGCAGAAGGCAATCACGGAGCTGCATGAATCACAGCTGGGCGGCCGAACGCTGACCGTCAACGAAGCGCGTCCGAAAGAAGCGCGCGGACCCGGTGGCGGCGGCGGCTTCGGTGGCGGACGTGGCGGCGGTGGCGGCTTCGGCGGCAACCGCGGCGGCGGTGGTGGCGGCGGCGGGCGCCGTGAGCCGCGCTGGTAGCCGCGGGTCAATACTGAATGGCCACACGAGGACCACTCGGACGAGGCAAACGCGAGCGCGAACGGGCGCGAGCGGAGAAGCAGAAGGCGAAAGCGGTGCGCCGGGAAGAGACGAAGCAGCGCCGCAGCGAGACTTCGCCGCGCGACCCGAATGTCGATCCGGACATCGCCGGCATCGTCCCCGGACCACAGCCCAATCCGTGGCTGGAGGATCTCGAAGACGACGCAGCGGAAACGGACGAAGACAAAGACGAATAACGAAGAACGAATAACAAATAAGAAAAAGGGAGGCGCAACGATGCGGCCTCCCTTTTCTTTGTTATTCGTTTTTTGTAATCCGTTATTTCAGCCGAGCGTTAGCGAGCTGAGCGACGCCCGAGAGCGTCGTCTGCGCGGCGTTCAATCCCAATCGAAAATCCTTATCGGAGAACGTCGCGAAGACGTCGATCGGCTGATGCCACGTGGGACTCCACCCCGCGCCGGTGTGCATCCCGCGCTCGTTCTCGCGCAGGCTGATCGACGGAACGATGTCCTGAAACGCGCCTGAGTCCGTGTTGGTCATGTGCGGACCGACGGCCGCCGGATAGTCGGTGGCGTACTTTTCGTTGGCCTCACGGAACAAGAACGCCAGTTTCATCGCTTCGTCAGCGCGCTTGGCGGTGGACTGAAACTCGATGTTCACGTCGGCCTCCGGCCGCTGCTCGGGATTCCAGGTCCCGTCGGCGCGCGGCATGCCATGGTCCCACATCATCATGTCGTGCTGGATCATGCCGAGCCA
>AR_comb_assmDRAFT_10140675_pt1 | contig 12378 bp, 9 predicted proteins | sample ArasoioldDNA_FD_10543 | JGI IMG/M metagenome (IMG submission 10543) | reverse complement strand
CCCTGGCGCCTGCCCACGGGCGTTGCATCGGGCTAGAGCTGATCGCCGGTAAGCCTCACAAAACCAACCACCTATCCAAAAGTAATCGAAGGTAAGTCCCGGTTTGGAACCGATGGAACATTACCTGCGAATACTCCAGTAACGAAGGGCAAAAAACCAAATCTGCCCTACGAAGAAAGGAAATTCAGATGTGGATGGACATTACTCGCGGCATGGCCGTACTGAAAGCCGCATGGAGCTTTAATTCCGCGGAGGTCGCGGTTGAAACCACACCGGTGGCGGAGATTGCCGGCAGTGAGCTTACTGGAGAATTTCTGGCCGAAGCGCAGGCTTATCTGAATATGGGACGTCATCAGAGTGCAGCCATTATGGCGGGCGATGCGTTGGAAGAAGCGTTGCGTCGTTTGTGCTCCGACCACAGCATGGAGATATCGACAGTAGATGAAATGATCTCGGAGCTGGCGCGCAAAGGCGTCTATGACAGCCTGGTCGAACAGCAGCTTGCGGAGTGCACAACGCTCCACGAAAAAGCGATGACGGGCTTGTGGTCGGAAGTTTCGAAAAATGATGTGGAATCGATGCTGCGCGACCTACGCGCCTTCGTAGTGGATCACGTAGCCAGCAATTAGAGCGGCACTTCCCCCCGCTTCCCCCTTTCCCCCCTAAAGTATCCGCGAAGAAAATCCTGCGGGAGCAGTGTCGGTCGAACTCTGCATTCAGCGCAGCTCGAAGATCATCAGGAAAGCCCACGCCGAAAAGAGCAGCACTCCGATGGCGAAGAAGACATGCAACGCCATGGAAGCAAGGTCGAGTCTCGGCATGCGCACTTCCATGTGATCGGTTTTCTTGCATAGGTCGTAGCTGTAGATCACGCCGGCGAGAATCGAAATCAGAAACGACAGCACAGCAAGAGCGGGCAGGATCAACCACGTCCGGGCGAAGGGTGGCAGCGTTTCGGCTCCGGTCGCGTCCTTTCGGAACAACAGCCCAAACACGCCGACAATCGCAGGCACCGCGGCGCTCGAAAGTGTGAGCACGCCGCGCACATGCTCCGAGAAGAACTTCAGCTTTTCAGCAGCCGCAATGTTGCTGGCGTCGGATCCGCGCGCAAGCTCATCCGACATGGCTTACCGCCGTTCCTTGGACGCGCCAGCGGCAGCATTCTGTTGCCAGTGCCGTTTCTTAAGCTTGCTCAGCGTCAGCCAGATATTTTTGGCAGCGTGCGTGGGTATAGACGCGCCGTGCACGTAGCGGTAGAGCGTGGCGTAGGGAATTCCGGTGAGGATCGCGAGCCGCCTCACGGAAATGCTTTTCTCTTCCATCGCCTTCTTCAATTGAGCGGGCTCCAGGCGGCGCAAAACGCTTTCCACCTGCCGGGCCTCGTCCTGCGGAAGCCCCTGCTTTGCCGAGGAGGCAGGCATGGTCTCCATTTCCCGGCCCACGCGCGCGGATTCGCGCAAATTGACTTCCGCCGACAGCAAGCGCGACTCCAGATTTTCAACATACTCGGTCAGCGCCACGAAGCGCTTCATCGGCAACTGCACAAACTTTCCGTCCACCAACCTTACGTCCTTCTCGGTCAGGTCGAATTTCATCGGCTCCTCATGGTTGAAACTTGGGCAGCTTGTACTTGAAGGGAAGATCCAGATCCTCCAAGTACACCAGCTGACCGTATTCGCGAATCGTGTAGCTCACCACGAACCCGTTCTTCAGAATCTGCAGCCGGAGGACGGTCACCATCAACTGCAGAGGCTCCGGTTCGTCACTCGCCTCCGGAGGCGACAACAGCTTGTACCCCGCCTTCGGCTCGGGCTGATATGGCGAGCGGGCGATGGCTTCTTCGGCCGCCTGGATTTCCTCCGCGGCCGACGAATCTTCCAGCCGCGCCAGTTCCTCCGCGTAACGCGGCTGTGGGATCGTTTTGTACATGCTGCCATCCGCTGGCACGGGTCCTCCTGCCGCGGGGCATCACAGCCCCTAGCTTGATCCATAAATGGATCACTGTCAATGGATATTATTCAGTAGTGGATAACTATTGTAGCTGCTTCCAGAGGCGTTCGGATAACATATAAGGGTAATGTAATCAGCATCTTATAATGGATAAACGCGTGCCTCTCTTTGCGCACTTGGCGGCTTTCTCTTTGCGAGCTTTGCGGTTCGAGCTTCGCTTAGTTTTTGCTCTGCGATGCTTGCCCACTAGCCTCGACTAGTTGCTTTACCGAGGGCACAACCATCAGCAGCAGATCGCCGCGCGGTGCTGCTGCGGCATCGAGAGCAGTTAGTTGCTGCGTTCTCCACGCAGTTGGCGAGGGCGCCCCCTTTTCGAGGTAGTCGAGCGCGAACAGGCCGGCGAAGGCCACGCTCGAAAGATCCGCGGACAGCGGCGCCAACTCTCCCATCAGAAAAGACGTGTCGAGCATGGAGTGCAGCCGCGGGTCGTTGTCGCGCCAGGCAGTCAGCTGTCCTTGAATCGCAGCTTCGGCGGCGCGATCCTTGTAGCCGCTTGCGATGTAGGTTTGCACCGCGTCATGGAAGCGTCGTGCCTGATCGCTCTCCGGGCGTGCCGTGTCCACCAGGCGGTTCAACGGTGCACGGAAGTCGAGCGGGCCCTTCATGTTGTCCATGCGGGTGTAGTCCTTCACCGGTTCGACGACATCCGCCAGCGTGCGCAACGGAGTGACGTCGCCTGGCCCCGCGATACGATCGAGCGCCAGCAACAGGGAAGTGCGATGAGTCAGGCCAAGCATTTCGAGACGTTCACTCACCTCCGCAAGTCGTTCGTACATCGAGGCTGGATCCTGCACGCTGGCCGGAGACCAGAGGCGCTCGGCAATCGCGGCATTGCGTGGCCAGATTCTCGAGTCGATGTTTTCTGGCGTGATGAACTCAGACCACATGCACGACTCGCCACCCAGGATGCGCGCCTTCTCTTCCGCATTCAGCGACGCGCCCTCCCCGCTCAGCGGTTCGACCGCATAGTGCCGCGAGGCGGGCCACATCAGATCGAGGTAGTAGCCGAACGACAGCATCCCGCGATAGCCCTGCTTTGCGGCCGTCGCCAGTGACTCCTGCCCGCGCCAGGACTGCACCACCACACTTTTCGGGAGGTCGGGATGCAGAACCTCATCCCAACCCACCATGATCTTGTGGTGCTTGGCGACGATCTTTTGCAGGCGCTGGTTGAAGTAGGCCTGCAGGTCCTGCTTGTTCTTCATGCCATGTTCGCGCATGAAGGCCTGAATCTTCGGATTGACTTCCCACTCCTTGCCGGCAACTTCGTCTCCGCCGATATGGAAGTATTCGTCAGGAAAAAGTCCCGCCATCTCTTCCATAAACTTGTCGAGGAACTTGTAGGTTTCCTCGCGCGTCGGGTCCATCTCCGCGTCGGGCGCGCCCGGCTCCATCTTGTATGGGCCCGGGCCGCTGGCGAGTTCGGGATAGCCGACGTACATCGAGCGGCTGTGTCCCGGCATTTCAAACTCGGGCATAATGCGCACGCCGCGATCGTGTGCGTAGGCGATGAATTCGCGTATCTCTTCCTGCGTGTAGTAGCGGCCGTCGGACCCATCTTCCTGCAACTTGGGGAAACGCTTGCTCTCGATGCGGAACCCCTCGCTGTCGTAGAGGTGCCAATGCAGCACGTTCAGCTTGACCGCCGCCATGCCATCGATATTGCGCTTGAGGACATCGATGGGAATGAAGTGCCGGCCAACGTCGATCAGCGTGCCCCGCCACACGAAGCGAGGCTGATCGTGGATGCTGAGCGCCGGAACAGAAAAGCCGCTCGGCGTAACGGTGACGAGCTGCAGAAACGTCTCGAGTCCGTGCAGAACCCCGAGCGGATTGGGTGCGTTGAGCTTGGCGCCGGATTTGGTAACGACCAATTCGTAGGACTCGTCGTCGCCAACCTTCTGGACCTTCTGACTGCCGTGGTCGGCGTGAATGGTGAGCGTCGTGTGCGCCGGGTCGACCGGTTTCTGCAGAAGAATGGCCGTGCGGCGGTTCAGCTGATCCTTGAATCGATCGACGGCGCGATCCACCATGTCGTCGTGCGGGCCCTGCACCGCCACAGTGAAGGTGCGATCGATGGTGAGTTGCTCGGACCCCATCTGCACCGAGGCCGGCATGGGCATGACATGCAATTGCGGTTGCACCTGGGACAACGCAGCGTTGGTCAGCGATCCCAGACTTGCCAACAGCACTACCCGTAGAACGTCGTGCAAGCGATCTTTCGGAATTTGGGGATGCATTGTTCCTCGCGGGAATGAGATGAATGCGAATCGCGGCTATGGGGGCCCACGGAAGTTTGCCACAAAACCTGTCGTATCACGCGGCATGGGATGGAAATAACGTGTTTAGGCCGGTGAAGGATGTGCAGAAAATCCTAAAATGCAGAGGACGCAGAGAACGGACCCAGAGAACGCAGAGTACGGCCGGAGAGGGCCGGAGGGCTTGACAGATGTTGCAGGTCACGAGAATCAGTTCTCAGTTGTTAGGATTTTGTAGCGCCGGCATCTTGCCGGCAGTCCGGCGGGCGTCCTCGCCCGCCGCTGGCGAGCGCAAAATAAACGCGAGGGCAAGACGCCCTCGTAACTGCCAGCGGGACGCCCGCGCTACGGTTCGGGCCGGTTATGCTTTCGCAATGCTTGGCGCGATCTTCTTTGCGACATGCTGATCCAACACTCGATGCAGCTTTTCCAACGTACTCTGCACGCTGATCCCGTACTTCGCGCGCAGCGCCTCCGGCTTGCCGTGCTCGATGAACTGATCGGGCCAGCCGATCCGAACCACCGGCGTGCTGAGCCCTAAGTCGCTGAGTCGCTCGAGGACGGCGCTTCCGAATCCGCCTTCCAGAACATGATCTTCCAGGGTGACGATCGCGTCGACGCAGCGGCCATAGAACTCAACCATACTTGCATCAACGGGCTTGGCAAACCGTGCGTTGATGACGGCTGCGCTGATGCCCTCGCCCTCAAGTTTGGCGGCAATTTCCTGCGCCATCGGAACCAGGGCTCCCAACGCGAAGATCGCGACACGGTCGTGCTCGCCGTGCTGTAACAACTCCGATGGGCCGATCGGAATTGCTCGGGGAACATCTTTCACAGGCGTACCGGGACCGATGCCGCGTGGGTAGCGAATGGCAATGGGTCCGTTATGCTGCATGGCAGTAAACAGCATGTCGGCCAGTTCGTCTTCATCCTTGGCAACCATGTGGACGAGATTCGGAATGCCCCGCAGATAGCTGATGTCGAAAAGGCCGTGATGGGTCGGCCCGTCGTCGCCCGAGAGGCTGCCGCGGTCCATGCAGAACACCACCGGAAGATTTTGCAGGCAGACGTCGTGAATGATCGGATCGAGTGAACGCTGCAGGAACGTCGAGTAGATGGCGACGAACGGCTTGAATCCTTTGGTCGCCAGTCCCGCGGCGAAGATCACTGCATGTTCTTCGGCGATGCCAACGTCAAAGTATCGATCAGGATGACGCGGTTGGAAGCGGTCGAGGGCAGTCCCGTTGGGCATCGCGGCGGTGATGGCCACGACCTTGCTGTTCATGTCGGCCAGCTTGACCAGGGTGTCCGCGAAGACTTCCGAGTAGGTGCGCTGTGCTGGTGACTTGGTTTCTCCGGTTTCCGGATCGTATGGACCAAGGCCGTGAAATTTCTTTTGCTTTTGTAGGGCGGGCTCGAAGCCTTTTCCTTTTTGCGTCAGCACATGAAGGAGTACGGGGCGTCGTTGGGTCTTGAGGAATTCAAAAGTCTTGATCAGTGTCGCGATGTCGTGGCCATCGATGGGACCGTAGTACTTCAATCCCAGCTCTTCAAAAATCACGCTCGGCCACAGGATGCTCTTGGCCGCTTCCTCCGCCTTGCGCGCCATGTTCAGGGCAGTCTTGCCTCCTAGCTTTTCAACGAAGCGGCCGGCTTGCTCGTGCAGGTAGTCGAACCGCGGATTGGTCACGATCGTGTTCAGGTAGCTGGCGATCGCGCCCACGTTCTTGTCGATCGACCACTCGTTGTCATTCAGGACCACAATCAGACGGCGCGTCTGGTGCGCGATATTGTTCAGCGCTTCGTAGGTGATGCCGCAGGTGAACGCCGCATCTCCAGCCAGCGCGACCACGTGTTCATTTCCCCCCCCGCGATCACGCGCGACCGCCATCCCCAGCGCGGCGGAAAGCGCGGTTCCCGCATGTCCTGCGCCGTAGCAGTCGTGTGGACTTTCGCTGCGCAGCATGAATCCGTTCAAGCCGCCGGGGGTGCGGATGGTGTGAAATTCTTCGCGGCGCCCAGTGAGCAGTTTGTGGACGTAAGCCTGGTGGCTGACGTCGAAAACAAAGTGATCCTTGGGCGTGTCAAAAACGTAATGCATCGCCAGCGTGAGCTCGACCACCCCGAGGTTCGGACCGAGGTGTCCTCCGGTTTTCGAGAGCACGGAAATCAGCTCTTCACGGATCTCCTCGCCAAGAACTTCCAGTTGTGGGATGTTGAGTTTTTTTACATCGAGTGGGGAATTTATAGAGTCCAGTAGCTGGGCCATAGGGTTGAATGGGGGATGGTCGCTTGCTTAGATGATGAGCATCCCAGGAAGGATGCCGTTTGAAATGCGCACTCCGTAGGCTCTAAGTCGCAGATAAGGCGGGTCTGTCGCTCGGGCCACCTGCGGGACACGACAAATTTTCGGTATACTGGTTGTCGATGCCGGTATTGAAGAACATTGCCGCGATAGCCAAGGGCATGAGCATTACTTTCATGGAGATGTTCCAACCGACCCAGGTCGAGAACTATCCCGATGGCCCGGGCCCCCTGCGGGGCGCCCGCTTCCAGGAGCGCTTTCGCGGAATGCACGTGCTGCAGCGCGACGAAAACGGTCTCGAAAAATGTGTGGCTTGCTTTCTGTGTGCGGCGGCCTGCCCTTCGAATTGTATTTATATCGAGGCAGCGGAAAACACAGAAACGAATCGCGTCAGCGGAGCCGAGCGCTACGCCAAGGTTTACAACATCGACTATAACCGCTGCATCTTCTGCGGGTATTGCGTCGAGGCCTGCCCGACTGACGCCATCACGCACGGTCACGGATTCGAACTGGCGACGTTCAATGCCAGCAACCTGATTTATCGCAAGGAACAGATGTTGTCAGCAGCGCCGGCGCATATGGGGGCCAACGCGGTCTTCAACAGCGCCGAGGTCGCCGGAGGCGCACCGGCGTTGCCGGTGCAGGGGAGCTGAAGGCTTTCAAGTTTCTGCACAGAGTCAACGCCGGTCCCAAGCGGGCCGGCGTTTGTGCATCAGAGCGGTCGTTGGTCGTCGGCACTTGGTCGTAGGCGAGACGATGTCGCAATGAAAGTGGTTTTCGCTACTGGCTAGCGGCTACGAGCTAACAGCTGAATTTCAATGGCCGATTTTCTAAAAACCGTGAAGGAACGCGTCGTAGTCTACGACGGCGCCATGGGGACCAACATCCAGGTCCGCAATCCTTCTCTCGATGATTATTGGGGCAAAGAGAACTGCAGCGAAGTCCTGGTGCTTAGCCGGCCCGACATCATCAAGGACATTCACGCTGCATTCTTTGCCGTCGGTTGCGACGTGGTGGAGACCAACACCTTCGGAGGAACCAGCGTCGTCCTCGGCGAGTTTGACCTGAGAGATCGCGTAGCCGAGATCAACATCGCCGCCGCGAAGCTGGCGAAAGAAGTAGCGGCGCAATTCTCTACCAAAGAGCGCCCGCGATTTGTTGCCGGTTCGATGGGGCCGACCACCAAGTTGCCGTCTCTCGGCCATATCTCATTCGACGAAATGGCTGCTGCCTATGAAGAGCAAGCCGCAGCATTGATCGAAGGCGGCGTCGACTTGCTGCTGGTCGAGACTGCTCAAGATCTGCTGCAGGCCAAGATCGGTGCCCATGGCTCGCTCGAAGCGATGCGCAAGGCAGGGAAGCGCCTCCCTCTAACTGTCCAGGTGACGTTGCAGGAATCCGGCACCATGCTGCTGGGCACGGAAATCGGCGCTGCCCTCACCGCACTCGAGCCATTTGATGTCGACATCATCGGAATCAACTGCGCCACCGGTCCGAAGGAAATGAACGACGCAGTCCGCTATCTCGGGTTGAATTCCACCAAAGAGATTTCGGTTCTGCCCAATGCCGGCCTGCCGCACAACGAAGGCGGACACGCCGTCTACAAGCTCGAACCGCAGGAGCTCGCCAAGTATCACAAGCATTTCGTGGTCGACTACGGCGTTCGCATCGTCGGAGGATGCTGCGGCACCACTCCCGATCACCTGAAAGCCGTCGTGGAAGCCGTCTCGGGCGTGGAACCAGCCCAGCGCGAGGTGAAACCGACTGGTGCGGCTTCCAGCGCCTACACTTCCGTCCCGCTCGATCTCGAACCCAAACCGCTGATCGTCGCGGAAGAAATGAACACGACGACGCGCGTCGAACACTTTCGCAATCTCGTGCGCGGCAAGAAGTACGACGACATCCTCGCGCTCGCAAAAAAGCTGGTGAATGACGGATCGCACATGCTCGATCTCTGCTGCGCGATCGTGGGCGAGGATGAGAAAGGGTACATCACCTCGATCCTGGAGCGGGTGGCGACGCGCGTGCCGGCGCCGATTCTCGTTGATTCCACCGAAGCCGATGTTGTTGAAGAAGCTTTAAAGAGAATTCCCGGCAAGGCCATTATCAACTCCATCAATCTCGAAGACGGCGAGAAGCGCACGTCACTAGTGCTGCCCATGGCGAAGCGGTATGGCGCAGCCGTCATCGCTCTCACCATCGACGAAGATGGCATGGCCCTGACGGCCGACAAGAAAGTCGCCATTGCCAAACGCATCTACGAACTGGCCACGAAAAAGTACGGGATTCGCGGCGTCGACATCATCTTCGACGCTCTGACGCTGCCGATCTCCACCGGCCAGGAGGAATACCGCTCGGCCGGAATGGAAACGCTTGAGGCCGTGAAGCGTATCAAGCACGAACTGCCCGACGTGAAGACGATTTTGGGCGTCAGCAATATTTCGTTTGGTCTCGATGCCTACCCGCGGCGCGTGTTGAACAGCGTTTTCATGCACGAGGCTGTGAACACTGGCCTAGATATGGCCATCGTTAACTACACCAAAATCTATCCGTTGTACAAGATTCCTCAAGAGGAAGTTGACCTCGCGCGCAAGCTCATCTTCCGCGACACGGCGAACGGAGACCCGCTCCAGGTTTACATGAACCACTTCGCCGGCTTGAAAGGCAAGCCGCAGGCTTCCACCACGGCGCATGTCGAAACGCTGTCGACTGAAGACAAACTCAAGTTTGCGATCATCAACGGCGAGAAGGCGGTGGGCGAAGGTGCGCACAAGCAGTCGCTTGAGCAACTTCTCGATGTCGCACTCGAACAGTATTCGCCGCTCGACGTCATCAACACCGTTCTGCTCGATGGCATGCGCACGGTGGGCGAGTTGTTCGGCGCGCGCAAAATGCAGCTACCTTCCGTGCTCGACTCTGCCGGCGTGATGAAGCAGGCCGTCGCCTACCTCGAGCCGAAGATGGAGAAGAAATCCGGCTCGCAGCAGAAGGGCACGATTGTGCTCGCGACCGTGAAGGGCGATGTGCACGACATCGGCAAGAATCTGGTCGACATCATCCTGTCAAACAACGGATTCAAGGTCGTCAATCTCGGCATCAAGCAACCAGGCGACTCGATCATCAAAGCCGCCGACGAACACAGTGCCGACGCGATCGGACTGAGCGGGCTGCTGGTGAAATCGACGCTGGAAATGAAGTACGTCATTCAGGATCTGGAGCGCCAGAAGTTGGAGTATCCGGTGATCTGCGGGGGCGCTGCCCTGACGCGCAAGTATGTCGAAGACGATCTACGGCGCGAATATTCGAATGCCGTGTTCTATGCGGATGATGCCTTTAGTGGTCTGCACATCATGGAAGACCTGATCGCCGAGGATGGGCAACGGTCAGCCCGCCTGACCGAAGGCCGGACAGTGAAGGAGTACGCGAAAGCCGCGGCCATCGATGAAGAGACCGGACCGGTATTCGCTGAGCGCAGCGCGGTCGTGACTGACGCCCCGAATATTCCTCAGCCGCCGTTCTGGGGGGTGCGCGTCAAAAAGGACTACGACCTGCGTGAGCTCTTCACCTACATCAACGAGACCGCGCTATTCAAGAATCAATGGCAGTTGAAGACTGCTTCGCAGGAAGATTATCTGCGGCTGGTGGAAGAAAAATACCGGCCCATCAAAAAGTCGCTGGAGGAAGAGGTCCTCGCCTCCGGATTGTTTGCGCCTCGCGTCGTATACGGATATTTTCCGGCGCAGGGGGATGGGAATGATGTGGTGGTTTACGCGCCTGAGGAGGCTACGCGGACAGGAGTATCCGCGCCACAAGAGTTGTTGCGGTTCACTTTTCCACGTCAGCGTGAGGGGCGGCGGCTTTGTATTTCAGATTTCTTTGCGCCGAAGGCTTCCGGGAAGATGGATGTGCTGGGGCTTTCGCTCGTGACCATTGGGGCCCAAGCGTCGGTTGAGACGCAGCGTCTGTTTGAGGGTGGGGAGTATACCAAGTATCTCTACCTGCACGGCCTGAGCGTTGAAACGGCCGAGGCCCTCGCCGAGTTTCATCACCGGCTCATGCGCCAGGAACTGGGGATCGCCGGTGAAGACGCGCCGCACATCCGCGACCTCTTCCATCAGAAATATCGCGGTTCAAGGTATTCGTTCGGCTATCCGGCCTGCCCGAACCTGGAGGATCAGACCAAGCTCTTCGCGTTGCTGCATCCGGAAGAAAACGTCGGCGTGCGCCTGACTTCCGGATTCCTGCTAGAGCCGGAGCAGTCGACTTCTGCGATTGTCGTGCATCATCCGGCGGCGAAGTACTTCGTGGTGTAACGCCCAAGCCCAATCGAAATCTTGAAACGTTCGTTGCTGCACCTTCACTACGCATTGGGGCCCGATACAGGTCCCGTGAGGTGCGCCGATGAAGTCTCGAAATACAGCCGCGATCGTTCTCGCCCTGGCAACCGTGTCGACTGCAGTTCAAGCCCAGGAGCGCATTCAGTTCGCCGAATACTCGGCCAAGTTCCTGTGCGGATTGGTGAAAGAGGAGGGTGCCGCTTCCGTGCGACCGGGGTTGTACGACACCTCGATCAACATTCATAACCCGCAGATTGTTTCGAGTATGACATTCTTCAAGAAGGTGGTTTTCGCGCCTCGCGAAGGGGAAGATCCTGTCCGTCCTTCCAGATTTCGGCGTGACGAACTCAAGGCCGACTTCGCCGAGCACGTGGACTGCAAGATCATTCGCTCGATGCTCGCTCCGCCGCAGTCCGGAGCGTCATTCGTTGAAGGATTTGTTGTGCTCATCGCTGTAGCCGCCAAGGGGATTTCGACCGATCTCGATGTGGTTGGCGTTTACACGGTCAGCAATCCGCCGGGGCAGGACACGGATTTGGAGATGCTACCCGCAACGCAGCATGTTCTTACGTTCCCGCTCGCCACCGGCACCAAACTTAGAGATCAGATGCTGGAGGATTCCAAGAGTAATCCCGACAAATGAACTCCGCCAATTTCGCGTTAGGGAACAGGCTTAATCTCAAGTCCAAACGGCTGCAGTTCCTCGTGCACCACTTTCTCCTCTCCGACTGCGATGACCGTGGAGCTCCCGGCGGGGAAGTATTTCTTCGCTACCGCGGCGACGTCGGCTGCTGTTGTCTTGTCGATTTTATCGCTTTCCTTCGCGATGTTGTCGGGCGGCAATCCATCGACCCAAAGGCTGGCGAGTTCTCCGGCCAGGCCGCCGCCCGACTGCAATCCGATCGCTTCATTGCCCACCAGGTAACGCTTGGCCTGCGTCATCTCAGTTTCGTTCGCCCCGGTGGTGCACATGCGGTTTAATTCATAATCGATCTCATTCAACGTAGCGCCCGTAACTGCGTTGCGAACATCGGCCTGCGTGGCAAAGTAGCCCGCTTCCCGGTAAGTGCGCAGCGCTGAAAAGGGACTGTAGGTATATCCCTTATCCTCGCGGATGTTAAGAACCAACCGCGAGCCGAACATTCCCCCATAAATCGCGTTCGCGACTTCGGAGGCTTCGTAGTCCCCAGCTTGGCGCTCGGGCCCGGCCGCGCCGACTCGCAAAGTGGTCTGCACCGATCCCACACGCGGAACCAGGAACACCGCCCGAGCCGGCCGGATGTTGGGTTTCGGGGTCTCCGGTACAGTTTCCGAGCCCGCGGCCTTCCACGCTTGGAAAGCCTCACGCAGCGACGCCTCCGCCTTGGCGGCATCGAATGATCCGACAACCACCAACACGGCTTGCTTCGGCTGGAACCGGCGCACGAATTCGCGGCGAAGGTCTTCTGGCGTCGTTTGCTCAATCGAC
>AR_comb_assmDRAFT_10028401_pt1 | contig 12382 bp, 12 predicted proteins | sample ArasoioldDNA_FD_10543 | JGI IMG/M metagenome (IMG submission 10543) | reverse complement strand
TCCGCGGCATCCGCGTCCCGTCCGTTCACGAAGATCCGCGGCATCCGCGTCCCGTCGTCAAAGGCCAATCCGCGACATCCGCGAGCCCTGTGTCAGCGCCATCCGCTGCATCGCGTCCGGATGTGACAGAGAATCCCTGGATCTACTGCACTTCGAGCGAGGCGCGGGACGCAGGTAGCGCGTCGACGAGTGTCAGCCACGCCATCTCGACTCGCTTGGTGTTGTTCGACAGCTCCCCGCCGTACCAGATCGTCTGACCAACGCACTCCGGAGGGCTCGACGTCCAGAGCCGACGGACGTTGAGCGAGACGCCCAGCATCGGCAGCGCGACGTCGAACATCGGCGGCGGTGGCGGCGCCGCTTTGCGGAGGCGAGGAATCTCGAGGCGCATGCCCTCGCGGCTCACGTCGACGATACGCGACGGCACTCCCTGGATCACGACCTCGAACCGGACGGGCTTGCGCTCGGAGCGCCGGGTCGGTCGGGTCTCCATGACCGCCATCGCAATCGTGCAGGTGATGAGCGCGCGCTCGACCGGGCGAACGAGATACGTCGCGCCGCGCGCGGCCGCCTGCGATTCGGCCACGGGGTCCGGCGCTCCGATGACGACGACCGGTGTCTGCAGCTGGCAGGCGCGGACCATGTTGATCGCCTGCACGGCGTGCGAGGCGTCGATCACGATCAGTTCGAAGGTGCGGCGCTTCAGCTCAGCCGTAATCAACGCTGGGTGGCCGAGCGGGATGGGGTCGAATCCTTCGGAGCTGAGCCAGTCGGCGATCGAGGTGCGTTCGGCGGCGATCGGAGAAGCTATGGCTATGCGGGGCCGGAAGGGCATCGTTGCGCGATTTGCAGTGCACGTGCCACTCGGGGCTGGCGCCGAAGAGTAGGTGATCCAGCGGGGACGGCCCGCGCCAGACTGTCGCCAGCTGACCGATCTGCTGGCCCAGTGCCGAAATGGTAATCGGCTGGTTGTCGAGCGCAGTTATCGCCGCCACTCGGGCGCATAGTCACGGTTGCGAATACGGCGCTCGACCGAGAGGCTGGCAGTAAAGAGAAGGAAGGCCTCGGCCAGCCCGATCGACGCGTAGACGGCAAAGCGCGCGAAAGCGCTCGGTTCGGGCCAGCACGTCGTTCCTGCTTCGAGACAGGCCTGGACGGCTCGATCGATCTCCACGTACTCCCGGAATATGAGGGTGATGGCCCAGGCAAAGACGACGCCAGACCCGACGAGGTTGCCGAAGATCATCTCGCCGCGGCGCCAGAACGGCAGCGTCGCCACAAGGCCGAGCAACGGCGCCGCCGTGAGCTGCCACGTGATCCAGTACCAGTTGAGACCCTGAGCGGGTGACATCGGCGGCGTGAGTATCGAGGCCGGCGATGGTACCACACCGGCTTCGGCCCGAATCAGGCCCTCGAAACTAATCGCGACAGCTCTCCGTATTGCTTTCGCATAGGAGCGTATGGGACACTTGTATGCGTAACGCATATGAGCGACAAGACTGACGTCTGGCAAGGTACGCTCGCCCTGATGATCCTCAAGACACTCGAGACGCTCGGGCCCCAGCATGGGTACGGCATCGCCCGCCGCATCGAGCAAACGAGCGGTCACCGCCTCCGCGTCCACTACGGCACCCTCTACGCCTCGCTCCTCAAGCTCGAGCAGGAGGGATACATCGCGACCGAGTGGGGAACGTCGGAGAACAACCGAAAGGCAAAGTTCTACGCGCTCACGCGTGCCGGTCGGAAACAGGTCGTCAAGGCCGGCAAGGACTGGCAGCACGTCACCGACATCGTGTCCCGATTCTTTGCCCCTGGAGAGTCGTCATGAGACACGTGCGCGCGCTGCTGATGCGGTTCGCTTCCCTCTTCGGTGTCACAAAGGGTGATGGCGAGCTCGACCGGGAGATCGAGAGCCACGTCCAGATGCTGACGGACGACAACCTACAAGCCGGCATGTCCCCGGCGGAAGCGCGCCGGCTGGCGCTCGCCAGGTTCGATGGCGTCGAGTCGGTGAAGGAGGCCTACCGCGATCAGCGAGGACTGCCGCTGCTCGAAACGACGCTGCAAGATGCGCGCTACGCGGTACGCACGCTTGGCAAGAACCGCAGCGCGACGCTCATCGGCATCCTCGTGATGGCGCTCGCGATCGGCGCCAACACCGCCGTTTTCAGCGTCGTCCACGCCGTCCTGCTCAATCCATTGCCGTATGCGAACCCCGATCGCATCGTCACGTTGACCTATAGGTCGACCGGCGGCTCCTTCTCGGGAAACCGCGCGCAGCAGATCTCAGTTCCGGATTTCGTCGACTGGCAGGCGCAAAGTACGTCGTTCGACGCGATGGCCTACTCCTCGACCGGGCGCGGGTCCGTGATGGTCGGCACGGTCGCGGAGTACACGGTCGTGAGTCGCGTGAGCGACGGCTTCTTCCGCGTGTTTGCGACACAGCCGTCGACGGGGCGTCTCTTCACGCGCGACGAAGTGCGCGACGGCGCAGCCGGTGCAGCGGTGGTGAGCGATCGCTATGCCCGGCAACATTTTGGCGATCCCAGGCGGGCGGTCGGACAGACACTACGACTGTTCACGCAGTCAGTTCCCATCGTCGGTGTGCTGGCACCAGCGTTCAATTACCCAGTGGACACTGATGTCTGGTTCCCGGCTGACGAGGCCGGGAACCGCGCGCGGCAGCAACGGCGAGGCAACAACTTTCGCGCCGTCGCGCTCGTTCGAGGTGATGTCGACCTGCGACGCGCGCAGAGCGAGATGACGACCATCTCGGAACGCCTCGAGCAGCAGTATCCCGACACCAACAGGAACGTCCGTGTGCTCGCCACGCCGCTTCAGCGCGAGATGGTGGGCGACGTCCAATCCTTGCTCTACTTATTGCTCGCCGCAGTCGCCGTTGTCCTGCTCGTCGCCTGCGCGACGATGGCAACGCTGCTCCTGGCGAAGGCAACCGCACGCGCACCAGAGATGGCGGTGCGTACGGCGCTCGGTGCCACCCGAGCGCGAATCGTCAAGCAGCTCCTGGTCGAAGCGCTTGTGCAATCGCTCGCCGCCGGCGTCATCGGCGTGTTGATTGCGGTGTGGGGAACGCGCGCGCTGGTCGCCATCTCGCCGCCCAACGTACCGAGGCTCGACGAAGTCACGATCAACGGACCGGTGCTCCTCTTTGCCGTTGTCCTGTGCGTGCTCGTCAGCATCCTCTTCGGGCTGCCACCGGCGCTTCAGGCATCCCGAGGCGACGTGCACCAACCGTTGCGGCAAACGGCCAGCCGCGTTGCCGGGGGACGTGGCAACCGCACGCGCGAATGGCTGGTCGTCGGCGAAATTGCGCTCGCGGTCATACTGGTCGCGACCGGTGCTCTCCTCGTCCGCAGTCTCGTGGCGCTCCAACACACCGCGCTTGGCTTTCAGCCGGCGAACACCGTCGTGATGCAAACGACCGCCCGGGCGACGGGGCCCGACTGGGTCGACAGCCGGGCGTTCTTTCGCGATCTGCTGAGCGACGTCTCGACCATCCCGGGCGTCGTCGCGGCCGGCGCGATGATGGCGCCGCCGGGACTCGTCAGCTCGGAAAGCGGTTACTGGGTCGATCGGATGCCCACAGAATCGCCACTCAGTTCGGCACAGCCGGCGGTCATGAACGTCATCGCACCGGGAGCGTTCGCTGCCCTCGGCGTTCCGGTTCGTCAAGGTCGCGACTTCGCCGACAGCGACATGCGCGATCGTCCGCAGGTCGCAATCATCAACGAGGCGCTGGCCCACGCGTCGTTCGCCGGACGCGATCCGATTGGTCGCCAGCTCTACGCCGGCTACGACTCGAAAGATCCGATGACGATCGTCGGCGTCGTGGGCAACGTGCGACAGTACGGCCCCGCGCGCGAACCGCAGCCGGAGCTCTACATGCCGTATCAGCAGCATTTCTATAACGGTGCAACGCTGCATGTCGTCGTGCGAGGCGCTGGCGATCCGGCGATCCTCGGCGCCGCGGTTGCCCGTAAGGCACGCGAGCGCGCTCCCGACGCCTCGGTGCGCGTGACGACCATGGAAGCGTTGCTGTCCGAACATGTGGCCACGCCAAAATTCCGCGCCTGGTTATTGAGTTTGTTTGCCGCCGTGGCACTGTGCCTGGCAATGGCGGGTGTCTACGGGGTGATGGCGTACGTCGTCGGTCAGCGCGCGAAGGAGATTGGCGTGCGCATGGCGCTCGGGGCGACCGCGCGAAGCGTCCTGTGGCTCATGCTCGGGCGCGGGCTGATGCTGACGGGGGTAGGGCTGGCCGTCGGCGTGCTCGGCGCGATCGCTTCGACCCGGCTCGTCAGCGGCATGCTGTTCGAAGTGCAGCCGTATGATGCGCCCACGTATGTGGGCGTGGTCGTTGGCCTCGGCCTTCTGTCGCTGGCGGCGACTTACTTGCCGGCACGGCGCGCGACAAAGATCGATCCCTTGTTGGTACTGCGTCAGGAGTAAGCCGGTCCTCCTGTTTGAGGGCGAGCAGCGGATCCACCGTGACGCGCGGCCGAGTTTCCTGCACCCGTCCAGCTTGCCCTCACCGGCGATCACCCCTAGTGGTTGTGAATGACGGATTCGCGATCACGCTGGCGTGAGTCGCGACACGGAGGTGACATGGCAAGAGCAGCGAAGCCCGTTCCTGAGGGGTACCACACCGTCACACCGCACCTGACGCTCGACGACGCGGCGCAGTCGATCGAGTGGTACAAGAAAGCGTTCGGCGCGCAAGAGATCAGCCGCAGCCTCGGGCCCGACGGCAAGATCATGCACGCCGAGATCAAAATCGGCGATTCGCGAATCATGGTGGGCGACGTCATGATGGGGAAGGGGCCAAGAGGCTTCGGCGGGTCCCCGGCGTCATTGTGGCTCTTGGTCGACAACAGCGACGCGCTCTTCGACCGCGCAGTCAAAGCCGGCGCCACGGTGCAGATGCCACTCGCCGATCAGTTCTGGGGCGATCGAGGTGGCGCCATCGCCGATCCGGCTGGCTATACCTGGTGGATTGCCACGGCGTAAGGAAGACCTGACGCCGGAAGAGCTCCGTCAGCGCGCGGCTGAGTTCTTCAAACAGCAGGAACACGCGACGTCGCGGTAGCGGGCGACTAGTTCGCTGGGGTGTGCCGCCGCGCCACCAGAAACGCGCAGCCGAGCGCGACGTCGATCGCCGCGACGAACATGGTCGGCGCCGCCACCGCGCGGCCGGCGAGCGGTAGCCCGAAGGCGACTGCACCCCAGCTGAACTTCTCCACCACCGCCGGCAGCATCAGCGGCCGGAAACGAACGGGATCGGATCCAATCACGAGGAACGCCAGCTGCCAGGCGAGCGCGAGGCCGATGAAGCCGTAGTAGTACTCGGGGTGCGTGATCGGCGGCGGAGCATCGATGCCGACGCGGGCCTCGAGAAACAGCGTCGGAAAGAGCACGATCAGGCCGTAGATACCGGCCCCACGAAAAATGCGACTCGCAAGCATGGCGTCACCAGGGTGGGGACACTCAATCGGGACAGTCACCATTGAGTGTCCCCGGCGCCTGTAACTGACGCAACAAAGAAAACTGCTGCCTCTGAGGTCCGATCCAGGCGCCAAAAGAATGTAAGAACGAAACTACGTACGCAGAAATTCAAGTCCTGACAAAGGATACTGTCTCATCGCTGACCATTGTGACTGTCCCCCGTGACTGTCACTGTTGAGTGTCCCGATTGAGTGTCCCCGTTCGTCCATCAATCAGGCCAGTTCGTCAAAAAGCCGGTTCAGCGAGCCTGGAGAGCGGCAATCATGTGCCCATGCACGAGCCAACACGTACAGTCGCGCTGACGGCTACCGCAGCCGCGTTGCTCGTCGTAGCGGTCGCCGCCCGCTCGCAGCAGGACATGTCGATTCCATTTCCCGCGGCATATCGCACGTGGGCACACGTGAAAAGCGTGGTCGTCGGTCCTTCCAGCGCCGCCTTTACAACCGAGGGCGGCATCCATCACATTTACGCCAACGAGCGAGCGCTCGAGGGTTACCGCACTGGCACGTTTCCCGACGGCTCGATCGTCGTCTACGACCTCCTCGAAACGAAAGAAGCCGCGGGCAATCTGCTCGAAGGCGCGCCGCGACGGCTGGACGTCATGGTGAAGGACAGCCGGCGATTCGCGGAGAACGAGGGCTGGGGCTTCGCCAGCTTCAAAGGTGGAGAACGGACTGGCGGTGATCTCTCGCCCGAGCGTCAACGCAAGTGTTTCGACTGCCACGCCAAGCGTCGCGATCGGGATTACGTGCAGAGCAGTTTCAGAGAGTAGCTGATGGGCAACGCCTTTTACGGTCACCTGGGTTGACGCTTGGCGCTCTGCTGAGCGGCGGAGCGATCGTCGGGACGCTCGACATCCTCAAGCCGATCGTCACGAATATCATCAACGGCCGGCCGCCGCTCAGAGTGTTTCAGGCTGTCGCCAGCGGCGCGCTCGGGCGCAGCGCCTACGACGGCGGCTGGTCGACTATCCTGCTCGGCGCCGGCTTCCACTACTTCATCGCGTTTTCGGTCGTGGTCTTCTACGCCCTGGTCAGCCGGCGTGTCGATGCCATCACGCGCCATCCGTTCATTTCTGGTCCAATCTACGGCGTCGGCGTCTATTGCTTCATGCAGTTCGTCGTGTTTCCGCTTTCCGCGATCGGCCCGGTGCGGCATCCGCTCCCAACGCTCGTTGACGGCATCCTCACGCACATCTTTCTCGTCGGCCTGCCGACCGCGTTGCTGTTTCGGGCTACATCCACGCTCGACCTGCGCACGTCGGTTTAGCTTCGGCGCGGGGCACTCACCCTCTAACTGGCGAGCCTACCGGCAGGCGACTATACTGCCCCGGGCGACGGGCCACGTCGCCAGCGCGCCGGACGATCACTATATGTACGGCGCATGAGAAAAGGGTGAAGGAGATCATGAGGGCTTTGTGGCTTGCGCTAGTCATCGCCGTGACAACACCCATCGCGTTGGGATTACCATCTTCCGCGCAGAGTAGCGCCGGCATCACCGTGCGGCTCGGCGCCAGTGTGGCGAAGGAGGCAGTGGACGGCCGGCTGCTCCTACTCTTCGCCAAGGACACGACCAGCGAGCCACGCTCTCAAGTCAGCGCGACGAGCCTCAGCTCGGCGCAGGTCTTTGGCATCGACGTGGATGGCATGAAGGCTGGCGAGGAGCGCACGTTCGACGGCGCGGTGCTCGGCTACCCTGTCGAGTCGTTGTCGAACCTGCCGCCGGGCGACTACACCGTACAGGCGCTGCTACACAAGTACGAGACGTTCCGCCTCTCAACGGGACACACCGTCAAGCTACCGATGGATCGCGGCGAGGGCCAGCAGTGGAACGCCGCACCGGGGAACGTCTACAGCGCGCCTCAGACGCTGCGCTGGAACGGTGCTGCCACGAGCGCCACGCGGATCGAGCTGGACAAAGTCATCCCACCCATCCCGCAGCCGGCGGACACAAAGTACGTCAAACATGTACGCATCAAGAGCGAGTTGCTCTCGAAGTTCTGGGGCCGTGACATGCAGCTGGGCGCGCACGTCCTGCTGCCCGAGGGCTTCGATTCGCACCCAGACGCGCGCTACCCGCTCATCATCAACCACGGGCACTTCCCGAGCGATCTCGGCGGATGGCGCGAGACGCCGCCCGATCCAAACGTCAAGTGCGAGTACAGCGAACGCTTCCAACTCGATTGCTACAACCGCATCCAGGAGCAGGCCGCGTACGACTTCTACAAGGAGTGGACGGGGCCCACGTTTCCGCGAGCGCTGGTCATCGAGATTCAGCACGCCAACCCGTACTACGACGATTCCTACGCGGTGAACTCTGCCAACCTCGGCCCCTATGGCGACGCCATCATGAACGAGCTGGTGCCGCACATCGAGTCGCGATTCCGCGGGATCGGCGCCGGCTGGGCACGCGCCACTTACGGCGGCTCCACGGGCGGCTGGGAAGCGTTGGCCGTGCAGATGTTCTATCCCGACGCCTTCAACGCCGCCTACGCCGCCTGTCCGGATCCGATCGACTTCCGTGCCTACACGGTGGTCGACCTGTACAAGGATGCGAATGCGTACTGGGCCGAAGGACCGTTCATGAGGGTGCCGCGTCCGGGGCATCGCAACTATCTGGGCCACATCCAATCGACGCTCGAGCAGATGAACCGCATGGAGCTGGTGCTCGGCACCAAGTCACGCAGCGGCCAGCAGTGGGATATCTGGGAAGCTGTCTACTCTCCGCAGGGCCCTGATGGCTATCCTGCGCGCATCTGGGACAAGCGCACGGGCCTCATCGACAAGAAAGTTGCCGAGTACTGGAAGGAGCACTACGACCTCCTGTGGATCCTGCGGCGCGACTGGAACCGCGGCCTCGGAAAGAAGCTCGAAGGCAAGATCCACCTCTACGTCGGGGACATGGACAACTACTATCTGAACAACGCCGTCTATCTCGCCGAAGACTTTCTCAAGAGCACCAAAGATCCGTACTACGCCGGTGAGGTTACCTACGGCGATCGCGCCGAGCATTGCTGGAACGGCGATCCGACGCGCGCCAATGCTTACTCGCGGCTCAGATACCACCAGATGTTCATCCCAAAGTTCATCGAACGCGCCCTCAAGACCGCGCCGGCAGGCGCTGACGTGCGGTCGTGGCGCTATTGATCAAGAGCAGGAGCTCCCGATGCTGATAGGCGCGCACTCGATTCTCTACAGCACCAACGCCGAGGCGGACCGCACGTTCCTCCGCGATGTCATCGGACTCACGAACGTCGACGTCGGTCACGGCTGGCTGATCTTCGGGTTGCCGCCGGCGGAAGTTGCCGTGCACCCAGGCGTCAACGATCAGTGCGGTTTCTATCTCATGTATGACGACGTGGCGGCGTTCGCCGATGACATGAAGGCGCGCGGCGTCGTGTGTGCATCGATAGAGGATCAGGGCTGGGGACTACTTACGCATGTCGTCCTGCCTGGCGGCACCAAGCTCGGCGTTTACCAGCCGCGTCACCCCCGTCCGGCACCTATGCCCTGATACGGCACTCGGCCGTAGCGGCATTCAGACTCGGCGGCGATTCTTGCACTCCGGAAGAGGTCGATTTCTGGAGGCCGCCGTGACCGATGCCATTTACCAGCGCCCTGACGACTACGATCTCGAGCACGAGCACGACGAGCGCGACGTTCGCTTCTACTCTGAGCTCATGCGCCGGTGGTCGCCCCAGCGCGTGCTCGATCTGGCGTGCGGGAGCGGCCGCATCACGCTGCCGCTCGCGCAGCTCGCGCGCGAGGTCGGTTACCACATCGTCGGCGTCGATCTCTCGGAGACCATGCTCGAGCGGGCTCGCGAAAAACAGCAGGAGTTCGCCCCGGAGACAGCTGAACGCCTCTGCCTGGTTAATGGCGACATGCGAACGTGGGATTCCGACGAGCCCTTCGATGTCGTCCTGATCACCTGCTCCTCGATCACGCATCTGTTGACGCTCGAGGATCAACTGACCGTCTGGCGGCGTGCATTCCTCTTCTCTAGGTCTCTTGCCTGCGCGGCGTTACTTCACTGAAAACGCAGCGCCTCAATCGGATCGACACGCATGGCGCGCAGCGCCGGTCCAAGGCAGGCAGCGGCCGAGACGGCGAGCAACATGGCGCCAACGGCTGCGAGCGTGAAGGGATCGGCCGGCGTCACCTCGAACAGCATCGAGCTGAGACCGCGCATCACGGCGAGCGACACGCCCAATCCGATCGCCAGTCCGACGGCGGCGTAAAGCAACCCTTCACGCAGGACGTCACGGAGAATCCTCGCCGGACGCGAACCGAGCGTCAGGCGGATGCCGATCTCCCCGGTGCGTGCCGCGACGATGTGCGACATCACGCCGTAGATGCCGACGGCCGCAAGTACGAGCGCGAGGACGGCAAACGATCCGAGGAGTACGGCCGACCAACGCCTCGACGCCAGCGACTCCGCGGCCACCTGCTCCATCGTCCGGGTAAGACCGAGCGGCATGTCGCGATCGAAGCCCTGGATCGCTCGCGTCACGTCTGGCGCGAGGGCTTCGGGAGCGCCGGCGGCGTGGATGACAATGCTCAACGTCGCTGACGGCTGCTGCGCGAACGGCATGTAGACCTCGGGATTGACGACGCGATCGAGGCCCCAGTGGCGCACGTCGTTGATGACGCCCACGACTTCGCGCCACGAATCGCCACCCGTAAACATCATGCGCTTGCCAACGGCGCTGCCGCCCGGCCAGTAACGTCGAGCCATCGTTTGATTGATCATCACAATTGTCGGCGCCTTAGCTGTGTCGGCATCGTTGAATAGGCGGCCCTCGGCCAGATGCAAGCCCGCGGCACGGAAGTAATCGGGCGACACGATGCGCGGGTGCGCCCGCACCGGCGCGTCTCCTTCGCGGCGCTCGAGTCCCTCGACGATGATGCCGCGTCGCGAATCCGAGCCGCTGAGCGGCAAGTTGTTGGTGACGCCAACCGCCGTGACGCCATGGACGCCGCCAACCCGCTTCTCGATCTCGAGTTGAGCCCGGCGCCTGGTGTCGGCATCTGGATAGCGGGAGCGCGGCAGCGTGACGGTCGTCGTCAGACGGCTCTCGAGCTCGAGGCCAGCGGGCTGCGAGACGACGCGCTCGAAGCTCCGGAGCAGAAGTCCTGCGCCGACGAGCAAGAGCGAGGTCAGCGACACCTCGGCCACGATCAGCGAAAAGCGCACGCCCTTGCGAATGGTGGACGGCCCGCGCCCCTGGTCGCGCAGCGGCCGGTTGAGATCGTCACGGCTGACCAGCCACGCCGGCAGAAGGCCAGCCATCACCCCGGTTACGACACACAACGCGCATGCGAACGCAAGCACGGTTGGACTGAGCGATGCGCGAGCGAGACCTACACCACGCAAGGCCGGGGGCGTCTGAGCGACCAATGTGCGCACGAGCAAAACGGCAATCCCAATGCCGACGACGCCACTCGCAACAGCGAGGCACACGCTTTCGGTCAGCGACTGGCGGAGCAACCTGGCGCGCGTCGCGCCGACGGCGGCCCGAACCGCGAGCTCACGGCGGCGGCTCGCGCCACGGGCGAGCAACAGGTTGGCAACATTGGTACAGGCGATCAGCAGGACGAAGGCGACGGCGAGCGTCAGGACGACGAGCCCCTGCTTGACTGGGCCAACCATGCGTTCGCGAAGGGAGATGACGTGCGCGCCATGACCGCGGCTTTCGTTCGGGTATTCGGCCTCGAGCTGACGGCCGAGCGCGTCCATCTCCGCTCGCGCCTGCTCGAGCGTCACGTCCGGCTTCATCCGCGCGTAGACGGACAATTGGTGCGAGGCTCGCGGTGGCGGCTCCGATCCCGCCTGCAGGACCATCGGCGCCCAGATCTCGACGGGACCCGCTGGCGACTCGAATTCTGGACCAAGCACGCCAACGATGCGGTGCGCAACGCCGTTGACGGTGACGTTGCGGCCAACGGCCGTCGCCTCGCCGCCGAATCGCTGCTGCCACAGGCCGTAGCCGAGAACGACGACGGTTTGTCGCCCGAGGACGGCCTCGTCCGGGGCGAACGAGCGGCCATGGAGCATGCGAGTGCCAAGCACCTCGAAGAAACCAGGCGTCGCCGCGCCGGCAGCGAGTTGAATCGGGTCGCCCACACCGGTGAGATCGACTGTCGCTTCCTGATACGCGCTCATCGACGAGAACGACCGGCTCATACGCGCCCAGTCGAGGTAGTCGGCAGGCGACACGACGTTGTCCATCACGCCTTCGGCCGGACGCTTCTCGAAGATCATGACCAGCTGATCGGGCTCCGGATACGGCAGCGCCCGCAGGAGCACGGCATGCACGACCGAGAAGACCGCAGTGTTGGCGCCGATGCCAAGGCCGAGCGTCAGCAGAATCGCCGCCGCGACCGCGGGCTGCTTGATCAGGGAACGGACGGCAAATCGAACGTCGTGGGCGATCGTGTCCATCAGCAACCTCTCGATCCGCAGTGCGACCCCGTGGCGCAAAGCATCGGTGACCGCTCGCGCCCATAGCCTCAGGGTTTCGAATCCATGCGCCCGGCGGCGGTGATACTCGAAGAGCGCCTCCATGTCCGCGCCGAACTCGCGGCGAATGTCACGCGGGAACAACCTGAGGAGGAGGCGGTACATGGTCCCACCCTCAGCTCTTGCGAGCGCGAAGCACGCGCTGCAGACGCGCGTCGCGGACGAGGGCGTCCAGCCGGCGTGCTTCATCTCGCGCTGCGCGTTCGCCATCGGCAGTCAGCCGGAAATAACGGCGACGTTCGTCGTCTTCGCGATGCGTGGACGGCGCTTCCTCGATGAGGCCGTCGGCCAGGAGACGGCGCAGCGTGCGATAGAAATTGCCCGGGAGCAACGGCTC
>AR_comb_assmDRAFT_10249981_pt1 | contig 12384 bp, 11 predicted proteins | sample ArasoioldDNA_FD_10543 | JGI IMG/M metagenome (IMG submission 10543) | reverse complement strand
GAAGAGCAGGTGAAAGGAACAGTTGCGGCAACGAAGAAAGTGTTGGAACAAGGTCAATGGAAGCAGGTGGAAAAAAATGTAGCAGATGCATTGACGCAGGGCGAGAAAGAGAATCTTAAGCAAAAATACTATGCCGAACTGGACAAAATTAACTGGAAGCAACTGGAGGATAAATTACGGTTATCCTACAACAATATAAATTGGGACAAAGTCAACAATCAACTGAATGTAGCTATATCCAACATAAAATTGGATAGCCTGGAAAATGTCTATTCCGTCACGCTTAATGGTCTTTCGCAGGCGGAGAACTGGATGAACGACAATCAATGCCAGTCAATCCCGGATACAGACCTCAAAATGTGCGAAGTGAAATGCAAGAAACAAAAGATTCAAAAAGTCTTGAACACAATCACTGCCATCAAGGAAAGAAAGATCATTCATCTATAATTTACCAATTACATCTCGGGCATGCTTCACTATACTTGTTTCCAAGGATAAATCCGAGGACGATTTCATGTGTGCCACGACTAACTGTATTTAATGCAGTGGTTGTAAAATCATATGCATAACCAACATTGAAAGTATTACTCACGTTCACCCCAAGCATCGCGGCATAGCCATCCTGGTATCTGTAGCTTCCTCCAACCCACAACCGATCCTGGTACTGTAGCTTGAGATTTGTTTCAAACTGGAAATCGTTTTTGGATGAGCCGCGAATGTATTTCACCATCAGCGATGGAATGGCATTGATATCGTCGTTCAACAAAAAGCGGTAACCACCGGTAAGAAATAAATGCGGGATTAGTCTGCCTGTTGGATTGGCAACTGCATCGTCGACGAAAGTCAATTTCTGCGGAACAATTTGCTGCGCGGAAAGGCCGACAAAATAATCACGCGAGTATAACCAAAGTCCCGCGCCAATGTCGGGTTTCAATTTACTGAGATAGCCACTGGAGGCCGATCCTGCAGCCGGATCACTAGGGTCGCCAGTACCACTGAAATCTGTTTTTGATTTATCGAGGCTTATTTTTGAAATACCTGCAGAAAATCCTCCGGCAAGATTTGTGGTCGGACTCAACCCAATATGATAAGCATAGGTGACGTCCGCAGTGAATCGATTCAGACTTCCTGTACGATCATTTATCATCATAAAGCCAATTCCATGATGTGGCTGCGCCGCCGTGTAAGATTCCCAATATGCCCTACCCCTTGGATTTTCCCCCGGGATACTGTAAGATGTAGGAGTAGTTCTGTAATCTTTTTTGCCAATGGGTCCCTGGATGGTGAAATAGGCAGTTCGCGGCGCGCCGTCGAGGCCTACCCATTGATCCCTTGCACTAGCCTTAAGGTCAGTGTAGTTTTCAATCCCGCTAATTGCCGGGTTCAAGATATAATTGTTTAGGATGTATTGCGTATAGTGAGGCCGTTGCTGCGCAAGTGCACCCGCACTTGACAACGCCATTATTGCTATTATAAAAACCTTTTTCATGATTATCGAATTACATCTACGTATCCGGAAATTTTTTCTCTGCCATTTTTTGGATTAATGATGTAGTAATAAGTTCCTACCGGCACAGGTTTACCATTTATGGTTCCATCCCATGGCTTGTCATAACCAATGGAATGATAAATTAACTGACCGTAGCGATTATAAACATCCACAATGCAGCCAGGATAGCTAGCGAGGCCAGGGATTTCCCATTGATCGTGGATACCATCATTGTTTGGACTAAATATATTTGGTATCGCCGGTTTCTTCAGCAATTTCACCGTTACATTATCCGAACTGCTACATCCCTTGTCGGACGTGACCGTGAGAGTATAAATAATATCATTCTGTGGCGCTGATCTGGGAGTTGGACTTTGAGCATCGTCCAACCATGTGGACGGAGTCCACAAATAGCTGACGGGATAGCCGGCATTTACCGCAGGTGTCAACGTAACCGAGCCGCCGTCAAGGACAAATTTGTCGGGGCCGGCATTCGCTACGGGAACGGGATAAACGTCAATTGTCTGCTCCGCATAATTTGAACATCCATTGCCTACCGTATAAGTATAGCGAATCGTCTGCGTGCCGACGCCAGTGGACGCGGGATTGAATAACCCGCCTGGAGAAGTGCCCGGGCCGGTAAATGCGCCTGTTCCGGTCAATCCATTGGTTACACTAGCTTGTGTGATCTGGATCGCAGGAGCATTCGCACACATGCCTTGCACTGCATCGAATTGAATAATGGGCGTTGCAAGCAACGTGATTGATTTGTCGATAGATTGCACACAAGTCTGACCCGAATAGACCACATAATGAATGGTCGCAGTTTTGTTCGCAGGTGCGCCAAATTCAGGATAGCTATGAGAATAAATTTTACCTGGCGAGGGACCGTCGTCAATCGTTTTCAATGTGGGATCGTTTGTATAATCCCAGTAGATTTGGATATTCGTAACGCTGCCCGGATTCACTGTGGAATTATCGGTCAATTTAATCGTACTACCACTGCATGCTGTCGTGCCGCCCTGCAACGCAAATGATGCTACAGGTACTCCATTTACAACAAATTCTTTATTGGCAGAAGATGAGCATCCATTATTTGAAATCACCGTCTCAGTTATTATGTAGGTTCCTGGGGCCGTATATTTGTGTTGAGGTGATCTTAAAGTTGACGTATTGGGATTGCCCGCGGTGGCATTAGCATCACCAAAATTCCACTGGTACGTAAAAGAATTTTGAGAGCCGTCGGAAATTGAACTACTGTCCAGGAATTGAGAGAATGGATCATTAACACAGGTTACCGGCAATGTGAAATTCGCACTCGGTAAAGGATTTATCCGTACTTGCTTCGAGAGCACAGTACTTTTGCAACCTTTATCGGTTTGCACTTTTAGAGTAACGTTGTAGGAGCCGGCTGATGAATAGGAATGTGTAAACGGATTAGATGAAACCAAATCTGAACTTTTGCCATCCCCAAAATCCCATGACCAGTTGGTAAGGTTGCCCGCATTCGCAACGGAGACGTCTGTAAACGTCATATTTTGATCGACACAATTTGGAGAAGATGCATTGAACGCAGCCGTCGGCAGCGCATCCACCACCACGTTCTTTGTAGCTATCGTGGACAAGCAGCCTTCTGAAGATTTTGCCGTTAATTTCACTGCATATATATTAGGCAGAGCGTACGTCTTCGTGGGATTTTGCTGAGTGGAAGTGGTACCATCACCAAAATCCCATTGCCATTGCGTGATCATGCTTCCAGTCGCCGTGCTTTGATCCGTAAAATTTATTGCGGCCCCAATGCACAATTCTGCGACGGACGAGAACGCGGCTTGTGGCTGTGCAAGAATCTTATTCATGACTCTCACCGTGTCATCTGTGCAACCCTTATCGGAAATAACTTTAAGGCTGACATTAAATGGTCCTGTTGACAAATAATTATGTACCGGGTTTTGCAACGACGAAGTCGATCCATCACCAAAATCCCACTGCCACTGGGCAATGTTGCCGTTCACGACCAAGCTCTGATCAGTGAATTGTGCAGCTCCAGTCGGAAGACATGCGCCGCCGAAATTGAAGGTCGAAAAAGGTTTTGGCGCAATCGTTAGTAGCTGGGTGAATGGCACACTCTTGCAGCCGGTGGGACTTTCAACTACTAGAGATGTGGTGTAATTTGCGTATAATGTGTACGCGTGTGTTTGTGCGTTTCCACTGCTTGCGACAACAGCAGTGCTCCCATCACCAAAATTCCACGTCCACTTTGCAATCGCGGAACCGCTCGAAGCGGTGGACTGGTCTGTGAATGTTAACAGTTCATCCTCACACGTCGGACCGGGAACAGAAAATTTCGCAACAGGCGGACTATAGACTGCCACGGTTTGCTGAGCAGTATCAGATAAACAACCGATATCAGTGATCAAGGCATAGCGAACCGTATAATTATTTGCCGTCAGATACAAATGCGCTGGGTTTTCATTCGAGGAAAAATCACCGTCGCCAAAACTCCACGAATACTTTATTACACTTCGACCACCGGTATTTTCTTGGCCCAGGAAATGAACAGAGTCGGTTAGGCAGCCATTTGTTGTGAACGAAAAATTAGCCGTCGGAGGATCCAATATCTGCAGGTCATAATCGATTTGTTGCTCTCCACTGCAACCATCAGCTGTCGGATTCTGTGCCAGGATTTGCACAGGATAACTTCCCGAACCAGGGATCGTATACGGAGTTGGAAGATTGTATTTGAACAATTGCCTTCCATTCACGACCCACGTTGAATCATATGCCGGCGAGTTCATGATTACATTTGGAAATAATCCGAAGAAATTCCAGGTGACTTGGGTTGGTTGATACGGAAACGTCATTGAGAAATAAAACGGTGAATTTTTACAACCCGCCGGGAAGTTTACCGTGGCATACTGATTTTTGATCGAGATAAACTGGTACAGATCCTTCACGTTTGCTCCGGCAGAGTAGCCGTATGATTCTTCGCTCGCATATCCGTAGGCAAGCGCATTAAATCCAGAATCAGAGCTCAACGTGTGAAAGCCTTGCGCCACATTGCCAAGATAGACGTAGGAATAACCAGGATCCGATGGATGAGCAGTCCAACCCGCAACAGGAGCGCCGTCAAACTTAAATGATGAAATTGCCGTTCCTGCATTATGTATAATCACGTGCATGTGATGTAGCTTCGTTCCGGCCGAATATAAATTCGAACTCACTAAGGTTACCTTATCAATATTTTGCTCAACCGGATTTAATACAATCATGTCCGGGTCGTACGGCGACCCATTACCATCACAATCCTGAGTTGTAAAATATTGAGCCACCGATATGGGAAGATCTGACTCAATTACATTTGGAGTGTTATTAAAAAACTGGTACCAGACGCCATTGGTAAAGGCCGCGGGAGATATCAGGACACCATTTATATACACATTGGCTGCAGGATTACTCTTAGCAATTCTGTAATAATTATGAGGGTTATTGTAACTGGGCACTGTCAAATATTTGCGCCCCCAGGATGTGATAGGATATAATTGCTGATAAAGATTGTCAGAGCTGTTATTTGAGCAAGCTGCCGGAATCCTGATTTTTCCGCTTCCTGAAAACACCGCAATTCTTTTACAGCCGCCGGTGCCCGACGATACCGATTTTATGAAGCTCCCGGTAAGGTCCTGCCCAGTGTTGGTGCCTGCGTTTAATGCACCGAGCACCTGGTAAATTTGTCCTTTGTTTAAAGTCACCGTGTGCAATGTGTTGGCAAGCCAACCATTTTTGGTTTGGGCGGCTGGAGTTATTTCTACAGTTGTGTTGTCCTCTACGGCGACAATAGTTAAATACGAATACGAGTTCGGTTCATTGGAAACCTGCGTAAAATTCATCGAATAATATTCCTTTCCAAGAACAGAAGTAGGCAAACACAAAGTGGCGCCGCTCGCCGCACTACGTGTGATGTAAGAATAAACAACAACTGGTTTCGCCGCCACTATATGTATAGCCTTGTTCGTAAAAGTGCCTTCATCATTTATAAAGTAAGTAGTCGGGGGAATCGTGACGGTGACTACCTGGCCGGCGGAGATGGAGCCGGTTTGCAACACGGGACCACCATAGATTTCCGCTGTGAAGGTTGTGGCAATGTCAGAGGTGATATACAGCGTCATTGTAGGAGCGCCGCCAGCGGTGGTCATTCCAACATGATAACAGTAGGCCAGCCAAAATTCCTTCCCTTTATTTGAAAAATCCTGAGCTGATGCACAAAGAGATGCAACTATAGTTACCACGAGGGTGAACGGCAAGTAAAATCTTCTCAACATCAGTCTGGTCCTAAGAAATGATTGAAACGTACAAATTAATAAAAAGGACCCAGACTTCGAAGCCGTGCAACAATCCTGAGCGCCGAAATAAGCGCCGCTACTGCAATTGACGCTTTTCTTATCTAAACAAGGCCCGCGCACTCGTCATCGCGACGGTCAGTTTGATATGCTCCCAAAAATGTTTCGATAGGGGGACGTGGACTCAAACCAAAAGTGATTCAACTCCTGCCGGTCTAAAAATGGGGCGTAACCTGATATTATCCCCATATTGTATACAAAGTACTATATAAAACAAAAGATCAACAAAAGTGAGTAATTAATTGGTTATCAGGTTTTATTAATCGTAACTCCAAATTTTGCTGTTCCGTTAAAACATGAGCCAAGGACGCACTTTCCTGAAAGAATATTAAAAGATTTTCCTTTTTGTAAACTATATAGATAACTGATTTTAAGATACTTACTCCATTATGGTGAAGCCCTATTTTTTAGTAAGCATCTTGAGAAGAGAATTTAGCTAATTAACCAATGATTTTAGCTGACCAAAAAAGGCAAAAAATAGCCCGTTCTCCCGCCACGTTTTCAAAAGTCGAGAGCAGTGCCTTGAAATCATACGTTGATGAACATGCTATTGGCTGGAGATAGTTGGATTCAGCAGAAGTAATTGTTGTTGAAATGCTTCTTTAGTCTTGCTAAAGAAAAAGATGTTGCCCCGTGAGCGTCACAGATAGTTCCTATCGCGTCTTGAATAGTTGCTGAGCTTCCCGACTGCAGCCATGTGTTCGTGCGGAACATGTTTGAGCGTCTGCTACCCTGCAGTGTATGCGCAAAAAAAATCCCGCCAGGTGACGGGATGTGCTTTTTAAAAGAAGTTGTTAGTGTTTTGAATGACCTCCGCCGTCCTCCGGCTTCTTGCAGCATTTGGGCAGTTGCTTATATGAATCCTGGTTTGCCGTAACGTCATCAGCATCATACCCGGCATTCGCAATTGCTGTCCTAATATTTTCGAGATTGGTGCGATCCGTGAGGTACTTAACGGTTGTTTCTTTCTTTTTCACATTCACGTTAACATAGGTAACGCCGTCATATCGCTTCAGATAAGTCTCAATACGCTCTTTGCATTCATCGCATTGAACGGTTGGCGTGCTGATCTTAGCTGTCAAAGCAGTCTTTGTCTGAGCAGACGAAAAAATTGAAATGCCAGCTACAGCGATAGCAGAAAATATCAGTCTTTTCATTCCTAGTTTTTTTAGTTTGGTGGCTAAATTACAAAACGCCTTGCCAGTTAGCCGGATCATTTCGCCATTTTAACAAAATTTCCTCCTGGGTTGGGGATATAATCCCCTTGTCGATGGCTGTTTGGATCAGAACCGGATAGTTGGTTAGAGGATGATATTTCACTCCTGCGCGGGCGAACGCCTCCCCAGAAACCGCAAAGTCATACGTAAAAATAGAAACCATGCCAATAACCTCCACGCCCGCTTGCTTAAGTACGTCCACAACCTGCAAACTGCTCTTGCCAGTTGACACCAGGTCTTCGATCACCACTGTTTTCTGTCCCTTTTCAAAATATCCTTCTACCTGGCTACCCAACCCATGGTCCTTTGGCTTAGGCCGAACGTACACAAAGGGCAACTTTAATTGATCAGCTGCCATAGCACCCCAGGCGATGCCCGCCGTGGCAACTCCAGCCAGTAGCGCGGCTTCGGGAAAGTTTTCAAAAACAACATTGCATAATTCAGATTTTACATAGTCCCTTACGAATGGAAAGGAGAGTATACGGCGGTTGTCACAATAGATGGGGCTTTTCCATCCACTCGCCCATGTGAAGGGTTGTGTAACGTTGAGTTTAACAGCATTTATTTGTAAAAGCTTTTCAGCAATAGCCTTTTCATTGGTCATGCGGCGAAGTTAGCAATTGAACCAGGAACAAGAACCCAGGAACTTGGCATATCACTCCTGTATCTTTACAAAGATGTACGTTAAGATTTACTTTAATGATAAGCCACTATTCCTCTGTGATGAGATTGATAAGACGATTGAGCCATTAATACACCATGATGATGCCATTTTTATTGACGAATTGAATGCTCACACAGTAAAAACAATGATCCATGAAATGCAACAACCGGGGGTACACGCTGGTGTTTTTTATCACCCCCGCTTAGAAGAACTACAAAAAGCGGTCGGGAAGAAATTCACTCCCGTCAAGGCGGCGGGTGGTTTGGTAAAAAATGAACATGATAAAGCTCTGATGATCTTCAGGCGAGGCAAATGGGATCTTCCTAAAGGAAAGCTAAATAAGAACGAATCAGTAGAACATTGCGCGGTTCGTGAAGTAGAAGAGGAAACAGGTTTGAAAAATGTTGAGCTTAAATTCCCCTTGCTAATAACCTATCACACCTATCATGAGGGAACAAAATACATATTGAAGGAAAGTCATTGGTTCACGATGAAGGTAACTGGGGAACAAACACTGACACCGCAAACGGAAGAAGATATTTTTGACATTCAATGGATAGACCAAAAGGACATCAAATCGTATGTTCCCAAAGCATTTCCCCTTGTCCTAGATATCATGGAAGCAGCAAAGCAACAGAAATTTATTTCCTTTTAAGTATCATCACCGTTAAGCGACTCACGCAAACCAATTTTTCCCTTTCATCATAAATCCTGATGTCCCACACGTGTGTAGTGTTGCCTAAGTGCAAAGGTGTCGCAACTCCGGTAACAAAGCCTTCTTTCGCACTGCGAATGTGATTGGCATTGATCTCAAGGCCCACGCAATAAAAATTCACATGATCCACAACCATTGCCGAGGCAACACTGCCAATCGTTTCCGCCAATGCACAGGAGGCGCCGCCATGCAAAAGCCCATAAGGTTGAATAGTTCTGTGATCAACGGGCATTCTTGCCTTCAGGTAATTCTCTCCAAGTTCTGTCCACTCGATACCAAGGTGTTCTCCCATGGTGTTAGCACCAAGCGGCTTTAATTTTTCCACGCTTAATTGCTTATCAAACCAGATCATGTATTTCGCTTTATCTCGTCAAGCACTCGTGTATGCCTTTGAATCATCACAAGCGCTTTGGCATACTCAGAATTTGACAACTAGTGACCAATCGTTTTAAAAACAATGTCTGGAAGAAAATGGCTCGCATCACCGCCGTTGCGAATTATGTCTCTTACAATTGTTGAAGCAACGGAGGTGTATTTTGGCTCGCCGGTCAAAAAGATTGTCTCAATACCCTTGTCAAGGGTTCGGTTAGCATCGGCAATCGTTTTTTCATACTCAAAATCGCTGACGTAGCGTATACCGCGCAGAATAAATTTCGCATTGACCTTTTTGCAAAAGTTCACTGTGAGCCCTTCGTAAATTGCGCCCTCCACCTTAGACTCGTTTTTGTAAATCTCTTTGATCCATTCCAACCGTTGCTCAGCGGAAAACATTGGCGCCTTAGTTGTATTTTTCCCGATACCAACAATAATCTTGTCAAAAAGGGGAAGTGCACGATCGATGATATCAACATGTCCCAAAGTGACAGGATCAAAAGTTCCGGGAAACAAACAGATTCGCTGCATAATTAATTTTGTTAAACACCAATCGGGATTATTTGTTCTCTTGTCCCCGCCCTGCCAAAAGATACAACACAGCCATCCTCACAGCTACCCCGTTTTCCACTTGTTGCAGTATGATCGATTGTCGGCTATCGGCCACATCGCTATCAATTTCAACTCCCCGGTTCATGGGTCCGGGATGCATGATCACTATATCCTTCTTAATTTCATCAAGCATTTGTCTCTTGATTCCGTATACGAGATTGTACTCCCTTAGCGATGAAAATAAGACCTGGTTCTGCCGTTCGAGCTGAATTCGCAGCACGTTGGCTACATCGCACCATTCCAGTGTTTGTTTCAAATTATAACTCACACGGACATCCAGCGCTTGTTCAATGTACTTTGGAATTAAGGTTGGAGGACCACACACCGTTACCTCCGCTCCCATTTTCTTTAATAAGTAAATATTGCTTTGCGCAACACGACTGTGCATGATATCTCCAATAATCGCAACATTCCTTCCATCCAAGCTACCTGTTTTTTCTTTAATTGAAAAAGCATCGAGCAAAGCTTGCGTAGGATGCTCGTTAATTCCATCACCCGCATTGATAATAGCAGCCGGAATATGTTTCGCCAGGAAGTGTGGTGCTCCGCTTGCACTGTGCCTCATTACCACCATATCAACTTTCATGGAAAGAATATTGTTCACGGTATCAAGCAGCGTCTCGCCCTTAGACACTGAAGACCCGGACGAACTGAAATTGATGGTGTCAGCACTTAATCGCTTTTCGGCTAGTTCGAATGAAATCCTGGTCCTCGTGGAGTTTTCATAAAATAGATTGACGATTGTAACGTCACGAAGTGTGGGAACTTTCTTAATCGGCCTCTGTAAAACTTCTTTGAATTGCTCTGCAGTTTGAAGAATGAGGGAAATGTCGTCCTTGGTAAGATCTTTAATGCCCAGCAGATGTTTGGTAGACAGGCTCATCAAAGGGCGAAGATAAATAAATCAAGCATATGCGGCGTAGCGGGCAACGAGAAGTAATTAACACAAATCCCCCGCATCATTCCAGCATCACAACCTCTTCTTTCCCCTCCCTTTCCTTCCAAAAAACCTTTACCTTTTGCGAAACGATGGAATCAATCGATTTGCCCACGTAATCCGGTTGTATTGGAAATTGTCGGCTAAAACGGCGATCTATGAGAACGCACAATTCCACCTTCTCTGGCCGCCCCAAATCCATCAGTGCGTCCAATGCTGCACGAATTGTCCGACCAGTGTAAAGAACGTCATCGATAAGAATTACATTCTTTCCCTCAATGGAAAAAAGAATGTTAGTTTGGTTCGGCACTCTTATTTCCTGGCTCACGTCATCGCGATAAAAGGTGATATCCAGCTTCCCGTAATGAATATTATTTCGTTGGATTTGTTTCTTTATTTCAGACACTAGTCGATCGGATAAATAAACTCCCCTGGGCTGTATGCCAATGAGCCCTGTATTATGAAGGTCGATGTGGTTCTCTAAAATCTGGTGAGCCAGTCTTTTTACCGTGATGGCTAGCTGTTGTTCAGTAAGGATCAATTTCAAGAAGTAAAAGTTATGAATAAAAATAGTAAAGCCGCAGCAAAACGGCTTTACTATTCATCAGTAATTATTTCTCTTTAAATTACTAAACTATCTTCTTTTATTGTGCGAAGTTGTGTTCATGAACTGATAGAACACTCCAATTTGGAAGACCCTATTCTTTATTTCATAACTCTCGGGCTCATACACATCGGTAAGGCCGTGATTATAGCGGGCGTCAAAACCAATTCCTTCGGGAAATAAATAACTGAGTCCAACGCTCCATGAAACATCCACTGTCTCCGTAACATCGCCATAATCATACTCGATGTCTCCATCCTTGTATTTGGAAGAAACGGCAAAACCTATTTGCGGTCCTGTTTCAAACCGAAAACCAGTCCCCGTCATAATTTGAAGAAGCAAAGGCACGTTTAGATATCCAAGCTTCCATTTTGTGTCTCCGTCTTTACCACCTTGGGTTGAATAGAGTAGCTCAGGCTGGATTGCAAAATGGGGAGACAAATGCACGTGCGCGAGCCCCCCTATGTGGAACCCTGCTTTAGAGTCGAAATCGACGCCGTTTTTAACGTCCAGGCTCGAGATATTTAAGCCGCCTTTTATGCCGAAGTGGGTGTCCTGTGCTTTTACAAGAATAGATAAGCTCATTAGGGATAGAGCAAACAAAATGGTTTTCATAATGCGTGTTTTAGGTTAACAAGGTCATAGGTTAAAAATCATGCCAGTCAAGGCTATTTTGGACGGTTTGATCACCATTCAAAAAAGCGAAAGCTGGGAACGGAGACCCAGCATTCGATCATTTTTTTCAAAATGGAGATTATTGTTTACCGCCAAGGGTGAAATTGTAGCCCACATGAAATCCGACCATGGATAAGGTGCCATCCTTTGTAATACCTTGGTAACGAACACCCCCGTCAAAGCCGTTCTTTGCGAATCCAATTCCTCCGCCCCAGGCAAATCCACCTTCAGAATCCGAAAAACTCATACCGGCGTACTTATACTTGTCTCCAACAATACCATACCCGAGTTGAGGTTCAATATAGAATCCACTAAAATTGTGTCGATAACCCACCAGGAGGGGAATGATCCATGAATTACCAGACTCGTCCGGGCCAAGATCCTTCCATCCGAAAGTCGTATATCCCGTTGTGAAGGAAACCTGGCCGGCTTCACCGACGCCGTACAATCCCCTTAAAAGTCCGCCGAAGCCAGTTTTTGCGAGGTCTCCGAAATCCCCCATGGGTATGCCCACTTCGAAAGCTACACCAATTTGATTGGTGCCTTTTTGAGCTTTGGCAAATGAGGTGATGAGAATAACAGGCAAAAGCAAGAATAATTTTTTCATAAAATAGCTGTTTAAAATTGGTTAGTTAATGCACAAACATATAACGGAACCCAGAATTTTTTATCCAATTAGAATTAACAGTGGTCAATAACTTTTTT
>AR_comb_assmDRAFT_10949701_pt1 | contig 12388 bp, 6 predicted proteins | sample ArasoioldDNA_FD_10543 | JGI IMG/M metagenome (IMG submission 10543) | reverse complement strand
TGATCGAACCCGCGCTTCGCGTAGCCGCGGACCGACCGTGGCACCTGGTGCTTCTCGACGGTCTCCTGCCAGGCGAAGAAGCTCTGGTAGAAGCCGTAGCCGTCCATCACCAGCCAGCGCAGCAGCGGATCCTGCTGGGCCAGGAACCGCTTCGGGCTGATCGGCACCCGCGGGAGCACGAGCCCCGCGCCGATGTAGATCAAGCACCGGTACGGCGCTCCCGGGCCGTGGATGAACTCCGGCAGCCGCTTCTTGAACGGGAACAGGCTGTCCAGCAACATCAGCCCCATCCCCGCGCCCTCGTAGGCGATCCCCCGCAGCTCGGGCTCGATCGACTCCAGGTGCGGCACGAGCACGCTGTGCCGCGGGTCGTCGAGGGTCGTGTAGAAGGTGTCGACCAGCGTCCGCGCGACCGGCTCGAAGGTGAGCCAGGTCTTGTCCATGTCCTCCTGCGCGCCGAACCGCTCGGCGGCCATCTTCGGGAACGCCTCGGCGGACAGCGGGAAGACGGGCTTCAGCAACTTCCCCAGGGGCGGCCTCATCGCGCTGCCCCCTCGGTGGCCGGCGCCAGGACCGGGGGCGTCGTCGTGAGCTCGTTCTCCCCGTCCTTGCGGAAGCGGCCGTAGAAGCGGTTGAACAGCGGCGTCGCCATCAGCGTGGTGATGATCGCCATCATCACGAGGATCGTGAACAGGGTCGGTGTGATCAGCCCGGCCTGCAGCCCGATGTTGAGCAGGATCAGCTCCATCAGGCCGCGGGCGTTCATCAGGCTCCCGATCGCGAGCGACTCGCGCACCGACTCCTTGTTCAGCCGTGCGGCGACGTAGCACGCACCGCCCTTGCCGAGCACGGAGGCGGCCAGCACCACCAGCCCGATCAGGAGCAGACCGACGCTGTTGACGAGACCGATCTGGGTGTTGAGTCCGGAGAAGACGAAGAACAGCGGCAGCAGGAAGTTCGTCACCAGCGGTTCGAGCGAGCGGCGTACGTCGGTCGCGACCACACCGCGCGGCATCGCCACCCCGAGCACGAAGGCACCGAAGATCGCGTAGATCCCGACGAAGTCGGTGAACCATGCCGCGCACATCAGCAGCATCAGGATCACGGCCAGCATCGGCGAGCTGACGCTGCCCTGCCGCTCGGCCCGCTGCCCGACGTGGCGCGCCAGCAGGCGCCGGCCCACGGTGAGGACGGTGAGGACGTAGAACACCCCGCCACCGATGGCCAGGACCGCGATCATCGGGTCGTGCTTGAACACCGCCAGGACTAGGGCGAACAGGCACCAGGAGATCGCGTCGTCGGTCGCGCCCGCGGCCAGCGCCAGCGTGCCGAGCGACGTACCGGACAGCTTCCGCTCGAAGATGATCCGGGCCAGCATCGGGAACGCGGTGATCGCGATCGCGGCGCCCATGAACAGCATCGCCTGCCAGTTCTTCACCCCACCGGCGAAGAACTTGCCCTCGTCCTGGACCAGCAGCAGCGCGACCAGACAGCCGAGGACCAACGGCGTGGTGACGCCGGCGAGCGAGATCGAGACCGCGCTCGGCACCCGGTGCCTGATCAGGTCCGTGTCGAACTCGAGGCCGATCAGGAACATGTACAGCACGAGCCCGATCTGGCTGGCCGCGTAGATGATCGCCATCGACGGACCCTTGGGGAACAGGTCCTGTTGCCAGTGCGGCGCGAGCAGCCCGAACAGCGACGGCCCGAGCAACACACCGGCGATCATCTCGCCGACGACCTGCGGCTGCCCGATCTTGCGGGCCAGCAGACCGACCAGCCGGCAGACCGCCAGGATGATCGCGAGCTGTAGGAAGAAGTGAATGGCCAACTCTGATTGCGTCATGTCGGATCCCCTAGGACGGATTCGGGAACTGGGAGCGGATGCGCTGCCGCCAAAGCTCGTAGGCAGGCTCGATGTCGTCGGTCGGGAGGTCGTCGAGTGCACCCCGCGCGATCTCGGCGGCTTCGGCACTGCCGAGTTCGCAGATCACTCGCGACGCGAGCTCGACGGTGTCGCCCGCATTGCCGACCTGGTGGCGCGCCCGGGCGGCGACGACTACTCCTTCGGCCAGCCGTGGCAGGTGCCGGCCGGCCAGCGTGCGCAGCGTGTCGAGCGCCTGCTCGTCGACGCCGCCGGTGTAGCCGCAGCCCAGCCCGATCCCGGCCCACAGATCCCCTTGCCGGTACGGCGGGAAGGCGTCGATCGTGGCGTGGACCCGCTTGGGATCGGCGCCGGTCGCGAACCAGAGACCACGCCCGAGCCCGTGGTCGAAGGCCCGGAGCGCGTAGCCGCTCAGGTGCCGCGGAGTGGCTCGCTCCTGCACGTGCTTGCGGTAAGCGAAGAACGCTTCGTGGAACCCGTACCCGTCGAGCACAGCCCACCCGAGCACCGGATCGTCGAGCCGGCGGCGGAACGGTTCGGGATTGCGGCGCAGCCGCGCCAGGCCCATGCCGGCGCCGAGGTAGACCGCGAAGATGTAGTCGCGCGCAGGCCCGTCGACGAAGGCTCGAGTGCGCTGCTTCCACCGCAACAGGTCATCGAGCGCGGCCAGCGCGACCCCCGCGCCTTCGTAGGCGAACCCGAGCAGCTCCTCGGGGTAGGCGTCGAGCTTGGCGACGAGCTTGTCGCGCCGCGTCATCAGCGTCAGCTCGCAGCACTCGGTGACGGTGAACACGACCTTGCTCAGCCGCTCGGTGGTCGGACCGTCTCCACTGGTCAGCACCGGCACATCGGTCGGTGTCACCTCGAAGACCGGTCGCAGCAGTGTTCCCACGACACTCATGCCGGCTCCCCCAGACTCTGCTTGGCCGGACTGAACACGGCTTCCAGCCGCTCCTGCAGTACGCCGTACGCCGGGCGCGCGGGACTGTCCGGCAAGTCACGGAACGCCTCGTCGACGTGTGCGGCCGCCTGGCGGCTCGTCATGCCGCACAGCACCTCGCACGCGAGCTCGGTGCCGGGGATCGGGTTGCCGGCGCGGATCCGGCCTTTGGCGACGAACGCCGTACCGACGGCGACGCGGGGCAGGTGCCGGCCGGCGGTCTCCCGCAGTTCCTCGACGGTGGCCCGGCCGACACCGCCGACGTACCCGCAGGCGACACCGACGCCGAGCCAGAGGTCGGGATGCCGGTGGGCCGGAAAGGCCGCGATCTGTCGCGCGATCTCACCGATGTCCGCACCGGACGCGAACCAGATACTGCGTCCGACGCCCTGGTCGAAGACGCGTCGGCCGAACGGCGACAAGTGGGACGGAACCCGCTGTGCCTGAACGAACTTGGCCGGCTTGAAGAAGCCTTCGTGGAAGCCGTAGCCGTCCATCACCAGCCAGCGCAGCGCCGGATCGGGCAGCTTGGCCAGGAACGGTTCAGGCTTGCGCTTCAACCGGCCCAGCGCCTCGCCGGCGCCGATGTGCACCATGTAGATGTGCGGGCTGCCGGGGCCGTCGACGTACCGCTGGAAGCGCGAGCCGGGCAGGAACAGGTCCATCCCGGTCAGCCCCATCGCCGCGCCCTCGTAGGCGTAGCCGCGGAACTCGAGCGGCGTCTGGTCCAGCCGCGGGATCAGGTCGTCCAGCCGATGGCCGTCGAGCACCGCGTGGTACCCGCCGACGGCCGACCGGACAACGGTCTTGAGGTGGTTCCAGTTCGGTGTGTCACCGCGGCAGAACCCGGTGGCCTCGCGGTCCGGTACGCCCATCACCGCCCGGCGCAACCGGCTAAGAAGCTGGCTCATGATCCATCCCTTCTTCGCGCTCGAGCTCGGCGAGCAGCGCGTCGAGCTCCTCGGGTGAGGCGTTGGCGAGAAGCTGCTCGAGCTCGTCGTCGCTCGGTGCCGCCGGGGCGTCCGCGGCTTCCGGCTGCTCGTCCGGGGTCGCCGCGAGATCGAGCCGCGGCAGGATCCGGGCCGCCAGGTCGACGACGCTGACGCCCTGGAGGAGATCGAGGACCGGGATGTCGACGCGGAGCATGAGGTCGATCCGGGCCTTCACCTCGACGGCCATCATCGAGTCGATGCCGAGGGTGCTCAGGTTCTCCTCGTCGCCGAGGTCGGCGGCGTCGAGATTCAGCACGGTGGCCGCGATGTCGCGCAACAGATCCCGGACCAGGCCGGCCCGCTCGCCCTCAGGGGCCTGGCGGATGCCGTCCAGGATCGAGTCCGCATCGACCGCCGACTCCGCCGGCTGTTCCTCACCACTGCTGACGCCGAGCTCGGCGAACATCGGCGGGAGCTGTCCGGCGATCGACGCTGCCCGGGCGGCCGGCCAGTCGACGGTGATCGCCACCAAGTGCGCCGGCCGTTGACTGAGAACCCGGGCCAGGATCTGGGTCCCCGACTCCGGTGTGATCAGCTCGATGCCCCGCCGCGCGTACATCTGCTCGAGGTTGAGCTTCTCCACCATGCCGACCGACCAAGGTCCCCAGCCGATCGTCAGGCCCGGCAGGCCCTGCTCGCGCCGGTGCGCGGCCAAAGCGTCCAGGAACGCGTTCGCGGCGGCGTAGTTCGCCTGACCCGCCGAGGCGATCACGGAGCCGGTCGAGCCGAACAGTACGAAGAAGTCCAGCGGTACGTCGGCGAACAGCTGGTGCAGCAGCCAGCCGGCGCGCAGTTTCGGCCGCATGACCCGGTCGAACGACTCGCGCGTCATCCGGACCATCAGCTCGTCCTCGACCACACCCGCGGTGTGCACGAGTCCGCTGATCGGCGGCCGGTGGTTGCGGCGATGGTCGTCGTACCAGGCGTGCAGCTGTTCCTCGTCGGCCGAGTCGACGGCCACACACGTCACGGTGGCGCCGCTCGTCTCGAGCGACAGCAACTCGTCGATCAACCTTCGTTGTGGGTGCTCGGCCGGAACGTCGCGCCAGGTGTCCCGTGCCGGTACGGCGGTCCGCGCCATCAGGACCAGGTGCCGCGCACCGCGATCCACCAGGAAGCGGGCGACCAGAAGTCCGAGCGTCCCGAGCCCGCCGGTGATCACGTAGGCGCCGTGCGGACGCAGCCGGACCGGGAACGGCGGGGTCAGGTTCGTACTCGGTGCGAGCCGGGCCACGAACCGACGGTCGTTGCGGTAGGCAACTTGATCCTCGCCCGCGCTCGCGTCGATCTCGTCGATCACTCGCCCGGCGTCGTCGTCCGGTCCGAGGTCCACGAGCCCGCCCCACAGGCTCGGGAACTCCTGGTGGCCGACGAGCCGGCCGATCCCCCACATCGGCGCCCGCGAGACGGCCACCGGTCCACCGTCGATCGCCTGCGCCTCGCGGGTGACCAGCCAGACCTGCGCGAGTTGATGATTGAGCTCGGAGGCCAGTGCCTGCATGAGGTTGAGCACCGACACCGAGCCGAGCAGCTGGCTGTGCTCCAGCTCGTCCGCCGACATGTCCGCCGGCGAAGGCGCGTCCAGACTCCACAGGTGGAGTACTTTGCCGACGGAGATTTCCTGCCCCAGCTTACGGAACAGTGCCTTGTACTGCTCGGCATCCGCGGGATTCACGATGTACGCACCAGGCCCGGTCTCGACCAGCTTCGACACGTCACCGTGCCCGACCCTGATCACGTGCCGGCCTGCGCCGTGCAAGCGCCGTACGGCGTCGCCGGAGGAGTCGGTGAAGACGACCCAGGCGGCATCGTCCGGCTCGGCAGCCTCGACGGCGTCGAGCGGCTGCTCGCGCCAGAACAGCTCGTGCAGGTTCCGGTCGATGCGGTCGAGGCTCTGGTTCGACGCCGCCTGCAGAGACTGCGCGCGGAAGCCACGGATCTCGGCCAGCACCGTCCCGTCCGCGGCACACAGCGCGAGGTCACTCACGACGACGCGGGCATCGGCCTGCACCACCTCGGCGACGACGAACATCTCGTCGCGCGGCGACTCGTGGACCGTGATGCTGTCCACGCCGACCGGAAGGTACGGCGTACCGAGGCTGTCGCCGGTCCGCGGCGTGGCAGCGGTCAGCAGGACCTGGAACGCCGCGTCGATCAACGCGGGGTGGAACCGGTACGACGCGAGGTCGCCGCGGATCTCCTCCGGAACGGTCACCCGGCCGACCGCCGAGCCCGGCCCACTGACGATGTCCTGCACCGCCTGGAACACCGGACCGTACTCGAACCCCATCTGGCGAGATCGATCGTAGAAGTCGTCGCGGGACACGGTCTGCTCGCAGCTCGCTCGCGCGGCCTCGAGATCCCGTTTGGCCGGTCCAGTCGTCCGCCGCCCGAGCTGGGCGGTGGCGTGGATGGTCCACGTCCGGTCGCCCGCGGGAGTCGCCGTGTAGCCGGCGATCTCGACGCGTCCCGATTCCTGGTGCAGGGTCGTCCGCAACCTCGGATCAGCGGTCTCCGGCAGTACGACGGCCTTGCGGAACTCGAGGTCCTCGACCGTGTAGCAGTCGTCGCCGTACACCTCGTGCGCGGCCGCCATCGCCATCTCGATCATCGCGGCGCCGGGGACGAGCGTGGTGCCCTGGATCCGGTGATCGGCGAGATACGGCAGGACGCCGACGCCGAGCTCACGTTCCCAGGCCGGCTGACTGCCACTGATCCGCTGACCGAGCAGCGGGTGGACCTGCGTGTAGTGCCGGTCCTCGCGCGCTTCGACCGACTCGTTCCAGTACCGCTTCTTCTGCCACGGGTACGTCGGCAGCTGGACGTGCCGGCCGTCGCCGTAGAAGGCCTCCCACCGGACGTCTTGCCCGTGGGTGTAGAGCGCCCCGAGTGAACCGAGCAGGACCGCATCGTCGGCCTCGTCGCGTCGCAGCGACGGCACGATCAGTACGTCGGCCTGCTGCTCGGCGGCGAGCTCCCGCATCGAACCGGCCAGCACCGGGTGCGGACCGACCTCGACGAAGTGCGTGTAGCCGTCGGCAAGCATCTCGCGGAAGGCGGAGGCGAACAGCACGGTCGCCCGGACGTTCTGCCACCAGTAGTGCCCGTTCACCCCGGCGCCGTCGATCCGGGTTCCGGTCACCGTCGAGTACAGCGGGATAGTTGCCGACTCACCCTTCAGGTCAGCCAGCCCGGCCAGCAGGTCGTCGCGGAGTGGATCCATGCAGTGGCTGTGATACGGCACCTTCACGGTCAGGAACTTGTGGAAGACACCGAAGGTCTCCAGCTGCGCGGCCATGCTCTCCAAGATGGTGGCGTCGCCGGACAGCGTGACCGCGGACGGACTGTTGACCGCGGCAACCGATACCAGCGGGCCCGCGTCCGCGACGGCTTTGTCGAGCGTCTCCGGAGTGAGCCCGACCGCGAGCATCCGGCCGGTGCCGGTCGCGCGCTGCTGCAGGCTGCTGCGGTAGTAGTTCACCTTCACGGCATCCTCGAAGGACAGGACACCGGAGAGGTACTGCGCGGCGACCTCGCCGGTGCTGTGACCGACGATGCCGTCCGGCTCGATGCCCCAGGTGCGCCAGAGTTCGGCCAGGCCGACCTGGACGGCGAAGTTCGCCGTCTGCGCGATCCTGGTCTCCGCCATCTGCGACGCGTCCTCAGTGGCGAGCATCTCCTCGAGCAACGACCAGCCGGTGTACTTGCGCAGCTCCTCGTCGCATCGCTCGACCGCCGCCCGGAAGACCGGTTCCGTGGTCAGCAGCTGCCGCGCCATCGCCCACCACTGCGGGCCCATACCGGAGAAGACGAACGCAAGCTTGGGCCGGCCGCCGGCCGGTGCTCGACCGGACGTGACCGTCTTCGTGGCGCGACCCGCGCTGAAGTCACGCAGGTACTTCGTCACGTCGGCCGGAGTCGATGCGACGACGGCGAGCCGGTGCTCGTGATGACTGCGCCGGAGGCCGGTCGTGTGCCCGACATCCACCAGGTGCAAGGCGTTCTCGGACAGATGCTCGGCCGTCGAGGCGGCTGCCGCCGTGAGTGCCTCGGGCGAGCGGGCCGACAGTGGTACGACGTACCGCCGGTCGTGCGGCCGCCGTACCGGGTGCTCCTGCGCGGGCGGACCTTCGAGAACAACATGGGCGTTGGTCCCGCCGAACCCGAACGAGTTCACCCCCGCCAGCCGAGGCCCCGACACAGCCGGCCAGTCGCCGAGCTGGGTCTGCACCCGGACCCCGAGCCGGTCGAAGTCGATCGCCGGGTTCGGGTCGTCGAAGTGCAGCTGACCAGGGATCTGGCCGTGCTTGAGGGAGAGAGCGGTCTTGATCAGCCCGGCCACACCGGCGGCGGCCTCGAGGTGACCGATGTTCGTCTTGACCGATCCGATGACGACGCGATCGGTGTCGGCCCGGCCCTCGCTCAGCACGCGCCCGATCGCGCCTGCCTCGATCGGGTCTCCGACGGGCGTCCCGGTTCCGTGGGCTTCGACGTACTGGACTTCGCGCGGTGCGACACCGGCCCGCAGGTACGCCGCGCGCATGGCGGCGGCCTGCGCATCGCCGTTCGGCACGGTGATGCCGTTGGTGTGCCCGTCCTGCGAGACCGCGCTTCCGCGGATCAGCGCGTAGATCGGGTCGCCGTCGCGCTGTGCGTCGCTCAGCGGCTTGAGGACCACCACGCCGGCGCCCTCGCCCCGGGCGTAGCCGTTCGCGGAGGCGCTGAACGCCTTCGAGCGTCCGTCCGGCGCGAGGAATCCGCCCTTGGACTCGGCGATGGTCATGTTCGGCGCGATCATCACGTTCACGCCGCCGGCCAGTGCCATCGAGCACTCGCCGTTCGCGATCGCCTGCGCCGCCAGGTGGACGGCGACCAGCGAACCGGAGCAGGCGGTGTCCACGGCGAGGCTCGGCCCCCGGAAGTCGAACGAGTACGACAGCCGGTTGGCCAGCATCGTCATCATCATGCCGGTGGCCGAGTGGGTCTGAAGCTCGTAACGGCTGTAGACCCCGTAGTTCTGGAGCAGCTGATAGTCGAGCGTGAAGCCGCCCATGAAGACGCCGACGTCGGTTCCGGCCAGCCGATCCGGGACCTGGCCGCCGTCCTCCATCGCCTCCCACGCGACCTGCAACAGCAGGCGCTGCTGCGGGTCCAGCCAGATGGCTTCCCGCGGCGAGATGCCGAAGAACTGGGCGTCGAACTCGTCGATACGGTCGAGGAATCCGCCGTGGAACGTGCTCATCTTGCCGAGCTTGCCGCCGGCCGGATCGTAGAACTTGCCGGTCTCCCACCGGTCGGCCGGCAGGTCCCGGGTCGCGTCGACCTCGTTGCACAGCAGGTCCCAGAAGGCACCAGGGCTGGTCGCGCCGCCGGGAAAGTGGCAGCCGATGCCTACGATCGCGATCGCTTCGGAGGATCGGTCAGTCATGAACCTCTTTCCCTTCTGTGATGAGCGCTGCGGCCCCGAGGTCGCTGACGAGTTCGGTGAGCAGCAGGTCCTGCGCGCTGTGCAGGAAGAAGTGCGAGCCGGGGATCATCGCGAGCCGGAACGGACCGGCCGCCTGGTCGCGCCACGGCTCCAGGTCGCTGCGGCCGACCCGCACGTCCTGATGACCGCCGAAGACCGACACCGGCATCCGCAGCGGCGGCTCGGCGGCGTACTGGTAGGTGTCGCAGAGCTCGAAGTCGGCCCGCAGGGTGGGCAGCAGCGCCCGCATCAGCTCGTCGTTCTCGAGAACCTGTTGCGGTGTGCCCTCCTTGAGCAGGACGGTCTTCAGCACCTCGTCCGGCAGGTGGTAGATCTTGATGTTCGGGTTGGCCAGTTGAGGAGCTCTGAACGCCGCCAGGAACAGGTGCGCAGGCTCCGGTACGCCGGCCGCCCGCAACCGCCGGGCGAGTTCGAACGCGACGAGCGCGCCCATGCTGTGTCCGAAGAAGACGTACGGCAGGTCCAGCTGCGGCCGGATCGCCGCCTCGAGTGCGTCGATGACGGGAGTCATCCGCCGTACCGGCTGCTCACCCACCCGGGTCTCGCGGCCAGGCAGCTGTGCCGCCCAGACGTCGACATCGGCCGGCAGCCCGTCGGTCCAGCCGCGAAAGATCGAGGCGCCGCTCCCGGCGTACGAGAAGCAGAACATCCGAACGGTCGGCGCGTCGCCACGCGAGAACCGGACGAGCCATGGCGACTCCGGACGGGCAGGTTCGGCCCGCAGCCGGGTGAGGAGCTGTGCGCGCTTGTCGGCGGTCAGCCGGGTGATCCGCTCCTGTAGCTGGGTGCTCTCGGGGATGGTGGTGTTGGCGGTCATCGGCCGTCTCCGATACTGGTGTCGACAGTCGGCCTGAGGGTGATCCAGTGGTCGTCGACCGGGTTCGCCGGTTGTTCTTCCTCGTAGACCTGGACGAGGGACATCAGCACCTCGTCCGCCCGCCAGCGCTTCACCTGCTCCTGCTTGGCAGCGTTGCCGGCGTCGGCCTCGAACTCCGCGAGCACGGTCGCGATCAGCTGACCGGACAGCTGGTCGATGAACCGGACGTTCGCGTCGAACCGCTCCTGCAGATCGGTCTCGCCCAGATCGGCGGTCATGCCGATGTGCAGCCGGGGCATGAAGTCGAAGTCGTAGAACCGCGTGAACGGCGCCTGGTCCGCCGACTGCTCGTCGACCGCACCCCACTCGCGGAAGAAGCGCTGGACTTCCTTGCTGGTAGTGCCGAACCGGGCCAGCCCCTCCAACAGCCCGGGGCGATCCGCCAGCACCCGCCACTTGTCCTGGAAGTAGAGCAGACCAGGGACGGCCCAGTAGACGGCCGTGTCCCACACCACCTTGCACGTCATCACCCGCGCGTTGCCCATCAGCGGGTACTGGTTCTCGTAGATGGTCAGCCAGCCGTCGGTGAGCAGGAAGAACACCGTGTTGTGGATCGCCGCGAGCTCTTCGACGTCCTCGCCGTCGAGCGCCCGGCCGACCAGGTCCACGATCAGACCGTTGCTGATGGCAATCAGATCCAGCCCCGGCGAGTAGAACGGATCCAGGAAGACGCCGGCCTCGCCCGCGAGGCACCAGCGGTCGCCGGAGAACACCTGCTCGCTGCTGTACGCGTAGTCCCGCATGATCCGGAAGTCCTGCAGCTTGTCGCGGTGCTCCTCGATCATCCGGGCGCACTGCGGCTCGTGCTCGGTCAGCCACTGCATCGCGCGGTCGAACGTGTTCATCTCGCCGAAGGCGTGCGCCTCGGCGTCGGTGACGATGCCGATGCTGATTCCGCCGGAGCCGAGCCGGATCAGCCAGACCCAGTACCCCGGCCCCATCAGGTGATTGGTCGACAGCTCGCGGCGACCTTCGACGACCCGGCCGTGCCACTCCGGGTCGTCGGACCACCGGTCGATGTCGATCGGGTGCGCGATCCGGAACCAGACCGCGTTCGCCCGGTGCCCGACCTTCTTCGCCAGGCCGAGCTTGCGCTTCAGCAGCGCGCTCCGCCCGGTGCCGTCCACGACCCATTTCGCCTGAATCTCGCCGGTCACGTTGTCGGCGTCGCGAACGGTGACCCGGTGGTGCTCGGACTCCGGCTCGAGGTCGACGGCCTCGACCTTCACCCCGGACAGGAACTGGACACCATCGGCCACCAGCATCCGGCCGAGCGCGTTCTCCAACCGGCCGCGGTCGAGCTGGTAGGTGCCGACCGCCCCGGGCGGCCGCACGGAGTGGCCGAGCTCGACCCGGCGGGTGATGTCGTCGTTGCCGTCGTGGGAGAAGAAGACCCGCAGCCCGAACTTGTCCAGCTGCTCGGTCTTCAGGTGCTCCTGCAGACCCAGCACCTGGCGCAGGTAGTACCCGGCGATCTCGACGGTGGACTCCCCCACCTTGTGCGTCGTCTCCGGTACCGGGTGATGCTGCCGCTCCAGTACGGCGATCCGCGTGCCCGGCCGTTGCCGGTGCAGCTGCAGTGCCAGGGTCAGTCCGGCCACGCCTCCGCCGAGGATCGCGATGTCGACCTCGGTAGGCAGGGCGGTCACGACGCCACCGCCGCGGGCTCGCTGCCCAGCGTGATCCAGGCGCTGTCGATCGGATTGACCGGGTCGTACTCCCGGAACCGCTCGACAACCTCCTGGAGCAACTCGTCGCTGCGCCACTTCTCGATCTGCTCCTGCGCGAGACCGCGCGCCGAGAGCTGGTCGATGACCGTCGTGACCAGCTGACCGGCGAGCTGCTCGAGCAGGATCACGTTCTTGGTGAACTGGTCCTCGAGCTCCTCGTCGGGCAGGCCGGCCGCCATCCCGTTGTGCAGGTCGACGATCCAGTCCAGCAGGCTGTACGGGTCGGCGAAGGTGTCCGAGGCGGGCTCGCAGTCGACCGCATGCCACTCGCGCAGGAACTGCTGGACCCGGGTGTGCAGCTCCCAGGTCCGCTGCAGGTTCCCGAACGCGCGCGGGCTCTCACCGAGCCGGCGGAGCTTGTCGTGGAAGAACAGCAGTCCGGGGACGGCCCAGTAGATGATCGTGTCCCAGATGACCTTGGCGACCATCACCTTCGGGTTGCCCATCAGCGGGTACTGGTTCTCGTACGCGACCAG
>AR_comb_assmDRAFT_10317900_pt1 | contig 12388 bp, 8 predicted proteins | sample ArasoioldDNA_FD_10543 | JGI IMG/M metagenome (IMG submission 10543) | reverse complement strand
GAGGCCGCAGGCCGCCGCCCCGGCCGCCGCGGCGCAGAAGCCCGCCGAGCGGGCGGCGCCGCCGAGGGCAGGGGCGTTGCCGGGCTCGGCCAGGGAGATGAGGCGCCGCCACAGCTCCGCGATGCGATGCAGGGCGCTCGCCGCCGCTTCGCGGCCCGCCACCGCCAGGGCGGTCTGCACACCCTCCGCCCTGGTAGCGAGCCACGCCGCCAGACCGATCGAGGCGGGGCTGAGCAGGGTGCGATCTCCCACCAACGCGCGCAGTTTCTCGATTGCGGCGCGGTGGTGGCGGTCGGCCGCCGACTTCTGCCAGCCGAGCCTGCGACCCGCCTCCCTGACCGAGAGGCCCTCGAAATAGACGAGCGCGAGAAGCCTCCTCTCCTTCTCTGGCAGGTGGCCCAGCGCCTTTCCCAGCGCCAGCCGCCGCTCCTTCTCGAGTGTCTGCTGCTCGGGCGCCGGCGCCGATTCGTCGAGAAGGTGAAAGACCGCCTCGAGCGATGTCGAGGACGGTCTGCGGTTCTGCGTGGCGAGCAGTTCGACGGCGCGCCGGTAGGCCGAGATCACCAGCCAGCCCACGGGGCTGTGAGGAGCGCCGTGCTTTTGCACCCATTCGGTGTATTCGAGGCTTGCCTGCGCCAGCAGGTCCCGCTCGTTCTTGGCGATCCACACCGCCGAGAACTTGCGGGCGAGCATGCGCCGGAAGTCGCGCTCGGCCTTGCGCAGCTGGGCTGCGCTCAACTCGCCGTTGCAGGCGATCTGACCCGCCGGCTCACCGCCGGCCCGGGCTGTTTTCCGCGCCCCTCGCGACTCCGCCGCGGGAGTCGCGAGGGACACGGATCGGGATTCGGCCCTGTCGGCCACCGCTCGCGCTAGGGCAGCACCCGCAGGGGCCGTACGCGCGAGTCGCCCGGCTCGTAGGGATAGCCCACGGTGCGCCTGATCTGCGCGCGCATCCGGTAGGTCGTGGGCGCGGTGGTCTGCGTGAAGCGGTAGCGCATGAAGTAGCGCCCGCCGGCCCTGGTCCTGTAGCGGCGGAAGGCCCGCCAGCCCTTGCCGCTTTTGACCTGCAAGACGACGACGACGCTGTCGTTGTGGGGACCGGGGATCTCGCCCGAGAACCGCGCATAGGTCTTGTTGTGGACGACCTTGCGTTGCATCCGGAAGCTCGGATGCGCCGTGGTGAGCAGGGTCGCGCTCGCGCTTACCTCGCGCTGGTCGGGCCGGTAGAGCGCCGTTATCTCTCGAGAGGGCCCGGCGCCGATCGCGAAGCGGTACTCGCCGTCCTGGTTTGCCATCGCGACACCTAGGAACTCGCGATCGGAGTCGGTCAGGACCCTGCTGAACACGCAGACCGGCGCGCCCTGGGGCGGGCCGCCGAGGCGGCGCACCGCTCCGATCAGGGTCGTTCCCTGACCTTCGTCAAGGGAAGCGGTCTTTGCCTTCTCCTCGCCTAGCGCGGCGCTGATAGTGATGCCGCGACCCGTCTCCCCGCGCGTGCAGTCATAGGAGAGAGGGGCCTTGACGGCGGCGCCGACGTTGCCCTCGGCGTCTGAGAGCCACAGGCGCAGGGTGTAGGAGCCGCGATCGCTTGGGGTCTCGAGGTTCTCGATCGCCTGCGGCGCGCTGGCGCGGATCGTCCTTTGCGCTACGACCGTCTCTCCGGCCGCGTTCAGGATCTCGTAGTGGGCCGCGTCGATCGCCGAGCCCTGATCGGCGAGGTTGTGCCAACGGACGTCAAAGCCCTCCGCCGAGCGCGAGGTCTGCGGCGCCGTGACCGAGACGTCCTGCGGCGCCGCCGGGGGCGTCGTGTCGTGTGGGATCGGCACGGTGGCCGTCGGCCCGTTCAGGCCGACCGCGTCCTCGAGCCAGACACGCAGCTGGTAGGCGCCGGGCGCTTCGGGGCCTTCGACCTTGGCGATCGAGGTCGGGTTCGTCGCGGTGGCGACCTTCTCGGGCACGACCGCTTTGCCGGCGGCGTCGAGGATCGCGTAGTGGACCTTGGCGATCGGCGAGCCCCCGTTGGGCGGCAGCGAGAAGGAGGCTCCGAAGCGATCCAGATAGCGGTTCGGGTTCGTGCTCGTGACGCGCAACCCAAGCGGCGCCCCCGGCGCGGTGTTGTCGACTTTGATCGTGCGCTGGTCACAGCTCTCCGAGCCGCTGGCGCCGATGCCGACTGCCTGCCCGTAGTCCTGGGCGCAGATCTGGATCGTGCGAGCGCCGTCGGGGATCGTCGCCGTGTCGAGGGTGTAGGAGTGGGCGAAGGGACCGCCGGTCGGGCAGGGCGAGAAGCGGCGCGCGAACTCACCGTTTGGTCCCGAGGAGCCGAGATCGCAGGCGGGCCGGTGGTCGAGCGCGAAGCGCTCGCCGCCGTTTACCCGCAGGCGCTCCCAGCGCAGGCCCGAGCCCTGATCGGAGACGTTCCAGGTGACGGATTGGGCGCCGCGCACCCAGCCGCCCTGCATCAGCGCCGAGCCGTTGGTGAAGGAGGCCTGGGCGTTCTGGCGATCGGCCAGGGTGAGGACGAGCGTGTTGGCGTCGACCGCGTTCCAGCCCGAGCGATCGCAGCCGGCGGGGCGAAAGCAGGTCAGCTCGAAGACGAAGCGCTTGTAGTCGCCGTAGCCGCCGAAGGGCCACAGATGAGAGGCGAAGGTGCTTGTCGGCGACCAGTTGATGCCGGAGTTGGTCGCGCCGGTTCCCTGCATGAGGATGTTGTTGGTGCTGCCATCCCAGCCTTCTGCCCAAAAGCGCCCGCGCCAGCCGTCGTTGAAGTTGCCGGGCTCGCGCGTGTAGCCGCCGCCGGCGATGATCGCCACCCAAGGGGGGACGGTCCAGGAGATCGAGCCGTAGGCATTTACCCCGGCGTTTCCCGAGCTTTGGTTCTCGGCGATGCGCAGCGTGGCGTTGTCGCCGGCCGGGTCGGGCGCCGGGCCGCAGTAGTTCTCGAAGCTGAAGATCCCGTTCGGGTTCTGGGAGCTGCGCGTGTTGGTCGCGGTGTCGAAGCTGTTGGAGCCGTTGTTGGCGGCGCAGAGCACCATCTTGTAGTTGCCGGCATGGGCGCCCGCGGCGCCGAGGGCGCCGACGCCTACGCACAGCAGCATCAGGCATAGGGCTACTACGGCCGGTCGAGGCACCGGCCCGCTCGATCGAGAAGACATTCCTGCTCCTTCCTGGTGCCGGTCGGCTCAGGGTGGCGCGGTGGCCCCCCTTCCTCCCCGCGGAGACCCGTCGAGCGGGCCTGTCACCGGGAGTGGTCGTTCCGATGGTCCGGCTGGTTCTGAGGACATAACAGTTGGTTAAGTCCTGAGAAGCGCAAACTCGCCCCCCGACATTCGTCTAGCGATGGAGTGAGGGTGTGTGTTCGAGTGTCGCGGTCCGGTTTGAAGTGACACTTATGAGTAACAAAAGTAGTTCCACACAGTGAGGGAGTAATTCGCCGGGGCGTTTGCCTCCGCTAACCGACTACGGCTCTCCATGAGAGTCGGAGAGGGTCGGTTCAGTCTCGCCGCGGTCGCGATCGCCTTGCCGGTCCTCGCGATCGTGGTCGCGATCCTCGCGGCCGTGAGCTTCGCCGCGGTGTTCGGCTCGAGCATCGGTTGCGGCGCCGAACCGGCCGGCTCGGTGGAAGGGGCGCCGGCGAGGCTGATCCCGATCTACCAGCAGGCGAGCGCGCGCTACGGCCTCGGCGCTCGCGGCCCCTCGATCCTCGCCGCGGTCAACTGGGTCGAGACGGGGTTCGGGTCGAACCTCGGCGTCTCCTCGGCCGAAGCCGAAGGCTGGATGCAGTTCCTGCCCTCCTCGTGGGAGGCCTATGGCGTCGATGCCAACGGCGATGGAGTCAAGGACCCCTATGACCCCTGGGACGCGATCTTCGCCGCGGCCCGCCTCTTGCGCGCCTCCGGCGCGCCGGGCGACTGGCACGGCGCCCTCTTCTCCTACAACCACGCCGAGTGGTACGTCGAGAAGGTCGAACGGGCCGCTGGGCGCTTCGGCGGTCCGACCAATGAGGTCGTCTCCTCCTCGGCGCTCGGCTGCGGGACGCCTGCCGGCGCCGACCTCGAGCAGGCGATCCGGCTGTTCTCGCCGCGGTCCTTCAAGGCGCTTCCCGCGCGCCTCTGGGTTGGCGAAGGACCGCCGGAGCCCGTCGATGCGCGGATCTGGCCCGATGCGGTCTGGTTGCTCGAAAGCTATGACCTGCGTGTGACCGCCGCCCGGGAGTCGGGCCACAACACCCACGGCGACGGCACCGCCATGGACTTGGTTCCCCTCGCTGGGCATGGTTGGGGTCAGACTGCGCTTCGCGCGGCCACCGACTTGGGCTGGACGCCCGGCTGCGCGGCGAGCGGGACGGCTCCTGTCTGCCCACTCGCTCCCGCGATTCAGTTCATCGGCTACAACGGCTATGACGAACACCACGGCGACCCTGCGCACAGCAGCTCGCCTCACCTGCACGTCTCCTGGAAGAGCTCCGAATACGGCTGCCCGGGGCTTTGCCCGCCGCGCGAATGGGTGGAGGTCTTCCCGTGGAGCGGATGACACGCCGCTCGCCGCTGGGTCGGTCTGGCAGGTCTCCGCTCATTTTCCACGCCTGGGCTGAGCGGGGTGTCGATTGCCGCATCGCTCGGAGCCCCGGGGGTGGACTGGCGCCGGGCGGGTTCCGGCCGGCGTGGGGAGGTCGCGCAGACCTGCCAGACCGACCCAGGAGGGGCGCGGATGAGAGTGAGGGATGTGAAGAGAGCGAGTCGAGTTGATGGCAACGAGGCAGAAGCTCTTGCTGACGCGAAGCGAAGCCGCCGAGGCGCTCAACATGAGCCTCAGTCACTTCCAGCGGCACGTGCAGCCGCACTTGCGCTGTGTGTATTCGGGGCAGCTGCGGCTCTACAGGCCGCACGAGCTGGAGCGCTGGATCGAGCGGGAGCTCGACGGCGATGAGGGGCGGTGAGACGGCGGTGGCCGAACAGCCGAAGAGGCGCTACGTGGATACCAAGACCCGATACGAGTGCATCTTCGCGCGCCATTCGCTGCAGTGCGCCCTGGCGCTCGGCAGGCAGCGATGTACGTGCAAGCCCACCTACTACGGAACCGTCTGGGACAAGGAGGCGGGCCGCAACCACAGGACGAAGCGGGTGGCGCTGATCAGCGAGGCTCGCGTCCGACGGGCCGATCTGCAGGCCGAAGTGCGAGCGGGCCGGGTTGAGAAACCCTCCTCGAGCATTCGTCTCCATAATGCCCAGCCGATCTTCATCGCCGACTGCCGCGCCGGCATCGCGCTGAACAAGCACGGCAAGCCCTACACCGGCAAGGCGATAACCAACCTCGACTCCTCGCTGAAACGTTTGCCCGAGGCGATCCGGCGGCGCTATCTCGACAAGATCACCGCAGGACAGCTGCAGGCCGCCGTCGACGACTTCCGCCGCGAAGGGCTCTCCAGCTCACGGATCAGGTCGATCATCAACGCTGTTCGTTCGCTTTATCGGTGGGCGCTTGCTCGAGAAAAGGCAACCGACAATCCGGCCGAGTCAATTCAGCTGCCGGCCAATGACTCAACGGAGCGCGATCGCGTCGCGACCCCGGCCGAGTTCGCCTCTCTGCTCGACCGGCTGGAGCCTGGGGACGCGCTGCCCTGGGCGTTGGCCGCCTACGGCACGGCGCGCTCGCAAGAGATCCGCGCGCTCGAATGGCTCGAGGTGGATTTCGGAGAGGACGTCATGCTGCTCGCCGACAGCGAGGAGGCTCGCAAGTCAGAAGCCGCTCGTCGGATCGTGCCCCTCGTGAAGCCGCTGCGCCGGCGCCTTCATGCAGAGTGGATCAGGCAGGGCCGCCCTACCGAGGGCCGGGTCTGCCCGCCCCGGCGCGAGTCCGGGTCGGGGATGATCTCGCTCGATCAACTCCAGAAGCGGATCGTCAAGCTGTGGGGAGGCTGTGGTCTGCGCCCGATCGGGCTGCAGGACTCCCGACATACGGCGGCCACCTGGCTCGACCACGCCGGTGTCAGCCCCAAGGTCGCCTCGGTCTTCATGGGGCACAAGGCCCCCGGGCGCCAGTCCGACGCTGCGCCGATCACCCTTCGGCGCTACACGCACGTCCTCCCCGGTGAGCTGCAGCGCGCTCGCGATCGGCTGGACGCCTTCCTCTCCGAGCGCAAAGGTGAGTAGCGCCCGTCGCGTTCGCGGTCGACTAACCGAGGGCTTTGAGGACCGCTGCCGCGAGCAGGGGGCCGACGGCGACCACGAGGAGCACGAGCAGCATCGGATGGACGCGGAGTTCCTCGCGCGGGAAGCGCCCGGTTTCGAGCCATTTCTGTAGGACGCTGCCAAGACGAGCCAAGAGCACGGTGGGAATGCATCGGCCAGACGGCGCCGATCCTGAATGCCGGCACATTCATGTAGGCCCTCGAATCGAGGCCGCAGGCCTCTCGCCGGACATCAATACGGAGCTTTGGCCGGCTCAAACCAAATGACCTCCTGGGTGCGATCCAGGCTGGCTCGGGTCAGATATCGAGCAGAAAGCTATTGATTTGTAGGTACTTCTTAGGCTGGCTCAAGAGCACCGCGACGCCAGATATGCACGGATATGCGCCGATATGTCGGGGATTCAGGCACTCTTAAAGCCGAGTGCCTCAATTAGCCAAGCTCAAACGGGCGGCTTCGGACCCGGGGCCCAATCCTCCGACAGGCCGGAGATCGCGGCAGGGGCGTTTCTGGGCGAGCTTCATAGGCCGATGGCGCCCCCGCTCGTCGGCGGTAGCCATGCCGCACTTGTCACCATCTGGATGAACCGCAGCGAAGAGAGGAGAGATGTCATAGCGACCGATCCTGTACGTCTGCCACGGCGGCGACGGCCAGCGCGTCGCTGCCTTCACAGGTCCGGACACCAGCGCTCGACTAGCAGATGGGTCAGCTGCTCGCCGCGGAGAGCTAGTCTCTCGATCTCGGCCTGAGCCATTGGCGCGAAGTTGGTCGGATAGGACACCACCTGCTCTCGCCGGACGAGATCGGGCGGAATCCAGGGCAGCGCCACATCCTGCTGGCCAAGGTACGGCATCGCGAAACCGGCGAGGCGACCATCTGCGGCGAGGCTGTGTAGCCGGCCGCGATTGGCGTCCTGCGCCTTGCGGTGGGTGGCCTCAAAGGACCGGCCCAGGCGAGCGAGGCCGCTGACGGGGAAGGCGTCGTCGAGCAGCCCTCGCCCGGCGTCGCAGGCCAAGATGTAGTCGACGTCGAAGACGTTGTAGGAGTGGTCTTTCGAGCGGCCGGGCTCCAGGCAGCTCGTGCCGAGGTTGTCGAAGAGCCCGCCATCACTGAGGACGACTCGCTCGCGCCGGCGCTCGCCATCGCGCCCCTCGAAGTTGAACTCGCGGTCGATGCTTGGGAGGAGCAAGGGGTAAGCAGCCGAGGCGGCAACGGCCGTGGCGACCGGGATCGGTTCCCCGAAGCGGCCGAGATGCGCTCGCCAGATGCCGCTTTCGCGGCTGCCGAATCGTACAGCCGACCCGGTGCGCAGGTCGCAGGCGTTCAAGATGATGTCGATTTCGTCCCGACGCGGCGTCTCCAGCGTCGCCTCGCCGAAGAGCCGCCTAGTGAGCGTCGCCTCAAGCGCATCGGTGGGAGATGCCCAACGACGAATCGGCGAGCCTGATGTCAATCGCCCGCGCGCCCGGGCCATCGCCCGCGCGCCGAGAGCCGCGGTAGCGGAGGCAGCCCAAGCAGCGAACGAGTTGAGCGTTCGCGGGCTGAGGACGGCGCGGCGCATGATCTCTCGTTGAAGACCACGGCGAAGCAACTCTTCTAGGCGAGCGTCGAAGTCCGAAAAGCTCTCCTGGCCGTAGGCGTAGGCTGCAGCGACGATCGCACCGCCCGATACCCCTGAGAGGACTTGCACCCGCTCAAGCGCGCCGCGGTCGTGGAGGGCTCTCAGGCAGCCGAGGTGAAAGGCGATCGCACGCGCGCCGCCTCCGGATAGGGCCAGGCCGACGTCGCGTTGCGGCAGGGGCGGCTCAGTCGCCGGCTCGGTGCGAATCCCGATCTCGAGCACGCCGAAGGGTTTGGGGAGATCCTCGCGGCCGAAGACGTAGGCCCCGAGCTCTTGCGCCCCGCAGATGAGCATCAGGACTTCGGGCAGCGGTTCCATTGAGACGAGCTCGGCCATGCTGGCTATGTCGCGGTTGCTCGGGATCGCTGGTCCGCCGGGATGGGTGTGCCACATTCCGACGAAGCTGGTCGCCCGCCGCGTCTGTTGGCGGATCCTTTCGTCGCGCTCCCTGACTCCCTCGGTGCCGCAGATGAACTCCTCGGCGCTGGCGATGCTGTCGGGGGGAGGCCCGGAGGCTTCATCGACCCAAAGCACGCCGGCCGCGGGATCCCGCCTCCCGAACAGGACACCTCCAGTCTCCGAGTGCGGATCGTTGACTCGGTCGTTGCGCGCGATCCAGGCCCGAATGCTGCGAAGCGCCTCGGGAGAGATGCGGACCTCATAGCGATCGAGGCCGTCCTGCAGCAGCGTGTCGGTCTCCCAGTTCAGCTTCACCTCGCGGTGCCCCCGATGCGAAGCGCTCGGCAGCGCGTGGAGGTGCCCTGCTGCTCGCGAGGGGTCCTCGGCGATCCCCGCCGCCACCGAGATGAGCAGGGTGCCGGCGAGCGCCGCCACCTCGGCCCCGGAGCCCCGGAACGTGGGCGCCGAGCAGCCGGGCTCGGGCTGGAAGACGTCAGTGCGGGGCGGATCGGGCCAGAACTCGTCGGCGAAGTCGCCGAGGCCTGGCTGGCCGGTAGAGGCGAGCATCGTCCGGCGCAACAGGTCGGCGGTCCCCCCTGAGTGCATAGGCGGTGCGACGACGCCTAGCCCATGCTCTGCGGTGTGGCCGAAGATCATCCCGATCAACGTCGAGTCGCCGCTGCCGTGCTGGCGACGGACCGCCTCGAGCTTGGAGGCCACTGCGGGAGCGGCGGTCGCGTCGATCACGAAGTCCGCGCAGTCATGCCAATCCTCGCGGGCAAGCGGTCCGTTAAGCACGTTCTTGAAGCGGGGCACGAGCTCAAGGTCGGGGGCGATGGCTTGCAGGCGATCAGCCAGAGCACTGACCTTCGCTCGACCGAGGTCGGTGTCGGTGTAGGGCTGGCGGGTGAGCACCCCGGCGGACACTTCATCGTTGTCGTAGAGGATCAATTTGGAGACCCCGGCCCGAGCGAGCCACTCGGCGACGTGGCCGCCGATCGCCCCGCATCCCCACACCGCGACGGTTCTGTCGGCGAAGACGCGGTGGACCGCGGAGGTCGAATCCCGTCGCTCGGTCACCTCTGGGCGCATCTCGTCGATCCAGCACCAAGCGATGCTGGCGTTCTCAGTCCAGCCAGCGATGATCTCCTCCAGCTCCTCACCGAGCTCCTTCAGCCTGATGTGATCGGAGTAGGCCGAGAGGGACGCGCGGATTGCATCGGCGATCACCGGCGGCAGGTACCAGGCGGTCAGGTGCTGTTTCACCTCGCCCTCAGCGCTACGGCGCATCGGCGTGCCGACGATCAAGGGCATACCTGACTCCTTCGGCCTTCGCAGTGAGCCGAGTCGGAGAAGAGCCAGCAACCGATCCCAGGGAACCCCGCGGGCCGCCAAGACTTCGAGCAGCTCTTGGGTCGTCGTCGGATACTCCCAATCCATCGGAGTCGGTAGAAGCAGCGCCGGGGAGAGTTCCTCGGTGCCGGTGAGCTCCTCGGTCCAGCCGACGACGTCGATCCGCTCCTCGCTGATGCGGTTCAGGCGCGCCATCCCGATCCACGGCACCTCATCGACTTCGGGGGCATCGGCGCGGATGACGAGCAGCGGTGCTTTTCCGCTTGGGTAGGCGACGGGAGGGTGCAGCGGCGCTCCCGCGGGATCCAGTTCGCCGACCGCTGCTTTCCTTAGCCAGAGGGCGAGCCGGTCGAGCAGGCCGAACATGCCGTCCTCGGAGCGCCATTCACTCGTTGAGGAGGCATAGAGACAGAGGAAATTCCCCCACTGCACATGGGGGGTCCCGGCCCAGTCGCGGTGATTTACATAGACCGATGGCGGGCTCCAGGGGAAGCCGGAGCTGATGTAGATGCGAAGGCGCTCTCGTTCGTGGACTCTGATCCCCGGCGGGCGCTGCTCGATGCCCGCACAGTCAAGGGAGACTTCGACGCACAGCCGCGGCCGCTCCTCATCTGGCTCCAGAACCTTGATGATCTCGAAGGCATCGCCTCCAGAGGCGACCGCTTCGAGTTGACGCAGCGCGAGTCGCTGCCCCTCCTTCACCGTCGCCCGAAGCCGGTCCGCCCCGCCGGCACCTGCTCCTCACCTCGCGCTTCGCTGATCTGCTTGGCAAGCGCTGAGGCGCTCGCCTCGACGAGCTGGGCGTTTCGCATCGCGGCTCCGTCGCTCGAGACCTCGAAGACGAGCGGCTCCGGCGCCTCGGCGTTCGGATGCTGGCCGGTGCAGATGACGCCGTCGGGCGCGATCTCCCGGTAGCGGTTGGCGGCCTTGGCGTGGGGCGGATTGTCGCCAGCTTTGTTTCCGGTGGGGATCTTGTCGGCCGAGACGACCACGATCCCCGGCGAGTCAGCCGCGTCCTTCATCGCGTCGAGGATGTCCTGGCGGAGCTTCGGATCTTCGCCGTCCTCGTCCGCCCAATACATCGCCCCCTTGGAGCAGTGGTGCGGGGCGAGCAGGGCGTTCCAGAGCAGGTCGTCGGCCTTGGAGCGATCGAAGATGCTCTTCAAGTCGGGGTAGCAGAGGTCGCCGAAGGTGAGCGCGTTCAGCGTCTCCTCCCCGTCGCTCAGCGTGATCTGCAGGGCGAGGCTGGTGTCGTTCCGCTCCTTGGAGCCGTCGTCCTTGAACGGGGCGTGGATGAAGGCCCGGAAGATGTCCTTGTGATCCTCGCCGTCGAGCGCGGTCAGGAATTCGCCCGGGCTGACGAAGGTGTCCTCGGGCAGGTCGGAGTAGGGCGGCTCGGACAGCAGGTCGTCGTGGCCGATGATGCGGATGCGGTTTCCGGAGCCCACGTCCTTCTTGTCCTTGACGGCGTTGATCCGCCTTTCGGCCTCATCGGCGAAGACCTTGCCGTCATCGCAAAGCGAATCCTCTTCGACGTCGCGGAAGATCCGCGGGGTGAACCACAGGTCGCCGATCGTCACCCGATCGAGCAACTCGGCGAAACCGAGGACGTGGTCTTCGTCGAGATGGGTCGCCGCGAAGCCCGCCAGGTAGGGCTTGCCGTCGCGGGTTGGCAGCAGCTCGACGAGCCGGTCGACGATCGGCACCCGAGGGTCGTCGTCTTCGTCCGCCGCCTTCAGGTGGTGTAGGTCGATCTGCAGGACCGTGTCCTCGTCGATGACCACCGTGGTGCTGTCGCCGACTCCGACGGGCCAAAAGACGATGCCGCGACCGGGAAACTCGAAGTCGTTACTCATGGCTTGAGAAAGCCTCCTCGCTAGTAGCCTCGGATGTACCGAGATAATGTAGTGAGGGAACCAGACGTGTAGTTGCTGTATCTACGGGCATTCGCTCAGGCACGGCTAAGAGGCATGCATCAGACGGGTCTCAGGGTCCGGTAGCCCGACCAGCAGCTCCCTGGGGGTGGCGGTGTTTATGCGGCGACTGAGCTGGAGCTTGCGTTTTCGCCGCCGGTTTTCCCGCCAGTGATTACGTAGAGGCCGCTTCGCCGCCCGACGGACCGCACATGTGGGGAGCGGCTAATCGATGACAGGAACGTGGCCTGGGGGTCCTTGCCCCCGATCGAGTAGCCGGCCTCTCTTAGGAGCCCATACCACTGCTTGTAGTGGATTGGCTCTCCGTCGGGGTGACGTTCAGTAAGAACTCGCACCGCGATTTCCTGGAGGCGCTGCCCGCGAAGACGGGCATCAAGCTGCTCCAAGCTCAACTGCGGGTCCACGCCTATGAGCCCCCCCAGGCCTCGTAGCGCAGCTTCTTGGGCCTCGGCTTGGGCGCGAGCATCGTCTGCTAGGTCCTGCAGCCGCTCCGCTCGGTTGCGCTGCTCGGCAACATTGGCTGCCATGGCGCGATACTCGTCTAGGAGAGCCTCTTGATCAGGGTCTGGAGACGGTGACTGAGGACCAACCTTCACCAGATCAGCGTATGTCGTCGTACGGACGATCCATCTCGCAATTGGCCTTCAGTTTCGACGATGATCGTCGCGCGATCGTGATTCTCCGAGTATTGCCTCGAGGTCGCGCCTACGATCGGTAAGAGGGTGTCGGAAATTTCAACTCCGGTTTCCTTCCCTTTGGCCTTCCCTTTTGGGGGCTTGGCAGCCCGCAAGAAGAAAGCGATCGGCTGGAATCCCACTTCTAGCCTAGAATCTCGCCACCCGCGCCCGTAGCTCAGTTGGATAGAGCGTCGGTCTACGAAACCGAAGGTCACA
>AR_comb_assmDRAFT_10252239_pt1 | contig 12388 bp, 12 predicted proteins | sample ArasoioldDNA_FD_10543 | JGI IMG/M metagenome (IMG submission 10543) | reverse complement strand
ATCCACAGCGCCGAAAATTGGCTGGCAGAAAATGAATTGGAAGACGATGCAGTATTGAAATGGGATACCGAATTTTGGGGTGAGATTCCAGCCGACTTCGGAAGAAAGTAGATACGCAAATCTGGATACTCGTTTCCTTATTTACTTGTCTACGTATATACCTCCCCTTTTTTCCAGTATTAAAACCAGTCATTCCGGCGATACGCTGCCGCCATGTCGGGACTATACTGCCAATGAAAAGGAGTGATCCATGAGCAAAACTGTATTAATGGAACTTTCTGACGCATTGGCAGATGCCGCCGAACAAGCAGGCAGATCAACGGTGCTGGTCAATGCGCGTCGTCGTATGCCTGCCAGTGGAATTCTGTTCGCTGCGGATCTCGTCCTCACCGCAGAACATGTCCTGGAAAAAAACGAAGATATATCCGTGGTCGAAGCGGAGGGAACTGAAATACCGGTGAAGATCGCTGGCCGGGATGCCGGAACGGACATTGCGGTGTTAAAACTCGATCGCCCAATTGGTACTGTAGCGGAGGCCACCAAAAGCCCAGCCCGTCTGGGACAGATTGCTCTCGTATTAGCTCGTCCATCTCGTGACGGAATTGAGGCCAGCCTGGGAACAGTCAGTTCTATCGGCGGTCCGGTGCAGACCGGACGCGGCGGCATGCTCGAACGATACATTCGCACAGACAGTATTTTATATCCCGGCTTTTCCGGGGGGCCGCTTGTCGCTGCCGATGGAACGATCCTGGGGATGAATACCTCCGGCCTTTCGAATGGACCAGCCATCACCATCCCAGCTGATATCGCCTGGAACATCGCCGGGATTTTAGCCCAGCACGGCCAGATCAAGCGCGGCTATCTTGGCATCCGCAGTCAAACGGTTGACCTTCCCAGCGCTTCGCAGGAGGCGCTCAAACGTAAACAGGATACAGGTTTACTGGTCATGAGCGTGGAAAATAACAGCCCGGCCTCCAAAGGTGGAATGATCGTCGGCGATATTTTGGTGGCAATAGCGGGAAATCCTGTCCTTCATCACGATGAGCTGTTCGCCCGTCTTAACGGAGACGTGGTGGGCAAGTCCACGCCGCTCGAGGTCCTGCGTGGCGGGCAGCCTCAGACGTTGAATATCGTTGTCGGTGAGAGATAGAATGACCTTCAACGGTACTTTTACACAAGTAATTCATGAGCTCGTCCAGCAGGTGATGCCATCGCTGGTCGTTGTGCGCGGTCATCGCTACGGCGCGGGCTCCGGTATTGTGTGGGATGCAAATGGACTCATCCTCACCAATAATCACGTCGTCGGTCGGCGGATGCCGATTGTCCTTTTGCAAGATGACCGTGAGTACGAATCGAAGCTGGTCGCCCGGGACCCTAATGTGGATCTGGCATTGCTGTCGATTGACGCCACAGATCTGACTCCGCTCAAGCCTGCTTCGGCTTCCCCGCGTGTCGGTGAGATGGTCTTTGCCCTTGGTCATCCGTGGGGACAGCGCAATACCGTGACGCGGGGGATTGTCAGCGCACTACTGACCGTTCAAAATCGGCGCGGCGATAAATTACCCATCGTCCGCTCCGACGCGCCGCTCGCCCCTGGCAATTCCGGTGGACCTCTGGTGAATGCCAGCGGCGAAGTCGCGGGAATCAATGCCATGATCGTCGGAGGCGACCAGAGTGTTTCCATAGCCTCCGCGGTTGCAGTTGACTTTGTAAAGAAAGCGCTGGCGCAGAATACATCTGCAAATAAGAAGGCTTATGCAACTCCCAATGATGTGATTTGAAAATAGAGAGACCGAGCTTGGCTCGGTCTCTCTTCATTATTGAAAGAACCACATCCAACTGTGTGGCAAAGAATGTTTTTCAGAAAATCTCCTTTATCCCAATATCTATTCTATCCATCTGGTTGAACGCAATTTGCGCTATACTTTAGTAGTTGAGTAAATCAATATTGGAGAGAAGATGCGAACAGCCTTGATACTTATTGACATCCAGAAAGATTATTTCCCTGGGGGCAAATATCCACTGGTCAACCCGGAGGAAGCCGCCAAAAGGGCCTACATGCTACTACAATGTTTCCGTGAGCATGGCGGACATCATATCCACATCCAGCATATTTCCACAGAGCCAAATGCTACATTCTTTATTTCCGGCGACCGAGGCACGGATATTCACGATTTGGTGGCGCACTTTGAAGGTGAGCCAATCGTTTATAAACATGATCCCAATGCTTTTCTGAACACGAATCTGCTCGACTTGCTCAAAAGCTGGGAAATCGAACGCGTCGTCATCTGCGGCATGATGACCCACATGTGCGTGGATGCCACCGCCCGCGCCGCCTCTGACCTGGGCTTTCAAGTCATCGTGGCCGAGGATGCCTGCGCCACACGCGACCTTGTTTTTGGTGACACAACCATCCCAGCCGACCATGTACACAAGTCGTTCCTTGCCGCTCTAAAATCGTACGGCAAGGTACTGAAGTCTGAGGAGATACTCGCATTGTTGGCGTCAGAGCACAGCCAGCAAGTTCCATGATTGCGAGCCTTGCAAAATAAGGTTCATATATTTAAAACCGTAAATCGTTATTTTTAAATCAAATATCCGATGACTACTATTGATCCCGAAAAACAAAAACAGGCGAAACAATACGCGCATATCCGCCGCCGATTATGGCTGGTGGAAACGATATTAAGTGCGATCTATGCACTCCTCTGGTTGTTCCTTGGCTGGTCCACAGCACTTACGACCTGGCTAAGCACGTTTACGGCGAACCAATGGATACTGATTGCCCTTTACATTATCATTTTCGGCGGTATCTATAGCATCCTCACTCTGCCGCTTGGTTATTACAGCGGATTTGTCTTACCGCATCGCTTCGGACAATCCAATCAGTCCTTCAAGGACTGGGTGATCGACCAGTTCAAAGGATTGGCGATCGGCGCGCCTCTCGCCTTGATCCTGCTCGAATTACTCTACCTGGCCCTGCGCGTCACCGGAGATATGTGGTGGCTGTGGGCCGCAGCCGGGATGTTGCTTTTCACTGTCCTTCTCGCGAATCTGGCGCCGATCCTGATCATGCCGCTTTTCAACAAGTTCATCCCGCTCGGGGAGGAACATAAGGAACTTGCCGATCGTTTGCTGGATCTAGCGAGGCGCGCCAATACAAAGGTAAAAGGTGTTTTCAAGTACGATATGTCCAAGCGGACAAATGCAGCCAACGCCGCGCTGACAGGGATCGGAAACACGCGCCGGATTGTCGTGGGTGATACCCTCATCAAAGAGTTTTCAATTGACGAGATCGAAACGGTTTTAGCTCACGAGTTGGGACATCATGTCCATCGCGATATTCCGGTTTTGATCGCTTTTGGAACGATCTCCACTACTCTGAGTCTGTATATCGCTTCCCTGGTCTTGAATTGGGCAGTCGTCTATTTCGGCTTTACCGGTCCTGCTGACATTGCAGCCTTTCCTGTTCTGATGTTAATCTTCGGGGCATATGGTCTCATTACCATGCCAATCGAGAACGCCGTCTCCCGCTGGAGAGAGAGCATGGCAGATGACTACGCATTGGAATCGACTGGCAAAACGGAGGCATTCGCATCCGCTTTTACCCGGCTGGCGAACCAGAACCTTGGCGAGGTCGATCCGGAGAAATGGGTGATATGGATGTTCTACACTCATCCCCCGCTGGGAGAACGGATCGAGAAAGCAAACAATTGGAGACCAACTGCTGTCCAACAGTCTTAACCTGACAACATTTTCCAGATAACAAAAGGTCCCTGAGCGTTACACGTCAGGGACCTTTTGTTTCCTTAATTCGAGAAACTTCATCCTTCTGAACCCTATCCAGATTCCGATGCTGAGCAATATCAAACCAAGCAATAAACCACCGAAGTTGCTAATGAAATTGCTTAATACCTCCCATTGGCTTCCAAACCAAAAGCCAAGGCCGCCGTACAGGAGGATCCAGGTTATCTCGCCCAAGATATCCCAGGTCAGGAACCTTCGGAAACGGATGCCGCTCCCGCCTGCGATCAGGTTTGTGGGGATGGCCAGGCTGGTGACCAGGAACCGGGTCAGGTAGATCGCCAGCCCAGCGCGCTTGTCGAACGTATCCCGGGCACTTTTCCAGATCGGCGATTTGCCGAATCGAGCATCCACCCAATCCCTTGCAAAATAACCGAGTCCAAAGCACAACGAATCCCCCAATACCGCCCCCAACAAACCTAAGAGGGCTGTGGTATGCCAGGCAAGAATTCCCTGCTCAGTGAATGCTCCCGCGGCAATTACCACGACCGACGCGCCGACAGGGAAACCCAAGGCGCCTAGAAAAATGATCAGGGCGATAAAAGGCGATCCATAATTTATTACAAGAGTTAATAAAAAGTCAGACATCTTAGGGGGAAACACCTGGAACAACTGTTGCGGAAGGCACCGCAGTAGTTGGGGGAATGGCAGAGGGTGGAGGCAGATTTGCCTGGACCGTCGTTTTTACAAGTTCAAGCACGAATCCCGGCTGGTTGGAAAAATATTTTTCATTGATTTGCTCGAGGCTTTTTTCTCTGTTATCTTCAGGAGAGATATTCAGGGCTTTGAACAAAATGCCATGATGGATGTGATACATCCTTTCAATGAAAGGGATCGTCATCCATTCCTGGATCAATTCCACATTTGTTTCGGGTTGTTCGGTCTTGAATGGAGGCGGTGGCGGCCGGTGATCACGGACTTCGCCATAGGCGTGAAGCGTCCGTAGGCCAAAGAAGGCAGCAATCAATACTCCGAAAATAATGAGTGCAATGACAATGACGCGCTGTAGGAAGGGAGTCATACTAATCCTGGCATTCCAATTCAAATATCATAGGACAATGACATCAATTTTCTGTACGCAAATACTCGATCATTCCCTTGGCAGATAGAGCGTGAAATAGTCGAAAGCGAGTCTCTTGTAATTGCCCGGATGTTCCGGTCTTTCGTTGCGAAATAGAACATATGCTGAGTCTGGATGATCTCCACAATTTTCAAGACCAAATGTATATCGTCCAAGATGATCCACCTCCCGTAATGGCATGACTGGCTCAGTGTAATGCAACTTGCTTAAATAATCCTGTGGAGGTGTTCTCTCGGTGTAGAGGACGAAGATGTAGGGCATGTAAACTTTGTAGTTCGTCACACAGATCGGTCCATCCGTTTGCTGCTGGGCTAGTCGCAGTGCTGGCAGCAAGCCTGTATAAAACTCCTTTCCGGCCGCGAGTTGGTATGCCTCGCTGTGGTAACTATAGGTAAAGAACGAGAAGGCAATCAGGAGTATGACGACAGTGGCCGAGAGTGCATATCGAAAATATCGGGTCAGCCAGTAAGGGAAATAGGCGATCAGGGCAATTAAAGGAATGAAAAGGATGTTCAGGCGGTTCACGATCGCCGGTTGAAGTGTTCCCAGAATCAAGGCACAGACGAGCCAGACAATCCAGAGAAGTTTTTCTTCACGCTTTGGGGACATACTCCGCAATAGACCAACGAGACCAAGGATCGCAATCGGAAAGCTAATACCGTAGAAATAGCCATACGGAGGGAAAACATTGCGCGCTCGAAAGTCATCCTGATAGAACAGCACTCCCATCATCCCCTGAAAATTCTGGACGAATTGGTTGAACGAGTTGGCCCGGAACACCACCCCCTGCTGCTGAAATCTTGACAGGGTCGGCATATGCGGAATCGTGATTGGTCCGATGTGGATGCTTTCGCCTCCAAAGAGATTGATGGCGACAAAGAGGATCATCGGAAAGCCACAAACAAACAACACTGCCAGCCCGGTCAGAATCTGTTTGACGTTCATGATCCGATACCAATACAGGATGATTATCGTAAAAAGCATGAACATAGGAAGGAACGCGTAGGTGGTCCCATAGGTGTAGAGGCAAAAAGCAAAGAGGATATTGGCCGGGATAAACCATCTCCAATCGTCCAGGGACTTGAGCAGAAAAAAATACCCTGCGGAAAAGAAAAATGGTAACAGGTTAGATTCAAGCCCCCAGCGTGAGAGCAGAATCCCCCAGGGGCTGATCGCGATGCAGAACATGGCGAACAATCCAAACTTTTCATCCACAGTGCGTCGAAAGATCAGGAAAACAAGAGGAAGCGTAGCAATCCCGCTTAAAAGGATTGGCAGCCGAATGACGGGAACGGACAAACCAAACAGGGCGATGAAGGGAATAAGAAAATAGGCATAGGGTGCATTCTGACCGTTGCCCCAACCTACCATATGAATGGGATATGAAATATTATTCCGGTCAACACCGAAATGATAGAGGTCATATGCATCCATGGCGATGGCCGCCTCATCCTGATGCAAACCGGGCGGTAGCGTGCGGAATTCCCAGGTACGCGCAAAAACACCCAGGAGCAGGATACCTATAAATATGATCCATGTTTTTCGGGGTGCCGCCCATCTATGAAGTCTGCGAAGGGTCATGCTGCTTAATCCTGCCACTCCAATTCAAATTCCCCTATTGAAACGGTATCGCCTTCCTGCACACCTGCCTGTCGTAAGGCATCTTCCACGCCGAGGACCTGCATAATCTTTTGGAAGCGGCGCACGGAGCCATCATGCTGCCAGAAGGTCATCGAAGCAGCGCGCTCGATGGCCGCGCCGGAGACACGCCATTCGTTAGTCCCTTCGCGCGTCACCACGAATTCACGCGGGTCTTCCTTTGGCTTGTAGACGGGCAATGGAAGATCCACTTGCTCGATGGGCGGCGTTTCCTCCAGCTTCTGATAGGCTGCGATCAAAAGTTCACGCGTATTGGTGCGCGCCAGCGCGGAAATAGTCATCAGATCTACTTTGAGTTTTTTGAATTTCTTTTGGATTTCTCCAAGTCGTTCCTGGACCTCAGGCTGGTCAATTTTATTAAGAGCCACGATCTGCGGCTTTATACCCAGGTTCGGATCGAAGAGAGATAACTCCGAGTTGATCTGGCTGTAATCCGCTATCGGATCCTCGGATAGACCATCCAATAGATGGACCAAAACGCGCGTGCGCTGGATGTGACGCAGGAAGTCATGTCCCAGCCCGGCACCCTGGGAGGCGCCTTCGATCAGGCCGGGGATGTCGGCGAGTACGACGGTTGTATCGTCGTCGATGTTGGCTACACCGAGATTCGGTTCGAGCGTGGTAAACGGATAAGGCGCGATCTTTGGACGCGCATTCGTCAGAACCGAGAGCAGTGTCGATTTGCCGACGTTCGGGACTCCGATCAGCCCGATATCGGCGATCAGTTTCAGTTCCAGCCGGAGCCGTTTTTCTTCCCCCGGTTCCCCTTTTTCAGCCGTGCGCGGCGCCTGGTTGCGGGAATTGGCAAAGTGCTGGTTCCCGCGCCCCCCTCGTCCCCCTTTTAAAATAGTCAGCCTTTGACCTGATTCCATTAAATCGCCGATCAATTCACCGGTCTCCGCGTCAAACAGGACAGTCCCCGGTGGAACATGAAGAATGAGGTCCTTACCATTGTGTCCTGTCCTCTGCGATGGCCCGCCGTTTACACCCAGTTCGGCTTTGAATTTCTGATTCTGGCGAAAGGAAGATAGCGTATTCAGTGTGGGCTTCACCTCGAATATCACGTCGCCGCCCTTCCCGCCATCGCCTCCATCGGGTCCGCCCTGGGGCACAAACTTCTCGCGGCGGAAATGGACCATGCCATCGCCGCCTTTGCCTGATTTGACTTGAATTTCAACCTGATCTATGAACATGCTGTCATTATAAACGACCCACTCCCAGCTCTTCGGGATCAACTGCGCAGGCGTCGACGTGATAAAATTTTGTTCTCATGAATTGGCACAAAACCTCTCTCGAAATCTCCACCCGCGGCAAAGGACTGCACGACATCACCGAAACTGTCCGTTCCCAGTTACGAACCTGGAACGTGCAGGAAGGCATGTGCTATCTCTTTCTGCCACATACCAGCGCTTCATTGGTGCTTAGCGAGAACTGGGACCCCACCGCACGTGCTGATTTGGAAACCTTCATGGAACGCATTGTCCCAGCAAAGGACACCTGGTACACCCATGATCTCGAGGGTCCTGATGACGCTACTTCTCACATCCGCTCCATGCTGACTGATGTCAGTGTGACAATTCCAATAGACGGTGGAAATCTATCGTTGGGGACCTGGCAGGGAATTTATATCTTCGAGCACCGCGCTCGTCCGCATCGACGGAGTTTATTGATGCGGGTGCTGAGCGTTGAATAGGTAAAAAAAGAGCCGGGCAATCTTTTGCTCGACTCTCAAATAACGAATATCGATAGTCGTTATTTCTTCCCAAACTTCTTCATCAAAATATCTGTCAGTGTCGGCTGCCCGATCTCCTGCAGCTCATAACGCACACGCTGGTAGGGCTTGGTCAGCTTGATGACGCGGGTAAGGTCGATAGGCGTGCCGACAACGACCATATCCACATCGGATTCATTGATAGTCTCTTCGAGGTCCTTCATCTGGGCGTCGCCGTAACCCATCGCCGGGAGGATGGGTCCCGTCATCGGGTATTTCTGATAGGTGGCTGCGATCGACCTCACAGCAAATGGACGCGGATCCACGATCTCTTTAGCGCCGAAGCGGCGGGCTGCAACATAACCAGCGCCGTAAGCCATCTCACCATGGGTCAGGGTGGGACCATCTTCCACGACCAGAACACGCTTGCCACGAATTTCTTCAGGATTATCCACGAAGAGCGGGGAGGCGCCCTCGATCTGGATCGCCTTCGGGTTGAGTCTGCGCAGTGACTCACGCACCTTCATGACGCTTTCCGGATCGGCCGTGTCTACCTTGTTGATTACAAATATATCTGCGAGACGGGCATTCGTTTCGCCCGGATAATAGCTGAACTCGTGCCCAGGCCGGTGCGGGTCGGCGACGACGATCTGCAGGTCGGGGACAAAGAACGGGAAGTCGTTGTTTCCGCCGTCCCACAAAATAATATCCACTTCCTGCTCGGCTTGCCGCAGGATCTTGGTATAGTCCACACCGGCGTAGACGATCACGCCATTGTCGAGATGCGGCTCGTATTCCTCACGCTCTTCAATGGTAGTCTGGTGCTCGTCGAGATCATCATAATCTGCGAAGCGCTGCACTTCCTGGCGGACCAGGTTACCGTAAGGCATCGGGTGACGGATGGCGGCTACCTTGTATCCCATGTCCCGCAGGATGAGGGATACCCGCCTGGTCGTCTGGCTCTTGCCAGATCCTGTTCGAACCGCACAGACCGAAACGACCGGCTTGGTGGACTTGACCTGGGTATAGCGCGTGCCCATCAGGCGGAAGTCCGCTCCGACCGCGTTGACCATGGATGCCTTGTGCATTACATACTCATGCGGCACATCGCTGTAGGCAAAGACGACCTGTTCAACATCGTGCTGCTTGATCAGGTCAACAAGCTCCTCCTCGGCCCGGATGGGGATCCCCTTGGGGTACAGCTCACCGGCCAGCTCAGGCGGGTAGAGGCGCCCTTCGATATCGGGAATCTGGGTCGCGGTGAAGGCAACGACCTCATAGTCCTTGTTGCCACGGAAGAACGTATTGAAGTTGTGAAAATCACGTCCGGCCGCGCCCATGATGAGAGTTTTGATTGGCATAGGATTCTCCTATCAATAAAGCCCCGCTGAGGACAGTGTCCGGAACAGCCCCGCTTTGGTTTTGAGCCCTTCCGTTTTTACCCAGCGCGACGTTTACACACAAAATTTTACATAAAAAAAAGGCTAAACGTAAAGGGAACGTTTAGCCTGATTCTTACATGACGTCGGGAGCCTGAATATCCAAAAGATGCAAGGCGCTGGCAATCACCTGCTTCGCCGCAGCGACCAGCCGCAGACGAGCCTGCTTTATATCTTCATTTTCACTCTGCAGGACAGGCACCGCGTGGTAGAAGGAATGGAAGGCATTTGCCAGTTCATAAGCATAGGCTGCCATCACCAAGGGGCGATATTCATTGGCGGCCTGCTGCACGGCATTCGGGAAACGAGAGATCTGCTCGATCAGTTCAATCTCATTCTTGGTGAGATCATAGTTGAAAGTCGCAGGTTCAAGGTCTAACGATTGATGATTGGCTTTCTTCAGGATTGAGTTCGCTCTCACATGCGCATTCTGGATATATGGACCTGTTCGTCCATCGAACGATAATGCCTCGTTGATATCGAAGACGATATCCTTGTTGTTATCCACCGCCAGCATGGAATAGACCAGGGCACCCAAACCGATCTGCTGGGCAATCTTGACGCGCTCCTCTTCCGGAATATCTCCTGTCCGCTCTGTTTCTAACGCCAAGACACGCCGTATGGCCTCATCATAGACTTCCTTGAATAATGCTACGCGTCCGCGCCGTGCGGACATGGCACCCTCAGGCAGGGTAACATAGCCATAAGACAAATGATAGCACTTCGCGGCTTGAGGAAAGCCCCATAGCTCCAAAATCTTGAACACCTGTTGGAAATGCAGATTCTGGCGGAAATCCACGACGTAGATCGAGCGGTCGACTTGGTATTGATCGAACTTAACCTTGGCCAGCTCAAGATCTTTCGTCAAATACAGTGTTGTCCCGTCGCTGCGCAAAATAACTGCCGTCCGATATTTTTCCTTGGCCAGACCAAGCTTCTCGTCGATCTTGACGATGACCGGTCCGCCTTGGGGACGCTCATCATCAGCAATACCTTTGGTTATTAATTCTTCGACAATCGCTTTTGATGGTTCGTCCACTTCACTTTCAAAGAACCAGACATCCATGTTCACATCGAGAATGTGCAGGATATCATGCAATTCTTCCAAGCTCCACTCTCGGGTGATTTTCCACAATTCACGGATCGCCGGATCGCCGGAGTCATACCTGCGATAGATCTCGCGACGTTCCGCTTCATAGGCCTCACGTTGGGCGGTCTCTGCCGGTGTTTCATTTTCCTTCTTTTCGAGTTTAGCCGTGGCCTCGGCGTAGATTTTCAGCAGCCACTGTCCGCGCTCATGGATACCGGCAGGCTCCTGTCCTTTATAGAACCTATCATAAGCCCACAGCACCGTGACAACGCCCAATCCCAGGTCGCCGGGATAGGAGGCACGGATCGTATCGAAACCAGCAAACTCTGCCAGGCGCGCAAGCGATTCGCCTAATACAACATTACGTGTGTGTCCAATATGGAAGGAATGGTGAGTATTCGGCTGGGCATATTCGACCATGAGCCGCTCACTTTTCGGCGCGCCTCGCCCGAAATCCGCGCCGCAGGCCAGCACTTCATCCACAACCCGGTGGGCGTATTCAGAGGTTTCAAAATAGAGATTGAGATATCCCTTTACCGCCTCGACGCGGCTGATGCCCGGAACGCTTCCAATTTCGGCCTTGACTTGTTCGGCGATCTCCTGAGCACGCTGCGGCACCGGGATTTTTTTCCCCTTGCCTGCACGCGCCTCATTGGCCGCGGTTTGAAAGAAGGAGGTGGAAATGCCCCACTCACCCGCAAAAGGAATTGCCTGCCACTTTAATTCCGCAAGTGCGATATCGTTAGCGGCGCAATAGGCTTTGATTCTTTCTTCAATGAGCTGCTGTTCTTGTTGAAACATGATTTGATTATAGACTTCCTCCCCCACTTTGGGGGAGGGCTGGGTGGGGGTAGAAAAAAGCGGGAGCCTTGCGACTCCCGCTTTCATCTGTATGTAAAAATTACTTTGACTTTTGGGTACTCTTTGCCTTGGGAGCGCTTTCACCCGGCTTGAACGAGGCAAGCTTCTTCATCAGACGGCTCTTGCGGCGGGCGGCGTTGTTCTTGTGAATCACGCCTTTTTCAGCAGCCTTGTCGAGGGCGCTGATCGCCTTTAAGACAGATTCCTTTGTGTCCGGGTCTTCTGCATCAAATGCAGCGCGGGCCTGGTTGACGGCAGTACGGGCCGCGCCGCGAACATTGCGGTTGTTCAAACGGCGCTTCTCGTTCTGTTGGTTTCGTTTAATTTGTGACTTGATATTAGCCAAGGTCTTCCTCCGAAAAATTTCTAGCCGCAGATCCCATACCAGCGGGGATCTTTCTTGAATGACGGCGATGTATTTTACATGAGGCTACTCGATTTGTCCAGCAATTTAGGAACTTGCTTTGGAAGCTTACCACCGAGCACACAAAGTTCGCAGAGTTTTTAATACTCTGTGGACTCCGGGATCTCAGTGGTGAAAACTAGCCTCTCCTATTGCTTAGCCGTAATAACCACAAAGTAGCCGCCAAACAGGCTTTGATCCGATTTGACATAGGCAACGCCCAATACGTTCGAATCAGCATTCAAAAGCGCCGCTTTGTTTTCGGGATTATTCATCCACCAGTTCAAAGCGGTCTGAGGATCGGCGGACGGCGAGGCATAAATGACCTCTGCAACTCCTG
>AR_comb_assmDRAFT_10101998_pt1 | contig 12388 bp, 11 predicted proteins | sample ArasoioldDNA_FD_10543 | JGI IMG/M metagenome (IMG submission 10543) | reverse complement strand
GCTCAGCGGATCGGTTCTGCAACAGATCAATCACGGAATCTCGACGGGGGCACTGTTCTTGATTGTCGGCGTGCTGTACGAGCGGCGCCATACGCGTGAGATCGCCGAGTACGGTGGCATCTCCAATGTGATGCCGGTCTATGCGACCATCACGATGATCATGTTTTTGTCGTCGATGGGACTGCCTTTGCTGAATGGGTTTGTGGGTGAGTTCACGATCTTGCAGGGAACGTTCATGGCGAACTGGCGCTGGGCTGCCTGGGCGGTTCCGGGGGTCATTCTGGCAGCCGCCTATCTGCTATGGCTGTATCAGCGGGTGTTTTTCGGGACCGTGACGAATCCTAAGAACGAAAAGCTGCACGATCTGAATTGGCGGGAAGTGGTGGTGTTCGTGCCGCTGATTGCGATGGCGCTGTGGATTGGGTTATATCCGAAGCCGTTCTTCCAGATCCTCGAGCAACCCGCGAACCAGATTGCGCGCGATGTGCAGGAGAAGGCTAAGGAGCCAGTCGTGGCTGTGTCCGGCCGAGCAGTACCGGAAGAAGGAAAGAGTGCCGATCCGTCGCGAGGGACGAACTAAGTGGGATCGTTCAGCCAATACGTGTCGCCGGGAGACTACCTGCTCGCGCTGCCGATCATCCTGCTGACATTGTTTGCCGTGGGTGTGCTGCTGATCGATCTGTTGCTTCCGCCGGAGTGGAAGTGGATGAACCCCGCCACGGCGCTCGTCGGGCTTGGTTTTTGCGCATACGGGGTCTCCCAAATTCAGCGGGCATACCAAGCCCATGGCATCGCAAACGGGAGAACCGGGTTCCTCGGTGCGTTGGTCGTCGATCACTTCGCGATTTATTTCTTTTATCTCTTTCTCGCCGGGACAGCAGTGGCAATCTTAATGTCGGTCCGGTACCTGGAGATCGAGAAGGAAAGTCATGGCGAGTTCTATGCCCTAATGCTGTTTTCCGTGATAGGCATGATGTGCATGGCGGCCGGCTTCGATATTGTTCTCATCTTTATCGGTCTTGAGTTGATGGCGATTTCGACGTACGTGCTGGTGGGATTTTTGCGGAGAGACAAGCGGTCGAATGAAGCTGCCTTGAAGTACTTCCTTTTAGGAGCGTTCTCCTCGGGAATCTTTGCCTACGGGCTATCGCTGTTTTATGGGATGACGGGCAGCACGAACTTGCAAGAAATCTACCTGCGTCTGAATGAGCGCATCTCCGCCAATCACGGGCATATCGATCCGATCGCGATCATCGCGCTGTTGACGACCGCGACTGGATTATTGTTCAAGGTCGCGGCGGTTCCATTTCATCAATGGGCTCCGGACGCATATGAAGGCGCACCCACCAGCGTGACGGGATTCATGTCGGTGGCGGTGAAGGCTGCGGGGTGGGCGATGCTGTTGCGCATCATTCTCGCCCTGCTGCCGTTGCGGTCTGTCTATGTGCCGCTGCTGGTGTTCGTCTCGATCGCCACGATGACGGGCGCGAACCTGGCGGCGCTGACGCAAAACAATTTGAAGCGCTTGTTAGCCTACTCTTCGATTGCGCACGTTGGATACATGCTGCTCGGCTTGGTCGCAGGAACAACACAAAGCCTGAATGCCGATGGAGTGAAAGGAATTCTGATTTATCTGCTGGTCTACACATTCATGAATCTCGGGGCGTTCGCGGTCATTACCTCGCTTCGAGAGAGGAATGTGGGCGGGGATGAAATCGATGACATCGCCGGGCTGTACTTCCGTCAGCCGACGGAAGCGGTCCTGATGTTGATCTTTCTGCTGTCGCTGGCGGGAATTCCGCCACTCGCTGGCTTTTGGGGAAAATACTTTATCTTCCTGAGCCTGATAGAAAGCGGCCACTACTTATTGGCGGCCCTTGCCGTGCTCTACTCGGTTCTCGGCCTCTACTACTACCTGCGCATCGCGAATGCCATGTTCATGCGCCAGCCACTCGACGCGACTCGATTGCCCGTGAGTTTCGCGATGCGGGTGGCACTTGGGATCGCCGGACTGGCCACGCTCGGTATCGGACTGTTCCCGAATCCTTTCATCCAGTTCGTGAATTGGTCACTTGGATTGACACAAGTTGCGTCGGTGGCAGTCCTCGGAAAATAGCCCGCGGAGCGCTGAGAAGGTCGACAAGAACGACGTGCTTGAAAGCAGAGTCCGGTCCCCCTACAATCGCAACGCTTGATGCCGAAGACTCCACCTGACGACAACTCCGCGGAGCGGCCCTCGTTTCTGGTACAGGTTGCTCGCTACAGCGAGCTGGCCGTTATTTTCCCAGCAGCGACCGTAGTGGGGTGGCTGCTCGGGGCAGCCCTGGATCGTTGGCTGCACACCAGTTGGCTGTACCTGGCCGGACTGATTCTAGGCATCGTAGCCGGGTTTGTCGCTCTGATCCGAGCCGCTACTTCCTCTGCGGCGAATAAGTAGACCGAACGAATCCCGGTGATGAATCAACCTCAGAATCAGGAATCAGGTGGCGAAGAATCCGGCGCTGGCAAGGAACCCTTATACGCCGGGGCGTTGAGGCGTATCCGGCGTGTCATGGGCATTCTTGGAATTGCGGCGCCCATAATCGTCGGTCTTGCGTTGGGATGGCGGATGGCGATGGGTGTCGCTCTCGGCTGCGGAATCGCGTACGTAAATTTCCGCTGGCTGGTACGCGGCGTTGAGCGCATGACTGAGCGCATGACAGGCGGAGGTGAAACGACCTCCGGGAGCGGTATCGTCTCGCGTTTCCTGATGCGCTACGTTTTGATGGGCGTAGCGGCGTATGTTATCTTAAATGTTTCTCCCATGAGCCTTTACGGGCTCTTAGCGGGTTTGTTCCTACCCGTGGCCGCTATCGCGTGGGAGGCCGCCTACGAGTTGTACGCGGCTCTGAGGCGCGATATCTGAGGGACCAAACGGAAGAAATAAGCGACTTGAGAAGGCGAGTTTTCGTGTGGACCTATGCCTGAGCAACTGTGGGTAACTCAAATCCTGAATCGCATTTTCGGGCCGCTGGTGACCGGCGCTTTGCAAGCGGTGGGGATTCATCCAGAACATCCCCAAGCACCCATCCACAATCCACTGGCCATGGAGTTGGTGGTTTTTTTCTTTCTGCTAGTAGTGTTTTTGATCGTGCGTTTCAGTCTGTCGGTGGATAGGCCCGGAGCCCTTCAGCATTCGGTGGAAGGTATTGTCGGCTTCGTGGAGCAGCAAAGCCGCGAAATTATCGGTCCGCACAGTGAAGGATTCACGCCGTTCCTGGTTGCGTTGGGCCTGTTCATCCTGTTCTGCAATCTGATCGGCCTTATTCCAGGATTCGAGTCGCCGACGGCGGTGCCCATCGTTCCGCTGGGATGCGCGGTGGTAGCGTTCTGCTATTACCAGGCACAGGGATTCAAGCATGCTGGAGTGAAATACCTGGCACATTTCGCGGGTCCAATGCCGATTTTGGCGCCGCTGATGGTGCCGATCGAATTGATCAGTCACCTGGCGCGCGTGATGTCGCTGACCATCCGTCTGTTTGCCAACATGTTTGCCGGAGACATGGTCACGCTGGTGTTCTTTTCGCTGGTTCCGATCGGGATTCCGGTTGCCTTCCTGGGTTTGCATATCGGCGTATCGCTGTTGCAAACCTATATTTTCGTTCTGCTCACGACGGTCTATTTATCTGAGGCAGTCGCCGAAGAGCACTGAGGTTGTGGGTAGCGAGGCTTAGTTCCTGCCGCGAGCGTGAGGGCGTCTGCACGGTGACGTCAACCACCCACTGGCGGCAACTTTATACGAGGAGAAACGATCCATGATTAACCTGAGCAAGATGTTTCTGATCCTGTCTCTGCTGTGCTTCGCCGTTCCGGCGTTTGCCCAGGGAGGCGAAAGCGCAGCAACCAATTGGGTTCCGATCGCGGCTGGTTTTTCGATGGCGTTCGCATCGGGAATCTGTGCACTCGGACAAGGCAAGGCGACGGCAGCCGCGGCCGAGGCGTTGGCCCGAAATCCCGCTGCTCGCCCGGGAATTCAGTTGGCGCTGATTCTTGGTCTGGCGCTGATCGAGTCGCTCGCGCTGTATACCCTTGTGATCATCTTCGCCAAGGTGAAGTAGGCGTTCGGAATTACAAAGGCCTCTGCCGTTGTGCAGAGGCCTTTTTTTGCAGATTTCGGGTCGGCTAGAGTTTCCGTTGACCGTCCCACTCGTGGCTTTTTCCTTCGGGGGCCCGTTCGACAGCTTCAACCAGGATGCGGCGGAGGCGATAGCGGCTTTCCAGATCCGTATTCACGATCTCGAACCCAACTTCGTTGACTCGGGCGCGACGCAGAAGGACTTGAGCCCGCACGTGGCGCACTCCGACAGAGATATCGAGATTGGCTTCTGAGCCGATGCGCAGATTGTCTTCTTTGGTGCCCATTCCACCGCCTAAGCTCAATTCTCGAATCTGCAGGCTGGATTTTCCCCACGAGCTGCTGATCACAGCCGAGAGTGACTTGGGTAGAACGATGCGCTCATAACGCCGCTGACGAACCCACGGGCAGGCCGGGGCTGCGTCGAGCGCCGCAATGGCAAGCTCCGCCGGCTCGAGGCCGCTGTCGGAAAGAATCTGGCTGCCATAGCGAGGATCGATCTTGGCGAGCGCCTGGGCGGCCGCGATTCGAAGCTCGCGATGGTTGGCCCACTTCCACATCTTCTTGGCTTCGAGCAATTCGCGAAGCACCGTAGTCGCCTCCGAATCACGCAAGCGTCCCAAGGATTCGATGGCTTTCAGCTGCAAGAAAGGCGAACGACCCTCGGTGTCGCCACTCTGTGCCATGACGACCAGGGGGGCGGTTGCCGAGTGGTCGCCGCTCATGCCGATCTCGTCGACGGCTTGGGGAATGACCAAGGGGTCGAGAATATCGAGAAGCTCCAGCAAAGTGCGACCGCGATCCGATGCGGCGCCGTATGCGATCTGGCGCACGACAATGTCGTGATAGAAGCGGTTGAATTCCGGCAGACGAGAGGGCAGTAGTTCCAACAGAGAGCCGACGTCCAGGCGGCTTAACAACCCAACTACGGATGCTCCCTGACGCGGCTGTCCGGTGCGCAGCATCTCGCGCATTTGCGCGGTTGCGGATTTCCCGAGCTGCTCCACGAGGGACACCATGCGGTCACACTCTTCACGGCGCATGCAGCGGAAGAAGCGGTCCGCGAAATGTTCGACGGATGCCTGCGACGTGCGCTGTAGAACATCGAGCAGATGCGGAGGCATGGCATCGGATTGGAGGACTTCCTCGATGAACTCGGGAAGGCGATTTTCGACACCGATGCGCGGTCGAAGGTCATTCGCGAGCACAGGGCGAGCCTTGTTGATCGCTTCCATGGAGGCGCAGACAGCGGCCACGGCCGCGTAATTGCGGCGCGTGCTGGCCTCCTGGCTAAGCCGAACAAATGCCGCACCCAATAAGGCTTGCAGCTCGGATTCCTGCTCGCGGGTGATCTGCTCTCCGACGCGGGTAACGGAGTCGGCAATAAGAGTTCCGCCGGTATTGGAATACAAATCTGCAAGCTGACTCAGTCCGATCGCAATCTTCCGACGAGGGTCGGTGTCTCGGGCATCGAGACAATTGACGTAGTTGCGCAGAATCGAATCGGCCGAGGTGCGATCATCCCGTTCGAGCAATACTTCGACGAATTGGCGAATGTTCCGTGGGGGAACACAAGCGGCTTCGTTCGACAAAAGAACGCTTTTCTTGCCGGCTTCGGGAACCTCGGACCAGAACATGCGATCCAGGATGTCGGCGTGCGACTCGACCAGGATGCCAGCCTTGGTCATCTTCTCTTCCTGGATGCGAAGGATTTGGCGCAAGGTATCCATCTGTCTGCTCATGTGCTCGAGCATCTGATGGACGGCATTCACCTTGACCTCGCCCTTCTGATAGCGCTCCATCGCGAAACGAATCGCCATGTGCTCGGCGGCCTTCATCAGGAGCGGAGTATCTTGTTCGGAAGAAGAAACGTTAGTGGCAAGAGTTTCCAGGAGCTGTTGGAGGTTCAGGCGGGTGTTAGGATCGACCGCCCCGAGCTCTTTCTGCAGATCCTCCGGCCGGATCTGTGGGTTGTCGTTGGCCTCTCCAAAACGTGTCAAGAGCCGGATTGCTTGAATGACCTCTTCCTCTTGCAGGGGTACGACTTGGCCCTCCCAGGATCCCGCGCCTGGCCCCCCGGTGCCACTTCCGCCTCCGCCGGCTGACTTGACAGTGGGTACACTGCCAATCGGCGCACCACCGGCTTCACCACCGGTATTGGCCCCTTCGGCGGCAGCGATCAACTGGAGCAACTTTTGAGGATCGTTTAACCACTGCTTGAACTCAGGCCCGAGGGTTTGAGCGGCAATCTGTGCGGCGACCGTGACGTCGCCAGTGGCCGGATCCGCAGCGACGAACTTTACTTCGTTGATCCTGATGGTGCTGTTCTTTTGATCGCCCAGGGTCTCGCGGATTTGCTTCGAGACATCCTGCGCCTTGGACCCGCCAACCGCGAACGCACGGACAAGTCTGGCGAAATCCTCGACGGTGACTTTGTTGGAGAAATTAATGCTCGCGAGGCCTGCAGTGGTCAGCAGTTGAGCAAAGCTGCGTTCGGCTTGACCGGTATCGAGAGGAATGCCGTCCAGCAGAAGCTTGTTATCAGAGACTCCGAGCAGGAAGCCGCTGTCGCCACTCTTAGGAATGGCTTGTTGAAGTTCGGTCCACGCGGTTTCGAACTGCGCTTCCGTACGCTTGTGCTCGAAGCCGTACATCCGCACGTACTTCACGAGGATGTTCAGGCTATGGACAAAAGCACTCGCTGAAGCGTTGCGGCCCGCGGATGTGCCTGCAGTGGCGATGACCAGCTCCCCAAGTTCCGAGTTCCAAGGTAGGGTAATGCGAAACGGTAAGGCGGCATATATTACGGAAGTAATTGGCCTTGGAGAGCGGAGTCACGCGATCGAGGTTACGAAATGGCCAGTTCTCCTGCGGATGAAATCTTCGAATTGTGGGAAGGATACTAACTCGCTCACCAGTCTGTCGTAGGTTCTTGGGGTCTGCTATTCTTGTGGCCTCATCTTGGACCCTCAGTTGCCCACCCAGAGCCAGAAGAAGCCCCAGCCGGTCGGTTTTGCGTACTGGATGGAGCGCGTGCCGGAGGAGTGCGCGCGAGCAGAAGACGGCTTCGCGGCCGATCCCGTTCACGATCTAAGAGTCTCCCTCCGACGTTGCCGGTCCATGGCGGATGGGCTGATGGCGATAGATCCGGATCCAGCCTGGAAACAAATGAAGCGAGCCGGCAAGCAGTTGTTCAGAAGCCTTGGAGAACTGCGAGATGTCCAGGTGATGAAAGAATGGGTCCAAGAGCTCGGACCTTCAGAAGACCCCGAAACGAAAGCTTTACTGGAATTGCTGGAAACGCGGGAGGGCGAACAAAAGTCCCATGCGGCGGAAGCGCTGAAACAGTTCGACGCGAAGCAATGGCGTAAGTGGGCAAAGGAACTCCCCGCTCGGGCGGGGCGGATACGAAAGGGAAGCCTCATCTTTCGGCATTTGGCGTTGGAGCGTTGGGTTCAGGCTTATGAGCTGCATCAGCGCGCGATGCGCAACCGTTCACAGGTCGCGCTGCACATGTTGCGCATCGGAATCAAGCGTTTCCGCTATATCGTCGAGAATTTTCTTCCACACGAACACGCTGCCTGGGGGAAGGATTTGAAGGAGCTTCAAGACCTGCTGGGTGAGGTTCATGATCTTGATGTGCTCTGGGCCACGGCGACGCGCGTGAATGCGTTTCCAACTCCAGAATCGCGCCGGATGTGGCGGGACAGGATCATCGAGGAACGCAAGAAGCGAGGGAATCGGTACCGAGAACTCATGCTGGGGTCGGGATCTCTCTGGCGTGTCTGGCGGGCACAGCTGCCTCACGGCGAAGAGATCGAAAAGGCGGCGCTCACTCGCATGAAACTGTGGGCCTCGTACCTGGATCCTGAAGTTCGACACTCAAGGCACGTGGCGGAGTTGGCGGGACAGCTTCTCGAAGAGTTGGAGCGTCTGGGGGTTGCTCATCCCCCCGCGAGAGATCGATGGGCTCCCATCCTTGAAGCGGCAGCCCTGATGCATGAGGTCGGGTTGGCGAAAGGGGAGCGTGGTCATCATAAGACGTCCTCCCGTCTGATCCGGCGCATGCCGCCGCCTCTCGGTTGGACAGAGGAAGGGCTCGCCATGGCTGCCACGGTAGCCCGCTTTCATCGAGGCGCCCTACCCAGTGCGAGGCATAAGGCTCTCCGAGGGTTCACTCTTGAGCAACGGAAACTCGCGGTTTTGCTGTCGGGTATTCTTCGATTGGCGAATGCACTGGACTACCAACGAGACAGCCGCATCCATCGGTTGCGGATGGAAGAGCGCGGAGGAACTCTCATGTTGTGGGCGCAAGGCTTCCAACCGATGACGCGTACCGCAGAGGCGGTCGCAGCGGCACGCTACACACTGGAGGTGCTCCTGCGGCGGCCGATCCTGGTACGCGCGTGGAGAGTGCACGTGGTACGTCATGCCTTGCGGGCAGTGCCTGCATGAGTTTGAAGAGTAATCGAAGTTGCAAAATGGAAAATGAAGCGATGCGGAGCGTCGGGATTTTTCTTGCAATTCAGTCTGCAATGCTGCGGAACAGACATTCCCACCGGGAAAGGAAGCACGACAGGATCTTATGCGCAAAGGGCCATGTTGGAATTTTCTGCTTAGCTTTCTAGTGTTTGCCTTCGCTTCCCCCTCGAATGCACAGATGTTTTACTCAGCCAGCGAGCCAACACAAGAGCTGGACCTCGTCAACTTCAACACCGGCGTCGTGACGAAGATCTACGACGTGGGGAGCCGTCCCGACAGCATTCTGGTCACTCCGCAGGGACAAATCTTCTATACGGTCAGCCCGTTGGGCACCCTGCAAATGTACGACCCACAGACGCAGACCGATACCGTGGTTGCGAATTATGGGGCGGGCGGCCCGCGGGACATGGTTTTCGAGCTTGGGGGAAAGTCCATTCTCATCGCGCTGTATACGACCGGGAAACTGGCGCGCTATGACCTCACAACCGGAGCGTCGACGGTGTTTCCGGCCCAGAAGATAGGGCAATCGGTGGATGGGTTGGCTTACGATCCGGCGGGCAATTTATTCGCCGTGGTATCTCACAACACGGTGTGCCAAGTCGATCCGCTGACGGGCGCGATTCTGCAGACCCTCGAACTTGAGCCGCATAACACGACGGATGGAGGCGACGGCATGCTGTACGACGCCTTCACGAAGAATCTGTGGCTCGCCCACAACAGCAGTACGAGTGGCGATGGCTTGATTGAAATTCCCCTGACTGAGTCGAATCCGCCGGTCCTTGGGGCGCCGATTTTGTTTCAATCCGGCAACTTGCATGTCCCAGATGGGATCATCTCCGATGGAAATGGGAACCTCTACATCGGAGAGGGGTTACAGTTTCTGACTCAATACAACATTCCGGCAGACGCTATCCGAAAGCGGGTAGCCGTGCCGGGAATTGATTCGCCGGCATTTGCGCCAGCAAAGTTCCAGGCCAGCCTGACACCAGCCAGCGCGACGCTCCTGGATGGCGAGACCGCTAATTTCTCATTGAACGTCACAAGCGGAGACGATTCGACACCAAGCCTGCGCGTGCAGTGCACCGGAATTCCATCGCCTGCAGTGTGCAGTGTGCCGTCGGCAGTCACAATTGGGCAAACCCAGATCAGCGTGCAAAGCCAATCCGTGGCCACCGGAAATTACGCGTTTGCGGTTGCTGTCACGGACGGGTTCTCAACTCAAAGTCCTGGCGCACAACTTATCGTAGGAGTCTTCGCAGCGACTTTGGCATCGAGCACGGCAACCGTTGACGTAGGGCAGTCGGGAACTGTCGGGGCCAGTGTTACGGGACAGAACGGCTTTTCGGATCCAGTAACGCTGAGTTGCACAAGTCCGGCTGGTACGACCTGCGCATTCACTCCCAGTTCGGTAAATCCTTCTGCCGGAGGCACCCCCGCAACCCTCACGATTTCAGTGGCGACGCGTCCCGTGGCATCTCAAAGAGTCGCGCCGATTACGCTGGCTCTTTCGATGAGCAGTGTCGGAATGTTTGCCGTGTTTGTATTCCATGGCAAGTCCTGGAAGGCCCGTATTCGAGGTGTGCTATTGCCACTGTTGTGTGCGGTGGTCATTTTGAGCTCTTCGTGCGGTGGTAGTTCAGGAGGAAGTAACGGCGGAGGTGGCGGAAGTACGCCCACGACGTTTACAGTTGCGGTCCAGGCTGCAGCTCACAGCACGACTAAAAGCGTTGGCACTGTCACCGTGACCGTGCCATAAGGCAGGTGAATGCTTTCGCGGCGGTGGAAACTCCCGAGGCACTTCTGGTGCACAGTGATATCCGATAGAACCAGATAGTCCGATGACCCACGGCGCGCTAGTACGCATTGCAGTGCAGTGGTTGCGCAGCTACCGGTGCGGAGTCGTTCTTTCCGAGCAGGCCTGTGTGAGCGGCGAAATGCCCGACGCAATCGGCTGGAAGCGTGCCTGCCATTCCGTCCTGGTGGAGTGCAAACTCTCGCGCTCTGATTTTCTGGCAGACCGAGCCAAACCCTTTCGGCAGAAATCGGAGTTGGGTGTAGGCAACGAGCGCTTCTACCTCGCTCCGGCAGGCCTCATTCGGACCGATGAAGTGCCGTTGGGCTGGGGATTGCTCGAGTATGGCGGCCGAAGGGTTGGAGTGACGCGACCGTCGGAAAAGAACCTACGCACGGAACACGGCTTTCTATCGGAGATGAACTTGCTGCTAGCTAGCTTGCGGCGAGTTGAAATTCGGATCGAGCCGCAATCCATCACCGAGTTTTTGAAATGGAAGAACCGGATGGCCGAATACAATCGCGGTCGCTATCCGGAAGGGGTTCTGCCACCAGATCAAGAGTTGAATCATTACCTAGCCCGAGACCCGGTAGACCCATTGTCCATGGATGAAGTACCGGCCGGTCCCCCATCCAAGACAAAAGAAAACCGGGCTGGTTAGCCCGGTCTCTCAATGCGTCGGTTGAGATGCGGTTACATCGCAGCACGGCGCTGCTGGCGGCAAGGAGCGGCTGGTCTGGTTGTGGCCAGCGTTGGTCGCCCAACGTGTACCTCGCACCAGCAATTTTCGTGCAGGGGCGGGATATTCATTGGTGGCAGTGTGCAAGCTGCCCGCCATCCTGGGCGAGCGAATCCGAGCGCTTCGAAATGCTCACTAACTACTTTAAGAATCATTCAGTTCGTATTATTGGGGCTGACTTTGGCTCAGCCTAAGACAACGATTCTCGAAGAAACTTCTTGCATATACGTGACCGTGAAGTGACCACACGGGGGCGATAGATGCTCTACAAGAGACTGTCGCTAAACTTCGCGGCGTCCTTCCATGGCCTTTAGCATGGTGATTTCGTCGGTATATTCAATATCGCTGCCCACTGGGATCCCCATAGCAATGCGGGTCACCCTGGTGCCCTGCCGCTTGAGCTGCTGGGAAAGATAGGTTGCGGTCGCTTCACCTTCTACTGTGGGGTTGGTCGCGAGGATGATCTCCTCAATCCCCCCGGTCTCGACTCTCCGTATTAAATTTTGAATTCGAAGTTGCTCGGGACCGACGCCATGGAGTGGAGAGAGCGCTCCATGCAGTACATGGTAGACACCATTGAAGTGCTTGGTTTTTTCAATGGCAGCGATGTTAGTTGGTTCCTCCACCACGCAAACCAGATGTTGATTTCTGGTGGGGCTGCTGCAGTAGACGCACGGGTCGACGTCGGTAATGTTGTTGCACACCGAACACAAACGCAAGCTGGCTTTCACATCGCGAACCGCAGTCGCGAGCGCCTCCGCATCATCATCCGATGAGCGAAGAATATGAAATGCCAGACGCTGGGCGCTCTTGCTGCCAATTCCTGGAAGCTTTTTGAGTTCATCGATGAGCCGTGTCATCGGCTCGGCAAATTTTGACATTTGAGCCTTTTGTGAGATGTTCCGATTTTGGTTAGCAGCCGCGCTCGTGCGGATGAAGTCAGAGTCCGCTGAGCCCCATGTTCCCTAACATACCGCCCACGGTGGATTGGACCGATTGGTCGACACGGCGCGCCGCCTCGTTGACCGCTGCCAGTACCAAGTCCTGAAGCATTTCTACGTCGCCGGTCTTCACCGCCTCTGGGTCGATCTTGATAGCCAGCAGGTGCTTGCGACCATCCATCTTGACGGCGACGGTGCCGCCACCCGAAGAGGTTTCTACGACGGTCTCCTGCATTTTTTTCTGCAGCGCTTCATATTGCTGCTTTGCCTGTGCCATCAATTCTTGAAGATTGAAGCCACCCATTCCTACCTCACGATTT
>AR_comb_assmDRAFT_10806082_pt1 | contig 12391 bp, 11 predicted proteins | sample ArasoioldDNA_FD_10543 | JGI IMG/M metagenome (IMG submission 10543) | reverse complement strand
AATTGGGAAATTGGACCCGATTTCAAAATTCCAAAATTTCAAAATTTGATGACCACACCCAAACAAAATAAAGACGCGCTGGGAAAAGGAATCCGATCCTTGTTGCAAAGCATCGATACAGAATTAAAGACTCCTACCGGTGACCTGAAACCGAAAGTTGCTGACGCGGTAACAGGAGTGTTAAGAATTTCTATTGATCAGATTGAAACCAATCCCAAACAGCCGCGCCATGATTTTGATGAACAATCCTTAAAGGAATTAGCAAGTTCTATTAAGACTTTTGATCTTATACAACCAGTCACAGTTGCGAAACTTTCCTCAGGCAGGTATCGGCTGATTTCTGGTGAACGCCGGTATCGCGCAGCTAAAATGGCCGGACTGAAAGACCTGCCGGCTTATATTCGTCAGGCCAATGACTCGGAACTCCTGGAATTGGCTTTGTTGGAAAATCTCCAACGTCAGGACCTCAACGCGATTGAGATTTCTCTCAGCTACAAGCGAATGATGGAGGAGCTGGATTATACCCAGGACCAGGTGGCAGAAAGAATGGGTAAAGAAAGGAGTACCGTAGCTAATTATATTCGGTTATTGAAGTTGCCTCCTGATATTCAATTTGCGGTTAGACAAGGCGCGCTCAGTATGGGGCATGCACGGGCCCTGATCAATGTGGACACGATAGACAAACAGCTCTATATTTTTCATGAAATACAGGATCGTGATCTTTCTGTGCGACAAACAGAGGAACTGGTTAGGAAGCTCTATAAGGCAGCGCCTGCTGTTAAAAATGGATCAAAATCTAACTTACCCCCCACCTTCAAAAAAATAGAGGATAATTTAGCGTCGCATTTCAGCACCAAAGTAAAAATGCATCATAGTAAAAAAGGAAATGGCAGCATTACTTTGGAATATTATTCGCTGGAAGAACTGAATAAATTATTAAACCAGATGGGCATTTCGGCCGATTGAGATTTCAGCAAATGATTTTTCGGTACAAAATTTTTTTAATTGTCGCACTTGCGTTGAGCGGAACCATGGCGTTTGCCCAGGACGATTCTGCTTCAGTGAAAAAAGATACTTCACTCTTTGTTCAGGGAGGAGTTTACTCCAAACGCTCCGTGGACACTATGCGTCACCATAGTCCAAGAAAGGCCTCTATTCGTTCAGCCATCATTCCTGGATGGGGACAAGTATATAATGGAAAAATTTGGAAAGTGCCAATTGTATATACCGCTATAGGAATTCCGGCGGGCTTGTTTTTCTATAACAAGAAATGGTACGAGCGCACCAACTACGCTTATGCCGTATCGTTATCGCCTAATCCTCCGCAGGATAGTTTGGACAAGGTTCATCCCGACCTTCTCCCACTTGTTGAACGCAACGCCTCCAGTTCATTGGTGAATTACAGAAACGATTTTCGCAAGAGTATGGATTACTGCGTCATTTTCTTTTTACTTGCATGGGGACTGAACATAGTAGATGCCACTGTTGATGCCCACTTGAAAGAATTCAATGTTACGCCAGATCTAAGTTTGAAGCTAAAACCTGTTCTATCCAACAACAATTACGGAGTTGGGTTGGTTCTTGAATTTCGGGATAAGAAGCCACCCACTAGCAGGTAATGTATTCCTTATCATAGTATCCGCTATCTTGCATTTTCTTCAACAAATTTCACCACATGAAGATTGTACTTATTGGATATGGAAAGATGGGTAAGACCATAGAAGAAATTGCTATATCAAGAGGCCATTCGGTAATCTTAAAGATCGATGCAGACAATCTCGAAGATTTTAATCAGGGCAATCTGCAAAAGGCAGATGTGGCGATTGAATTCACCCAGCCCGAAAATGCTTTTGAAAATATCAGCAAGTGCCTGGAATTTGGAACTCCCGTTGTTTCGGGAACTACTGGCTGGACTGAGAGGTTGGGAGAGATTGAGAAAAAATGCGCAAAGGAAAAGGGATCGATGCTATACGCGAGCAATTTCAGCGTTGGAGTGAATATTTTCTTCGACATCAACAGCAGGCTGGCTGCTTTGATGCAACCGCATAAAGAATATGAAGTAAGCCTTGAAGAAGTTCATCACACGCAAAAAAAAGATGCACCCAGTGGAACTGCTATCACGCTGGCAGAACAAATCCTTCAGAAAATTTCTAGAAAGAAAAAATGGGTGAACCAGGAAACTGGAAAACCAGATGAATTAGAAATCATCAGCAAACGCGTTGATCCTGCTCCCGGCACGCACGTGGTAAAATATCATTCAGAGATAGACGACATAGAAATTATTCACACCGCACATAGTCGAAAAGGGTTTGCCTTAGGAGCAGTTCTTGCCGCCGAATATATCGTAGGGAAGCAGGGCGTTTTTTCCATGAAGGACGTATTGGGTTTATAAGACATTAACTGCTTATACATTTCAACCGATCAACGCACCACGTACTTATAAATCATTTCCGATATCTCAGCAAGGAGATTGGTCGCCGTTTCTTCGTTATCGATATTTTTTGAGAGGAGAACCAGGATATACATGTGTCCATCTGGGAGAAATACAATTCCAGAGTCGTGCAACACCCCCGTGATATTGCCTGTTTTATGTGCCACTTTAACACCGGCAGGTAACCTTGCAGGAATGATTTTATTGAATTGCTGATGGAGTAGTATTTCGATCATCTGTTGGGAGGCTCCAGGCGAAATGATCTTTCCTTTTGCCATTGCTTCAAATATTATCATCAGGTCGTTAGCCGTGGTTGTATTGTTCAATCCCTTTTCAAATGCTTTTGAATCTTCAACGCCACGTAGAACCTGGATTGAATTGGCTCCTAATTCGCGCATCGTTTTCATTACGTTAGGCGCTCCTACTAATTCAATGATCATGTTAGTAGCAAGATTACTGCTATAGATGATCATGTCAGTAACCAATTCATTGATGGTTCTTTTTTTTCCAATGCATTCATACAATTTCTGCTCACTATCGTCAGCAGCATTTAAAGCATACACACTGCCGTCAACTATGCTTTTAAATTCGTTCCTGACCACTATGGAATCCTTTAATGAGAACTTGCCTTGATTTGCCTGCTTGAATACTTCTATCAGCACGGGAGTTTTCATTGTGCTGGCGGCGTGGAATGATTCGTTTGCGTTAAGGAGTAGCTCTTCACCCGAGCTGATATCTTTAAAGGCCACAGCGATAATGCCCTGGCTGTTGATCAGCTTTGAAATCTGCTCTTTTAATTGCTCAAGGTGGCCCTGGGCATAGTTGGTTTCTCCCATGATGGCAGAAAAGAGGAACAAAAACATAATCCGGACCATTGCCAAAACCTTATAAAATAAATATACCCAAATTGGGCAATCTATTCCTCAATCAAAATAAAAAACGGAAGAATCACTGGATTCTTCCGTCAGTGTATAGGGTACAGGTCAACATACCCGGCTATTCAACCCTGGCAAATTTTGAAAACAATTTCGCACCCGCCGGCCCATCCACATAGATGGTGAAGTAAGCGTTGTCGAATTGCTCGAGTTTGTATTTTGTAACTACGTAATTGTAATCAACAAATTTCAACATCACATCATTTCCTTCAGCTGTTATTGTATACGGTGTGCTAATAGTAGCTGCGTCATTCCCTGGGAATTTCGATGCATTTTGAAAAATGGTCACACTTCCATCTGCATTGAAGAGGTTTATATCATCTTTAATATAATCTTTAACATAGATCCACAAATCAGTTTCCGCTCTCACCTCTACATCGTTTGTGATGTAGTCAATGGGCTTATCTGAATAAAATGAAACAGGCTTAAATTTGTGAGCTTTAAGGGAGACAGAAAAATCATCTGCTCTTTTTTGAGTTTCCTTATTGTCTCCAGTGCCGGCCGATTTTGTGCAGCTCGATAAAACGCATACAGCAGCGATAAGCATAAGGTATAGCTTAACCATACAAACGAAATTTTAGATTTAGAACTAGTTGAATGAAATTGAGCCCTTAATTTTTGAAAGAATCGATCAGCAGAGGATTTTGCACAGAATTGGATTCGAACATCAGTATACAAAGAATATTATGCATAAACAATGCCATGAGAAATGATTTCACATAATACATTTCAATTATCGTGTTTTTACTAACTTGACTGCATAAAACACTAAGACATGCGAACCAGTTTATATCTTTTACTCTCATTTTTATTGATCATGAATAAGTCATTTGCGCAAGAAGGTGATCCAAAGGCTACTGAAGTGTGGGAACCTGTCCCCAAAATTGTAGAACCCGGAAAATCAAATGATCAGCCGCCGTCAGATGCAATGGTTTTGTTGAATGGAAAAGATTTGAGCGGTTGGCTCGACAAAAATAATCAGCCTGCCAAATGGAAATGGGAAGATAACTGTATGACCGTTGTTAAGGGAACAGGAGATATTCATACAGAAAAAAAATTTGGCAATTGTCAATTACATATAGAGTGGCGCACGCCTGCAAAGGTTGAAGGTGAGGGGCAAGGAAGAGGGAATAGCGGAATATTTTTTATGGGACAATATGAATTACAGGTATTAGATTCTTACAATAGCAAAACGTACAGTAATGGACAAGCTGGTAGTATTTATAAACAGCATATCCCGTTAGTGAATGCTTCCAGGAAACCTGGCGAGTGGCAAACTTATGACGCGATATTCACGGCACCTGCATTCAATGCAGATGGTACAGTGAATACGCCCGCAAGAATTACTGTATTTCATAATGGAGTTTTAGTTCAAAATAATGTAGTGCTTAAGGGTGCTACCGCATATATTGGGCAACCTGCTTATAAAAAGCATGCAGAAAAGGAATCACTGACCTTGCAGGATCATGGAAACCCGGTGAGCTACCGTAATATCTGGATCCGCGAACTTTGAAGGTGAGATTGCTGGTTGCAGGTTACAGCGAGAAGGCTTATTTCTGGAAGCTTTTATGACAATATTCTGTGCGTTTCAATAACTCGTCAAAAAATCGGTTGCCGTGCTTTGAGGAATGAACTAATTTTCGTGTAGCAAATAGTGGAGATATGCAATACGAACAATTCCGGCATGCGGGACACTACCTGGTAGATTTCATTGCGGATTACCTGCAAAATGTTCACAACAAACCTTTATTTCCAGATGTGCAACCGGCTTATTTGCACGAACTGTTTGATGAAGCAGTACCTGAAGAGCAATTATCATTACAGGAGTTGCAGCAACAACTGGAAGAAAAACTTCTTCCATACTGTACGCATGTAAGTCATCCCGGCTATATGGGGTTGATCACGCCTTCCCCAAATCCAGCAGGAATACTCGCCGATTTTCTTGCGTCCGCCTTGAATCAGAATCTGGGCGCCTATTCCATTGGCCCTGCTGCCACGGCCATGGAATTAAGAGTGATCAGGTGGTTGAATGATTTGATCGGTTATGATGAAAAAGCTGGTGGAAATCTGACTAGCGGAGGAATGACTGCAAATTTCATCGGGCTAAAACTTGCGAGAGATTTTACGAGCAATGATAAAGCTCAATATGAAGGATTGGATAAACAATGGATCGCGTATGTTTCGGAAGAAAGACACGTGTCAATAGACAAAGCAGTGGACGCTGTAGGAATTGGAAGAAAAAATCTACGCGCATTGCCAACTGATGATAAATTCAAAATAAGAATTGATGCATTAGAGGAAGCGATCGAAAATGATAAACGAAACGGGTTTCATCCTATTTGCATTATTGGATTGGCTGGAACTACAAACCTTGGCGCGGTTGATGACTTAGTTGCACTTCACAAAATTGCGCAACGCGAAAGCTGTTGGATGCACGTTGATGCGGCATATGGTGGAGGGATGTTGCTATCAGAAAAAAATCCGGGATTGTTGAAGGGATTACAACTTGCCGATTCGGTTACTATCGATCCGCACAAATGGTTTTATGCTCCCCTGGATGCAGGTGCTATCCTGTTGAAGGACCACAAGAGATTAACTGCATCCTTTGGATTAGAACCTGCTTATCTAACCGATCAAACAGATCAGAAAAAAGACCGATACCAATTCTACGTTCATGGATTCGAACAATCCAAACGTTTCAGAAGTCTGAAGGTGTGGTGTAGTTTCCATCATTACGGGAAAAAGCAAATTGGCGAATGGATTGATGACAACGTTGAACAAGCGAAATATCTGCACGAGCTTGCCAGCGCCGATGAGCAATTTATTTCTGCAACACCGCCGGTGATGTCCGCCGTCTGTCTCCAATATAAAGCCGAGGGTTTAAACGATCAGCAATCCAAACAACTTCATCATGAAGTAGCCACCCGCATAGAGAAGGGAGGGCAATTCTGGTTTGCCACCACTGCCATGAAAGGCAAAACCTGGTTTCGCATCAACCCCGTCAATATTCACACTACTCTTGCCCATATGAGCAATTTGTTTCAGTTGCTAAAACAAACTTGTGGAGAAGTATATGAAGAAATGACGAAGAGCGCCAAGGTCAACATTTGATTTGCATTCAATCTACTTTTCCTTCAATAACCCATCAACGGTGCGATAAAATTCCTTCTTGAACGATTCATAATGTTGCCCGGTTCCCGGTCCGGTGAATCCCGTATCAATCTTGCGCACCTTGCCGTCTTTGCCAAGAAAAATAGTGGTAGGGAACATTTTTATTGGAGTTATCTCTGGTAAAGTTTTCTCAGTGCGCAGCGAGTCACTTGTGCGCACTCCCGTGAGGAGCATGGGGTATTGCACATTAAAACGATCCTTGAATTTTTGTAAACTTCTTTTCGACCTTGCTATGTCCTCACTGTATTCATAGGCAAGAGAAACAACCTCTACTCCCCTCTTGCGGTTCTTCAAATAGTAATCACTCAGAAATTTTGTTTCGTCCATACAATTGGGACACCATGAACCCATTATCTGCACAATCACAACCTTATTCTTAAACCTTGAATCACTAATTGATATTTTTTTTCCATTCAGATCCTGAAATGAAAAATGTAACCGCTCTTCTCCCGGTTTCAAATAAACGGCAGACGCATCTTCTGGTATTTGCGCAGTGGAGTCTTTCAGTGCAGTCCACTCCTGGTGACTTCTTGCGCCAGCATAATAGTGCCCTTCAATGATCTCTTGCGAAGAAGCAATCTTTGCTTTGAAAAAATAAGCGTGGCTCCCATCAAAAGTGGAAAGCAATATTGAATCCCCATCCACTACTCCTTCCAGGTACCGGTAATCACCAGTAGTGGTCAGGAAGGTGCCTGTTAATTTATTACCATTCTGTTTGAATTCTCCTACCGACTTTCGCTCATTGGTATCAGAACTTACGAAGTCAACAGCCCATCTTCCCGAAATATTGGCAAAAGGTTCTTTATGGACGGGGAACCTTCCTTCAATTGCCGGAATTGCTTTGAATGAAAGAATAATATCTGAAGAGGCACTTCCACGCGTCCACTCGCCCTGCAGCGATCCATTATTCAGAATTTTCGCCCTAAATCGAGATTCAAATACAGGCATCTGAATAAACACAGAATCTTTCCTGAAACTAATTTGATCAACCTTAATTCGTTCACTTGCATTTCTAATGAACAGGTTCCATTTGCCATTCACAACCTTCGATTCGAAATTGAAGGGTATGGAAATGCCATCGGACCTCAATAATTCTGCTCTATACCAGCCTTCCCGGATTTTTGTTTGGGCGGTAACTTTCAATAAAATCAAAGTGGATATAAAAAATAATGAAACAACTTTTTTCATAATAGTTCGGACTCCCCTTATTATAGGTTTTCTAGCATATCCCTCGTCATCTTTTGGAGATCATACTCAGGTTTCCATCCCCAGTCGCTCCTTGCTTTGGAGTCGTCAATACTCTGCGGCCAACTATCCGCAATCTTTTGACGGTAATCAGGCTTGTAACTGATTTCAAATTCAGGAATGAATTTTTTTATTTCGGCAGCGATTTCCTTCGGGGAAAAGCTCATTGCAGAAATGTTATAGGAAGTTCTTACTGAAATTTTATCTGAAGACGCTTCCATCAATTCAATGGTTGCCCGGATTGCATCCGGCATATACATCATCGGTAAATAAGTATCGGGATTTAGGAAGCATTCATATTGTTTAGCCTCCAGTGCTTCATGGAAAATCTCTACGGAATAATCAGTAGTTCCTCCACCCGGAGCAGATTTATAGCTGATCAATCCTGGATACCGCAAACTTCTGATATCAACACCAAATCGTTGAAAAAAATAATTGCACCAGAATTCACCAGCGTATTTGCTGATGCCATATACTGTGGTTGGCTCAATAATGGTTTGTTGGGGACAATCCTTCTTAGGCGAAGTGGGTCCGAACACTGCAATGCTGCTCGGCCAATATACTTTATGAAGTTTTTCCTCTCGGGCAATATCCAACACATTCAACAGGCCCTGCATATTCAGATTCCAGGCAAGCCCGGGATTCTTCTCTCCGGTTGCTGAAAGGATTGCCGCTAACAAATATATCTGTGTGATGTTCTGACGGATCACCTGCACATGTAACATTTCCTTGTTCATTACATCCAGCGACACATATGGTCCGGACCCTTTTAGTAAATCATTCTCTTCACGAAGATCAGAAGCCACCACATTGCTGTTGCCATAAATCTTTCTCAACGCTAACGTTAATTCCACTCCTATCTGGCCAGAAGCGCCAATGACAAGAATTTTTTCTTTAACCATATGAATTTGTTAGTACTCTGAAATAATCGCCAAAAGTAAAAGTTCTTTGCATACCCTGTTCATGCTTCATACAATCTTGCTTACTTTCGCTTCTAATCCATCCAAATGAAATTCATAAAGCTCACGACGTCTGTTTTTGTTTTTCCCTTTGCCTTGCTGCTTATGAGTTGCGGATCTTCCAGGAAGGCAACGGTTTCAACACCAATTATCCAGGATTCACTTCCCCCTCTTCAAATTTCTGAAATCGATATCCCAATTAAAGTGTATCTGCCCCCGTTACTGACGCGAATGGAGACTATGGTACCTAAAGAATTTACTTCCGATAAGTGGCCCGATTATACACAATCATCGTGCGACTTCAGGTACAAATACAAATTCATCAGAACACCTATTCGGTTTTCCATCAACAATAACCAGGCTGCAATCGTATTTGGCGGAAATTACCAGATTGCGGGTAGCAGATCAGTATGTGCATTCGATAAACCTGTGGCACCGTGGATTTCGGGAAGTTGCGGATTCGGAAATGAGCCGTTGAGAAGAGTCAATATTAATATGAATAGCTGGATTAATTTCTTGCCCGACTATAAGGTTAGGACCAGGACGGAATTGACACAGCTGGTCCCCATCGATAAATGCCAGGTTACTTTGTTGAATACTGATATGACTGGTGAAGTGATGGACAGCATCAAAGCATCGGTTGCCGGATTCGCGCACATTCTTGATTCTTCCATTGCAGCTCTCGACTTTTCAAACACTTTGAAAATGGTTACAGCAAAGAGCAGTCGCAAAATTCCAATGAGCAAATATGGATATCTTCAAGTGAGGCCAATGAGCGTTCGCATTAGTCCTGCTATCCAAGTAAAAGACACTCTGGTGATGACTGCCGGCGTATCTGGTTATGCTGAACTAACTTCAGATAGCAGTGATCTCTCCAACATATCAGTGTTTCCATCTTTACAAACTACCGCGGCGAGAGAGGGCATCTCTATTTATGCTAACTCGCATTTCGATTATGGGTTTCTTTCGAAAATGATTACAGACACTATCCAAGACAAGGTCTTTGAAATGGATGGGCAAACCTTCGTTATAAAAAGAGTTGATGTGGCAGCTACCGCACAACGACAACTGGAAATCAGGGTTGGGTTTACCGGAAGCAGGAAAGGAACCTTTATTTTATATGGCAGTCCTGTACTCAATGTGGAAAAGCAAACCATCACTATTCCTGATATCAAATATGATATTAAAACCAAAGACATTGTTTTAAGCGTAGGTGAGAAACTTTTCCGCAACCGAATTATCAATTCACTCAAGGAAAAATCGGTTGTTGACCTTCCGGCACTTATTGAAAAGAACCGGCAACAACTGGATGCGCAATTCAATCGCCCTATCACTAACAAGTTTTATACAAGAGGAAAGCTCCAGGATATTCGAATCACCGGTATAGTAGTAGGCAAAGACGTACTGCACCTTCAGACTTTCATAAAGGCTAACCTGCAACTCATCGCCAACAGCTTTTAACAGAACGGTTATCGGGATGGTGGGGAAGGACCGAAATGGTAGGTAGTGGGTAATTTCGGCTGCCTATTACCCTTTTAATCCGGTCCTTTTAGTCTCATTATCCTGGTTATTCTGAATATTGTCCGCTCCCAGTTATCCTGGCTAGCCCGATTCCTAGTCATCCTTTTATCCTGGCCAATCCTAGTTTATCCCAGTGAGGCAACTGTGCACAATATCGCTTCGTATTTGTAGGCCGGGTGAGATAAATATTGTACTTTAAAGTTGCGACTTTATTAAAGGTCCATACCGTTTGTCGACGCAAAATGAGAACATATACCTACTGCTTGAAGGTTGTAGAAAGAACAGCCGTCACAGTCAACAACAGATGTATGAGTTGTTGAAAGATTATGCTATGAGGATCTGTAATCGGTACCTAACAACATTTGAAGAGGCAGAGGAAGTGATGAATGAAGGGTTTGTGAAACTGTTCAAGCATATCCACCAATTCGAGGAAAACCGACACGACCAGGTGATGGCGGCGCTGAAGGGATGGTTTCGAAGGATACTGGCCAATACATGCATCGATCAACTCCGGAAAACATCTTCTTTTTTAAACGGCCATACGTTAAAAGAGAAGCATGAATACATAGCCGATGCAGGAGAAAGTGGGATAGATAAATTATCCTATAAAGAAATCGTAAGCTCCATTAAAGAATTGTCACCAGCCTATAGAGCGGTCTTTAACCTTTTCGTAATAGAAGGGTTATCGCACGAAGAGATCTCCCGGCAACTAGGGATTTCGGTTGGTTCCTCTAAATCCAATCTCTCCAAGGCGAGAGAGAATCTTAGGAAAATCCTCTTAAAAAAAACCGTCCCTGACCAATATGTGGAATCTGCAAGACGATAACGAATTAGACAAGCTTAGTCGCGAGGCGGCTGACAATTACCCCCTGGATCAATCACCTGATTCGTGGAGCAAGCTTCATCTTCGTTTGGAGGCAGAAATGCCAACAGAAAGAAGGCGGAGATATATCTTGTTCCTTTTGTTGTTCCTCGTTGTTGGCTCTGGAATTTTCTGGCTGACCAGGATGAATACTGACGATGCTCAGCCTGAGATTGCGTCCAAAGCTGGTGGTCCGCCAAACGACTTAACCTCACCTAACAAGTTTGCACAACCGAATAATAGTAAGCCCGGAAAGGCCTCCACATTGCCCGGTGTTGAACATCAGTCTGCCGAAACACAGCACATTGCAAGTCAACCAGGCGAACAGATTGCTGTTCCAAATACGGATAAGCCGGTCAGTCAACCTGCGCTTCGCAGCATAACCGCAAGTAGTGTAGTGAAATCAAAAAGTCCGGTATCTAATGCACGAACAAATACAAAGAAGGGAAAGAATAAACCAGCAGGGAAGAAAGGAACGCAAGAGGAAATGATTGCCGCGCAAGACAATGCCGACACAGATAAAAAGATTGCGTCCTCAACCGTTGAACCAATTAAATCCGACGATGCAAAGGCTTCGTCAAAAGTTGACGATAACAAACAAAATAACGCAGATGATGGGAATAAGGTTGTAAAGGACGCAGCCCCAAAGCAGGAAAATGGCAACACATCTAAGACTGCTGATCCCAAAACAAAGAAGAACAGCCGGTGGACATTTGGCGCCGTGTATGCTCCGGATATTTCTTCAGTAAAGTTTACACATTCGCAACCGCTGGGATTAAACCTGGGAGTGACGGTGGAATACAGTCTTTCAAAAAAATTCTCTGTCCAAAGCGGATTGATCTATACCAAGAAGAATTATAAGATGTATGGTGACGACTATCATCCTCCAAAAGGATCCTGGTTTGATTACGTGCATTTGGAAGATGTTACTGGCGATTGCACAATGTTTGACATACCATTGAATGCGCGCTACAACGCGGTGCGCAAAAAATCGTCTAATATTTTCGTAAGTGCCGGCCTGTCTACTTACCTCATGAGGGAAGAAAACTATTCCTATTTCTATTATTATAATTCAACGCCTACCACAAGGGATAGAAACTATGAAGCCAACAGCGAATACTTGTTTTCAATCCTGAATATTTCAGCAGGATATGAAAAGAAGTTGAGCAGCGCTTTTTCACTACAGGTTGAACCATTCTTCAAGCAACCGCTTACCGGACTTGGCTTTGGTGAAATCAATTTGAATTCTGCAGGTGTTTATTTCTCA
>AR_comb_assmDRAFT_10076642_pt1 | contig 12393 bp, 10 predicted proteins | sample ArasoioldDNA_FD_10543 | JGI IMG/M metagenome (IMG submission 10543) | reverse complement strand
CCTTTGCGGTTCGTCGGTCGTACGTTAAGACCAGCGCGCCGGCCGGAACTCATCGCGGCGCCGAATGCCGAGCGCTATTCCGACAGCCCGGCGGCTTCGAGGGCTTCGGCGTGGTCCCAGAAGATGTCGATGCCGACGATCTTGCGCTCCCGCACGGTGACGACGCGAGTGAACTCCATGTCCGCGTCGGGTCCCTGGCCCGTCCCACGCCAGACATCCCGGACGACGACGCGGTCGTCGCCTGGCTCGGTTTGGGCTCGTGATCCACGACTCCGCGCCTGACGGCCTCGACGACACGCACGATTCTCAGACCTTCGCAATGCGCGCATTGACGAGCGATGCACGAAGCGTTATAAAGGTCGGGTGGTCCGGTGGTCCACTGGTCTATTGGTAGGATCACCTACCGGTGGCCGCTTTTCGATCGGGTGCACGGTCGCCTGCCGCGCAGGCGGCGTGAGCCCGTCGTCGCGTCGATGGGGCGCTTTCCAAGCCAGTTGATCCAGCAGTGGAAGGAGGCGAGTAATGCAGGACGATCCGCTCCGAACTCAGGAGGAGCAAGTCCGCAATGACGAGGTTTCCTCGAGCGCCGAGGGGGGGCGCGCACTCAGTCGGCGCAACTTTGTTGCCGTCAGCGCTGCTGCGGGCGTGGGCTGGGTTCTGACCAGCTGCGGTGGGTCAGACGACGCACCGAAGAAGGGCCCGGGTAAGGCCCTGAAGGCCGGACTGGCGGCAGGAATGCTCGGAGGCCCAACCGGCTTTCCGGGTGCGGAGCGCTACCAGTATCCCGAGGATTCCCCGGAGGGCAGGGCCATCCTTGCCCTGCGACGGCTCAAGCGTGATGGGAAGGCTCCGAGCGAAATCGTCGTCCAGCAGTTCCCGGGCACGATCGCGCAGTGGACCAAGCCGTGGCCGGAGGGCGGCCCCTCGCTGAACCAGGTCTTCGAGGAGGAGACCGGAATCAAGATCAAACTGGTTCCGACCGACCCCACCCAGGAGTTTGCCAACAACCTTCGCGCAGCCACCCTGAAGGACGACAGCTTCCATGTCGTCCAACTGGGGATCAGCGACGTCGGGGAACTCGTCGAGGCCGGCCTTCTTGCGGATCTGGATGAGTTCGTTGACAAATATAAGCCGGACTACGCGGAAGATCCCAAGTCGTACATTGGCGGCGAAGCACGTGTCGCCATGTTCAATAAATATGCCGGCCGTTACCACGGAGTGACCTTCGATGGCGACTGGCAGGTGTGGTACTACAACTCCAAGCTCTTCGAGGATTCGAAGTTCAAGACCGAATTCGAGGATCGGTACGGTCGGCCGCTCGAGGTGCCGAAGACTTGGGAGGATTACTCGGACGTCGCCGCGTTCTTCACGCGACGTGATGACAATCTCCTTGGGGATACGTCTCTGAAGAACCCCTTCTGGGGCCTGACGAGCTACCTTCTGCGATACGTCAGCCTGGCGGCGCCCAACCAGTATTACTTCGACGAAGACGGCACCGCGTTGATCGGGTCAGACGCCGGGATCCAGGCGTTGGAGGAGCATCGCAAGGCGATGGAGTACAGCTTCCCGGACGCGACGGCAAAGAGCTTCCCGGAACAGTTCGGAAGCTTCGGAGACGGTAGTGCCGCAATGGGTCTGTCGTGGATCAACCTCACGAAGTTCGTTACGCCCGGCAGCGAAGGCGACAAGGGGGGAGCAAAATACATCCGCTCCACCGTGCCGCCGGGTCGTGAAATCGATGGAACACTCATTCAGAGGAGTGTCCTTGGCGAGACGCACGTAACCCGTGGCGTGAACCGATTTATCGATAAGAACGCTCAGGAAGCGGCGTATCTGCTGCTGCAGTGGGCGGGTGGGTCACACGTGTATACCTGGTACACGAGTAACACCGGTGGCTTCGACGACCCGCACCACACCTACTCCGTCGATGACCCGCTGGTCCGGAAGACGTACGACCCGACGACGATGGACACACTGAAGGAGGTCGCCCCCGTGACCGTTCCGCAGGCCGGAGCGGGACTCAACGGAGGCCACTCCTATCAGGACGCCCTGGATCGTGAGCTCCAGCAAGCGTTGACGGGTCAGAAGAGCGAGGCGCAGGCGATGCAAGACGCGGCTGCCGCCTGGGAGAAGATCACCGATCGCCTCGGCCGCGATAAGCAGGCGGAGGCGATTCGCGCCAACCGGGAGGCCTGGCCGTCGTGACGCCGGCCGACGGGCGAAGCTCGGTATGTCCCGTGACCGCTGTCGCGCGTTGCGGTCGCGGGGCGTCCAAGCCGAACCGCCCGTCGTCAGGGAGAGGATTGAGCGACCGCGGCCCCCGGGAGCACAGATGCGCCTAGGAGGACGTGCTCTGGCTGTGGTGACTGAAGCGGTGCGGGGGCGCTCGGACAAGGCTGTCGGCGAGGCCTTCGTCGCCCCCGCGCGCGTCCTCATGTTCCTCGCGATCGCGTTCCCGACTGTGCTGATCCTCTATATGAGCGTCACGAGTTGGACGCCCGGAACCGGTGATCAGTGGTGGGAAGCGGGCCGCTACTGGGTCGGACTCGACAACTTCCAGGACCTGCTGACATCAGATTCGTTCTACCACGCGCTGTTTCGAACCCTGGTCGTCGTCGTCGTTGCAGTGACCGTGGAGTCGCTTCTCGGCTTCGGACTCGCGATGCTGTTCGTGCGAGCTTTCCCAATGAGAAGCGTCTTCACTCTGATGTTCCTCCTGCCAATGATGGTTGTCCCCGCGGTGGCAGGTTTCATCTTTGTGATGCTCTTCCAGCTAAACGGGCCGGTCAACCACATCCTCAGCGCTGTGCTTCCTGGAGACGTGGCCATAAGATGGCTGACCGACCCAGGCGTCGCGCTGTACTCAGTCATCATCGTGGATATCTGGCAGTGGACGCCCCTGATGTTTCTCATATTCCTGTCAGGGCTGGTGTCGTTGCCGGATGACCAGCTGAACGCGGCCAAACTCTTGGGCGCGGGACCGTGGTTTCAGTTGCGCACCCTGGTTCTACCGATGATGAAGCCGATCATCCTGATCGCTGTGATCATTCGCGCTGTAGAGACCTTCAAGATATTCGATCCCGCCTGGATCCTGACAAAGGGGGGACCGGGAGAAGCTTCGACAACAATCTCGGTGTTCTTCTACCGCGCGACATTTGTGGAGTCGCGTTGGGCCTATGCGTCCGCGGCAGCAATCATTGTTGTGAGTGCGGTCAGCCTCGTGGCATGGCGGGCGATACGACCGATCGAGGGAGCGACGGAGGAAGCCCTTGACGAGTCCATTGTCGGCGAGGGACCGCGTCCGGTCGTAGCTGTGGCGGGCGAGGGTCGCTGAAATGCGCTCGGAGAGCCTGCGCACTGCTCGGAAGCTCGTCATCATCATCCCGCTGGCGGTGATCACGCTGTTCCCGCTCTACTGGATGGCCACGATGGCCTTCAAGCCGCAGAGTGAGTGGAGCCCGGTCACTGACATTTTCTGGTTCCCCTCTGATCCAACCCTGGACAACTTTCGCCAGATCCTTGGCCTCGACCCGATCTACGAATATCTAGATGCAACCAATGCGATAAAGAACAGCCTGATCGCCGCTGTCGGCGGCACGATTCTGGCGATGACCGTCGGCGTCGGCGCGGCTTACGGGATCACACGTTTCCGTGCGGGTGGGCGTCTCGTGCCTTTCCAAATCTTGCAGCTCCGCATGCTGCCACCCGTCGCGGTGATGATTCCCATTCTTATTCTGTGGTCCTACCTGCACCTGATCGACACGTACGTGGGGCTGATCCTCATGTACGGCGTCGTGACGTTCCCCTTCGCGGTGTGGTTGATGAGGGGGTTCTTTCTCGACGTGCCGCGAGAGATTACGCAGGCCGCGATTCTTGATGGGTGCACCCATTGGGGCGCGTTTGTAAAGGTCGTGCTCCCGCAGGTCAAGGGCGGCCTGGCCGTGACCGCCCTGTTCGTGTTCATCCTGAATTGGAGCGACTTTCTCATTGCGCTCGTGCTCTCCCGGAGCGAAGTGATCACCGGCCCGGTCTTCTTGAGCTCGCTTCAGTTCGCCGGGGCGGGTCAGCTATTCGGTCCTCAGTCCGCGCTCGCGCTGATCCTCATCCTGCCGCCGGCGGTGTTCGGGCTGGCAATTCAGCGCTACCTCGTCCGTGGCCTGACCTTCGGCGCGATCAAGAGGTAGTCGCGAGGATGGCGACGATAGTTCTTGATGAGGTGACGAAGCGCTTCGGTTCGGTGACCGCCGTCGGGGGATTGTCGTTGGACATCTCGAGCGAGTCGCTTGTCGCCTTCCTGGGACCGTCCGGTTGTGGCAAGACGACGACCATGAACCTGATCGCTGGGCTGGACCGGCCCACGAGCGGGGAAATCTATTTCGACGGCCGGGCGATGAGCGGCGTGAAGCCCGGCGACCGAGACGTCGGCTTCGTGTTCCAAAATTACGCCATTTTCACCCATATGACGGTATTTGACAACCTTGCGTACGGACTCCGCGCGCGGAGGACTGACTCAGGCAGCTCCCTGGATGCGAAGGTACGCCGGATGGCGGCGACAGTCGGGGTCGCGGCGCACCTGAATCGGAAAGCCGGGCGCCTGCGTGTCAGCGAGATGCAACGAGTGGCGCTGGGCCGCAGCATGATTGTCGAACCTTCGGTCTTTCTTCTCGATGAGCCACTCGCCCATCTCGACGCCATTCTTCGCGTCGGCATGCGAGCGGAATTGAGGCGAATCCAGAAGGAAATCGGGCAGACGATGATCTATGTGACACATGATCAAAGCGAGGCGATGAGCATCGCCGACCGGATCGCGGTGCTGAAGGACGGGGCGCTCCAGCAGTACGGCACGCCTGACGAAATCTACGATCGCCCGGCGACGGAATATGTTGCGAACTTCGTGGGCTCGGTGCTGATCAACTTCATTCCCGCTCACTACGAGTCGCGCGATGGCCGCGGATGCGCCGTTGTGCGGACGCCCAATGGGAGGGAGGAGGTCTTTGACGCATCCCACGTCAAGGCCCCTGCTCAAAATGGCGACCGCGGACCCGCTCTACGTCTCGGGGTTCGTCCCGAGTTGCTCAGAGTGGTGGATCCGACCTCCGACGAGGCTCTTATCGTTGGCGAGGTCGTACTCGTCGAGCTGCTCGGAGCCAGATCGGTCGTGCATGTTGCAGCGGGCACGCTTGCCCTTCGAGCGATGGCTCAGCCTGAGGAGGAGTATCGAGTCGGGGATCGTCTCGGTCTCGCCACGAATGCCGACGACATCCACTTCTTCGACGCCGGCTCCGGCGAGGCTTTGCGCTGATGGCCATACGAGTGGAAGGCGTCACGAAGCGCTTTCGAGATATGACCGCAGTGGACAACGCGGATTTCGCCGTCGGCGATGGCGAATTCTTCGCGCTTCTTGGTCCATCCGGCTGCGGGAAATCGACGTTGCTACAGCTGATCGTCGGCCTCGAGCACCCCGACGAAGGCGACATATACGCAGACGGGCAATGCATCACGGACACGTTTCCGGGAGATCGCGACATTGCGATGGTGTTTCAAAACCTTGCCCTGTATCCCGACCGGACCGTCCATGGCAACCTTGCCTTTCCCCTCAAGCAGAGCAAGATGCCGAAGGCAGAGATCGCGAAGCGAGTGGAGGAAACGGCTTCAAGCCTGCGCATCGCCCATCTCCTGGAACGGAAGCCAGGGACGCTTTCAGGCGGAGAGCGCCAACGAGTGGCCCTCGGACGGGCGATGGTACGCCACCCGCATGCGTATCTCCTCGATGAGCCGCTCTCAGCTCTTGACGCACTTCTTCGTCTGGAGATGCGAGCGGAATTGAAGCGTCTGCACCGCGAGATCGGCCTGACAATGGTCTACGTGACGCATGACCAGGTGGAGGCCATGAGCTTGGCCGATCGGATTGCCGTAATGAACGGCGGCAAGATCCAGCAGATCGGATCGCCGGCGGAGATCTACAACCACCCTGCGAACGATTTCGTCGCGAGCTTCATCGGTAGTCCTCCGATGAACCTCATTCCGGTTCGCGCCACTGTCGGAGAGACGTCGCTCCAGCTTCGCCACGAGCGTTTCACCCTCCATGCGCCGGCGGGGGAGGATGTTCGGCGGATCATCACCGAGGCAGACGCGGACTGCGTTCTTGGTGTCAGACCGGAGCACATAGCGCTCGCCGACTCGGGTCGAAACGCCATCGCCGCGAGGGTGTCCGCGATCGAGTTGCTCGGTAGTGAAACGGTCGTCGACGTGCGAGCGGAAGGACTCGGCATGCGTGCCCTTGTGCCTCGGGCTCTCGCGGTGAAGCGCGACGAAAACGTGTTGCTCAGTTTCGACGTGAACCACCTGCATCTGTTCGCCGATGGCAGTGGGACGCGAATGTCAGGTGGGTCTGAAATCGTGATCGAGTCTCAAGTGGACATCCTCGATGCGTGTAAGCAGGAGGGGTGAAATGACCTTTGAGCTGCGGAGTATCGATAGGACAAAGCTGTACACCTCAATCGTCGATCAAATCGTCGAGGGCGTACGAGTAGGCGCCTTTCCACCGGGAAGCGCTCTTCCCTCTGAGCGCGATCTGGCGACGAGATTCGGTGTCAGCAGGAACTCCGTACGAGAGGCCGTGCGCGTGCTCGAGCACCTGGGTGTTCTGGCGGTTCGGCCGGGGAAGGGAACGTACGTAACCGAAGCAAGCCTGTCCCGGAGTGCCGTGCTTCGCGCTCACGCTGCACTCGAGGGGGAGAACAGCCCGCTCGACGTCATGGTCGCGCGGCGCGCCATTGAACCGGTGTGTGCGGAGATCGCGGCGTGCGAGCGCCACGCCCGGAATCTCGACGAGCTCAGGCACCTCGTGGACGAACAGGCCCAACTCACTGCTCGGGGCGAGGATCCGATCGAGGTTGACGTGGGGTTTCACCTCGCGATAGGCGCAGCGACCCATAACCCGGTTCTGGTGATGGTGCTCAACGAGGTCCTTCAAATAACCCGCCAGAGGACCTGGAAGTACTTCAAGGGTCGCTCGCGGGAGAGATTGAACGCGGGCGAGCGCCTCCTGGAGGAACACCGGGCAATCCTGACGGCGATAGAACGCGAAGATCCCGCAGGCGCCCGCGAGGGGATGCGGGTGCATCTCTCGTCGGTCGAAGCCGGCCTGGTGAGTGAAGTTGACAAGAGCGATGCCGAATCGGACTGACGAGCCGGCGCTCGCCGAGGGCACCAATCGATTGGGCGACTCGGCAATGACCCGGGGCGTGATCCCAGCGCTCGTCACTCCCTTCGCGGAGGACCAGAGCGTCGACCTGTCCTGCCTGCAGGCGCTCGCTGGGCGTCTGGTCGATGCCAATGTGCACGGCCTTGTCGTCGCTGCGGGACAGGGTGAGGGCTACGCGCTGTCGGCGAGTGAAATGGAAACGGTTACTCGTGCGGTGAGCGAGGCGGTTGGTGACGCCGTTCCGGTGATTGCGGGCGTCAGTGCTCACGCGACGTGGGCAGCTGTGGATCTCGCGATTCGGGCGGAGCGGGCAGGTGCCGCGGCCATCATCAGTCTCCCACCACACTTCGCACCGTTGGCTGAGCGCGAGATTCTGGCGCACTTCACGGCCGTTGCCGATGCGGTCCAGATCCCGTTGATCATTTACCACCATCCCACCCGCACCAATACATGGCTCAGCCCCGAGCTTGTCGCCGAGCTGGCCGACACAACCCGGACGATTGCGGTGAAGGAATCAAGCGGAGATCTGGCGGCGCTGAAGGCCTTTCGGGAAGTTGGAACGTTTGACGTCTGCGTCGGTCATGACGCGCTGGTGCTCGACGGTCTGATGGCTGGCGCGTCCGGGACGATATCGGCCAGCGCGAACGTGTTCCCTCGACTGTTCATCAACCTCTATGACGCGGTCCGCGAAGGCAGGGTCGACGACGCGCAGCTGCTTCAGACGGCGGCGGGTCGGTTCCGCGAGGCGTTCTCCCTGGGCTCCTTTCCGGTGGTCGTCAAGGAGGCCATGGGGATAACGGGATTTCCGGTAGGGCCCTGTCGCCGTCCCGTCGCTGCTCTGTCGGCCGATGCCCACGGCCAGCTTCAGACCATCGTCGAGAGTATTAGAGCCACTGAACAGAGCACGGGGGGCCAGTGAACACTTCCAGCAAGGCCATCGGCTTCATAGGACTTGGAGTGATGGGCAAACCTATGGCCTCTCGTTTGGTGAATGCCGGCTATGAGGTGTTCGTCAATAATCGAAGCCGGTCTGCAACTGATGAACTTGTTGCCCAGGGTGCCATAGCCGGCGAATCACCCGCCGAGATCGCGCGACGGTGCGACTTTGTTATCACAATGCTTCCGGATGGCGCCGATGTTGAGTCGGTCCTTCTGGGCGACGACGGTGTGATGAATTCGGTCGAACCTGGTTCGCTCCTCGTCGACATGAGCACGATCGCACCCGCCACCGCTCGTCACATAGCGAGCGCCGGGCGGGACGCCAATGTGGGTGTTCTCGATGCGCCCGTTTCGGGTGGCGAGCGCGGCGCGATCGACGGCACGCTCTCGATCATGTGCGGTGGCGAGCCACAGGACGTCGAACGGGCTCGCGCCGTCCTTTCCGTTCTGGGAAACCGGATTGTCCATGTCGGCGGACCGGGGGCGGGACAGACGGTCAAGGCATGCAACCAGATCATGGTGGGCGCGAGCCTTCAAGCGATGGGTGAGGCCCTCGTCCTTGGGACGAAAGCTGGAGTCGACCCCGAGGCGCTCATCGAAGCGCTGCTCGGAGGAGCCGCGCGGTGTTGGGCGCTGGAGGCCCGAGCGCCGCGGGTCCTCGAGCGGGACTTTTCGCCTGGCTTTCGCTGTCGACTGCATCACAAGGATCTGGGGATCGCCCTTGCAACCGGCGCTGAACTGGGGGTCGCGCTCCCAATTACTGCGAGTGTGCGGGAGTTTCTCGGCGCCATGGGCTCGATCGGCCGGGGTGACTACGACCACTCGGGTCTCGTGACGTTGGTGGAAGACATGTCGGACTTCCGAGTCGGCAGCGAACAGTCGAGCGAGAGCGCGCTCGCCGACAGCCTCGAGGCCAGAGATGGGCTTTGAGCCGGCGCGTCTGGCCGGGTTGTGGGGCTTTCCCCTAACCCCGTTTGTCCGCGACGGTATAGATCTTGATGCGCTCGCGGTCGGAGTCGAAGTTCAGGTTACTGCGGGAGTGGACGTCATCTGCGCCTGCGGGAGCATCGCGCAGCTCGAATCACTCTCACACTCCGAGTGGTCGCGCTGTACGACTCTCGTCGTGTCCTCCGTCGCGGGCCGTGCGCCGGTCGTCGCGACGGTGGCGTGTGATGGTCGGAGCGTCGCACACTCCGAAGAGGCGATGGCGCTCGGCGCCACGGCGATCCTGCTTCATCCGCGAGCGACCACGACCGTCGACGAAGTCGCGACCGTTGTTCGCAAAATCAGCGTTGATGTGCCCGAGGCGCGCATCCTCGTGTATGCCCGTGAAGGGGTATCGCTCGAGGCATCCTTACTCGAGCGCCTCGCCGACGTGCCCTCCGTAATTGGAGTGAAGGACGGCCAGCGAAATGCGGACCGGTTTCGCCGTGCGATCGCCGCCCATGCCGAGCGCTTCATCTGGGTGGCAGCGTTCGAGGAGTTGGCGCTTCCATGGTGGGCCATGGGCGCCGATGCGTTCTGCCCTGTCTCGATCGCGTACGCGCCGGCCTATACGCGGGCATGGTGGACGCCGCTTCACCGGGGGGATGCCGCGACCGCGCGCGCCGTCCTGGCTGTCCACGCGTATGACCTTGCGGACCTCCGGCGATCACGACCGAATATCGGGGTCTCGGCAGTCAAGGAGCTGATGAACCTGCGCGGTATCGCCGGGGCGGAAAATCGGCCGCCCGCGGTTCCGCTGCAAGCGCAGGAGAAAGAGCGACTGAGGGGTCTGTGTGAAGACCTTGAACGCTTCGAGGAAGCACTCGTGACATGAACGTACACCGACAGGGACAGTGAATGGACCTCCACCTGGAAGATCAAGTCGTAGTCATCACCGGTGCAGCAAGGGGCATAGGTCGCGCGATCGCCTTGGAGCTCGCCCAGGAAGGAGCGACGCTCGTGCTGTGCGACTTCAGGCAGGATGACCTGTCTGGGGTCCAGGAGGAAGTCCTGACGCGCGGAGCCGGTGGCGCCTCGATCGTCGTTTCGGATCTCTCCACTGCCGACGGCACAGACGCTCTGGTCGAGCGCGTTACCGCCGAGCACGGGCATATCGACGCCCTCGTCGTCGCAGCCGCCAGCGCAGGTGTCCTACCGCTGTTTCCGACCGATGCCGACTGGGAAGCCAGTGCGAACATCAACCTTTACCAGTCCATGCGCCTCTGTCGGGGCTTCGTCCCTCAAATGCAGGAACGCAAATCAGGCAACATCGTCTTTATTGGGTCAACGTTTGCGTTCGAGCCGGGCACCTTCAATACTACCTATAATACCTTCAAGGCGGCACTGGTCGCCACCGTGACGCACTTGGCGAGAGCGTTGGCGCGAGACGGCATTCGCGTCAACTCAGTGTGCCCCGGCCCGATCCGAACCCCGCCCTGGGAGGAGTATGCCCGGGAGCAGGTTGAGGAGCAGAACGGGACGGAAGGACCGCGTACGGTCGACGCCTTCTTCGACGAGTATGGGCAGGAACACATCCCGGTGGGGCGCTTTGGCCGACCCGAGGAAATAGCCGCAATGGTGGCATTTGTCCTCTCCCAGCGCGCGTCGTTTGTTACCGGAAGCGCCGTCGTGGTCGACGGCGGTTTCATGTTGGGCGTTCATTAGGAACCCTGACCGAGCGCCTTCACGGACGAGATCGACAGTGACAAACGGATACGACGCACGCCTCGTAGATTCCCTATCGACTGCGGATGTTGCGGCGGACCTGGAGTGGTTTGCCGAGAGAGGCGGCCGTCTTGGCGGTACTCCGGCGGAAGCCGACGCAGCGGCCTACATAGTCCGGCGACTGCAGGAAGCGGATATCGACGCCGGGTTGGACACGTTCGACACCATCGTGTCGTACTCGGATCAGCCCGACGCGTTCGGGCCGGCAGCGGTGGTCGCGCTGGCCGAACCTCAGCGGCGTTGCAATGCGAAGAGTTATGCCTTCGGAGCCTCCACACCAGAAGGAGGCCTCGAAGCCGAGCTCGTTTACGTAGGGAACGGGTCCCCCGGCGACTACGACCGGTTGGGCGTCGACGCACGTGGGCGGATCGCCCTATCGATCCTCAACTTCGACGTGCCCCACTCCGAACCAGCTCGGGTTGCGCAGGCACGAGGCGCGAAGGGCCTCGTGGTGATGAACTGGAGCGACCGAGACGGACCACGCGTACACACCGGCACGGCGAAATGGACGTGGGGAAACCCGGTTCCCGCCGATCTCGACCAGCTGCCCACGATCCCGGTCGTGTCCGTCTCGTACGAGGACGGGGTGTACCTCCGTGACGTGATCGCAGGTCAGCGAGCGCAGGTCTCCATCGAAGCCCACCTGGAGCGGCGGTGGGTCCAGGCGGTTCAACCGACCGCGGAGATTCGGGGCGCCGGCGACGGGTTCGTCCTGTTGCATGCCCATCTGGACACGTTTGGCTTCGGAATGACCGACAACGCCACGGGCGTTGTGGGGTTGCTCGAGGTGGCTCGTGCGCTCGCCCGGTGCCGCGACGAGCTTGGGTTGTCGGTCCGCTTCGTGTGGTGGGCCTGTCACGAAATGCCCTATGGCGGCTCGACGTGGTACGCCGACGCCCACTGGGATGACCTTCGCTCAAACTGCGTGGCTGCCCTGAACGCCGATGCGTGGGCCCTTCCCAACTCGCGAGACAACCTGAGCGCCTTTGCGTCTGCCGAAATTCAGCCGATGCTCCGCACGATTCTTCGCGAGGTTGTCGGTCAGGACTGCGTGGTTCAAGACTGGGGTGTCAAGCAGGCGGACCAGTCGTTCTGGGGTTTGGGTGTCCCTTCGGCCCTGACCGTGTCGCTTTCCCCTGGGGAGGAATCGACGCCTCTCGGAACGTGGTTCCACTCGGAGTTCGACACGGCCGAGAATGTGGATCGGGACGCGCTTGACCGCCTCATCCGAGTCCACGCGTTGGCGGCGTATCAGCTCAGTGTGACGCCGGCCACGTCAATCGATTACGCCGCCGTCAGTGCACGGGTGGCGGCCGAGCTACGAGACCTCTCGCTGACTGAGCCGGGGCAGGAATACCTCGCGCCGCTCGTGGAGCGGGCCGAGGCCGTCACGCGCCGCATTGAGGAACTGGACGGCGCCTTGGACGATCCGACCAAGCCTCTGGCACCGAACGGCGTGAGCTTCTGCCGCGCGCTGAATTCCGTGCTCTACTCGGTTGCGGGCCCGTATGGCCAAGATTCTCAGGGCGCCGGATACA
>AR_comb_assmDRAFT_10127817_pt1 | contig 12394 bp, 3 predicted proteins | sample ArasoioldDNA_FD_10543 | JGI IMG/M metagenome (IMG submission 10543) | reverse complement strand
CCGCCTCGACGTTGGCGAGGCGGCCGTACAGGTGCACGACGACAATCGCGCGCGTGCGTGGCGTCACCCGTTCCGCGAGCGACACCGCATCCATGTTCAGCGTCGACTCGTCCACGTCCGCATAGACGGGCGTCGCACCGGCCGCGCGGATCGCCGTCGTGGCATAGCCTCCGGCGTTCGCGACCGTCGCGACCTCGTCGCCGGCGCCGACACCGAGCGCACGGAGCGCGAGCTCGAGCGCGTCGGTGCCGTTGCCGACCGCGACGCACGCCGCGGCGCCGCAGTATGCTGCGAACTCGCGCTCGAATGCCTCGACTTCCGGACCGAGGATGTAGTAGCCGCGATCGTTGACGCGCGCGATGGCGGCGTCGAGCTCCGCGCGAAGCGGCGCGTGGTGGCGCGCGAGATCGTTGAGCGCGATCGTCATCCGATGCAGCCCGCAGCGGCCAGCGCCGTCCGCCAGGCCCCGTCCCAGTTCGAGCGATCCGGCGCGAGCGCCAGCGTCACCGGCTGCAGCGCGCGCGCCTGCGGGCTCCAGCAGAAATACCGGTCAGGGAGCGCGTGCGGAGGCGGCACTTTCGGCGTCAGCGGATTCGCGGCCACGCTCGTCGCGGACTCGCGGCGCAGGCGGCCAATGATATCCCGCTCGAAGAGGTCGGGCCACCGCGCGAGTTCGTCCGCCGTCTGCACGACGAGCTTCGCGCCGAGTGGTTCGCGCTGCACCGGCGGCAGCATGAGCCCGCCCTGCGCGTTGCGGCCGAACGGAATCGCCCCGACGTGATCCGGAACGACGACGAACGCGTAGCCCGTCGGCGGCGACGACTGGGCCAGCGCGGCGAGCTCTCGCGCGAGCGTGCGCGCGTCCTCGCCCGCCTGCACCCACCGCCCGACCGCAGCGTTCGCGAGCATGTATTGACTCGCGAGCAGCGCAATGGCCGAGATCCACGCAAGCGTCCGCGGCTGCCTCGCCGCGGCGAGCGGCAGCGCCGCCGCGGTCATCGCGATCGCCCCGATCGCGAGCAACACCCGGCCGCCTTCGCCGGTCGAGGTCCCTTGCCAGTGCGGCAGCAACAGCGCGAACGCCGCGATCACCGCGAAGGCCAGCGCGACGAGCACGCGCCCCTTCCCGCGGTCGGCGACGCCCGCGGCGACCGCGCACATGACGAGCGCCACGCCGGACACCGCCATCGCGGTCCGCGCGCCGAGTTCCGGTAGCGCGACCTCGGCCCATCCGACAAGGCCCGGCACGTGCGCGAGCCACTCGCCGTTGAGGAGTGACTCGACCGGCGAGCTTCCCGGATAGAAGCGGAACGCGTCGCCGAAGAGATGGCGCCGATAGGCGAAGTAGGCGGCCGCGACGAGCAGCCACGGCAGCGCACGCGGCACGGCCCGCACGAGGCCCTGCCGGTGCCACGCGAGCGCGAGAATCAGCGGCGCGCCGATCGCCGCCGACTCCTTGCTCATGTACGACAGCACCGTTGCCGCGAGGCTCAGGAGGCCGAAGCCGTCGCGCCATCGCTCGCTCGCAACGAATGCGCAAGCCGAGACGAGAAGCCAGAGCAGCGCCAGTCCGTCGAACCTCGCCGCGACCCACGCCGTCGCCTCGACGGCCGGCGCGAACCACGCGAACAGCCAGCCCGCCATCAGCGCCGACGCCCGCACGCGCGGCGTGTCCTCGCCCAGCAACTGCCATGCGAGAAGCGCGACGAGCGCCGCGTTGGCCATCTGCAACAGCACGTTGACCAGGTGCCACCCGAAGGGGTCCGCGCCGAGTCGAACACTGAGCGCGAAGCTCGCCATTGCCAGTGGGCGGTACTGGTTCGACGGAGGACCCACGCCCGACACGAAGGTCCGTCCGATGCACTCTAGGATCCCGTTCAGGCCGTCGCAGCCGTCGAACGAATGCAGGAGACCGAAGTCGTCACCGACGAAGCCCGTCCTCAGCAACGGCGCAAAGAGCATGAGCGCTGCGAGCGCCGGCAGCGCCAGCATCAGCGTCCGCGGCACGCGCAGCGTCATGCAGGGCCGCCGCGGCGCGGCACCGTCGCTTCTTTCCGGTGCGGGCCCACCCCCGGGGGCAGTACGAACGCGTAATCACGACTAGGCATGCGCGCTGGCTCCGGAGTGACGGCGGTTCGAAGGGCTGTCCAACGAAAGGTTGGCTGCGGTTATGGTCATTTTATACGGCGCTCCACGCTTCGATGGGATCGGGCGCCGGCAGCGAAGCCACGCACCGATCGACCCTTGAGGAAATCACCGGTTACGAATTGATGACGGCGCGAGGCCGCGGCTGCTTTCATCCACCGCCAAGCGATTTACATCGCTCATTTGCGGGTGTAGCCTCACCGCTCGCTTGGGATTCGGCGCTGGAGAGAGTTGCGGTGGCGACACCCGACAAGGTCTTCAAGCAGACGTATGCTTGGTACAAGGCCTCCATCGACCAGGTACTTTCCGCGAGTGCGATCCCCGCGGCGGACCAGCCTGCGGTCAAGCAACTGCTCTGGCAGGTCGTCGGCGTCCTGAATCCCGCAGCGCCCCCCGCCAACCCCGATCTTTCCGATTTCCGGGACACCGGCGCCGCCGCCGAGTCAATGGCGATCGCCTGCCAGGTCATCTCGGAAACGCTGGCCGCGCTCGGCTACGTCAAAGATGCGGTTGACGGCCTGCAGGGCGGCAACCCCGCATCCGCGCTGGCCGTCGTGGGCCCGGTCATGGAGCAGATCGATCGGCTGACACAGCTGCAGGCGAACAGCCGGTACCCGAGCGCATTCTCGATCGGCAAGATGCTCCTGATGCTGAGCGGTGACGCGCAGGCGAACCCGCCGGTCAAGCACGAGGCGGACAAGGTCGCCGCACTGTTCGGCGCGGTCTCCGCGGCCGACGTGACCAACGCGCAGGCTGCCGTCGGCGTGGTCTCGCTTCTGGTTGGCAGCATGCTCGACCGCTCGTTCACCGCGCCGTCCAGCAATCCGGCGGCGGGCTTCATCACGCAGGCGATCCCCACCTTCGCCGGCAAGCCCTCGCTGTCGCTGTCGGTTCCCGGCGGCCTCAATGGAACGCTGGCTTTCGACCCCGGGCCGCCCAGCGCGATCAGGGCCGCCCTCAATCTCGCTTTCAATCGCTCCCAGCCGATCGGCGGCACCAACCTCGCGGTGGCGCTGACGGCCAACGCCGGCGTCAACGTGATGGTCCCGGTCGCTCCGCCCTCCGGCGTCAAGGTCAGCGGCAACTACGCGATCGGCCTCGACCTCCGACGGAAGAGCAACGCGCTTACGATCGGCGGCGACGCACTCGGCGTCACGCTGTCGGTGGGCGAGCTGGGCATTGCGCTGCAGCTCGCGAACGGCGCGCCGTCACTCACGTTCATCGCGCACGATGCCAAGGCGGTCATCAAGCCCTCCGATGGATTCCTGAAGCTGATCCTGGGCGAGGGCATCACGGTCGCGCTCGACGTCTCGGCCCAGGCCGATGCCGCCGGCAAGCTGCGGCTCATCAATGGCACGGGACTCCGCGCGAGCCTGCCGGTGCCGACGCTGCCCACCGGCCCGTTCGAGCTGCAGCTCATCAATCTGGGACTCGATCCGGTAGGCGGCAGCTTCTCCAAGCTTGCCGTGGAGATCTCCGCATCGTTCGGCGTTGCGCTCGGGCCGTTCGCGGCGTCGGTGGATCGCCTGGGCATTCTGCTCAAACTCGACCCCGGTGGCGGCACGCCGATCGCGTTCGCGTTCAAGCCGCCCAACGGGATCGGGCTCTCGCTCGACGTGGGGATCGTCAAGGGCGGTGGCTTCCTCCTGGTGGACGAGAACGGCTACGCGGGCATCCTGGAACTCAAGATGCTCGCGGTCGACGTCAAGGCGATCGCGATCCTCAACACGCACTCCGAGGCCGGCTTCTCGCTCTTGCTCTTGATCTTCGGACAGTTCCCTGCCATCCAGTTGTCGTTCGGCTTCACGCTGACCGGCATCGGCGGCCTGATCGGCGTGCAGCACACGGCCAGTCCCCCTGCACTGTCGCAAGCGCTGAGCGCGGGCCAGCTCGACGCCGTCCTCTTCCCGGACAATCCGGTCGCCAACGCGCCGCAGATCATCAACACGCTGCGCACGGTGTTCCCGGTCCGCGCCAGCAACTTCATCATCGGCCCGATGCTGGAGCTCGGGTGGGCGACGCCGAGCCTCGTCACCGTGCGCATGGGACTGCTCGTCGAGGCGAGCAAGTTCACGCTCCTCGGCCAGGCGATCGTGGCGCTGCCGCCGTTGATCTCGGCCGATCTCGCGCTCCTGTACCTCCGTCTCGATTTCGTGGGGTGGGTGAATTTCGACCCGCTGCAGATCGGTTTCGACGCCAAGCTGATCCATTCGCGCGTCGCCTTCATCTCGATCACCGGGCAGTTCGCCTTCCGCGCGTCCTTCGGCGACCAGCCCACGTTCATCATCAGTGCCGGCGGCTTCCATCCTCACTTCAAGGAGATTCCGTCCGACATCCCGTCGCCGTTCGACCGCGTCGGGATGAGCCTCGACATCGGCATCGTCGGCGTCTCGTTCAAGGGCTATTTCGCGATCACGTCGGCGACCGTCCAGGCCGGCGCCGAGCTCCGCGCGTGGGCCGACATCGGCATCGCCAGCATCGAGGGCGGATTCGGCTTCGATGCCATCGTCTATCTGTCGCCCAAGTTCTACTTCGAGGTCGACATCTTTGCCTACCTCGACGTGCACGTCTTCGGCATCGACTTCGCGTCGATCCACCTGGACGGCACGCTGGCCGGGCCGGGACGCTGGCGCATCGCCGGCAACGCCGAGGTCCACACGCCGTGGCCGCTGCCGGACTTCTCGATCCACCTCGACGCGCACTTCGGCGATGACGTCGAGACGCCGCAAGTCACCGTCGACCTCGCGGACCTGCTGAGCAAGGAGATCGCCAAGATCGCCAACTGGAGCGCCCAGCTCCCGGCGAGCGGCGACAGTTTCCTGAGCCTCGCCAAGATCGCCGCGGGCACCGATCTGCTCGCGCACCCGCTCGGCTCGCTGACCTTCCAGCAGAAGCTCGCGCCGTTCGAGCTCCGCATGGACAAGGCGAGCGGCAGCAAGATCAAGGGCGCCAACGAATTCTACGGCGGCGCGCTCGCGCTCACGCAAGGCGCCAATCCCGCGTCGATCGGCGTGGCGGCGGCGCAGGCGATGAGCGACTTCTTCGCGGCCGCGCAGTTCATCGAAATGTCGCAGGACGACAAGCTCGCCAAGCCCTCGTTCGAATCGTTTGCGGCAGGCTACCAGCTGGCCAGCGCGGACTTCGACATGGGCGAAATCATTCCCGAACCGCTGGGCTACGAAGAGGCGGACCTGGGGGCGCTGCCGACCCCCAAGATCGCGCGGCGCCGGGCCGGGGGCGAATTCCTCGAGGCGACGCACGGTCCGATGCTGGCCCACGGCGCGGCGGGCCGATCGCCGCTCCGCGATCGCGCACTCGCGCAGCCCGCGCAGTCGACGGCGATCAAGGTCAACCCCGCGCCGGTCACCGTCGCCGAAAAGTCGACGCTGGCGATTGCCGGTGGCGGCGGCACGTTCACCAGCGTGTGGCGCGCTTCGCAGGCGCGCGACGCGGTGACCGACGTCGCCGCCGGACGCGTGCACGTGGTCGAGCTGGCGGAGTTGACGGCATGACGATTCCCTACCGCTTCACGCCCTGGTCGCGGCGCGGCCTCGCGCGGGCGCATGCGAACGTCGACACCGCGGGGGGTGCGCTGGCGACGCGTCCGCGCATCACCGTGGGTCTCACGCTGCAGGCCAAGCAGGACGGGAATGCGGCGACCGCGGTGTCCGGCAACATCGATCTGACGCTGTACGGCCCCGGCGACGTGATCGGCATCGACCAGCGTCTGATCGTGCGCACCGACCCGCGCCCCAACACGACCAACTTCGAGCCCAACTACCTCGCGATCGTCGACTTCGATCCGCCGGATTTTCCGTGGCTCCTGACGCCGGCGCGCGCCGACGCGACGGGGCACCTGCGTCCGTGGCTGGTGCTGGTCGTCGTCGAGCGCAGGAAGGTCGCGCCCCCGACGCTGCGCGCCGGCCGGCCGCTGCCGTCGATCAGCCTCACCGCCACGCAGGTTCAGAGCGAATTGCCGGACCTCGCGGAGTCGTGGCTGTGGGCGCATTCCCAGGCCGTGTCGACGGTCAACGTCGTCATGCCGCCGACGCCGGAGAACCAGGCCGCCGCCGCGCAAACGATCTCGACCGAGATGCGGCAGGCGCCGGAGCGCAATATCTCGCGGCTCGTCTGTCCGCGACGCCTGACGCCGCGGACCGACTACGTCGCGTGCGTCGTGCCGGCCACCGAAGGCGGCCGCCTGCGCGGCCTGGGTCAGCCAGTCGCGGGCGACACGCTCGGCCTCGCGTGGTCGACGCAGGCCGCCAACGACATCGAGCTGCCCGTGTACTTCTCCTGGACCTTCTCGACGGGTCCGGTGGGCGACATCGAGACGCTGGCGCGACGCCTGCGCACGCCGTCGCAATATGGCGGCGACGCAACGCTGCTCGCGCAACTGCGTCACATCGGCGAACGGCCGGTGTATGTCGACGGCGACCACCTGCTGTTCGACGGACCGACGCCCGGCCAGACCGTCTTCGAAGGCGCGATGGTGTCGCTGGGGTTCACGCCCGAAGCGAGCAACGCGGTCTATGCCGGCAAGCTCCAGGAGATCCTGAACAGCGGTTCCTCGCGCGTCGCCGACGGCACCGATCCGGCGGCGCACGTGCCGACCCTCGCCCCGCCGATCTACGGCGAATACCCGGCCAAGCGGCACACCGTCACCACCACCAGGATCAATCAGCACTGGCTCGACCAATTGTCGCTGCAGCCGCGCTATCGGCTGGCGGCGGGCTGGGGCGCCGAAGTGGTCAGGCAGAACCAGGACGAGTTCATGCAGGCGGCGTGGGCGCAGCTGGGCGACGTGCTCGCGGCCGAGCGCGCATTCTCGCTCGCGCGCCTCGCGCGCGACGTCCTGAAACGGGTCGAAGCGCGGCATCTCGCCAAGCTGTCGCCCGATCGCGTGCTGGCGGTGATGTCCCCCGCGCGCGCGCGCATCGCGATCGCGCCCAACCTGTCGCTGTACGGCCGGATGGCGGGCGCGACACTGCCGCAGGAGCTCTTCGACGGTGCGATGCGCCGCTTCGCGACGCCGCGCCGCGGGACGTTGAAGATGGCGCGCTGGCGGGAGCGGAACCTGGCGCTGCCTTCGGTCACCGTGCAGATGGCGGCGCTGGTCGACAACTTCGCCCATGCATCGACCCGGCTCGCGGCAATCGACCCCAATCGCTTCGTGCCCGACGGCATCCTCGGCAGCCACGCGTACGACAGCGTTCCGCTGCCCGCCAACCTTGAAACGCTGGTCGACCTCAAGCCGTACACGGGACTCGCCGTTCGCATGAGCGGCAACCAGATCAAGGCCATCCAGGACGCCAACGCCGCAGCGCGCAAGCTCGCGACGAACACGCCGAAGACGCCGCCGCTGATGGGCGATGTGTGGCATGAAGGATTGCTCACCGAGACCCACGCGATCCGCGTCGCCGAGCTGCAGGCGGTTGCCGGCGCTCCGCTTCCGTCCAACATCGGCCGGGCGATCCAGCAAAGCAGCACGCGGGGAACCGAAGGCGTGCTGCTGTCGGTGCAACATGGCGTCGTCACGAGCCAGGCCTTGCGGATCGACGGGCACACCGGCCTCGTGAAGGCGGTTGGCAGGCCGATCGTCTCGACGCCCACCAAGGCCACGTCCGCGACCGGCACGGTGACCAGGCTCGGGACCGCGGTCGCGTCCGTTCCCCTCTCCGCGCTCAAGCTCTACGGCAACGCCGCGGTGTTCACCACGCTGCCGCCGTCGACGCTCGGCGGCGCCGGACCGCAGGTGAAGATCGAGCTGAGCGGCCCGGGCAGCTTCGGGAAGGTCCCGCCGCACGGTGCCAACGTCGTGCCGACGATCACCTTGCCGCCGGCGTTGAAGGATCGTCCGACGCTGCAGCGGTACTCGGAAGCGTTCAAGGACTATGCGCGCGTCGTCGTTCCGCCGGCCGATTCGGTGATCATGCTGGAGGCGGTCGACTTCGCGACGGCGGCCAACGCGGCGCAGACGCGGACGCGCGTCGATGCCGACCGGACGGTGCCGGCGCGTCTCGCGAGCGCGTTGAGCCTCGGTGCGCAGCCCGTGGCGTGGACCGAAGGCGTGTTGTCGAACGCGTTCATCAGCGCGAGCCTGGATGCTGCGCTCGTCGAACGGCTGCGCTACGTCGTGCCGCAGACCTTCGATCGCGTGATGGCTTTTCCGCGTCTATTGTTCCCGCTGTCGCGCAAGCTCGAGAGCCTCGCGCCGGACGTGTTTCTTCCCGGCGTGGGCGTGCTGCCCAACGACTTCATCATGGCCGTGAAGACCAACCCGCGGTTCGTCGAGGCGTTGATGATCGGCGCCAACCACGAGATGGGACGCGAGATGCTGTGGCAGGGGCTCCCCACGGATCAGCGCGGCACGCCGTTCCAGCGCTTCTGGCAGCGGCTCGACGGCAAGAACGACATCGAATGCATCCACCAGTGGAACGCAGTGCCTCTCGGCAAGCAGCCGGGAAGCACGGAAATGCTCGTGCTGCTGGTGCGCGGCCAGCTGATCGAGCGCTTTCCGAACCTGTCGATCTACGCCTACAAAATCGTCGACAAGGAGACGCGGCCCGGAGGCGCAAGTCCCCCGGTCCCCAACGACAAGAGCGAGATGGATCCGAACAAGCAGATCGTGCCGGTGATGCAGGGTCATCTGCTCAAGGACATCACCTACATCGGCTTTCCGATCGCGCCGGGCGATATCAGCCAGTACTTCTTCATCGTCGAGGAGCACATGACCGAGCCCCGCTTCGGCTTCGACGAGCGGGTCGGCGCCGGGCAGAACAGCAACAACTGGCAGGACGTCGATTGGGACGATATCCAGGTGCTGAACGGCAGCTACTTCGGATTGACGGCGCTCAGGAAAGGCCAGCCGGCGAAAGGGCCGCCCTGGGTGGATCCGCACGCGGCCACGGTCGCCGACGCCGTCCTGCAGCGGCCGTTCCGCGGCTACTGGCGAGGCGATGCGCTGAAGACACCGGGCGGTTGACGTCCGCCGCGAGTACCCCTGACGAGAAACCGAACGCAGATCATGCCCCGCATCGACATCGACTTGAGCGGTTTCACGCAAGCGCGAACCGAGCTCGATCGGCTGTCGCTGCGGCAACGCGCGGCGGAGGCCCGGATCGCATCGGCGAAGATCGCCCTCGACACGGCGGTCCGCGCCGGCGCTTCCGCGGAGGAGCGAAGGGCGCTGAGTGCACGCGTGGCGTCGGCGCAGGCGGCGCGCAACGCACTCGTCATCGAACGTCGCGCGCTGCAGAATCGGATGGACGAGCTGGCCAACGGCCTGGTGCACGGCCGCGACCCGTCCGCACTGGTCGGCGCCTTCGACGGACACATCCCCATCGCGCTGCTGCCGATGCGCATCGAGACCCGCTACATTCACGGGCCGCGACAGCCGGTCCGGTTGCGCATCCGGATCTATCCCGACGACCTCAATACCATCGACCATGAACCCACGCCCACTGCCGACGAGCAGCAGGCGGCGATGGGGTACTGGCGCGCGCGCTTCGCGCACAACGACGACGAGGCCGCGCGCATCCTGCGCGATCTGACGCGGTTCTACGGGCGCGGCCGCGCGCTCTGGCTCGTGCGCGTTCACACGCCGAGCAATCCGGTGCCCGCGCCCGACGCCGAAGGCGAACCCGTGTTCCCGCCGACGGAAACGATCGATGCGCTCGCCAAGGCGACGCGCGCGGTCCTGTTGCCGGAGCGTTGGTGCGCGATCGGATATGCCGCGGGGCGGCGCGAGGTGTTTCGCGTCTGGGGCAACACGATTCCCGACGAGCTCGTGCTCTCGCCGGACTGGCTTGCGACCGACGATCCCGAGGCACTCCTCGGCGGCGATCGCGCGTGGATGGTCGACTTCGACGCGGCGCTCAAGAACGGCATGGCCATCGAAGTGACGCAGGACAGGATCGCGCCGACGCCTCGCTTCGATCTCGCCACCGGCACGCTGGAGCGGCTGGTCGTCGTCGGCTTCGAGTGGACGAAGAACGCCGCCGACAGCGCCGCCGACTTCACCGACCTCCTCGCCGCGCATCGGGATTCGAGCGGTCTGGGATTCGCCGCGTTGGGCACGCCGACCAACAACACGGAGGCCGCACCGGCCGGTTACAGCGCGAGCTCGAAAAACCTGCCTCCGCCGCCCGCTCCCGGCGGCAGCAAGGAAGACCAGGATGCGCTGCAGCTCCTGCAGTGGGCGTTCGGCATCGCGCCCGAGGCGCTGCCCGCCGACAACATCGAGAACCCGCATCTCACGGACCAGCGTACCGGTCTGCACATGATGAACGTGCTGTGGCGCGGCACGTTCGGCGACTACGTGATGCAGGAGTGGAATCCGATGGTCGGCGGCAAGGAGGTGCTCGGCACCTCGGGGCTGTACGCGTTGCGCCGGTACGCCGTGTCGTACGTCCGGCCGACGGGCCCGTTGCCAGTCCTGCGCGTGGACGAACAGCCGTACGGCATGCTGCCGCTTGTCGGCAAGCGCTTTGCCGACCCCGGCGATTCGCTGGTCGAGACCGCGATCGGCAAGGTGCTGGGCGTGCTGCGCCCGATGTGGGAGCTCGCGAGCAGCCACGTTCCGCTGCTCAAGGATGGCGATCTCGTTCAAGCGCAACAGATCCTGCAGACCGGGGCCTGGTCGCAGACGGCCTATTACCGCGACAAGGACGTGAAGGCGCTGTGCATGCAGCCAACGCCGTTCTCCGAAGCGCAGGAGAGCGGTCGCAATCCGCTCATCCAGAGCGTGATTTCGGCGCTGGGCCCGTTCAACTACTGGGAAACGCACATCGGGGTGTGCAACGACTTCATGCCGGACCCCCCGTATTCGCCCGGCTATCTCGCCGGCGTGCCGTGGGTGCTCGCCGACGACAAGGATCCGACCAAGGAAGCGAGCGGCGACACGAGCTTCGTGGACTCCAACAATTACCTCCGCGCCATTGCCCAAGCCGCGATCAAGACGCCGGCCGCGGGCAAGGCCGTTCTCGAAGCGAGCCAGGCCGGCCCCGCGCTCCTGCAGGCGCTCGCCGCCTACTCGGTGCAGAAGGAGCAAGGCGACGCCGTCGACCACTTTGTGGACGTGAGCGGCGCGGTCAGTCGGGTCGTCTCGCGTGGAACGTCGACGATGCCCTACGTCGAGACCGTCGCGGAAAACGAAGCGATGTTCACCGTGCAGACGCCCAAGGAACTCGCGAGCGTGTCGATCCCGGCAGTGACCGGACGCGCGACCCTCGGCGACCACGTCGCCAATACCCTCAGCGCGCAGTTGCAGCCGCAGGGCAAGAGCGTGGCGTCGCGGGCCTCAGACAGCCTCTGGAGCTCGGTGGCCCATGTGCTCCCGCAGACGCGCAATCTGGGGGCGGTCAAGCTGAGCCTCGATTTCCTGGCCACACGCAGCGTCGGCGAGCTCAACATCGCATTTCGCTCCACGCTCGACGCGTTCTCGTACCGCCTCGACGCCTGGATCACGGCGCGCGCCAATCGCCGGCTCGAGCAGATGCGCGCGGCGCAGCCGACCGGCCTCTACGTCGGCGGCTACGCCTGGGTGGAGAGCCTGAAGGCTGACGACCGTCCCGACAGCGAGGGCTTCCTGCTCGCGCCGTCGCAGGGGCAGGCTGCGACGGCGGCGATCCTGCGCAGCGGCTTCATGGCGAATCACGAACAGGGTGCTTTCGACATCGCGCTCGACTCCCGGCGGACGCGTCGCGCGAGCGACATCCTGCAGGGACTCACCCGCGACCAGCCGCTCGCGGCGCTCTACGGTTATCGCATCGAGCGCGCGTTGCGCGACGCAGAGCTCGGCAAGTTCATCTGGCCGTTGCGACTCGCGTACCCGTGGCGTCCGGTTGCCGGCGGACTGCCCGACGAGGCGACCGAGGCGATCGGTGCGCGCGACGTCGTCGACGGCGTCGCCGTGCTGGCCGACTGGGAAAAGGGACCCGGTACCGTCATCGGAAAACTTGCCGCCTCGCTGGCGGGCATGGTTCCCCCGGCTGCGATACTGCCGGGCGAACAGCCCAAGATCGCGGACATCCTCGCCGACGCGGCGGACCTGGCCGACAGCGTCAGCGACCTGCTGCTGGCCGAAGGCGCGCACCAGATCGTCCAGGGCAACCCGGCGCGCGCGGCGGCGGCGATGGCGGTCGCCGACAAGCAGACGCTGCCGATCGAGAACCAGGTCGGGCGCACGCCGCGCGGCGGCGCGAGCTACACGCAGCGCATCGCCGTCGTGTGTCCGGATCCCGTCGCC
>AR_comb_assmDRAFT_10070489_pt1 | contig 12394 bp, 11 predicted proteins | sample ArasoioldDNA_FD_10543 | JGI IMG/M metagenome (IMG submission 10543) | reverse complement strand
GGCTCGCGCGTCAGGACCACTTGGAGTTCGGTGCGTGCGCCGGCCATGTTCTGAGTTTGGATGTAGCCCTCGGCGAGAGCCAGACGCGCGGCCACCGAATCACGGCTCCAGATCGAAATCGTGAATTCGTCTATCGCTTCCTGATGACGCCCGCCACGGAGATAGACGCGGCCTAACAACAGGTGCGCTTCTGCGTCGTAGGGCGAGAGATAAACCGCGCGCCGAAACGATGCGATCGCTTCGTCATCTCGTTCGACGAGATACGCCCGGCGACCCGCATCCACATGAAAGGCAGCCAGCTCCTGTTGGCTGCGTTGTCCGGCAGCGACAATCTCCGATTCCACGCGTCGAAACGCCCGACCCGACAACTCGGTTCGCAGCCGCTCGAGACCTTTCGGTACGGAACCGGCCGGAGGCTGCGTCTTCTCCCACTCGCCGTACTCGGACGACAGACGCCTGGCCAACTCACGTTCGCGAGCGCCTTCCCCGGCATTGCCGGACATTTGCAGCGCGGCACCAAGCACATAGTGCGCGGTGTCATCGGTCGGACGCCGACGGACGGCCTCTCTCAGCGATTGGATGGCGTTCGGTAAATCCCGATCGAGCCAGTGCGCGTAGCCGAGGTTAAAGAGCAGATCGGAATCAGCACCTTCAACGGCGACCGCGTCGGCGAAGAACGACACCGCGCGTCGTCCTGTGGCGCCCGGAGGCCGCCGCAGTTGCACGATGCCGAGGTTGTTCAGCACCGATGCGTCAACCGCAGCGCGATTCAACGCCGTCAGCGCGTCGAATGCTTCCTGAAAGCGGGCGAGCTGCACGAGCGACACTGACGCGAGAAACGCGGCATCACGCGCCAGCGCATCGGTGGCCGGGACCTGACGAATCGTCGTCAACGCGCTTTGATGCTCGCCCAGCTCGTTGTAAACCTCCCACATCGCGATGCGCGCACGCACGAGTGTCGGCGACAGTCGCAGCGCTTCACGCAAGAAGGCCAGTTTCATCGCCGGCGCTTCGGCCAGCAGCCCCTTGATGTACTGCTCGAATGCCGCCACGGGCGGATGGCCGATCGGCTTCGTTTCTGTTCCTCGCGGCAGCCCTTCGGCCAATCGACGGGCGACTCGCTCGTAGACGTCGAACATGGTCGAGAGCGGTCCCGTCTCGACGACCTCGGGCAACAGCTGTCCGCTATCAAGGAGGATCGAACGAGCGCGTATTGTGAGCGCGTCGCCCGAAATGGCGGACGATCCCACGATCACGCGCATCGCACCGACGACCTGGCCCACTCGAATGACGGTGGCGTGGCTAAGCCGTGCGGTGCCGGGCACACGCAGCGAGTCGAAGGCGCGCCGGCGGTCGTCCCTCGACATCGCTCCGATTCCGAGCGAGACAAGGTCGTCGGTCAGAATCACGGCCGAAGCCTCGCGCAACCAGTAGCCGCGCGCGTCTCGTCCTTCGCTATTGAATGGCACCACGATGACCGCGGGCCGTGCGGTCGTCGAGACCTGGGCTTGAGCGGCCGAACAAACGGCACTCCAGCTCGCGACGAGGGCCATCACGAACGCGGCCCGACGGAGTCGGCGCGACGTGACGGGTTGGTTCACGAAGATGGGCCTGCGGCGCCGTTGGGACGGACGATCAACGACATCGAGCACTGCCCCGCACCCGTGGCACGGCAGCGATCGGTGATGACGTCGGCGTCCAGTTCGAACAGATGCATCAATCGCCGCAGCGCAGATGCATAAAACTCGCAGAGTGGGTGATCGACCGGGTCGCGCACCTCACAGAACAGCGAACTGCGCAGGTCTACTGCCCCACGCCATTGCGTCCACTGCACCTTGACGTCGGTTGCCCCGTAGGTACTGCGCGCCATGAAGCTCGCCCGGTTGATCACCATCCGCTTACGGATGGCCGGCGGCATCGCGTGAATAAACCGTTTCCGCAGCGGTGAGATATCGCCAAACGACCATTCAGCGGTGTACTCACCAGCGCGCGCGGTAATAAGGTGATACGGCTCGCCTTCCAGCCGGAGAAAACTCAAGACTGCGGCCAACGGCGCCAGGCCGATGCGGCCTTCCCGCAGTCCGCCGGGGTTCAACCAGGACTCGTAGAACTCGAGACGCGTTGGCAACAGGTCTGCGATAGCCTGATGCAGGCTTGCGACGAGCAGACGTCCTACTACGGCGTCATTCATACGGTAAGATTCGTAATTTGGCGCAGCTCAGAAGAACCTGGCGGCCAAGTCGCGGGCCGTTGAAGGGTACCACATCACGACTCACTATTCGCCACTCGCTACTCACTGATGATCCTGCCCGTTCACGACCGACTTCGCGCGCACCTCGCGCGTCTGCTGACGACGCGCTATTCACTCGATCCCTCGGCACAGCCGACGCTCGCCCTCGAGTACCCGCCGAACCGGGACCTCGGCGATCTCGGTACGCCCGTCGCGTTCGAACTGGCGCGCCGTCTCCGCAAACCGCCGCGAGCGATCGCGCAGGAAATCGCCAGTGACTTCGGCACGCTCGAAGGCGTCGCGCGCGTTGCGGCGGCACCGAACGGTTATCTGAACTTCTTCCTCGAGCGCCCGACGTTCCTCCGCGAACGGCTGACCTCGTCCACACCGGCACGCCGACAAGACGAGGGCAAGGCCATAGTCGAGCATACGGCCATCAATCCGAACAAGGCGGCGCACATCGGTCACCTACGGAACGCAGCCCTCGGCGACACGCTGGTCCGCGTTCTGCGCTTCCGCGGCGTTCCGGTGGAAGTGCAGAACTACATCGACGATACCGGTGTGCAAGTGGCCGACGTCGTCGTCGGATTTCGACATCTTGCCGGTAAAACGCTCGACGAGATCCGTCAGATCGCCGATACCACGCGTTTCGACTATTACTGCTGGGATCTTTACGCCCGCGTGACCGAGTGGTACGACGAGGACAAGGAACGGCTGAAGATTCGGGCGAACACACTGCACGATATCGAGCACGGCGGCAACGAGAATGCCGAGATTGCCGGGTTCATCGCCGATCGCATCGTTCGTTGCCATCTGCGCACGATGGCACGCATGAACGTGGACTACGACCTGCTCACATGGGAGGGCGACATACTGCGCCTGAAGTTCTGGGCGCAGGCGTTTGAGGTGCTGAAGGGCAAGCACGCCGTGCACCTTCGAACCGAGGGTAAGTTGGCCGGGTGTTGGGTGATGCCTATTCAGGAAGACCTCGAGCAGTCAACTCCCAAGGCGCCAACTACCAACTCCCAACCACTCCCAACTACCAACTCCCAAGGGGACGAGGACGCGGAGGAACGGGAGAAGGTCATCGTCAGGTCGAACGGTGTGGTGACCTACGTCGGCAAGGACATCGCCTATCAGTTCTGGAAGCTCGGCCTGCTGGGCCGTGACTTCAATTACCGCGAATTTACGCAGCGACCGCAGGGACCACTGTGGGCGACGTCGAGTACCGATGGCGCCGCCAACCATCCGCCCTATGGCGGGGCATCCTACGTCTACAACGTGATCGACGTGCGGCAGTCGTATCTGCAGAAGCTCCTGAAGCAGGCGCTCATCGCCGTCGGGCATCCGGAGGGCGCACAGCGGTCGCACCATTTCTCGTACGAGATGGTGGCGCTGTCACACGCGACGGCGCGAGAGTTGGGATTCGCGCCGGCGCCGGACTCGGAGGACGCCAAACGGCCATTCGTCGAAGTCTCCGGACGCAAAGGGCTGGGTGTCAAAGCTGACGATCTGCTCGACACCGTGATCAAGAAGGCCGGCGAGGAAGTCGCGAAGCAGGTCGCGAAGCGGAACGAGGAGCTGGATAAGGCCGAGATTACGCGCACAGCGCAGGTCATCGGCATCGCCGCGGTCCGATATTTCCTGCTCAAGTTCTCCCGCGGCAAGGTGATTGCTTTCGATCTCGAGGAGGCCCTCAGCTTCCAAGGCGAAAGCGGGCCATACATCCAATACGCGATCGTCCGCATCAACAACATCTTTCGCAAGTTGCAGGAACGCGACGGGCTCGACGAAACGGCGCTCGTCGCGCCGCTGGCGACGACGCCGGCCGGCGAGTTGACTGGCGACAACGGAGATGACTTGTGGGCGCTCGTGTTGGAAGCGGCTCGTCTCGACGAAGTCGTCGAGCAGGTTGTGGACACGCTCGAATTCTCAGTGCTTGCCAAGTACGCGTTCGGGCTTGCACAGGGATTTAACGCGTTCTATAACCTGCAGCCCCCCAGTCGATCGTCGATACTCAACGAAGAACGCGACGATGTGCGCCGGTGGCGTGCCGCGGGGGTCATCTATGTGCGAAATCAGTTGACGCGAGCGTTGGATCTGATGGGAATCGCGGTTCCTGCGAGGATGTGAGCGTGCCTGTGATCGCTATCGCGCCGTGCAACAAGCCGCACGACTATGAGGCTGCCGTCGAGCGCGCTGGCGGCGAAGTCCTGCGTCTCGATCCTGCGGTGCACAAGCCGACCGACGTGATTGCGATGGCCGATGGACTGCTGCTGCCCGGTGGCGGAGACCTTCGGCCGTCGTTGTACGGCGAGGCTGCGCATCCCTCGTTCTCGGCCGCCGAGGCCGGACGCGACGACTACGAACTCGACCTTGCTCGCCGCGCCGTCGAGGCCAATCTCCCGCTCCTCGCGATCTGCCGAGGCGCGCAGGTACTCAACGTGGCATGCGGTGGATCGCTCGTGCAGCACATCCCCGATCAAGTCGGTACGCTGGTGAATCACGAGCAGCGTGAGACGCCGCACACGATCGCGCACGAAGTGTGGGTCACGAACGGAAGCCTGCTGGAGTCACTCATGCGCGAAACGCTCGAGGGCGACGCCTGTCCCGTGAACAGCCGTCATCATCAAGCACCGGCCGCGCTCGGCAAAGGGCTCGTCGCCAGCGCAACCGCTCCCGATGGGGTGATCGAAGCCATCGAGGATCCCTCGAAGCGTTTCTGCCTCGGCGTGCAGTGGCATCCGGAGAACTTCTATCGAACCGGCGAGTTCCGCGCGCTCTTCGAAGGACTGGTCAACGCCGCCAGCAGGACGACACGGTGACCGCAGCGAATCGTTTGCGAGAACTCCTCCGCCGACCGGGCATCCTCGTGATGCCGGGATGTCACGACGCGATGTCGGCGCGCCTCATCGAGGAGGCCGGCTTCGACATCGGCTTCATGAGCGGATTCGCGGTATCGGCCTCGCGGCTCGGCATGCCTGATACCGGCCTCATCTCCTACGGCGAGATGGTCGAGCAGGGTCGCAACATCTGCAAGGCGGTCTCGATCCCGATGATCGGCGACGGCGACACCGGATTCGGCAGCGCGCAAAATATCAAACGCACGGTCGACGGCTACGCGAGCGCGGGATTTGCCTGCATCATGCTCGAAGATCAGGTCGCGCCAAAGCGCTGCGGCCACACCGAAGGCAAGTCAGTCGTCGGTCGCGACGAGGCGCTGATGCGAATCCGCGCGGCCGTCGATGCGCGCAACGCCGGCAGCGACATTCTGATCATGGCTCGTACTGACGCACGTGCATGCGTCAGCCTGGACGAAGCCATCGCGCGCTGTGAGGCGTTCCGTGAGATCGGCGCCGATATCAGCTTCCTCGAGGCACCGGTTTCCGAGGACGAGATGCGGCGCTACTGCACCGAAGTGCCAGGACCGAAGATGGCGAACCTGATCGAGGGCGGCAAAACGCCGCTGCTCTCCCCTGCGCAACTCGAAACGATCGGCTACACCATCGCGGTCTATCCGCTGACGATGCTGAACGTCTCAATTCGGGCCATGCGCGACGCGCTCGGTCAACTCAAGTCCGGTCAACGCGCGTCAGCGGCGATGGACTTCGAGGCGCTGAAGTCGGCCGTCGGTTTCCCGGCCTATTACGCGGAAGAAGCGCGGTATCGCACCTAGGTGCCATTCACACTTCTCAGTTCTCTCTTCTCGGTTCGTGTTCAGTTTCAGGTTCGGTTCGAGGTTCCATGTTGTTTGTTCGGCGCCGCGAGCGGCGCTGTTGAGCAGCGTGAGCCCGAAATGTTTCCCCTCCAGCCCGTAGCCCTTGACTTGTCCTAATCTACTAGTACAATAGACCTGCGATGGCCGATTGGGACTGGGCTCGCAGCGTCAACTCCAAGGATCCGACGCCGCTGCACGCGCAGCTCGAACGCAGTATTCGCGTCGCCATCGGATCACGTCGTCTCAAGCCCGGCGATCAGCTCCCAACGGTTCGGGAGCTTGCCGTCGCCCTTCGTATCAATGCCAACACCGTCGCGCGCGTCTACACCCATCTCGAACGATCGGGCGCCCTCGAGACACGCCGCGGTGTCGGCACGTTCGTCGTGGACGCACCAGACCCCACCCACAATCAGGCCGCGCGCGAAGCCGAACTCCGCGCCATCGTGACACGCGCGCTGGCCGACGCCTCCGCCCACGGGTTCACGGCAGCGGACCTCCGCCGTGAAATCCAGGCGATTATCAAAGGAGCATCGTCGTGATCCTCAACGTCGTATCCGTTCTGGTCTTCATCCTGATCGCCGGAACAGGCGTCGTGCTGACGACCGCCACCGGTTCCCCAGTGTGGGTCGCGAGTGCGGCGATCATCGGCGTGCTCGCGGCTCTCTCCCCTCGCGTCGCGCAGCAGTGGGAGCGTGCCGTCGTCCTCAGACTGGGTCGCTTCATCGGTCTGCAGGGTCCCGGGCTCTTCTGGATCGTGCCGTTCATCGACGTAGTCGCCAGGTCCATCGACCAGCGCATGATTACAACCGCGTTCGCCGCCGAACAGACGCTGACCTCGGACACCGTGCCGGTGAATGTCGATGCGGTGCTCTTCTGGGTGGTTCACGATCCCGAGAAGGCGGCGCTCGAGGTGCAGAACTACCCCGCCGCCGTCAGCTGGGCGGCGCAGACCGGACTTCGCGACATCATCGGCCGGACGTCGCTCGCCGATCTGCTTCGCGGGCGAGAAAAGATCGAGCAGGAGCTGCAACTGCTCATCGATCAGCGGTCGACCCCGTGGGGGATCACGGTACAGGCCGTCGAGATGCGCGACATCGTCATTCCCAGCTCGCTGCAGGACGCGATGTCGCGCGAAGCGCAGGCCTCGCGCGAGAAGCAGGCGCGGATCATCCTTGGCGAAGCTGAGGTCGAGATCGCGAAATCGTTCGAGACGGCGGCGAAGGCGTATCAGAACAACCCGACGGCTCTCCATCTGCGCGCGATGAACATGCTCTATGAGGGCCTGAAGGAGAAGGGTGCACTAATGCTCATCCCGAGCTCGGCGGTCGAGTCGATGGGCCTGGGCGGCATGATGGGCGCAGCGGCCTTGCAGCAGGTCCAGCTCACGAACAAGGCCGAGCTGAAATGAAATCGACGATCGTTTCAGGAGCAGCTCGGGTTGAAGCTGGAATCGACGCGCGGCCCGATCGACGTGCTCGTCATCGATCAGGCCGAGCGTCCGACGGCGAATTGATTACTTCTCAGGCCGTTCGTCTGGCGCACCCGTGCCTGACGATCCGACGAACAGCTTCTTGCCGTCCGGGAACGTAATATCGCGGCCGTTCGCGCGGTTCGCACCATCCTTCGCCTGGAATCCTTCAACGAGGATCTCGGTGCCCTCCGGCAGAGAATTCTTTGTCCAGCCGCGGCGGAGTAACGCGTTCGGCGCGCCGCCTTCGATCATCCAGCGCTCGACCTTGCCGGTGACGGGATCCTTCACATCCATATGGATCCAGGAGTGTGGGTTGATCCATTCCATCTTGACGACGGTGCCCCGCAGCTTCACAGGTTTCTTGGCGTCGAACTCTGCCGCGAAGGAGTGATGTGCCAGCGCCGGCGTGACGGCGATCGCAAGCATGAGAGCAACACCCGCGGCGATACTGACGACCTTGGTGACCATCGATTTCATCTCCTGCACATCGGTCAAACACGAAGACCGACACTTAGTTTACGACCTCGACTACGCGGATATTTCTTAAGATTCGATTAACTCAGCGAGTGAAGACGGTCACCGTCTCGACGTGCGCCGTATTGGGAAAAAGATCGAGTGCTGTGACAGGACCGAGCTCGTAGCCGCTGTCGAGCAAGGCGCGAGTATCGCGAGCGAGTGTCGCGACATCACAGGAGACATACACCAGTCGGGCAGGCTTGAACGCGAGAATTCCCGCAACCGCATCGCGCGAGAGACCCGTTCTCGGTGGATCAACAATCACGGTCTCCGCAGTCGCGGGTCGACGACGTGCGAGAAAGTCCTCGACGCTGGTTCGCACGACGCGCACGCGATCACGAACCGGTTCGGAGTTCATCTGCAGGTCGGCACCGCTGACGGGGTCGCCTTCGACGAGCGTCACGCGATCAGCGCCGGCAGCAGCCAGAGCCAACCCGAATAATCCCCCACCCGCATACAGATCGATGACCGGTCCTGACGGCACGAGCGTCATCACGTGCTGCACCAGCGCGCCAATCAGAAAACGATTGCCCTGGAAGAACGCGCGAACGTGTCGAGTCAACCGCAGCGCTGGCAACTCATCACGAATCTGAAGCACGTCGGTCACGCGCGGCGTGCCGGCCAGCGTTTCCGCGAATGGCGAGTCCGACGTCTGCGCAGTGAGACCGACCAGTCCGGTGGCAAGCGCGGAATAGTTCGCGGCGTTCACACCTTCGCGCAGGTCCAGGTGACATGCCCGCTCGTCGCCAGAGATGTTCTCCGCCACCTCGACACCGACGACTCCAGCCGCACCGGCGGCGCGGATTATTTCCCCAGCGGCCCCAATCCATTCGCCGGTTGCATCCAGCAACTGTCCTGTCTGGACCGCGTCGCACAGGTCATGACTCTCTTCGCGATAAAACCCCAGCCTCCCATTGACCACATGCAATCGGACACGCATGCGATAGCCTCGCTCGGGCGATCCGATGACATCAGGATCCCGTTCGAGGGCGACCCGCCCGATTCGTACAAATGCATCGCGGATGATTTCGCCCTTGAGCCGACGCTGCCGCTGGTAGGCGATGTGAGCGAGCACATTGCCGCCGCATCGTGGATCGGCGGCAACGGTGCGGCGATCGGGTGACGCGGACAGCACGTCGATCGTTGTCGCGAAGGCGACGCTCTTCGTCGTGCGATCGACTCGGGCGGTGACGCGTTCACCGGGCACCGCCCCCCACACGAGCACGACCTGGCCGTGATGCCGGGCGAGCATGCGTCCGCCGGCAGCCGGCTTTTCAATGTCGAGTGTGAGAACCGACCCGGTGTGAATCATTCGAACGCGATCGTCGGAAGCTTGCGACGCTCGCGGAGAAGTCTATCGACAGCCGAGCGCCGTGACTGCTCGTAGGTCTCGGGCGCCATGCGTCCGCGAAACGGCGCCAGGTCCTCGTCGGCCTCCGTGCTGAGCGATTCCATCGTGTCCGCATCGCACTGGGCATGCACAGCGTCGAGCAGCTGTTTGTCGAGGACGCGCAGTCGCTCGATGAGCATCTGCCGGGCCTCGCCGCGAATGGACTTCGCGCCCGTTCGGGCGACGTCGATCTCGTGGACGATCGCATCGAGGGTCGCATCGAGAGAGCGATCCTGCCCTGCTCGTAGTGCTGTTAACCGTGCGACCACACGCTCGAGATGCGCCGGCAGGGATTCATGACGGCGTGCTTCTGGCGAGGACGACGCATCCGTCGGCACTCCACTGTCACTCGCTGTGATGCCGAGTGCGCGGCGCCACTCATCGAAGACGTCCATCACATCCGCTTCGCAAAACTCAATCCGGATCGGCCGTCGACGTGGACCTTTGGCGTAATAGCGTTCGAAGTACCGATCGATGCCGCGGGTCGCGACAGTCAAGGGAACACCCTTGATCGCCCAGCCGCACACCTGCTCGAACGCAGGTCCGACGATGCGAATGAGGTGACCGTCGTTCTTGCGGCACAGATGCGCCTCGACCTGTCGGCAGTAATCCTCTACGGCAGCCACCGCACCTCTCCAGAGATCACCCGTGCGCGGGCGGTGCCGTCACGTACCAGAAGCGCGCCAGTCTCGTCGATGTCTTCCGCGACGCCGTGACGCGTGACGCCTGCAACGTCCCATTCCACCCGGCGCCCCAACGTCGAGACGGCTCGATCGCGCCATCGCGCGATCACCGCCGCGCTCGCGCGTGACTGCAGATCGCGGTAACGCACGTGCAGCGCAGCCAGGCACTCGACGAGCAACAGCCCGCGATCGATCGGTCGTCCGAGCTCAGACTCGATTGATGTCGCGCGCGCCGCGACATCAGGAGGATAGGCGGCCGGCATCAGATTGATGCCGCAGCCGAGCACGACGTGCTGCACGCCGGATTTCGACGTCCCCGCTTCAGCGAGAATGCCAGCCAGCTTGCGTCCGCCGACGTACACGTCATTCGGCCATTTGAGCTGCGGCTGAAGACCGGTGGCCGCCTGAATACCGTCGGCGAACGCCACGCCGGCGGCGATGGTCAGCAAGCTCACCGCATGCGCCGCGGGCCGCATGAGGATAGACATGTAGAGACCGGCGCCGGGAGGTGAAGCCCAGATCCGACCGTGCCGACCGCGGCCGGCCGATTGCGCGTCCGCAATGACGACAGATCCCTCCGGCTCGCCGCGATCGGCGAGTGTGGCGACGACATCGTTGGTCGAGCTCACCTCCGCGTACCAGAGCACGTGCCGCGAAAAGAGCCCGGCGCGATCGCCAGCCACGGCCAGCGCAGTCGCCAGATCGTCAGGCAAGACCATGGTTCAGATTCCGATCTCGAGACTGAGGTCGGCGGCGGGAGCTGAATGCGTCAACGCGCCAATCGACACGAAGTCGGCGCCGGTCTCAGCCAATTCCGGCATGCGGGCCAATGTGACGCCACCCGAGATCTCGGTCTTCGCACGTCCGCGACATTGCCGCACCGCTTCGATGATGTCCGGCGTCGAGAGATTGTCGAGCAGGATGATGTCGGCACCCGCTTGGAGTGCGTCAACGACTTCGCTCGGGCTCTGCGCCTCGACTTCGATCGGCAGACCTGGATTCGATGCACGCATACGCTCGACTGCGGCACACACACCACCGGCGAGTCGTACGTGATTGTCCTTGATCAACACGCCATCGGCGAGCCCGAATCGATGATTCACGCCACCGCCAGCTCGAACCGCGTACTTCTCCAGCGTACGCATCAAGGGTGTCGTCTTGCGCGTATCGAGGACCGTGATTCGACCAGCGGCCGCATCGACGAACTGACGCGTGAGCGTCGCGATGCCAGTCATGCGCTGCAGAAAATTGAGAGCCACGCGTTCCGCGGTCAGCAGCGCTGCGACACGTCCGTCGATGTGAGCGACCTCAGCACCTGGCTCGCATAGCGTGCCATCCGTATGACGGATGCGGATGTCCACCCCGGCATCGAGTTGCCGGAACGCTTCCGCGGCCACATCGAGCCCAGCGATGACGCAATGCGATTTGGCGAGCAACACGGCGCGCGCCCGTCGAGCGCCGTCAACGGTCGACGCGGTGGTGATGTCGCCCGAGCCGATGTCCTCGGCCAGTGCACGCGCCACGAGATCGCGATACGACTCGGGGGCGAGTGGTTCGAAGGACCTCGCTGTCACGCCTGTGGTTCAGACGGAGGCGCCTCTTCGATGAAGGTCAGCACGGGCGCACTCACATCGCTAAACGTGAATTCCCTGACGTGAGCGGCCGCCATGAAGTCCTTCGCGGCCGGCATCATGATCTCGAAGGGTTTCGGGAAGACGACGTTCACCGGTACTTTGATCGACTTCTTCTGCAGCGCCTTCTCGCGTCTGACGCTGCCCAAAGCCTCGCGTGCCGCGTCGAAGATGGGCAGGGCCGATGCATCCACGCCGTCGATCGGTGCCACGACTTCTTCCGGCGTGGGCCAACTCGCCCGATGCACCGAGCCTCGTTGCCACCACGACCACACCTCTTCGGTGACGAATGGCAGGAACGGTGCGAAGAGGCGCAACAATGTCGAGAGTGCGACGAGCATGGCGCTGTTCGCCGACGCCGCGCCTTCCTTCGTGAAGTCGCCGTAGCGTCGTGACTTCACCAACTCGAGATAGTCGTCACAGAAGCCCCAGAAGAATGTCTCAGTGGTCGCCAGGACTGAGGCGTAGTCGTAGCGCTCGAGACTCTCAGTGGAACTCTGAACGAGATAGGCCAGATTCGTCAGCATGCCGCGATCGAGCGGTTCTGTGATCGGCCCCCGTGGTTCGGCCTGCATGAGCGCGAACTTCGCGGCGTTCAGCAACTTGATCGCCAGGCGACGGCCGACCTTCATCTGCTGCGCATCGAACGCCGTATCCGTCCCGGGACGGCCGCTCGCCGACCAGTAACGGACACCATCGGAGCCGTGCTCCTCGAGCAGCGCCATCGGCGTGACGACGTTGCCCTTGGACTTCGA
>AR_comb_assmDRAFT_10151525_pt1 | contig 12396 bp, 12 predicted proteins | sample ArasoioldDNA_FD_10543 | JGI IMG/M metagenome (IMG submission 10543) | reverse complement strand
CAAGCGGTCATCGCGATCGAGAACGTCCGGCTGTTCAACGAGCTCGATACCCGCAACCGCCAGCTCACCGAAGCACTGGAACAACAGACGGCAACGAGCGAGATTCTGCGCGTTATCGCCAGCTCGCCGACGGATATCCAACCGGTGCTGGATGTGGTTGCCGAGAATGCTGCACGGCTCTGTGACGCCACTGATGCGGCGATCATTCGTGTCAATGGCGACTCCTTAAAGACCATGTCTAATTACGGGCCGCTGTCGCCCGCCGCTTCTAGTCCTCCATTCGACCGAGCCTCTATACCTGCCCGAGCCATCATCGACCGGCAAACCATTCACATTCATGACCTCGAGGCCGTAGCGGAAGACGACCTGCGAGCGCGCTTTGCTAGAAGTCTCGGCGTTCGGACGGTACTTGCAACACCGCTGCTCCGTGAAGGAGTTTCCATTGGCGCTATTCTGATCCGCCGCACAGAGGTCCGACCGTTTACTGACAAGCAGATCGCGCTCCTCAAAACCTTCGCCGACCAAGCGGTAATCGCCATCGAGAATGTCCGTCTGTTCCAAGAATTGGATGCGCGGACGCGCGAGCTAACGGAATCGGTCGAGGAACTGAAAGCGCTCGGCGAGGTCGGCCAGGCGGTGAGTTCCTCTCTGGATCTCGAGACCGTGCTGGAAACCATCGTCGCGCGTGCCGTCGATCTGTCGGGGACCGATTGCGGCGTTATTTACGAGTATGACGAAGCAGCGCAGGAGTTTAACTTGCGCGCCAGTCACCGTATGGAAGCTGAGGCCGTCGAGGGGCTGAGAGCGGCGCGGGTACGGATCGGCGAAGGCGCCACGGGACAGGCGGCGATCACGCGCGCGCCGGTGCAGATCACGGATACTCTGGATCAGCAGGAACGTTCAGCTTCGAGGGTGCGACCGCTACTGAACCGTCTGGGATATCGCTCGCTTCTGACGGTGCCGCTGTTGCGCGAACAGCAAATCCTGGGAGGCCTGACAGTCTGGCGGCGGCAGGCCGGCGAATTCGATCCGGAAGTGATTAATCTGCTGCAAACCTTCGCGACCCAGTCGGCGTTAGCAATTCACAACGCGCGGCTGTTCCGCGAGATCGGCGACAAGAACCGGGAGATCGAAGCGGCGAATCAGCATAAGTCGGAATTTCTCGCCAATGTGTCGCACGAGCTGCGCACGCCGCTGAACGCGATCATCGGCTTCTCGGAAGTGTTGTTGGAAAAGTACTTCGGCGAGCTTAACGACAAGCAAAACGAATACGTCGGTGACATTCTCTCCTCCGGGCGCCATCTGTTGTCGCTGATCAACGACATCCTCGATCTTTCGAAGATTGAAGCCGGGCACATGGAGTTGGAAGTGACGACGTTTCATCTGCCGGACGCCATCGAGAACGCCCTGCTGCTAGTGCGCGAGCGCGCCAGCCGGCATGGGATCAAACTGGATCGCGTCATCGACGACCGCCTCGGCGACTTCACCGGTGATGAGCGCAAGGTAAAGCAGGTGTTGGTCAACCTCCTTTCCAACGCCGTGAAGTTCACGCCGGAGGGCGGCCGGATCAAAGTCGAGGCAAGATTAGGTGACAGTGCGGTAATTACCTCGGTCACCGACACCGGCATCGGCATCGCGAGCGAAGACCAAGAAGTGATCTTCGAGGAGTTCCGCCAGGTCGGAAGCAACTACGCACAAAAGCGTGAGGGTACAGGGCTCGGATTGAGCTTGACCAGGAAATTTGTCGAAATGCACGGCGGCAAGATTTGGGTGGAGAGCGAGTTGGGAAACGGATCGACGTTTACATTTACGCTTCCGATCAACCCTCACCCATTCCCTCTCCCAGAGGGCGAGGGTTAGAGAGGATTCGGATCGGAACAATGTCGCGCAAAGGCGCAAAGCGCGCCAAGATAGGAAATCGGAAATCGTTATGGCTGGAGAGCTGATACTGATCGTTGAAGACAATGAGAAGAACCGGAAGCTCGTGCGGGATGTGCTTCAGGTTAAGGGCTATACGACCATAGAGTCTGAGACGGCCGAAGAAGGAATAAAGCTCGCGCTAGACAAGTCGCCTGCTCTTATCCTCATGGATATCCAGCTACCTGGGATAGACGGAATCACGGCTCTAAAGCAACTCCGGGCCGAGCCAAAAACCAAAAGTATACCAGTTATTGCCATCACGGCTTCGGCAATGACGCATAACCGGCAAACGATGATGGCTGAAGGGTTCGACGGCTACCAGACCAAGCCGATCAGCTTGAAGGATTTTCTCGGGGAAGTTGAAAGAGTGCTCGCCGTTAAACACTAAAACGTGAAATCACCGGCCAAGATTCTTGTCGTCGATGACACTCCCAGGAACGTGAAGCTCCTGGCCGATCTTTTGACTGTCAAAGGGTACGCCGTAGTGACAGCAGTATCGGGGCAAGAAGCCTTAGATAAGATTAACAGCGAACAGCCCGATTTGGTTCTTCTTGATGTTGTGATGCCCGAGATGAGCGGTTACGAGGCTTGCCGTAAAATCCGCGAGATTCCGGAGACGAGGACTCTTCCCGTGGTGATGGTGACGGCACTGGATCCCTCCGAGGAAAGAGTCAAAGGGATCGAAGCTGGAGCGGACGACTTTCTTACGAAGCCGATCAATCAAGCCGAGCTTCTTGCGCGAGTAAAGTCGCTTCTTAGGATCAAAGAACTTTATGACACCGTTCAAACTCAAGCGACCCAACTTGCGGATTGGAATCAGAATCTAGAGCGGCGTGTCCGGGAACAACTGGAACAGCTGGAACGATTGGAACGATTGAAACGGTTTTTCTCTCCCCAACTCGCCGATTTGATCGTGGCCGGCGGAGCCGAGGATCCCCTCAAGACGCACAGACGTGAAGTGACAGTGATATTCCTGGATCTCCGCGGCTTCACCGCCTTCGCCGAGAGCGCCGAGCCGGAAGAAGTCATGGGCGTATTGCGAGAATACCACGCTGAGATGGGCAAGCTGATCTTGGCGCACGAAGGCACCCTGGAACGATTCACTGGCGACGGCATGATGATTTTTTTTAATGACCCAGTGCCAGTGGCCAATCCTGCTGAACGGGCAATTCGGATGGCGCTCGCAATGCGCGAGAGTGTGGCGCAGCTGACGGTAAAGTGGCGCAAGCTGGGCTATGAGCTAGATTTCGGCGTTGGCATCGCCCAGGGCTACGCCACCATCGGCGGCATCGGGTTCGAAGGACGCTGGGATTACGGCGCCATCGGTACCGTCACCAATCTTGCTGCGCGCCTCTGCGGTGAGGCGAAACCCAGCCAGATCCTAATTTCCCAACGGTTGCTGGCGACTGTGGAAGAGTTGGTGGAGGTGGAGCCTGTAGGTGAACTTATACTCAAGGGATTCCACCGTCCCATCACGGCGTATAATGTTCTACGGCTGAAAAACTGACTAGCAGCTCAACACGCATACAGAATTTGTTCCATTCTCTCTTTAGTTCCTCCGGTTCAGGCAGAGAAAACGACCCGCGGCCCGAGCGCAAATCATCATCGCTATCGGAGGTACATTGTTGTTTGGGCTATAGGGCGATGATAATAACCAATCCTGTGAGCTATCGGAAAACAAGGAGAAGCGAGAATGAGACTTTTTGTATCGACGCTCTCGGTCGCAATATGCTGGCAGTCAGCGGTGTGGGCTCAGGGAAAGCCGCCAACAATTGCTGATCTGGCGGCGTACAACAAATCGGATCGTGAGCAGGTTCTATATGAAGGGGCGAAAAAAGAAGGCAAGTTGATGTGGTACACCTCTCTTACGGGCGGTCCCAACACGGAAGCGCCGAAGGTCTTCGAGGCGAAGTACCCAGGGGTCAAAATGGAAGTTTACCGCGGGGACAGCGACGCGCTGATCTCACGAATCCTCCAGGAGGCGCAAGCTAAACGTTACTTAGTGGATGCCATTGAGACTACATTTCCGATCCTCAAAGTTATGCAGGATGAAAAGCTGCTGGCTCGTTACTTCTCGCCCTATCTGGCATCTTATCCCGACGAGGTAAAAGAGAAAGCCGAAAAGGGACTCGTCTACTGGGCAACGGACCGCGAATCCTATATCGGTGTCGCTTACAATACCGATGTGGTGCCAGCTGCTGCTGCGCCAAAACGATTCGAAGACTTGCTCAGGCCCGAGCTTAAAGGCAAGATCGGATTTGCCACGAGCGACACAGGCAGCCGGGTGATCGGTGCAATGTTGGCTACGAAGGGCGGCGAGTTTGTCCAGAAGCTCAAATCACAAGATATAACGCTTCACGGCGTTTCCGGGCGTGCGATCTTGGACATGGTGATCTCCGGAGAGCTGGGTGTATCTCCTACTGTGTTTCTCAGCCATTCGCGGGTATCGATGTCGAAGGGAGCGCCGATCAAGTGGGCGCCCATGGATGTTGTCCCGACTAATGCGGGCGGAGTGGCGCTTCCGATACATGCTTCCCATCCCCATGCGGCGCTTCTGTTCGCCGACTTCCTGCTCAGTCCTGAGGGCCAGAAGTTTCTCGGCAAGTTTGGCCTTGACAGCGCGGCGCACAAGCCTGATTTCAAGCGATGGTATGCCGAGGCGGGCATGACCGTTGAGCAATACGAAAAAGTGAACAGTCAATGGGAGAAACTGCTACGGGAGATCGGGCGAAAGTAATTTCCCCCGCTTATGGCGCGAGCGCGTTATGCTTCCACGGTCGTTCTCCTGCGGCCGGATGAGGACGGCAGCTTCGAGATCCTGCTGACTCGTAGACCGCCTGAGATGAAGTTTCTGGGCGGCTTCTACGTCTTTCCAGGCGGAGCTATCCATAAAGACGACTATTCAGAAAAGGTGCTCGATCGTTGCCGGGGATTAGCCGAAAACGATGCGCAGAAGATTCTCGGCAAACGCCATGACCGGGAGCTTGCACTCGGTCATTGGGTCGCCGGCATTCGCGAGTTGTTTGAAGAGGTCGGGGTACTTCTTTGTGAGACGCTATCGGGCGAGCCTATCGAACTGCGCGACGAGACGAGGAAAGCAAAGTTAGAGACCAAACGTCAGGCCATCGTGAGAGGAAAACTTGGCTTCGGAGAATTCCTTGAATCAGAAGGGCTCTGGTGTGATTTGTCCCGCGTCATCTATTTCTTCCATCGCGTGACGCCGGAATTTTATCCCACGCGATTCGATACGCGCTTTTACTTGGCTTCGTTGCCTGCCCATCAAACGGTGCTGCCGCGGTCCGAAGAGGTCACGCACAGCGTCTGGATCAAACCCGCCGAAGCGTTATTGGAGGTTTATGACAACGACTTCCCCATTCTTCCGCCGACAACCACTGTCTTAGAAGATCTTGCAGGGATTGATACTTGGGAAGAGCTACGTGCTAGATACCGCCTTCCGAGATAAAAATCCGCTTATCAACTGTTTCCTTGCTCTCTAACAAAAATTCATGGGGAGTTATGTCTAGTTCTTTCTCGGGATGAAAATGCTGACATGCACTTCTTTCGTCATTTCTGCGAAAGTGGAATCCCGGAATCTTTGATCTGATATTGCTGGTGCGCCAGAATTTTCTTCTTCACCCCTTGACAGTGAATATGCTGTCCACTAATAGTAATTATTATCAATAAACTTAAGGAGGACAGCATATGGCAAAAAATTTGAAGGGCTCCAAGAGCCATGCAAACCTGAAGGGCGCCTTCGCGGGCGAGTCTCAGGCCAACCGGCGCTATCTCTATTTCGCAAGGGTAGCCGATATCGAAGGCTATCCGGATGTCGGAGGTTTATTTCGCGACACCTCCGAGGCGGAGACCGGACATGCCTTCGGGCATCTGGATTTTTTGAAAGAAGTCGGCGACCCGGTCACCGACGTTCCCATCGGCACCACGGAGAAGAATCTCAAGTCTGCCGTTGAAGGTGAGACTTACGAGTACACAGAGATGTATCCCGGGTTCGCCAAGACCGCGCGCGAAGAGGGATATTCTGAATTGGCGGAGTGGTTCGAAACTCTCGCCAAGGCGGAAAAATCTCACGCGGGCCGATTCTCCAAAGGCTTGGAGAAAATTGCCGGTAGAGAGCCAGCAGACGCCGCAAGCTAATTGATCTGCGGGAGGTCAGGGATGGCATTGCCATCCCTGACCTTAGGTCTCAGTATGAGTCTCGAGGGGACGCAAAAGAAACGCTCCACCCGGTACAGGTTCTGGAGCGCGCTTACCGTCTAACGGAAGACAGCAGATAATGAATAAGGTTACCTTAACGGATATCGTGGGGAACGCCGCCTACGAAAAAATGCGCGACAAGTTTCGCCAGCGCATTATCGAGCTCAAACGGCACCGACGGGTTTCTGTCGGAGACAAGGTCACCTTAGTCTTCGAGAACCGAGACACGGTCATTTTTCAAATCCAAGAGATGATGCGGGCGGAAAAGATCTCCGACCTGGACAAGATTCGGGAGGAGATTGAGGTCTACAATGAACTGATTCCGGCGCCCGGTGAGCTGAGTGCCACTCTCTTTTTGGAGATCGAGGATCAGACCCATCTTCGAGAAGATTTGCTGAAATTTTTGGGCATCGACGAATCGGTTTACTTGAAGGTCGGAAGCGATCCGATCCATGCGCGTTTTGAAGAGGGACACACTAAGGAAGACAAAATCAGCGCGGTGCAATACGTGAGGTTTCCATTTTCCGAGGCGACACGCCGGGCCTTTGTCAAAGGCGAAAGAGCGGAGCTTGTCATCGATCATCGGAACTACCAGGCCAGGACAGTCATTGAACCTGATACGCGACAATCTTTGGTGGAGGATCTGACGACGTAGCCATGTCCAAGGTGGATAAGAAGCCAAGACACACGAGACAGCTGCAAGTTGTCTGGGAGGCGATTAAGGACGATCAGTCCCACCCGACTGCGGATCAGGTTTATGATAAGGTGCGCGAAAGTTTGCCGAATGTGAGCCTAGGTACGGTTTATCGTAACCTGCAAAAGTTGGTCGCAGACGAAAAACTCCAGGTGCTGATGCTGGGACGCGCGCAACATTTCGATCCTCTCGTCAAGCGCCATCAGCATTTCATCTGTGAAAAGTGCGGCCGGGTGTTCGATGTTTTGGTCGACACGGAGAATGATATTACGCCGGCTAGACTGCCGCACCGGGGATTCAAGGTCACCTCCCATCAAACCGCTTTCTACGGTGCATGTAAACATTGCGCTCGTTAGACAGATCTGTTTACAGTTGTCGGAGGTTCGTGGTATCGGGTTGAGGGATTCCCGTTTTTTTTACGTGAGCAATTCAAAAGCGGAGGAAAATTTATGGCGACGGTTACATTTAAGGGCAGTCCGGTAACGCTGTTGGGAAACGAAGTGAAAGCCGGCCAGACCGCTCCCGACTTCAAGGTTCAGAAAAGCGCCGACATGAGCGATTACACATTGGCGAGCGCGGGTGGAAAGACGCGTATTATCGCCACTGTCCCTTCGTTGGACACGCCGGTGTGCGACCTGGAGACTAAAAGGTTCAATGAGGAAGCCGGCAAGCTTGCCAACGTCGAGATCGTCTGCATCAGCATGGACTTGCCGTTTGCGCAGAAGCGATGGTGTGGCGCCGCGAACGTCGATAAGGTCGTGACCGCAAGCGATCACCGCGAGGCATCTTTCGGTAAGAACTACGGCGTGCTGATCTCCGGCGGCCCCCTGGATCGCGTTCTTGCGCGGGCAGTGTTCGTGATTGGGCCGGATAATAAACTCAAACACGTGGAGTACGTAGGTAGCATCGCCGATCAGCCCAATTACGATGCTGCGCTTGCGGCAGCGAAGTAATTCGGCTGCGTCCCAGACTGTCACAGGCAGTCCTTCCAACTTCCTTGAGGGAGAGGCATAAGGTAAGGGTGACCAGGATTGGTGCGTTCCTTCACCTTTAACCCTCTCCCGCGACGGCAGAGGGGACATCTCGCTAAAACCTTCGTTCAAATATCAAAATTTTGTCGGATCGGGTGAGTGTTCAGCAGAGCTTGTCCAACTGGGTTGGGCTTTTGTGCGCTTGACGTGTCTTGATTAGCAGGAATAGTTTAAATTGCAGCGATTTTGCGAAGTCAAAGAGGAGCAACAAGATGAACAATCCTCGCTACGATTATCTTCCCATTATTAACCGCAAGAAAATTGTCTGGCCCAACGAAGGGCGCGTTGCACTTTGGGTCGCGCCCAATATCGAATATTTTCATTTCGACATGCCGATCCGCGGTTCGGGCAGCAATCATGCGCCGGATGTGCCCGGCTACACGCTGCGCGACTATGGATCGCGGGTGGGCGTTTTTCGCATTATGGAGGTGCTCGACAAATACGGCATTCGCGCCAGCGTGCTCCTTAACGCGGAGGTCTGCGAGCAACATCCGCCGATTATCGAAGAAGGCAACAAACGGCAGTGGGAATGGCTGGGGCACGGCATGACCAACAGCATTTCTATGCTCGATTATCCGGTGGAGGAAGAGCGAAACGTCATTCGCAAGGTCAAGGAAATTATTACGTCGGCGACGGGCAAGGCGCCGAAGGGTTGGCTTGGGCCCGGCTTGGGCGAGACTTTCAACACTCCGGATCACCTCGCGGCGGAAGGCTTCGAGTATGTCTGCGATTGGGGTGGCGACGAGCAGCCGGTGCCGTTACGCGTGAAAAGTGGTCGGATGATCGTTGTCCCTTACGAGTTGGGCGTAAACGATATCCGCGTCTTCATTCGGGAGAGTCACACTCCGGAGCAGTACTATCGAATGGTCTGTGATCATTTCGACACACTTTATCGTGACAGCGCAACGGGGGGCAGAGTTCTCTGTCTTCCCCTCCATCCGTTCGTAATCGGCATGCCCTATCGGATCAAGTATCTGGAAAAGGCTTTGGATTACATCTGTTCTCACGATGGCGTGTGGCGAACGACGGGATGGGAAATTGCGGAGTGGTACTATCGCCACTATTATGTCGATCCCGGAAAGTTTGAGGGATAGAGCGCCATTGGAATGATGGAGTACTGGGTTTCTCTAAGATTGGACCCAAAATTCCAATATCTCCGTATTCCAAAGCTCAGGTCGATGGTCCCACCTCTGCAGTGAGAGTTACGGACGATCGCACCTCGATCGTGCCGGCCTCTACCGGGGTCGGCGCTGTGGCCGCTGCGTCCATCTGTGACACCCGGGCCTGGGGCATAATGATGGGTCGAATGCCGCGTTCACCTTCGGTAACGGAAAGGACCTTGATAACTTTGAGGCCGAGGGCATTGGCCATTTCTTCGGCTTTGGCTTTGGCCTTGGTCGACGCGAGACGCAAAGCTTGGAGTTGGGCGCTATGTTCGTCCTTGAGGGTAAAGAGCAACCGTTGAATTGTATTGGCACCGGCCTGCATAGCGACGTCGATGAGCTTGCCGACATTTTCCAGGGCGCCGGTTTTTATGTGGAGCACGTTGGTTGCCGTGAAACCGACAATCTCCGGTTTGCCGCCCTGAGGATAACGATAATTGGGAGTGAGTGAATAGTTGGCGGTTTTGATCTCGTCCCCTTTACTCAAAAGCTTTTTGATTTCATTCATCACCCGCGCCAGTTTCTCGGCATTCTCTTTGGCTGCTTCAGGGGCGTTCCTTGCCTGGGTGACGACCCCAATATCGATCTGTGCCTGATCCGGTTCCATGGTGATGACGGCTTCACCATTGGCCGTGACTGACGCCGGCCTGGGTCGTCTTTCGGATTGCTGGGCTGAAGCGACACTCGGCAGGATGACCAGCATGGCCAACAGCGCGACGGATCTTCTCATATGACCTCCAGGGTTAGACTCACTTTTATGTAAAAAGTTACAGCAAAAGGCTGACCGCTGCCAGTCTCGACGGTTTCTTTCGCGCCTATGTCGGGACGACGGATCGTCGATGCGTGCATTCCATTGCGCGCAGCCGTCGATCCCTGCTAATGGATATCAGTGGCATTGATGGAGGAGGCGGCAGTTCGCACGGGCAACCGGAAAATCTTCTACGGCTGGTACATCGTCGGTGCCGGCTTCTTTGCCAATGTCGCGTCTGCGTTTGCACTTGCCAGTACCCTTAGCATTTTTCTCAAACCACTGACCGCCGATCTAGGTGTGTCCCGCGGCGTGTTTTCATTGCTCCGATCCGGTGAAGGCCTGATCGGAGCCGGAGTTGCGCCTCTGGTAGGACAACTCGTCGACCGTTATGGCGGGCGTTGGCTACTGGCGATCGGCGCGGTTATCGTGGGTGTCGGTTATCTGTTGCTCGGTCAGGTAGAAAGTTTCGCGCAATTTGTTGTCGTGCGATTGACGTTTGTGACCCTGGGCGATGCCATGATGGGCTCCATGGTCGTCAATATCATCATTGCCCAATGGTTTTTGCGCCGACGTGGCCGGGCGCTCGCCTTCTCAAGCATGGGGATTGGTTTTGCCAAAGTGTGCATGCCGATCGTTGCGGCGTCGCTCATAGTTTGGCTCGGATGGCGTCAAACCTGGATGGTTTTCGGTTTGGCGGCTGTGGTCCTCGGGATCGGCCCCGTGCTGGCGATTATCAGACGTTCGCCTGAGGAAATGGGTCTTGTGCCTGACGGAACCCGAGAAGCGATCGCTTCCGGCGATACTCCCGGAAAGCCGCGCAAACCGGCCTCAGATCAGATAGCGGACCAAAATTTGGTTTGGACGCGGAGCGAAGCGATGCACACGCCGACCTTCTGGTTGCTGGTGATTACTTTCGGTATTGCCAGCATGGGGGTCACGGGGCTGAATCTGCACGTCTACCCGTATGTCACCGACCTCGGTCATCCTCCGGTCATCGCCGCCACCGTAATGAGCGTCATCGCTTCCATGCAGCTCGCTTCCCCTCTGCCATGGGGACTTATGGCCGAGCGCATGGACGTTCGCGTTGCGGCGATGCTCAGATTCGTCATCCAAGCTATCGGTTTAGGATTGGCCATTTCAACGACAAATCTTTTCTGTCTCTACGCGGGATTCTTTCTTTATGGCATTGGTTTAGGGGGTAACATGGTTTTGCCGGAGATCCTCTGGGCAAACTACTTTGGCCGACGCTCCCTTGGCACAGTGCGTGGTCTAGGCATCCTTATCTCTCAGGCGCTGGCTGCGGTGGGGCCGCCTTTTTTTGGTTTTCTGTTCGATCTTACCCATGGCTATGGTCTGTCCTTTGCGCTTTTTGGTTGTGCCTTGATTACTTCGGCGTTTCTAAGTCTCATGCTGCGGCCGCCGCAAAAACCGACACTGACCAATGAACTTAGGCCGAATAAGACAGCGGCTTGACAAACTGGGTCAGCAGTCTGATAGGTTCGAACCCATTCCACATGGAAAGGACTGAACCATGATTATCGATGCTCACAACCATATCGTCGCCGGCGAACAGCTCCAAACGTTCCAGGCAGGTCTGATCAATAGCGCGGGGTTCCATCGCCCTAGCGGCGCTGTCGTGACGGAGGAAAATATTCAACGAGCGAAGTGGCGTGGCCACAAGCATTCGGAAGTCCTCGATCAAGTCGGGACGGATGTCGCCTTTATCTCACCGCGACCCTACACCATGATGCACTCAGCGAAGCCGGAGAAGATCGTGCATTGGTATTGTCAAGCAGTCAATGACGCGCTGGCGTTGCAGGTCAAAATGGAACCGAAAAAATTTCGCGCCATCGGCGGCTTGCCGCAAAACGCTGGCGTAGGCGTGAAAAATACCTTCGACGAGATCGATCGTTGCATCAACGATCTCGGTTTCGTCGGAATCATGATCAACCCGGACCCGGGGGAAGGCGATGGGCAAACACCGGCAATGGGCACTGAATACTGGTATCCGCTTTACGAGAAGATGGTGAAGATGGATATTCCGGGGCTTATTCACTCGGCGAGCTGCAAAAATCCACGGGAGTCCTTTCACGGCCATTTTATCACCGAGGAAAGCATCGCGATCTTGTCACTGGTCGATTCGAAAGTGTTTCAAGATTTTCCCAAGCTAAAGCTGGTCGTCTCACACGGTGGCGGCTCGGTTCCGTATCAGGTCGGTCGGTGGCGCTCGCAGCTGCGCGGGCCCAACGATACCGAGAACTTCGATCAGCGGTTGCAGCAACTATATTTCGATACCGCCCTCTATAGCGTGGAGTCATTGAAGCTGCTTTTTAGAATCGTCGGCCCGGCTCGTTGCTTATTCGGCACGGAACGTCCGGGGGCGGGTTCAAAGACCGATCCTCGCACGGGCAAGTGGTACGATGATGTGCGGCCGAACATCGAAAGCATCCCGTGGTTGACGGCGGAACAGAAGGAGCAGATTTTTCACAAGAATGCCGAACAGGTCTTCACGCGGTTCAAACAATAGAAAGAGATTGAAGTGATGGAGTACTGGAGTAACGGAGTAATGGGAATCACCTAGTAATCCAACACTCCATCGCTCCAACACTCCATTACTCCAATTAT
>AR_comb_assmDRAFT_10078235_pt1 | contig 12396 bp, 6 predicted proteins | sample ArasoioldDNA_FD_10543 | JGI IMG/M metagenome (IMG submission 10543) | reverse complement strand
GAAGGGCGCTTCAAGCTGTACGTCGCCTCGATGGAGGATCTGCTCAATCCGGGCAAACGCGTACCCAAGATGTCGCGCTTCGATCAGGACGTGCAGATTGCGCTGGGCCCGCGCCTCTGGGATGGGAAGGAAGAAAAGCAGGTGATCGGCTTCACGGTCGTGCTGCCGGCGGGCACCAGCGTGGGTGGCATGGCGAGCTTCCGGCACAAGGAGTTCGCCAATGACATCGTCCTCGCGAAGCTCCAGCCCGCCGAGCTCAATGCCAGGTTGGTCAAGCAGTTCGGGGAAGCGCAGGGCAAGCAAGTCGCCGAGGCACTGAACGCGGTCACGAGCGAGATCGCCAAGGACCCGGAGCACCTGGTAGAGACGATCCGACGATATCCGCAGCTGGTCGAGATCTACAGCTCCTGCACCGACTACGTCGAGAACAAGGGCCATCCCTTCGGCGAGGACCTGTCCGACAGTGACAAGAAGGCGCTGATCGCGTTCGTGGCGACACTCTGAGAGGAGAGAGTCATGCAACGCACCGTCCTCATCGCCGCCCTCGCGCTCGTCGCCTGCGGGGAATCGCCGCCGCCTCTCAAGTTCGCCACCTACGGTCCGGGCTACGCGTCGAAACCGGATTTTGCGCAGGTCGAGCACGACTTCCCCATCGCGCCGGCCGACCTCGCCCGGCTGACGCCCGACAATCTCAAGGCGTTCGATCAGGAGCAGATCGACCAGATCTACGCGCGGCTGACCGCCGGACCGATTCCGGACGGCCCGTACGACGGGGGCCTTTTCTTCCCCAAAGGCATCTCGGGCGAAAAGCGCATCGCCGAGATCATCGGTGGGCTGCCGGGCCTCGCCGCCCAGCTGAAAACGGAAAAGCTCGAGCTCCTGGGCAAGCACCTGTGGCGGGGCAAGGTCTTCTATCGCGATGAGCGGGTCCTGCGGAACCGGATCGACGACACGACAGCGCTGAAGCCGCTGATCGATGGCGACCTGTCGACGATTCCCAAGGTCACCGTCAACGGAAAGGACCAATGGCTGATGTTCCCGGCGCGGCTCTATTGCGGCCAGAGCCTGCTCGATTCGCGCCGGGAGTCGGTGATCATCGATTATTTGTTCACCGACGAGATCCCCGGCTACCGCGAACGTCCCGACTACCTCGCCGGCCGCCGGGGGCTGCAGGTGCGCGACGAGATCCGCATGGTGCGGCCCGGCTTCTATCTCGGCCGTGCCTACCTCGGCAAGATCTTCCTGCTCAATTTCACGCTCTACAACAAGGAGGTTGCAAGCCGCGACGGCGACGCCTTCGTGAAGACCGGACAGGTCAAGGAGGAATGCTGGCCGGGGACGCAGCAGCGAGCAGTCTTCAGCGCCGCGAAGTGACGCGCGCGGGAACGCGTCATGATGACGTGGCTCGGTGCGGTGATCGTCGCGGTCTGCGCGATTCCGATGGCGACCGCCGGGACCCATGACATGCCATCCTGGGCGACCGACCCGGCGAAGCCCGGTCTCTCGCCGCCCCCGGCGGGCCGTTCGCTGTTCGACTTCGTGGCCGCGGACGGTATTCCGTTTCCCTTCGAGGCGCTGGTGCGCAAGGTGGAAGCTAGCGCAGGCTGCGCGGCCGGGGCGTGCGTCAAGTCGGTGCTGATCCCGCTGGGGCGCTCGCTGCAACGCACCGCCGCCGCTCCGGATTTCTTCGCCTTTCCGCGCGTCGTCGTCGCCGTGACCGACGAGGGCGCGGGATCCCTGTTTGCGCGCGATCGCCTCTATCTGGGGTACCAGGAAAAGGCGAACCTGATCGAGGTCATCAGCTACAACGAATCGGCGGCGCGTTTCGAGTTCCAGATCGTGCGCGACTATCGCGCCGGCGCAACGCCGCGGATCATCTACGCCCGGCGCGAAGTGTGCACGGCCTGCCATCAGAATCACGGACCGATCTTTTCCCGTCCGGTGTGGGACGAGACGAACGCGAATCCGCGGATCGCGGCGCGTTTGAGCGCCGAGCAGAAGCCCTTCTACGGCATTCCCGTGCATCGTGGCGTCGACATACCCAACGCCATCGACGACGCGACCGATCGCGCCAATGCCATTGCTGTGACGCAGCGGATCTGGCGCGAGGCATGCGACGCGGGCTGCCGTTCAGCGGCCCTGACCGCCGCCTTGCAGTATCGTTTGTCGGGCGAACGCGGCTTCGACGCTCCGGATCTCTCGCCGGCGCTCGCCCGCGGTTTTGCGGCACGCTGGCCCGCGGGCCTTGCCATCCCCAATCCCGACCTTCCCAACCGCGACCCGCTAGGCTTCGTGCCCGGTTCAACCGGCGTCGCCCAATCCCACGTCGCGGCGGGCCTCGAGCCCCTCGCCCCGCGCGCGCCGCTCGAGGTGTGGACCGCGGAGGATCGGCTTCTCGCTCGGCGCTTCGTCATGGGGCTTGCGGACCTGATCGCCGAAACCGATATGCGCGAGCTCGAGGCCACGCTGGCCCGCCGCCGCGCGGCCTCGCCGCACCGGACCCTCAGGGCCGTCTGCGCGATGTCGGGCAACCGCTATGACTGCACCGGTGAAGTTGCGTTGAGTGGCAGCGCGACAACCGTGGATGCGATTTCGTTCGGCGGTACGCCGCTCACGCACTACACGCTCGACAACGGGCTCGTGACGAGCCAGGGACGACGGGCCCGCACGGCGGGCGGCGACAGCATCGAACGACTGGCCGTGCGCCGGGCCGGCAACAAGGGTGAAGCCTCGCTCACGATCGTCGAGGATTTCGCGCCCGTGCGCGCGGCGATCGCCAATAGCGTGTGGCCCGACGCACCGTTCAGCCGCGCCAGGATGAGGGCCGCGCTCGGGCTCGACCCTGGCGCCGTCTGCTGCGAAAACACAGCGGGCCTCGCGCCGCCCCAGGCAGACCTCCCGCCGGCGCAGCCTCTACCCGAGCAGGCGGCCGAATTTCAAAACGCATGCGCCGCGTGCCATCGGACGGCAGAGCGATCGCCGCCGAACTTCCTGGCCGGCGACGCGGAGCGCGTAACGGCCAGCCTGACGCAGTGCGCGCCGCGCATCTTCGTTCGCCTAGCGATGTGGCAGACACCGCCGGCGGAGCGCGACAAGGTGCCCATGCCACCGCCGCGCGCATCGCGCGACGGAGGACCATGGATCGAGACAGCGCCCGACCCCGTGCTCGCGGCGCTGCAAAGCGTCGTCGCCGGTTGGCTACGATCGGAGACAGGCCGCACGCCGGATGCCGCGGAGATGCTCGTGCGCGGCTATGAGAATCTGCGGCCTTGCCTGCCGCCAGAGGGGTGAGCGCCACGGGGAGTCGAAGCGGAAGGTTCCACGACGGATCGCAGGGAGACCGAGATGAACGAATCGCCTATGCCGGCCCCAGGCCAGGACAGCTGGCTCGCCGACCTGTATCGCAAGCGCTGGATACGGGTGGTGATGCTGGTGCTGGCCATCCCGACCGTGCTTGCGCTCGTCCTCGGTGCCTATCTCTGGCAGCGCTTCGGCAGCGATCGCGCCGTCGAATACACCGACGTCGAGGAACACTTCAAGTACGGATCGACGGGCGGCGAGCACGTCTCGGGCTTGCCGTACTGGATCTTCCAGGCGCTGCCGCAGGTGTGCGCCCAACATCTGCCGGGAAAAGGCTACGCGTCGCTCGGACTCATCTACGAAGAAGGCCACGATCTTCCGATCGGCATGTCGAAGCGGCACCACCAGGGCATAGACAAGACGTTCCTGAACTGCGCGGTGTGCCATGCCAGCACGGTGCGCGAGGCAGCGACGTCGAAACCGCGCGTGTACCTCGGCATGCCGGCGCAGCAATTCGACATCATGGGGTTCGAGAAATTCCTGTTCGCATGCGCCAAGGATGAGAAGTTCTCCGCCGATTTCGTCGTGCCGGAGGCGCGTCGCCTGGCGCAGGCCAACGGACAGGATCTGGACCTGCTCGACCGCTACCTCGTCTATCCGGTCGCGGTGGCGCTCATGCGTGACCGGCTGCTGACGATCGCCGGGCGTTTCGACTTCGTATACGAAACGCCGGACTGGGGCCCGGGGCGTGTCGACACTTTCAACGCGGCCAAGGTGCTATTCAACTTCCCGATGCGCGACCTTCCCGCGCATGAGAAGAACGGGCCGGCGGATTTTCCATCCATCTGGCTGCAGGGGCCGCGCAAAGGCATGCAGCTGCACTGGGATGGGAACAACACGATGGTCGAGGAGCGCAACAAGAGCGCGGCATTCGGCACGGGCACGACGCCACCGACGCTCGACACGGCGGCCGTCGGGCGGATCGAAACGTGGCTTCTAACGAGGGAGCCGCCGAAGTATCCGTACCCGATCGACGCGGCCAAGTCGGCACGCGGTGGCGCGCTCTACAAGGAATACTGTTCCGGCTGCCACGGCGCCTCGGGACGAGATTTCTCGGGCGACTACGTCGGCAAGGTTACGGCGCTCCCCACAATCGGCACGGACCGCCGCCGGCTCGACTCGTACTCCTACGATCTCGCGGTCAACCAGTCGGCGCTCTACGCCGGCTATCCCTGGCGCTTTGCCCACTTCCGCAAGACGTTCGGCTACGCCAACATGCCCCTCGACGGCATTTGGCTGCGCGGACCGTTCCTGCACAACGGCTCGGTGCCGACGCTGCGCGACCTGCTCGAGCCTGAGAAGAAGCGCCCTTCCGTGTTCTATCGCGGTTATGACGTCTACGACCCGGTGAAAGTCGGATTCGTCTCGAACGTCCCGAGCGAAGGCGACAAGCACTACTTCAAGTTCGACACGCAGGTGGATGGCAATTCGAACGCCGGACACGAAGGTCCAAGCTTTGGCACCGCGCTCGGCGACCCGGACAAGGATGCGCTGGTCGAATTCCTGAAGACGTTCTAGGAGACGCGCAATGCACACCGCAGAGACGTCGGGCTGGCGCCGGGGCAAGATCCTGGGATGGCTGGGCGTGCTCCTGGTTCTCGTCGCGCTCGGCGCGTTCTACGGCTGGTACAAGTTCTTCCGCGACGTACCGCAGGAGTCGTGGATGACCGAAACACCCGAGATGCGCTTCCGTTACGGATCGATCGGCGCCGAGAACGACGCCGGCATCCCGTACTGGATCTTCTACGTCCTGCCACGCATGTTCCCCGACAAGCTTCCGGGGCCGGGCGGCTATGCGGCACTCGGCGTCTCCTGGGAGCAAGGTCGGGAGCTGCCGATCGGCTTCACCAAGAAGACCATCGGATTCCCGCGCGTGGCGAACAACTGCGCCGGCTGCCATACCACGAATTACCGGGCCGGCCCGAACGAGAACCCGGTGTTCATCAACGCCGGGCCCGGCCACACGCTGAACCTGGAGGCTTTCTTCCGATTCCTCGTCGATTGCGCGAAGGATCCGCGCTTCAACGCCGACAACCTGATGCGCGAGATCAACCTCGTGACCGATCTGCCGTGGGACGAGCGGCTTGCCTACCGCTTCCTCATCATCCCGATCACCAAGAAACGGCTGCTCGAGCGCGAAGCGCAGTTCGCGTGGATCTACCGCCACGACTTTCCCGAGTGGGGCCGCGGCCGCGACGATTCGATGAATCTCACCAAGTATTTCATGATCAAGGTGCCCATGGACAACAGCTTCGGGCCCGGCGATATCCCGTCGATCTGGAACCTGAAGAAGTACGATCAGGCCGGCACGACGATGAACTGGTCGGGCGACAGCCACGACTCGTACTCCGTGATCATCGATTCCGCGCTCGGCCTCCTGGGTGCGCCGCCGAAGAGCAACGCGGCGTTTCTCGAGCAGGTGAAATGGCTCCAGGATTACCTGCGCAACGCGCCACCGCCGAAATACCCGTTTGCAATCGACACGGCACGCGCGGAGGCCGGCAAAGCCGTGTTCGACCGGCACTGCGCGAGTTGCCATGCGAGCGATAAGACCGGTCGGCGGATGGCCCTCGCGGCCGTCGGCACCGACCGCGAGCGGATGGATACCTGGAGCAAGGACAACGCCGTCGCGGCGAACAAGGTGGTGAGCTCGATGGGGATCGAGCGCAAGGGACTCGTCGAGACGCCGCTCGAGGGCTACAACCCGCCGTTCCTCGACGGGATATGGGCTCGCGCGCCGTATCTGCACAACGGCTCGGTGCCCACGCTGCGCGACCTGCTCGAGCCCCCCGCAAACCGACCCAAAGTGTTCTGGCGCGGCTACGATCTGTACGATCAGGCCAATCTCGGATTCATCACGCAGGGCGACGAAGCGAAGCGCATCGGCACGCGCTTCGATACGAGCGAACGAGCCAACGGCAACGGCGGACACGTTTTCGGTGTCGATCTGCCGAAAGGCGAAAAGGACGCTCTGCTCGAATACCTGAAGACGCTCTAGACGCACCTGCATCCTCGTCAACCGCCCAACAGGAGGTGCTTGTCATGCCAGCAGGAATCTCGCTCCACATCGGCCTCAATCGCGTCGACCCGGATCAATATGAAGGATGGGACGGGAAGCTCACCGCCTGCGAAGCGGATGCCCGGGACATGGAGGCACTTGCGAAAAAGCAGCGTTTCGCAACGCGGACAATGCTGCTGACCAAGGACGCCACCGCGGAAGCCCTTTCGAACGCCATCCTCGGCGCCGCCAAGACACTCAAGTCCGGCGACCTGTTCTTTCTCACCTATTCCGGGCACGGGGGCCAGGTGAAGGACACCAACGGCGACGAGGCGGACCGCATGGATGAAACGTGGGTGTGCTACGACCGCCAGTTCGTCGACGACGAACTCTACGATCTATGGGCCCAGTTCAAGCGCGGCGTTCGAATCGTCGTGCTCTCGGACAGCTGCCACAGCGGCACTGTGCTTCGCGAGATCCCCGCCTTCGTTTCGGGCGGACCGCGCATACGGGCAATGCCGACGACGGTAGCGCGCAAGGTGCAGAAGGCCCACGCGAAGCTCTACAAGGCGATACAGGACGAGCATCCCGCCGCCGAGACGGCCGAGATCGATGCCAGCGTGCTGCTGATCTCGGGATGCATGGACAACCAGACCTCGCAAGACGGGGCGCGCAACGGGCTGTTCACCGGTACGCTGAAGAAGGTCTGGAACGCAGGCAAGTTCAAGGGTGGCTACCGCAAACTGCGCGACACGGTCGTCTCCAAGATGCCGCCGGACCAAACCCCGAACTACTACTTCGTCGGCGCCGCGAACGCCGATTTCGAAGCACAAAGGCCCTGGACCATCTAGGTGAGTCGGGCTGCCGCCGCGCCGGCGTCGATTACCTTTGTGTTGGCCGGCACGCCGCAGGCGCAGGAGCGCGCAGGCGCCTTGCGGGGCGCGGCGCCGCCGCCGCTGCCCGCGGGGCTCACCCGTGGCAAGATCAAGCAGTCGGTGCGCGTCGGCGCAGAGCGGGGGAGCGCGAATGACATCCGGATGATTGCGGTCCCCGGCCAGGATGTCGTCGCGTTGCACATCGTAGGCGGCCCGGTGCTGCTGTTGCACCCGGAGAATGCGCGCGACCTGCTGCTCGCGCAGGCGCCGGGCGGACAGGGTAAAGGCACGCGGGGGGCGCGAGCGCTTACCGACGGCGAAATCAGAATTCCCCCGAACCTGCAGTGGGCAGGGCTCGTGCAGGCACCGACACCGCGCGGCGCGGCGCGGGGGGCGCCGGGCGCAGCGTGGCTGTCGGCGGTCGAGATCGTCACCGGCATCGGCACCCACGTCGCCGCGAACATCGCGGCATCGGAAATCGTGCGACGTGTCGACGCACAAGTCGACACCGGTGTATACCGCCTCTCCCCGGATTCGCTGCGCAAGCTGAAGGGCACGGGATCGCTGCGGCGAATTCCCCGTCCCGCGCACGATGGTCCGCTGCTGGTGCTAATCCACGGCACCATGTCGGAGACCAGCGGGAGCTTCGGCAAGCTGTGGGTCGAGCACCCGCAGCGAGTGCAATCGCTGTTCGATCGCTACGAGCACAACGTCTACGGCCTCGAGCATCCGACGCTCGGCGCGAGTCCGATCGACAACGCCCTCACGCTCGCGAAGACGTGCCCGACAGGCGCCCGTCTGCATCTTCTGACCCACTCCCGCGGCGGCCTCGTGGCCGAGGTGCTCGCCCGATCCTGTGCCCGCGCCCTCAAGGCAAAGGACTTCGCGTTCTTCAAAGGGAATTCCTATCGCACGCAGCTCGCGGCATTGAAAGAGCTCAGCGCTGTCGTCGCCGAGCGCGAGCTCCGCGTCGAGCGCATCGTTCGGGTCGCCTGTCCTGCGCGAGGCACCCTCCTCGCCTCCAAGCGACTCGATGTCTATATCTCGATCTTCAAATGGGCGCTGGAGCTGGCCGGCGTGCCCGTCGCTCCGGCGATCGTGGATTTTCTAGGCGAAGTGGCGCAACGCCGCGCCGACCCGGCGCTCCTCCCGGGCCTCGCCGCGCAGATTCCCGACAGCCCGCTCGTGCGCTGGCTCAATGCGTCGGACGCGGCGATTCCCGGTGCATTGCGCGTCGTGGCGGGAGACATCGAGGGCGACTCGGTGATCTCATGGCTCAAGACGCTGCTGGCCGACGCGTTCTACTGGACCGGCAACGACCTCGTCGTGCAGACCCGCTCGATGTACGGGGGCGCGCGCCGTACCGCCGGCGCAACCTTTCTGTTCGACCACGGCGCACAAGTCTCGCATTTCAACTATTTTCACAACGACCGCACTGCCGATGCCATCGTCGATGCACTGGTCGAGGACGCGCCGGTGGGATTCCGGACCATAGGACCGTCGTCATGGAGCGGCGTGTCGCCCACTGGAACCCGAGCCCCGCGTGTTCCGCTCGAGTCCCGGGATCGCAGGGCGCCTGAAAGCGGGGGAACGAAGACCGCGCCCGTTTCGTCTGGCACTGCACTCCGGATCAGCGTGATCAACGGTGATCTCATGTTCGTGCGGCAGCCGCTTCTGCTCGGTCACTACACATCAACGCGTCTGACAGGCACCGAGCGTGTCGTCGACAAGCTCCTCGGCGGCGCATTGAACATGGCGCTCGGTACAGGACTTTATCCCGAGACGCCCGGGGCTCATCAGATCTTCCTCAACACCGGCGTCAATCGCGACAATCCGTTGCAGCTGCCCCGGCCGGAAGCGGCGATCGTGGTCGGCCTCGGCGCCGAGGGCAAGCTTCTTGCCGCCAATCTCGCGGCCACGGTCCGGCAGGCGGTCATCGGATGGTCGCAGCGCTTGACCGAAAGGGCCGGCGGCGCGCCGGGCGTCTTCGAGTTGGCGTCGACACTGATCGGTAGCGGAGGCATGGGCATCTCGGTGGGACAGGCAGCCCAACTCGTCGCCCAGGGCGTGCACGAAGCCAATGCACGGATGGCGAAGGGCGGCTGGCCCGTCGTCAGCCATCTGCATCTGGTCGAGCTGTACCTCGATCGTGCCGGGGATGCGTGGCGCGCGCTGCAAGTGCAGGCCGGCGCCGCGCCGGGTGATTTCGTGGTCGTCGACCCCGTGTCGATCGGTCCCGGGGCACTCCCTCGGTTGCTCGACTCCGGCTACCGCGGTGCGGACTACGACTTGATCTCGGCCGTAACGCAAGCGGTAAGAGGCGGCGAAGCCCAGATCATCTACACGCTCGATACCAAGCGCGCACGCAGCGAAGTCCGCGCGCAGGCGACGCAAACGCGGCTGCTGCGAAAGCTGGTCGAAGGGGTGCCGCGAAATACGCTTGCCGACGAGCAGCTCGGTCGCACACTGTTCCAGCTGCTGATTCCGCTGGACTTGGAGCCGTTCCTCGGGGGTACGACCGATGTACAGCTCGAAGTCGATGGGGGCACCGCGGGTATTCCGTGGGAAATGCTCGAGAACGATGCACGGGAGACCGACTCCGATGCGCGGCCCTGGGCGATTCGGACCAAACTGTTGCGCAAGCTGCGCACGGCCGACTTTCGCGCGCAGGTGGCCGATGCGAGCGCCGACGCGAGTGTCCTCGTCATCGGCGAGCCGGCGTGCGATCCCGACGTCTATCCCCGCCTGCCGGGCGCACGCGACGAAGCCAAGGCGGTCGCAGCGCGGCTGTCAGCCGCGCTCGGTGCGGCGCGAGTCCGGGCGCTGATCAGCCCGGACGACCCGGACGCACTAGGCGCCGACGCGCAAACCATCGTCGGCACACTGCTCGGCCGCGACTGGCGCGTCGTCCACGTCGCGGGGCACGGCGCGTTGGCGGCCACGAGCCGCCGGCCGACGAAGAAAAGGACAAAGAAGGATGGCGACCTGCCAGCGGACACGGGGGGCGGGGTCGTTCTTTCCGACGGTGCCTTCCTCGGGGCGCGCGAGATTCGAAACATGCGCAAGGTTCCCGAGCTTGTATTCGTGAATTGCTGCCATCTTGCCGCACGCGATGCGGCTCAGTTGTTGAACTCCGACGCAACGAACCGTCTGGGGCCGCCGGATCGTCCGCAATTTGCCGCGGGCGTCGCCGAGGAGCTGATCAAGATCGGCGTGCGATGCGTTGTCGCCGCCGGCTGGGCCGTTGACGACACCGCCGCCCGGACATTTGCGACCCGGTTCTACGCGGCGCTGCTGCAGGGCCGCCGTTTCATCGATGCCGTCGCCGAGGCACGCGAGCAGGCATGGGAAAAGGGGGGCAACACCTGGGCGGCCTATCAGTGTTATGGCGATCCCGACTGGACATTGGCTCCGGAGACGCCTGACGCGCAGCGGCCGGACGCGTCATTCGCGGACGAATTCGCGGGTATTGCGTCGTCGCAAGGCCTGCTGCTCGCGCTCCAGTCGCTCGCCGTGAAGAGCAAGTATCAACGAGCGCCCGCGCAAGAGCAGCAGGCCAGGATTCGCCATCTGGAAGCCCGATTTGCGTCGCGCTGGGGCGATATGGGTGCGATTGCCGAGGGATTTGGAAACGCGTGGGACGAAGCTGGTGATCGGGCGTCGGCGATCGCGTGGTATACGCGAGCACTCGGTGCGAATGACGGGACGGCGTCGCTCGAAGCCGTCTCGAAGCTAGGCAATCTGCGTGCACGCCAGGCATGGGAAATCCTGGCAACGAAGGCGCAACCCGCGGCGAAGTCGCCGGCACGGCCCGGCAAACGTGGCAAGGCGGCAACGGCAGGTGCCGAACCCATCAAGGTGAGCGGCGTTGCCTTCGAAACGGCTCGCGCCGAAATCTCCACCGCGCTCGGAGTGCTCGAGCAGCTGTCGAACCTGCAGCCATCAATCGAGCGGGAAAGTTTGTGCGGATCGGCCTGGAAGCGCATGGCGTTGCTCGAGGCCCTCGCGCAAAAGCCGGACGCCGAAGCCAAGGCGATCGTGAACATGAAGCTGCGGTACGCCAACGCCGAGAAGCTGGCACGCGCCAGCCATGATCATCAGCTGTTCTATCCTGCGCTCAACCGGATGGCCGCCGAGCTCATCGTGGATGCCGCGACGCCGGACTGGCGTGGTTTCGATCCCGCGGCGCTGGCCGATATCAGGGGCAATCTCGCCACGAAGACGCGCGACGATCCGGATTTCTGGAGTGTCGTTGGTCTGACCGAGTTACGCCTCTACGAAGCCATTGCCAGGCGCAGGCTAGCGCTCGAGCTCGACACCATCATCGGCGAATACCGCGACCTGCATTCGCATGTCAGTGCGACCACGAGCTGGAGCTCGGTGCTGGACCAGATGTGCTTCGTATTGCCGAAGTACGGGATGCGCGCAACGGCCGCCGAAAAACGGGCGGCAATGGCATTGATGAAATGCCTGGAGGAACTGGCCCGAGCGGCCTCGGGGAACGCCCCGGACGCTATCGTGCTGCCCGCGCTGTCGCCGTAACCTGCAGGCACCGAAGTGCTTAGCTTAGATCCGGAAGGAATCGGGATCGGTGCGCCGACGCAACAGACGAAACAAGAACGAACTCGCGCTGAAATTCCGCTGACGCGCCTGCCCGCCAGACTGACCTCGAATCCCGCATCAAGGCGATTCAGGTGTCAATCCAACTACCGGCGCCCACGGCGCGAAAGGAAATTCGCATGAAACATTACGACGCATTATCGAACCAGACCGCTCACCGCATCCTACCCATCGCCGGGGCCGCAGCGCTCGCCCTGGCTTTGACGGTCTCGCTGCCGCAGCCGGCGTACGCCGGCGAAGTCACACCGCCCGATGTGCCGTTCAACCTCCGGGTGCCCGCGGGGAACAAGGCGTTCCTCGTGGGTCATGCCTTCGGTACGCAGAACTATTTCTGCAAGCCTTCAGCCTCACCTCCCGGCGTCGCCTATGCGCTCTTCACGCCGGAAGCCACGCTGTTCGGCGAGGACGGTGGTCAAGTCATCACCCACTACTTCAGCCCCAACCCCGACCCGCGTGACCCCAACACCAGTGCAACGGTGGTGGCCGACGGCGCGATTCGCGCCACGTGGCAGTACAAAGACACGAGCACCATCTGGGCGAAGG
>AR_comb_assmDRAFT_10058589_pt1 | contig 12396 bp, 9 predicted proteins | sample ArasoioldDNA_FD_10543 | JGI IMG/M metagenome (IMG submission 10543) | reverse complement strand
TTTCTTGAATGATTTCTTGTGTGGAAGGCTGTGTCTTCCAACGACGATGCATCCACAGCCAGTATTGTGGGTGTTGCCTAATTTCATCCTCAATAATTTTAGTGCAGGCTTGAGTAATTCGGAAAATATCCTCTTTTCGATCACCGGTCAGATTAATTTGGAGTGATGGACCATAGCTAAATCGATAATGTCCGTTAGGAAGTGGGATGGCGAAGCAGGGAATGATATCAGCATCAGTTTTCAGTTTTAGCAGAGCAAGAGCTGGTGTGGTAGAAGCAGGACGGCCGAAGAAATCCACAAAAATGCGATCCTCAGTTGTGACATTTTGATCGATTAAAATTGCGATTCCTTTTCCTTCTTTTAAAGTACGGAGCATTGGTCGAAAACCATCTTTTTTATCAATGACTCCGGTACCTGTGCTGGTCCGGAATTTGGTTAATAGCTTTTCCAAATATGGATTATCCAATTCTCTTGCAATTACATTCAGGGGAAATCCTTTGTAACTATTTGCCTGAGCATTGACTTCCCAGGCACCATAGTGTGCGGTGTAAAGGAGAACGCCTTTCTTTTTAGCATATGCTGCATCTAGATGTTCCAGACCTATATACTCACACTTCTCAAGAAATTTTGGATCGTAACCGCGGATCGAATGCAGCAGATCAAACAGATACATTCCGAACCACCTGTAACATTCACGGATGGTTTGTTCACATTCTTCTTTGCTTAACTCCGGCATCGCTTTCGAAATATTGATCAATGCAATTTTTCTATGCCTTCGATCCAAAAAATTCGCGAGTGAACCGAACTTTCTACCGATCTTAAGAAATAATTTTCTTGGAAATAAACGTGCCACGAAAACTGTAAGCATGAATAGAACACGTTCTATTTGAAATCTCAAATTTTTCATGCCAATTGCTCAAGTATCCACGAGTTGAATTGCGCTTTCTCTTCAATTACGAATTCAACATCAACAATGCCTAGTGGCATGTGAAAATACTCGGAAACAAGTTTCACTGCATCTTTTGCGGTAGTGACAATCGCTTCAGCCCCGGATGTCAAAGCGGCCTGTTCAAATTCTCTAAATTCGGCTTGTGAATATACATGATGATCGGGAAATTCACTGAATAAAACAAGCTTTGCGCCGTTATCGATCAACAATCTCCGGAAATGTTGCGGTGAAGCGATGCCGCAAAATGCAGCGATAGATTTCCCGGAATAATCAAATTTGGTTGCTTCATAATTTGCGTGATAAACAGTAACACCGTAACCACTCACTGCTTTTTCTGTTTCCGGGTTTGCATTTTTAGAATGCGTCAAAATGATCGCGTTCGCACGATTCAAACCCTCTACCGGTTCGCGCAATTTCCCGAATGGAAGAACATGCAAATCTAAAATATTTTCAGTGCTGTCCACTAAAACTAGATTCAAATCTCTTTCGATCCGGCGATGCTGAAATGCATCATCCAGCAAAATAACATCGGGTTGAAACTGCGACAGCACAGGCAATCCTTCGACTCTCGATTCTGCAACAACAACCACTGCTTGCGGAATTTTTCGCGCAAGCAAATAAGGTTCATCACCAGCATTTTGCCAAGCGCTTTTTAATTCTTGACCATCACTGACAACTACTGCACCACGGGAATTACGCTGATAACCTCTGCTCAAAATTCCAACCTTGAAACCTTCGTTGATCAAAAATTTTGCAAGATAGGAAGTCAGTGAAGTTTTGCCAGTACCACCCCAGGTCAAATTTCCAATACTGATTACAAATTCTTTCGGCCGGACAGTTGAAAGTACGCCTTTATCGTACAGATGATTTCGTACCCGGCTCCATAATGCTCCGATCATCCAAATACTTCCTTAAATTTTGTAAAACAAATCCAACAGCGCCTTGATTCTTTCTCACCAGTTCATGCGCAGCATTTCCTAATGTCTTTCGCCGTTCGGAATCATTCGCAAGATTGCGGATCGCGGAGGTGATATCTTCCGTTACTATGATTGCTTTATTGCTCAAAAATTCGTCGAACACCGCGCGGAAATTTTTGTATTTCGGTCCCGATATGATTGCCTTTCCATAATATGCAGGCTCAATTGGATTATGCCCGTGGTATCGAAGAGTTCCGCCAATAAAAACAAGATCGGCCATTTCATACACACCCGCAAGCTCACCGATTGTATCCAGTATCATGATCGGAGTGTCGGAAGATTGATTTTCGCTTCTGCGGCTTACTTCCAAATTATTTTGGCGAATTAACAGCACAACTTCGTTGAATCTTTCCGGATGCCGCGGCGCTATCAGCATCTTTAACGGCAAATCTGAACGAAGCGCTTTGAATGAATCCAACAATATTTCTTCTTCACCTGGCATTGTGCTGCCGGCAATCAGTAATAAAGATGAACCTTTCCAATCCTGGATCAGCCGTTGCAATGCCGGAGACAAAGTTTGCGGTTGATATTCAAATTTAATATTGCCCATCACTTTTATTCGCTGAGGTTCTTTTTCAATTTGTTTCATCCTGGATGCATCTTCAATCGATTGCATCCAGCATTCCGTAAACCCTGGAATGAGTTTTCTTACAAAGCGATATCTTGAAAAAGAACGATCCGATATTCTGCCATTGATTAGAATTACAGGAATTTTTTGATCATGAGCTTCCCATAAAAAATTCGGCCAAATTTCAGTTTCAAAAATCAGGATCAGACCCGGCTTGATGCTCTGGAAAATTTTACGAACACACCAGCTCCAATCGAAAGGAAAATAAAAGGTTCGATCAGGAAGGAATTCCGCAGCAAGCTTTTGACCGGTAATTGTTGTAGTTGAAATAAATAAAGGAATATTTGGATATTTTTCTTGAATTTTTCGAAGCAGAGGCTTTGCCGCCAGGAATTCGCCAACACTAACCGTGTGGACCCAGATCGATGGTTCAGAATTGCATTGAGGAATAAAGCCGAACCTTTCCGCAGCGCTTGCGAAATATTTTTGTCTGATCAGTCCGGCAATCAGGAAATAAGGTAGGATAACCAGGAATGCCAGCGTATAAATTAGAGAATAAAGGATCCGCATGAAAAGCTACTCGAGTGTAACATAGTATCATTCCGTGATTCTGCGATAAGGAGTTGAAATCATTATGGAAGAGAAAAAGCAGCAAATGGAGCTTCAGGTTCAGGCAGATGAAGCGACACTTTCAGGCAAATATGCGACGATGGCGCAGGTAACCCACACTGCCGAAGAATTCTGGATCGATTTTTTTGCAGTATTACCCAATCCTTCTCTCGCAAAACTGCTGGCCAGAGTGATCGTTTCGCCCGCACATGCCAAAAGACTGGGCAAAGCAATTCTGGAAAATGTTACTAAATATGAATCACGTTTCGGAACCATTGAGGAGGATAAGGCACCGCTTCCCACAGTAGGGTTTAAACAATAACAAAATCGCGCTAAACTCTTGCGAAACATTGACTTTTGACTGGGCCGTTGGCATAATAAGGGCGCCTTCTGGAGGGAAGAGTATGATCAAAGCGGACCTTGTCGACATTGTTGCAAGAGAAACCAAGATCACCAAAACACAAGCCGAACGAGCAGTGAATGCAGCAATCGATTCATTGAGAGATGCTTTGATGGATGGCAAGAGAATAGAGCTTCGTGGGTTTGGAGTTTTTCAGGTAAAACCCCGGAAGCGTGGAATTGGACGGAATCCTAGGACGCGGGAAGAAGTGGAAATTCCTCCTGGTAAGACAATCCGGTTCAAGCCGGGAAAAAATTTGCAAAATATCCCCTGACTTTTCCTTCCTAAAACCATACATTAAAACTGTCGCAAAGGTTTATGTCTGAACAGTATTCGTATTCCCCAGTACAACCTGAAGCAGTAAAAATTTTTCCAGTTGCAGTGGAATATCGCCAACGATATTTACTGAACGTACTTTTATTTCTGTTAACTGTTGGTACTACTCTGCTTACAGGGACTTACATGATGTTGAATCATGAAGCTACGAAAGCGTTGCCGGATCCACTTCAATTCTTAACGCAGGTTTTGAATCACCCTTCGATTTTGCATAAAGGCATCGCTTACGCTGGCACCATCATGTTGATCCTTTTAGCGCATGAGATGGGGCATTATCTTGCTTGTCAGTATTATGGGATTCAAGCGACATTGCCGTTTTTTATTCCTGCGCCAATAGCAATCACCGGAACTTTCGGTGCATTTATCAGGATTCGCTCGCAATTTCCAAACCGCCGCGCACTTTTTGACGTTGGATTGGCTGGTCCAATTGCTGGATTTGTATTCTTGATACCCTTTTTGTACTTCGGATTGAAATGGAGTCCGCAGGTTCCATTCAAGGAAGTATCCGATAACATGAGCTATTTTGGTGAACCGCTGATCTTCCGAATTTTCGGGCACTTTTTGCTTAAAGATGACTTAGTTACGATTTTGCATCCAACCGGATTTGCGGTTTGGTTTGCATGTCTTGCTACAAGTTTGAATCTGCTTCCAATTGCACAGTTAGATGGCGGACATGTTTCATACGCCGTTTTTGGAAAGAAAGCTTATGTCATCACCTGGATTTTCTTCTGCGCAATTATCGGTCTTGCAATTTATGGATTTACACAATCATGGGTTAGCGGCTTTCAATGGCTTTTTTATGCTGCAATGCTGATGGTGTTGAAATTTATTGCAGGATTCCGACATCCACCAACTTTAGATGATGATCAGCCAATTGGTCTTACACGAAAAATCTGGGCAGTCATCGCCTTGATTGTCTTTGTGCTGACTTTCATGCCTGTTACAATCTTCGTGAAATGACATCCACGAAAAAACGGATCCTGACCGGTGACCGGCCTACCGGCATCCTGCATTTAGGACATTTTGTAGGTTCGCTTGCAAATCGCGTGCGATTGCAAGATGAATACGAATGTTTCTTCATCATTGCAGATTTGCATATGCTCACCACACATTACGATCGCATACCCAACATTGCAGAGAATGCGAGACAGCTGGTATATGATTACCTCAGCGTTGGAATTGATCCTGACCGCAGCACGATTTATCTCCAATCTTTAGTTCCGGAAGTTACAGAGCTTATGCTGCTTTTTTCAATGCTAGTAACTGTTCCAAGATTGCAGCGAGTTCCAACATTAAAAGATCAGATGCAAGCGGCGAATTTCGAAACAGCAACAATGGGGTTGCTGTCGTATCCATTGTTGCAAGCAGCTGACATTATGATGGTCAGAGCCAATTTAGTGCCGGTTGGAAAGGATCAATCTTCGCATCTTGAAGTGACACGGGAAATTGCAGAACGATTCAACTCGCTGTATGGTTATGTCTTTCCAATTCCGGAAACTTTAATTGGCGAAGTTCCAACTCTTGTTGGTACCGATGGTCAGGCAAAAATGAGCAAGAGTTTAAATAACGCAATTTATTTATCGGATGATGAAGAAACGGTGTCACAAAAAGTAATGAAGATGTATACCGATCCGACACGTTTGCGCGCAACCGATCCAGGACATGTGGAAGGAAATCCGGTTTTTCAATATCATGATGCGTTCAATGACAACAAAGCAGAAGTAGATGATTTGAAAGAAAGATATATTGCCGGAAAAGTTGGCGATGTAGAAGTCAAAAAGAAATTAATTGTGGCGATCAATAAATTCTTAACGCCGATTCGTGAACGCCGCAAATTAGCAGAATCGAAACCCGGTATAGTGGAAGAAATCCTTCGCGCAGGTTCACGCAAGGCACAGTCTGAAGCTAGAGAAACATTAAGACTGGCAAAAGAAGCAATGAAGCTCTCTTTTTAATTTTTAATTTTTAATTTTTAATTTTCTTTAATATGCCCAGATTACGAGTAGAACAAAAACACGACAAGGCTTATGACGTCGAACTAGACAAAGATATTTTGTCTATCGGACGATCCTCTAGCAATGATCTTGTCTTCAATCATCTTTCATTGTCGCGCCATCATGCCCGAGTTTTAAAGAAAGAAGATAAATGGTATGTCGAAGATTCAGGAAGTCGTAACGGCACTTTCTTAAATGGAGTTCGCATCCGCCAAACCACTGCATTAAAAAGCGGTGACATGATTCAGCTTGGTGAAATTACGATCCGTTTCCTGGAGCCGATGTCGGAAAAAGTTCAAGTAACAGATACATCACCATCGGTTGGTTTTGAAGCAACCTTCATGATTGATACTGATGAACTCAATCTGCGTCGATATGTTCAGGAAGCAATCTCCAGCGGCTCTTCCCAGATCAGTCCGGTTGCAGCGGAAAATATCTGGCCCGCATTGAATCAAGCGGCTGGTGCATTAATCACTCACTATCCGCTGGAAAAATTAGTTGAAGTCATTATGGACATCGTTTTTCAAGCTGTGCCTGCGGAACGTGGTGCGTTGATTATGCTGGATCCTGCAGATCGAAGTCAGTTGAACTTAAAAGTTGTGCGAAATAATTTTCCCGATCAGCCGTTAAATATCAGCCGCACAATCTTGAACGAAGTTATGCAGAATCAGCGCGCGATTTTAACTTTAGATGCGCAGTCAGATGATCGATTTGAATCTTCCCAAAGTATTCAACTTCAAGGAATCCGATCCATCATTTGCGTTCCTTTGTGGAACAACCGCGCCGTGATCGGCCTCATTTATATAGATAACCTTGTTTCGAGGCGTACATTCTCGCAATCAGATTTGAGGCTTGTTGCCTTAATTGCAAACATGGCCGCAGTTAAAATTGAGAATTCTCTGTTACTTGAAGATCAGCTTGAGAAAAAGCGCATGGAAGAACAACTGGCCGTGGCTTCACAGATCCAGCGCAGGCTGCTACCCCAAATCAATCCTGAAATTCCGAATTATCAAATTTACGGAATCAATCATTCTTGTTATGAAATTGGCGGGGACTATTACGATTTTATTCCTAAGGATGATGGAAAGTTGGCGATCATCATCGCTGATGTTGCGGGAAAAGGAATTGGTGCTGCTTTATTGATGGCGGCATTTCAGGCTTCCCTGCGCACACTCGTCCGCACCGAAAAAGATCCGGCTGAAATAATGCTCAAATTAAATCATGTGATGCGCGAAAATTCACCACCAAATAAATACATCACTGCCTTTTACGGAGAACTGGACCCTGTAACCAGTCAATTTGTGTATGTGAATGCCGGACATACTCCGCCTATGCTTTGTACCAATGGTGACGTAATCTTGTTACCTGCTTGCGGTCCAGTGATCGGTATTATTCCTGGTGCATCTTATCGGAGCGAAAGCTTGAGTCTGCAACCGAATGATTTAATTTTTCTTTGTACTGATGGAATTACTGAAAGTCAGGATCCTGAGGGACAGGAATTCGGCGAAGATGGAGCCAAAGAATTTCTTACGAAAAATCGTGCAACCGGCGTAGAGGATCTTTCCAATCTTTTAGAAGAAAAAATCCGGGAATTTACGCACGGAGCGTCTCCGATTGATGACAGCACAATTATTTTTGTTAAACGTGTCGCTTAATTAAGAGATCGCAAGATAAACCCCTTTTGATTTTTGAGTCATTTATTCTTAAATTGAGGCTTGGGCTAAACAAGGGAGTATTTTCTGAATGCCAAACCTAGCACCCTGGTTAACAAATACAAAAAGACATCGAAGCAAAAACAATCTCACGATCCTTACGCATATGCTTCCAAATTCGGAAGTAGCAGCACTTCACTTTTGCGTGAAAGCTGGTTACTTTTGCGAAACCGATCAAGAAGTGGGCCTGGCACATCTGCTGGAACATATGTACTTCAAAGGATCTAAGAACTTTCCTGTGCCGGAATCGATGGGAGTTCGTATGAAGTCCCTTGGCGGATCGATTAACGCCAGCACTTCCTATGACGAAACAAATTATTTTTGCGAAGTACCTGCCGAAAATCTTTATCCTGCACTGGAATTGATGGGCGATGCGTTCATTGCACCATTATTTCCTCCCGATGAATTAGAACGGGAGTGCGAGGTTGTAATTGAAGAATTTAATCGCAAGCTTGATTCCCCCGCTTCTTACTCCGTAGAAAAATTAATTCAGCTTGCATACACCCAGCATCGAATGAAGCGATGGAGAATCGGCACACCGGAACAATTGCGCTCTTATACTCAGGCTGATTTGTTCGATTATTTTTATCGGTACTACCAGCCGCAAAATATGGTCGTCACCGTAGCTGGAAAATTTGATGAGGATGACACTGTTAGAAAAATTGATGATCTATTTGCAGCAATGCCCAACCGCGAACTGAAAAAAGATTTCGGACCATCTGAACCGAAACAAGAACAATTTCGATATGCATTACATACATCGGAAACAACACAAAGTTATTTATATTTTGCATTTCATATTCCTGGCGTAACACATGATGATCAGCCTGCAATCGATTTCTTAACTTCACTTCTTTCTTCAGGTCGCAGCGCGCGGCTTCACCGATATGTTGTGGAACATCGACGTTCTGCCAGCGCTGTTTCTTGCAGCGAGATGGCTTATGAAGATGTGGGTCTGATTGTTTCCAGTGCAATCACTGATGCCGGGCGGATCCGCGAAGCAGGACGCGACATCTGGGCAGTGATTCAAGAATTGATTCGCAATGGAGTTACAGAAGGCGAATTAGCAAAAGTAAAAAACAAATTGAAATTGCATCAAGCGATGCAAACAGAAGATGCGCTGAATCTTGCAGAATTATTGAGCTACAACGAAGCATATGGCGGATATGAACGCGTCGAATCCTACTTGCAAGCGATGGAAGATCTGACCGCGGACCAAATAGTAGAAACTGCCAGACGATATTTGTTGCCAACGAACATGACGGTTCTGGAATTTGTAAATGAGTCAATTCCTGAATTAAAACCGGAAGAATATCTAAACCAACTAACTGAAGGCTATGTTGCGCCGGAAATTGTTATGCCGCCGCCGATGCCCCTTGCTGCAGGTTCATTACCACCTGCCGAAAAAGCAGAAGCGGTCCCGGAAGTTCGTAACGGAAAAGTCACTTATATCTTGCAGCCTGATCCGCATTATCCGTTTGTCGCGGCCGGAATCTTTTTTCTTGGCGGCCGCAATGAAGAAAATGAAACGAATGCCGGGTTAACACATTTCATGTTCCGATCGATAGCAAAAGGCACATCAAAACTGAACGCAGAACAAATTGCATTCAGATTTGATGCATTAGGAAATACACCTCGCTTTAGCTGTTATCGCGATGTCAGTGGATTTACTTTTGAAGCGCTGCCGGAATCATTTTCAGAAATGTGGGAATTGTTGATGCATTGCATTTATGATTCCCGTTTTCCGGAAACTGAAATCGTTACTGAAAAAGGCAAAGTGCTATCCGCCATCCGCAGAAATTTGGATGACAATTTTGTTCGTCCATTGCAATTGTTTCAGCGCGCATATTTTGGTTCGCATCCATATGGTTTGCCGGAAAATGGTTTTGAGCAAACCGTTGAGAACTTTAATACCGAAAATCTCTTATCGTGGCGTTCCCGGATGTTTCATAGTCAAAGAGTACTGGTTGCTGTAGCCGGAAACTTTGATGCTGATGAATTATTCCAAAAGTTGGAAAAAGGATTTGATCAACTTCCAAATAAAGGCCCGGAAATTTTGGTCCCACCTCCAGTCTTAGGACCAGCCTCACCTGAACAATTTGAAAGGCGGCCCAAAAAGCAAACAGCATTTGTGCTTGGTTTTCCAGCGCCTCCGGCAACAAGCAAAGATGCGCATAAATATGATGTCTTGCAGCAAGTGTTAAGTGGTATGGGAGGTAGATTGTTCATTAATCTGCGCAGCAAAAGGTCCCTGGCTTATACCGTGTATGCTGGTTCATCTAGCCACCTGTACGCGGGAACTTTCTTGACCTATATTGCAGGTGAAGCAAATAAAGAAAAGCTTGCATTGGAAGGGATGTGGGAAGAACTTGAAGCGCTGAAGAAAGAACCGGTAACTGATGAAGAAATGGAAAATGCGCGCCAGGCTTTGATTGGAGGTTATGCATTGAACACTCAATCGGCTGCAGCAAAAATGATTGATGCCGTAAATGCATATCTGCTGAAACGTCCGATACCGTATCAACCTGAATATCGCAAATTAGTGAGATCGGCGACTCAAAACGATATTCTGGAGATTGCGCGACAAACATTCCTGCGCGAAAAGAGTACGATGGGCGTGATGCGCGGCACAACTGAAATGACCGACGCCGAGAAATTAGTTCTGGCGTAATGACCGCGGACGTCACGACCGCGGGCATCTTGCCTGCTAAATAAAATATGTTTGACGAACTCGAAAAACTTCTTGAAGACTACAAGAACGCAAAAATAGGATTTGAACAAGCGATTGAAGCGCTAAAGAAAATCCCTTTCGAAAATTTAGGATTTGCGCGCGTAGATCATCATCGCGAAATGCGCAAAGGCATTCCGGAAGCAATTTTTGGAATGGGAAAAACGCCGGAGCAAATTGTTGAAATCGTACGAAGTATGTCTGCAAAAAATAGTAATGTTCTGATCACCCGCACAAATTTAGAAGTTTATGAAAAAGTGAAAGAACAATTCCCGGCAGCAAAATTTCATCCGGCAAGTGGAACCATTGCAATCCGAAATAGAGAAGGCTATACCGGCAAAGGTAAAATCCTGATTATTTCTGCTGGCACCGCAGACATTCCGATTGCCGAAGAAGCAGCGGTAACAGCCGATCTTTTTGGAAATGAAACTGAAGTTTTGCATGATGTTGGTGTTGCAGGCTTGCATCGTTTGCTGGCTGACATGGATCTGATCCGATCTGCACGCGTGATTATTGTTGCAGCCGGAATGGAAGGTGCACTTCCAAGCGTGGTTGCGGGATTAGTTTCAGTTCCAGTAATCGGCGTTCCAACCAGTATGGGATATGGAACCCACTTCAATGGAGTAGCTCCACTGCTTGCAATGCTGAATAGCTGCGCAGGCATCGCCGTAGTGAATGTTGATAATGGTTACGGTGCCGCGCAGATAGCCAGTCTCATTAATCATTTATAGGATGCAAGATCCAAGATTCAGGATGCAAGGCGCTTCCCAAACATCTATGCTTTATTGAGTCCTTGCATCATGTATCCTGCATCTTGCATCGTCTTTTATTCCAATGACTGAGACCAAAACCGCATTCCACATCTCATCACCCGCTGCGCGCATGTTGGAATGGCCAGAATTCCTGCAATATTTTTCTGGTTATGCATCATCAGCAGCCGGACGTCAAAAGATTCTTGAATTACAAGCGCCTGAAGATCTAAAAGCGGAATTAGAAGTCAGTCATGAAGCGCTGCAATGCGCATTGAAAGATCAAATTCCTTCGCTTTCAACTTTGGAAAATTCGGAAGATCTAATTCACAAAGCGGCCATTGAAAATCAAGTGATGGATGGTGCAGAGATTCTGCACCTATTGAAATTAATTGCGCTGAACAACGAAGTCCGCAATTCGGCCCAGGGTTGGAATCGTGAATTTCCGCAGTTGTTTTCGCGAATGAGCCATCTTCCAGATCTAAAAAATCTGGAACGTGAAATCGATTCAGTGCTTGATCCAGCAGGTGAGCTGAAAGAAGATGCTACGCCAGAACTGGCGCGGCTTTATAAACAAACTTCGCATTTGAAGACGCGTGTAGAACGCGCGCTGGAACGCTACTTCCACGATAGCCGTTATCAAGGAATTCTGCAGGAAGATTACGTTACATATCGGCATGGTCGCGCAGTTTTGTTGGTGCGATCGGAACAGAAGCAAACGATACGCGGAGTAGTTCACGGAATTTCAGGCAGCGGCGCTTCGGTGTTTCTGGAACCATTCAATGTGCTTGAACTAAATAATGATCTGGCCGAACTGAACGATCAGGTCCGCGAAGAAATAAATCGAATCTTGAAACAACTTACTGCTTCGATAGCGCGCAACACTGACGCACTTTTGTTTTCGCTTCAACAGCTAACAATTCTGGATACGATTTTTGCGCGCGGCAGATTCGGGAAATTTCATCAAGGCACGATTCCCGAAATGTCTTCCGATTTTCATTTAAAGCTCATTGATGGAAGACATCCGTTACTGGAAGCTGCTTTGAAAAAAGAAAATAGAACGCCAGTGCCGCTCAGTTTAGAAATGCCGCCTGATAAAAAAGCGCTGGTAGTTACCGGGCCTAATACTGGTGGCAAAACTGTTTTCCTGAAAACAGCGGGTTTGCTGACTCTAATGGCTCATCATGCGCTGCCAGTTCCTGCAGCAGAAGGTACAAAATTTCCGATCATTAGATCGATAGATGCCGATATTGGTGATCAGCAAAGCATCTCTGAAAGTTTAAGCACATTTTCAAGTCACATCCGAAACATCAGAAATATTTTGGAACATGTTCAAGAACGATCGTTAGTTTTGCTGGATGAATTAGGAACTGG
>AR_comb_assmDRAFT_10304756_pt1 | contig 12397 bp, 10 predicted proteins | sample ArasoioldDNA_FD_10543 | JGI IMG/M metagenome (IMG submission 10543) | reverse complement strand
TATTTTGAAGATCAGCTAACAACTTCCGGGTTTACCGGAAACACACTTGAACAATTTCCGAATAGTAGGGTGAGCGTATCTTATTTCGATCTAAATGCGGGCGTATTCTATAATGGATCGACGAACGGATACAATAATTTTTATTTCGGTGCTTCCATGTATCACATCAATAGGCCGCAAGAAAATTTTCATGATGGGCCTTACTTCTATTTGAACCCCCGGGTTACATTCCAGGGTGGCGGCAAGATCCCGATGGGGCAAAATAATTATTTACATTTTAGTGCGAACCACAGCATGCAGGCAAAGGCACATAACACCGTTATCGGCGGTGCATATGCTTTGAATCTAAACGGCGATGTCGACGATCCAACCAATCTGTATGTCGGTAGCTGGTTCCGGTTTGGCGATGCAATAATCCCTTATGTTGGTTTGGAGTTTGGTAACTTTCATATTGGGGCGACATATGATGTCAATACCAGTAGTCTAAAACCAGGTTCTGAAATGCGCGGTGGCGCAGAAATATCATTGATCTATATTAAAAAACCAACGGATCCTAATGCAAAGAAGTTGAACTGTCCAAAGTTCTGATCCATCTCAATATTATATTAGCAAATGGCACAGACTCCTGTGCCTTTTTTATTTTTGAAAGGTGAAGAAACTATTTACAAATCTCACATTTTGGGTTCTGATAGCCATTACGGCTGCTATACTGATTGGTTATTTTGCGCCTTCGTTTGCATTATATCCCCTTCTGCGTAACCCTTTAAAAACAAAATTGCTTGGGCAAGAAATAAGTATTGGGTCAACACTCAGTGAATTTCTTGCCGGAATTTTCATTAGCACAGTCAAACTCCTTATTAATCCGATCATATTCGTCACGATCACCCTGGGCATTATTAGTATGGGTGATCTGAAAAAAGTTGGACGAGTTGGGGCTAAGGCTGTTATCTATTTCGAGATCGTTACAACGTTCGCACTCATCATCGGGATAGCTGTAGCATTGATCATCAAACCGGGGCATGGAATTTCAACGGGCAATATAAAGTCCGGCGATGTGACGAGATACGCACACACAGAATTCAGTTGGTTGAAGTTTTTGGAAGATAACTCAACGCTGCAGGTTTTAATTGTCGCGTTGGTCCTTGGCATCGCATTGAACGGAAGCAAGCATCATGAAAAGATAACTGACTTCCTCAGGCTTATTGCAAAGTATGTTTTTAAAATCCTTCACGCGATTATGCTATTTGCTCCCATTGCAGCTTTCGGAGGAATGGCTTACACTATCAGCAAATATGGCATAGCCACGCTGATCCCGCTAGGTAAACTCATGGCTACCGTTTATGTAACGATGATCATTTTCATTTTCGGTGCGCTGGGTTTGATATTGAAATATTATCGCGTCAGCATCGTGAAATACCTTAATCACATAAAGGAAGAGCTATTGGTGGTGCTCGGCACATCTTCTTCAGAAGCTGCGCTTCCATCATTAATGGAAAAATTGGAACGAATGGGTTGTTCCAAATCGGTTGTTGGATTAGTTGTCCCTGCGGGTTACTCATTCAACCTGGATGGAACCACTATTTATTTATCGATGTGCATGATATTTTTGGCACAAGCATTCAGCGTACATCTAAGCGCGGCGCAAATCTTGAGCATCATCGGCATATTGATGGTCACTTCCAAGGGAGCAGCCGGTGTTACAGGTAGTGGATTTGTCGTTCTGGCTTCAACAATCACGGCCATTAAAGTCGTGCCCATTGAGGGGCTCGCACTCTTACTCGGTGTTGACAGATTCATGTCGGAAGCCAGGGCGCTGACTAATTTTATAGGAAATGGCGTAGCCACGATTTGGATTGCAAACAATGAAAAGGAATTTGACCGTTCGAGGATGAAGGAAGCATTCGGTCACAAAGAATAAATCCGAAATCCGAATACCGAATACCGAAAAGTCTATTCAAAATCGACATTCAATTATGATTTGAATTTTCGGATTTCGAAATTCGATTTTCGGATTTCGGATTCGATTGTTTCTTTACCGAGGCTTTCCACTCACAAACTGGTTTCCTTTGACGTAAAATCGGTATGGAAGCAAAGCATCTTTGCCCGCATAATCAACGCCAATTCGAGGCGAAGTTGCTATTGCATTCCGACTAAGTCTTACACCATCATCTGCAAGGAAAATTTTTTCGCCGAGTAACGATGTTCCTGTGTGTTTAGTGGAAATCCCAAGAGCCTTGGACAAATTTCCGGGGCCCCGCGTTAGCGTATTGTCTAATTTTTTCTTGTTTGTCCTCAGCAACATTTTTTCAATTCCTTCCAACGGCTCCAAGCCGCGAATAAGAATGGCATGAGGTATTTCTTTTGAATTGGTGACCACATTGAACAAGTGGTGAATACCATAGCACAGGTAAACATATGCAAACCCTCCGTTACCATACATAATCTGATTGCGATTTGTTCTTCGGCCGCCAGACGCGTGCGACGCTTTATCAATTACACCGGCATATGCTTCAGACTCTACAATGCGACCGGAAGTAACAATCCCTTTCAAATTCGTAACCAGGACTTTTCCCAATAATTCTTTCGCGATCTCAACTACATCTTGTCTCTGATAAAAAGAAAACTTCAATTTCTCCATATCGATTTCGTTAGTTGTGAACACTTCGCTTTTCGTCGTTCGTCATTCGTTATTCATTATTCTTTGTTCCTTGTATATTTACTCAAATTTATGTCTTGCTAAAAGAAATTGTGATAGCAATACAATCCTATTTCGAGGCACACCGATTTATCGTCACTCACAAATTGTGGAAGTGGATCATTTTGCCAGGAATTGTATATGCGGTTCTCTTTGGAGCAAGCATGTATTTCTTTGGTAAGTCTGCAACAGCCGTTATTCAATATCTCACCCTTTCAACAGGGCTTGGTGGCTGGATTGCGAAATTTCAAAATAGCTGGCTGGGTTTCTTCTTCACTTTTGCCGGGGTTATCCTGTGGCTTATTCTGATGCTGTTTTATTTCTCTTTGTTCAAATACATCTGGCTGATCGTCGGTTCCCCGATTTTTGCATACTTGAGCGAGAAGACAGAATCGATCATTGAAGGAAAAGAGTTTCCTTTCAATTTTAAACAACTGACCAAAGATTGCTGGCGAGGAACAAAACTTGCGTTACGAAACACTCTTTCACAAACACTTTACCTGGTCGGGCTCTTACTACTAACACTGATACCGGTGGTAGGTTGGATCACGCCGCTGGTCGCACTGTTCGCAGAATGTTATTACTATGGATTCTCGATGATTGACTACAGTTGTGAGCGTCACAAACTGCCCACTTCAAAAAGCATCGATTACATCAGCCATCATCGGGGGCTGGCAATGGGAAACGGATTGGTATTTTATGCCCTTCACGCCATTTTGTTTGTAGGATGGGTTTTCGCGCCGGCTTACGCCGTTGTTGCCGCGACATTGAGCTTGTATAAAGTCAATCCGGAGTAAAGACCCACAAAGCCCCGAAGGGGGCTAACGAACTTTTTATGTAATTGAAAAGTCATGAGCGAATCGAAAAGCGTTGTTTATATGATTCCCTCCTTGCTTGATGAGGAAGCTGTCGAAACAATTCCTTTGTACATCGTCAACGCTGTAAAGGATTGTCAGGTTTTTTTTGTAGAGAACGAAAGAACAGCACGTCGATTTGTAAAGAAGATTTTTAAAGAGATAGTGATCGACAATTACGAGTGGTTTGTCGTGTCTGACACCTCAAGGGTGTCTGACACGTTCAAAAAAAAAATTAAGGAAGGCAGGCATATTGGTATTATCAGTGAAGCCGGATGCCCCGGCGTGGCAGACCCGGGGCAAGATCTTGTTGCCATTGCCCAAGAAATGGATGCGGAGATCAGGCCCCTTGTCGGGCCAAATTCCGTTTTGCTTGCGCTGATGGCGAGTGGCATGAATGGACAACAATTTCAATTCGTCGGGTACCTTCCCATTAATAAGCATGAACGGACAAAGGCTATTCGAGACCTGGAATCCGAATCACAGAAAAAGAATTCTACTCAAATATTTATTGAAACGCCCTATCGTAATAACCAGCTATTCGAATCGGTGGTAAAAACGTGTAAGCCTGGTACGAAGTTTTGCATTGCTGTCGATCTTACAGGTAAGAACGAGTGGATAAGAACAAAGCGGATAGCCGTATGGTCCAAAGAACTTTCTTCGGAAGGAAAAAAGAACATCGACATTCATAAGCGACCAGCGATCTTTTTATTGCAGGCGCAAGATCGGTGAAGGGTCTTGCTCCGCAGGGAACCGAAAGTACAAGAGTGCGACGCAACGGACGGCACATAGCATTGATGCAGCCTGGCACAAAACAACAGGGCGGCCACTAACGATTGTTTTATTAACAAAAAAACTTGACGCTAACTTTATTTATTTTATACATTTGTGAACTCTGCGACCGAAGCCGGGCAGGGTTTTTGTAAGATTGAACCTCGTGAACAACATTCTAACACATACAAAGCAATTTCCATTTCACGCTCCAATTACTACGGGAGTGTATTCGGTATGCTTTGATCTTTTCCGCTATCTCGTCCGACCTGGTTTCTGATAGGACGAGCCAATGACCAAGGCCCCTATCAGTGAAATTCCTTCAGGATTTTCTTTAACATGGATTGGTTATCCACCGACTTACAATCGTTTTACATTGGACACTCAAAATATAATTATCAGGGTCGCGACTCCCGCAGACAAAGTGTACGCAAGAACCATAACGGATGAAATGGAATCATCCGCGAAGGCTCGCGGAACGGGAATTGCGCGGCGCCCAGCGGAATACATCGCGGAAAAGATGGAGCAGGGCAAGGCCGTCATTGCCGTCACCGGTAATGGTGAGTGGGTTGGGTTTTGCTATATCGAAAACTGGAGCCATGGTGAATATGTTGCCAATTCCGGTTTGATAGTGGCGCCCGAGTATCGCAAAAGCGGCGTGGCAAAAGCAATTAAGCAGAAAATCTTCAATCTTTCAAGAGAAAAGTACCCCGACGCAAAAATTTTTGGACTCACCACGGGGCTTGCTGTAATGAAAATAAACTCGGAGTTGGGTTACGAGCCTGTCACTTACTCGGAACTCACACAGGACGATGCATTTTGGGAAGGATGTAAAAGCTGTGTGAACTATGAAACATTAATGAGTAAGGGTAGGCAAAATTGTTTCTGTACGGCCATGCTGTATGATCCGAAAGACCATTACAAGCCGGAAGAAACGACAGAATTCTTCGAGAAAAATAAAAAAGGATTCGAGCGACTGCTCCGTTTCAAGCAATGGAAGTTATTTAAGAAGAAAGAGGATAACAGTAATGGAAACGGTAGCTCAAAGCCGAAATCCTTTATCTTTCATTTATTCAACTTCTAGCGGCCGGCCCTAGATAAAATCCTCACGAAGACTATAATCGATCAACGCTGATGATGTCAACACAAAACAACATTCAATATTTCCCTTCAGGCGACGGGGGCAAGAATCGGGCTAACGTCGTTCTCGGATTTAGCGGTGGGCTCGACACTTCGTATTGCGTTAAGTATTTGAGTGAGGAACAGAGTTACGATGTTCACAGCATTACAGTTAACACGGGTGGTTTTTCAGAAGATGAGCTAAAAGATATTGAGGCGCATGCCATACGACTGGGAGTGAAGACGCATACAACTATTGATGCGGTGAAAACATATTACGACAGCATTGTCAAATACCTGGTATTTGGAAATGTGCTGAAAAACAATACCTATCCTTTAAGCGTCAGTGCGGAGAGATTGAGCCAGGCGTTGCATATCGCCGAGCATGCAAAAAAAGTTTCCGCAGATGCGGTTGCTCACGGGAGCACGGGCGCAGGCAATGACCAGGTAAGGTTTGATATGATCTTTCATATTATGATCCCCGGCGTGAAAATTATCACGCCGATTCGTGATCTGAAGTTGAGTCGCGAACAGGAGATAGCATACCTCAAGGCAAAAGGTGTTGAAATGAATTTCGAGAAGGCTGTTTACTCGATTAATAAAGGGTTGTGGGGCACAAGTGTCGGCGGAAAAGAAACACTGTCATCTCTTGGAACGTTACCCGAGGAAGCATGGCCGACCCAAATGACAGAATCGGGTAACAGGCAGGTGAAATTAGGTTTTGAAAAAGGCGAGCTAAAAACCGTTGATGATAAAAGTTTCGATCATCCCTCGAAAACGATCCAGTACCTGCAGTCGATTGCCGGACCTTATGGTATTGGACGAGATATTCACGTCGGGGACACCATCATTGGAATAAAAGGTCGCGTTGGGTTTGAAGCTGCGGCGCCAATGGTGATCATTAAGGCACATCATGCGTTGGAAAAACATGTGCTCACTAAATGGCAATTAAATTTGAAAGACCAGTTGGCACAATTTTATGGTAGCTGGCTCCACGAGGGCCAGGTACTCGACCCGGTGATGAGAGATATTGAAAGTTTTTTCGAAAGTTCTCAACAGAAGGTAACTGGCAATGTATTTGTTGAGCTTTTACCTTATCGTTTTCAGCTAGTTGGCGTAGAGTCGAAGAACGATCTCATGAGTAGTAAGTTTGGCAAGTATGGCGAAATGAATGCGGGATGGAGCGGTGAAGATGTAAGAGGATTTTCAAAGATATTTGGCAACCAAACGGCGATATGGCACGCGGTGCACGAAGTAGATTCTAAAAGTTCTAAATAACAAAATAAAATGTACAATCCTAACTTCACTATTCAATGCTCAATGTTCAATGATGGCAGAACAACAAACAAGTAAGACTGGATTGAAAGGAGAGGCCAGCGAGCGAGAGGTCCCGGCGAGTCGGGATCTGAAGCAGACCATAAGGGCCGGCATTGTAGGAGGAGCGGGTTATACGGGTGGGGAACTCATTCGCTTATTGATTCACCATCCATATACATCGGTTTCTTTTATTCATAGCCGCAGCAACGCGGGTAAGGCTGTTTATTCTGTTCACCAGGATTTAATCGGGGACACAAATTTAAAATTCACGGGCGATCTCGAATCGTTAGGAAATGGGAGCACTGATGTTTTGTTTTTATGTGTGGGTCATGGTGAGGCAAAAAAATTTCTCGAAGAAAATAAAGTCGAGGATAACATAAGGATCATCGATTTGTCCCAAGATTTTCGGCTGTTGGAAAACTCCAAGTTTCAAAAACGGGACTTCGTCTACGGCTTGCCAGAGCTGCAAAAGGAATCAGTAAGGGAAGCGCAAAATATTGCCAACCCGGGTTGTTTTGCGACCGGCATTCAATTGGGATTGTTGCCACTGGCAAAAGCTGGTTTGTTGGATGATGTTTATACAACTGGTATTACTGGTTCGACTGGGGCTGGACAAGCACTCACGACAACGTCTCATTTCAGTTGGAGGGCTAACAATATTCAGGCGTATAAAACGCTTACGCATCAGCATTTGAACGAGATTTACCAGAGCTTACATATCCTACAGGAAAGTTTTCCAAGTTCACCATTTGGAGACTCCGCCAGCGCTTTAAGTTTCATTCCCTGGAGGGGTGATTTTACCCGTGGGATTTTTGTGAGCTCACATATCACGTGCGAGTGGAAGATCGACAAATTGGTTGAGTTGTACGAGCAGTATTATACTGACCATCCATTTACGTTTTTAAGCCAGGATATTATTTTCTTGAAACAAGTCGTCAATACCAACAAGTGCGTGATACAATTGGAAAAAGTGGGAACGAAGCTCGTTATTCATTCGGCTATTGATAATTTATTAAAAGGCGCAAGCGGACAAGCCGTTCAGAACATGAACTTAATGTTTGGTTTGGACGAGTGTGCTGGACTGAATATGAAGGCAAACTATTTTTAGTACGGGAAGGGAGTCAGGACAAATTCCTTGCTTCACTCGGAATGACAAAAACAATACAAGATGAATTTATTTGACGTGTATCCAATCAATGACATTACAATCGTAAAAGCAAAAGGATCCTATGTGTGGGATGACAAAGGCGATCAGTACCTTGACCTCTATGGTGGTCATGCCGTGATTAGCATTGGGCATCTGCATCCGCACTGGGTTCAACGAATCGAAGACCAATTGCAAAAAATTGCGTTTTATTCGAATTCGGTGAAAATTCCTTTACAACAACAGCTCGCAGAAAAACTTGGAAAGATTTCCGGCAAGGAAGATTACCAATTGTTTTTATGCAATTCCGGCGCCGAAGCAAACGAGAACGCGCTCAAGCTTGCATCATTTCACAATGGAAGAAAAAAAATAATTGCTTTTACCAAGGCATTCCATGGAAGAACGTCGCTGGCTGTTTCAGTTACGGACAATAAAAACTATGTGGCACCAGTGAATGAGTCCAACAATGTGATCTTTCTTCCTTTTAATGATGAACAAGCATTGGAAGATTGTTTTGAGCGGAATGGAAAAGACATTTCATCGGTGATTGTTGAGGGCATCCAGGGAGTGGGTGGAATTAATGTGGCTGATGAAGATTTCCTGAGAACGATCAGAACGCTTTGTACAAAATATGATGCAGTGTACATTGCCGATGGTGTGCAGTGTGGTTATGGAAGGACGGGCAAATTCTTCAGTCATGATTTCGCCGGTGTGAACGCCGACATCTATTCCATGGCAAAGGGGATGGGTAATGGATTCCCGGTAGCTGGAATAATCATTGCTCCGCACATCAAGCCAAAGCATTTTCAGTTGGGAACCACTTTTGGCGGGAATCACCTTGCCTGTGCAGCCGCCCTGGCTGTGCTCGAAGTAATTGAAGAGGAGAAATTAATGGGTAATGCGGTAATGGTTGGAAAATACTTAAAGGATGAATTGGAAAATATTCCTGAGTTGAGAAGAGTGAGGGGTCGGGGCTTAATGATCGGTTTTGATGTGCCGGATGAGCTGAAAGATTTGAGAAGAAATCTATTATGGAATCAGAAAACTTTTACAGGAGAAGCGAAGCCCAATGTGATCAGGTTACTTCCATCGCTGGCGTTGAAAAAAAGAGATGCAGAAGACTTCATAGAGGGCTTAAAGGAAGAAATCCAAATGCTGATCACTGGGCAAGGCGTTGAAGTGTCCGAAAGGACTCCTGTGGAGAGTGACACAACAGAGGCAAAGTAGCGCGAACTCATCCTTCGCAGTCAACAAACAAAAACCACCAGCGTTGAGACATTTCATTTCCGTTCGTGATGTTATCAATATTGACGCACTAGTTAGCAAGGCACTCAACTATAAGGCTGATCCCTTTAAAGATAAAAAGCTCGGGGCGAATAAACGCATCGGTTGCCTTTTCTTAAATCCAAGCATGCGAACGAGGTTGAGCACGCAAATAGCGGCGCAAAACCTGGGAATGGACGTGATCGTTTTCAATGTCGGTAACGAAGGATGGGCGTTGGAGTTTGAGGAGGAAGCTATCATGAGCGGCAAAACGGCCGAGCACGTGAAGGACGCAGCACCAATCCTGGGAAAATATTTTGACATCCTCGCTATCCGAACGTTTCCTTCATTAAAAAACCGCGAAGATGATTATAGCGAGCTATTCATAAAACAATTTGTCAAGTATGCTGGTATACCCGTTGTGAGTTTGGAAAGTGCGACCTTGCACCCGCTGCAGAGTTTGACGGATGTAATGACGATCACAGAAGAGATAAACGCCAAATCGGAATCGAAATCTAAAATAAAAGTTGTGCTAACGTGGGCTCCGCACGTGAAACCGTTGCCCCAATGCGTAGCCAATAGTTTTGCGCAGTGGATCAATGCGTGGGGGAAAGCGGAATTTGTGATCACTCACCCGGAGGATTATGAATTGAGCAAAGAATTTACGAACGGGGCTACGATAACGCACCACCAGGACGAGGCATTACGCAATGCAGACTTTGTGTATGTCAAGAATTGGAGCACGTACGCCGACTACGGAAAAATTTATTGCAACGATCCGGAATGGATGGTTACTAAGGACAAGCTGTCCATTACTAACAACGCCAAAGTGATGCATTGTCTTCCCGTGAGAAGAAATGTTGAGCTCAGTGACGAAATCCTGGACAGCCCAAGCAGCCTGGTAACTGAGGAAGCGGCAAACCGGGTGTGGGCCGCGCAAGCAGTACTAGCCGAAATCTTATCGGAGGTGTAGCCCCCATCCCCTAAAGCGGCGCACTGGAACACCCCGATGGTAAAAAGTGTTTGTGGTTAGTTGAGAAAGACATGTCGGATCCCCGGGGGCATTTTTGAAACACTCCAATTATGAAAGAGAACATGTTTTTTGGAGCCGGGCCTTTGATTTTCAAAAGAGCGGAAGAGCTAAGGAAAACCTTGACATCTGCTGAAAGAACTATTTGGGGGCATCTTCGTATCAACAAATGGAAACTGAAGTTTCGAAGGCAGCACCCGATGTCAAATTTTGTCGTTGACTTCTATTGCCATCGGATAAAACTGGTGATAGAAATCGATGGTACAATTCATGATGTGGACGAGGTCAAAAAAAATGATGTCCTGAGGGAAAAAACATTGCGTTCACTTGGATTGACAGTCGTGCGATTTAGCAACGACCTTGTGTGCAACAGGACGGATGATGTATTGCGAAAGATTGACGAAATAATCAGTGGGCTCATGAGCTCCCCTTCAGGGGATGGGGGTAAAGAGACCGTATTCATCATAAAGATTGGCGGCAATATAATTGATGATGAAAAAAAACTTTCTTCATTTTTAAGGGATTTCAGCGAAATAGGTGATAAGAAAATATTGGTACATGGGGGAGGTAAGCTCGCAACCCAACTTGCCGAAAGGTTGGGGATTAAACAAACTCTTGTTGATGGCAGACGAATAACAGATCAGGAAACGTTGAAGGTAGTAATAATGGTGTATGCAGGATATATCAACAAGAGCATCGTTGCTCAATTACAATCGAATCATTGCAATGCTATTGGTTTGTGTGGCGCTGATGGCGATCTCATCCTTGCCCACAAGAGAAAGCATCCTGTGATTGATTACGGTTTTGTCGGGGATGTCGACGCTATAAACGTCGCGTTGCTAGGCAGCCTGCTAAAACGAAATCTTTCTGTGGTAGTTGCGTCAATTACACATGATCAGCAGGGACAGCTTCTAAACACCAATGCAGATACTATTGCCCAGGAAATTGCAAAAGCAATAAGCACGGAATTTGACGTCAATTTGATCTATTCTTTTGAGAAAACAGGAGTGCTTCTGGATGCAAACGATGAAACGACGGTAATTCCGACACTGAATCCTGCCCTATACCAACAACTGAAGGTAAAAGAAAAAATATTCGCTGGCATGATACCGAAACTTGACAATGCATTCACTGCATTGAATAGTGGAGTAAAAAAAGTGATCATTGGCAAAGCGGAAGAATTGAAGGAACTCGTCAATGGACAAACAGGAACAAATATTGTCAACAAGTAGCGATCAGATATCCTTACTGAAAGCTGAGGCCATTGGTTTACTGAAACAGCTGATCAGTATTCCTTCCTTTAGCAAGGAGGAAGATAACACGGCGGATCTTCTTGAACAATTCCTGGAAAAAAAAGGTGTCAAAACCCGGGTTCACCTAAACAACATCTGGGCGAGCAACAAATTTTTTGATGCAAGCAAACCAACCATCCTTCTTAATTCGCATCACGACACGGTAAGACCAAACAAAGGATATACACTCGATCCTTTTACGCCGATTGAAGCGAATGGCAAACTGTTTGGCCTTGGAAGCAATGATGCAGGAGGAGCCCTGGTGTCGTTGATCGCTACATTTCTTTATTATTATTCGGAGCCACGTCTGAAGTATAACTTAGTACTAGCGGCCACTGCTGAAGAGGAGATTTCGGGCAACGATGGTATCGAGTCCTTGCTGCCCCATTTGGGTAAAATTGATTCTGCTATTGTCGGCGAGCCCACCGAGATGCAGATGGCGGTTGCAGAAAAAGGATTGATGGTGCTTGATTGCCTGGCAACGGGTAAAGCAGGTCATGCTGCGAGAGAAGAAGGAGATAATTCAATCTACAAAGCGCTAAAAGATATTGAATGGTTGGAGGATTATCAGTTCCCAAAAATTTCGCCGTTGCTCGGACCGGTAAAGATGAGCGTGACGGTGATAGAAACGGAAAATAAAGCGCACAACATAGTTCCGTCTCAATGCAAATTTGTAGTTGACACAAGAGTGAATGAGTTGTATACCTTTGACGAGGTTCTCAAGATAATCCGCGAAAATGTAAAGAGCGAGATTCGACCCCGAAGCACACGACTTCGCTCGTCCTCCATCGCACTGGATCATCCATTGGTCAAAGCGGGATTGGAGTTGGGCAGGAACTATTATGGCTCGCCAACCACATCCGATAAAGCGCTAATGTTTTTTCCGGCACTGAAAATGGGACCGGGAGACTC
>AR_comb_assmDRAFT_10232996_pt1 | contig 12398 bp, 11 predicted proteins | sample ArasoioldDNA_FD_10543 | JGI IMG/M metagenome (IMG submission 10543) | reverse complement strand
TCGAAACCGCCGGAGAAGAATCCCCATGAAACCCCGGCATCATTCAGCAAGTCGCCGATGTTTCGTCCTCCCATGGTTGCCTGGTTGCCAGAGGGGGGAGAACACACGTCTCCGATCGGATCCGCATCCCCGATCAGCGTGAGAGATCCATTGCCACCATCGGTGAAGTTCCCGGTCCCATTCAGATATTTGATGACGCCGTTCGTCTGCCCTGAAACAAGATTGAGGGCGCCCGGAGTCGATGGACCGAAATTCGTGTCATAGGAGTTGTCACTCATCGCGTAATGCTGAGCGTAGTTCCAGAGCGCGGTAACGGTGTTGCCGTCGTAATATCCCATCACCAGAGCTGTGGATGCCACCTGACTGGGCGGAGTTCCGGGAGGAGGCCCGGGAGTTCCTGTGTTCAATGGAAACAGGTCCATGAGGCCGCTGTTGAAAGCCATCTGCTCGGGAGTGTAGTCGTGGTCTTGATCGGCAGTTGCAGCCTGCGAACGATCCAGTCGAAAAGGATTGCTGGCGCCCTTGCCATTGGCAGGGTTCAAGTTTGGATTATTCAGCAGCAGGGCATTGGAAAAGCCATTTATGGTTGGGGTGTTGGCAGCGGCCCGAAAATGGGGTTCGCCCGGCGGATTGGCCGCCGCTGGGTATGTGCCAAAGTAATGATCAAAAGAAACGTTCTCTTGAAATATGACGACCAGGTGTTTGATTGGCGTCTTGGTAGGGAAGTTGTTATTGACTGCTTGCGCAGGCACAGTTCCGGTTGCAACGAATGTGGCAACGGTAGCAGCAATCGCAGTCGATTTGCGAAGTAGGACAGCAAACGTTCGTTCCATGCAGCTCTCCAAGTCGGCTGAAGGGTGGTACCCGTTGGAGCGTGCCTATGCCAAGTTGACGCTAGCAACTTGCAGCAACGCTCCGAGCTATGGCGGGATTCTGCTGACCTATTGTTTCGCGTGGATCAATGGAATATTAAAAACCTGTTAAAACGATTGGCGGACGTAGATCGCTTCATGTGCAGAACGAAATGGGCAATTCCATAAGATGGCAACGGACGAGGAAGCACTCCGGGCAAACATCGCGCCCCCGTCAATCCGGAATGTGGGATTGGGTCGAGAAGCGCACATTGATCTTTCGAGACATAACACTCAAAGCATAGTGCAGACCCAATTCCTGTTGGCAGTATTCTCCCTCACTCAAGTGACGCTAATTCAGGTTTGCTTGGGGGGATCGAGCGTTCGAGACTTTCCGCTGGTGGCGAGCGCGATTTCTCCGAATAGGCCAACTCGGACTTGCAGCCGGCACAAAAGCAATATCTGGGGTCGCGGACTCTTCCTGAACTGCAAAGTCCGCCGGTGATCCTGCAATTCTCCAGGCGAACATAAGAAATGATCCGGCAGTGAGGTCGATGGCGGGTTCGACCGTGCTGTAAGACTGTTCATCGTCGCGATAGACCGCGCCATTTCCGTCGAATTGTCGAAAGACGTTTCCTCCGCCAGCAGGACATTTGCGCATGCCATCCAGCAGTCCTGTGGCAGTGAAGGAGTTCGGGCCTTCGACGAGGGCGCCGTTCAGTCTGGGTTGTTTGCCATCCAAGGAGCCCACGATGTTCGCCACTTGATGTTGCATGCAGTCAGGGAAGACTTCGCCATCACCAACGATGAAAGAACTGCCCCAGGCATTTGCGCCAAGGATATTACTCGCCCAGCGCCGAGAGAATTGGTCGGCGATCTCAGAGTGTGTGAGCAGTGCATATTCACGCGCTACCACGGAAAGACCAGCGCCATGAGTAGCCGTGTCGTACGTATCCCAGGGATACCCGAAGCCAAACGGATCGGAGATAGCCTGTGCCATCGCATGCTGCAGTTGGAGACGCAGGTCGCGCACCAAGTCAGGTTGTGAGACTTCCAAATCTTTGGGATGGCCGGCTGTCTTCATAGCCCGGATGAGTTCGAAATGGGCCAAGCCGCTCACGTCGTAGAGGTTGAGGGTATCGGAGGCATCGTTTGGTCCGGCGATGTACGCGTGAGCCCAGTGTGCAGCTCGGCGCAGATAAAAACGGGGATCGGTATGAGGAAGCGTCGACGGAAGTCGTCCGCCGGCAGACATCAATGCCAAAGAGAGTTGGGAGGCTCCCAACTCCATGTCGTCGCGCCATTCCGTTTCTCCGTAAAAGTCGAACGGGCCCACTGTTAACAAATCACCTTTCGGAGAAGTATTGGCGAGGTCGAAGATGTGCTCTGCCACCATCAAGCAATCATTTGCAAAGCCTGGTTGAGACACGCGAAAGACTTGGAAGCATTCCGCGAAGTCAGCGGCCAAGCGGCCAGCGAGGTTGGGACTGATCTTGGATCCGGCCGGCCCTGCGGCAAACGCGGGCCGATGTCGCAAGAATCGCAACGTAGGATCATTTTTGTCGAGCTTGTCATCCGCTTGTGGCAATCGCCAAAGATCATGATCGCTCAGAATGTCTGGATCATCCTCGAAACCAGTTCCGATGCCGACTTGGTAATAGAGGGTTTGCGTCTCGTCATTCCACATTTTTCGAAGCCATTCGAGGCCAAATCGCGCCTCCTGGGTGAAATTCGACGACCCTGCCTGAGCTCCCATCTGTTGTGGAAAGTCGCGGACACCGACTAGCATTAAGGCGACCGTGTAACTGTGAGTCTGAACGAACTTGAGGTAGTCGCCCGCATCCCACCAACCACCGGATGCGTCGATGAACTCGCCTGTCGGTTGCAACTCGCCTAGAATAAGGTCGTCCGAATCAAATTGAGGCGCTTTGAATACGGCAACGTGTTTGTCGTTGAGGTGGCCGGGCGCTACGCGCAGGGGCGTCCTGATGAAGTTCGCGCCGTCTCGTTCATTCTGGTAAAAGCTCAGGGCATTCCTGATGCCGCGCTTATACAGTTCATCGGGCGGCGCAACCGCAAAGCTCGGCGAAGTCGCTGAAAATGAACCGTCGACCTCGATGGTGTATGTTCCGGGATCGACGACCTTGAAGTCCAATGCATACACCTGAAATTTTCCCCACACGCCAAGTTTCGAAACAATACTGCCCGAATGGACAGCGACTCCGGCTTCGTCCGTCACACGAAAGCTGGCCCCCTTTTCCGGTGCGCGCGACATTAAGTATGCGCGGCTGTCAACTCCAGCTTCGTAACCTAGTTGATTGATACGCACAAATGCGGATTGCGCGCTGGCTGAGGTGGCCACAAGTAGCAACAATTGGAAAAGAGCAGTCATCCTTGCTCGCATTCGACTGGAACTTCTGCAGGAATGAATGTGCATGAGGTCTCTCTCAATGGGAGAAGCAGGACAATAGCGCGTCAGAATGCTGGTACGGCTGCCCTTGCATTGTCAAGCACGCTAGATATGTCCGCAAACTGTGCAATACGACCATGTCCTGTCGTACAAGAATCAACATTGAAGATGCGGATTTTCTGCGAAGTCTCTAGCTTTTGAATAAGGATGACGTCGAGATGTTTGAGAGCGAAGAAAAAAAGCGGAACGTTCTTGGGCTAGGTCATTGGTTGCTTCTAATGTGTCGGGTCGGAACAGGGGCGCGGGGCGGCGGCATTCGCCAGGAACTCATCCTTAGCAATTGCGTGCACCCCGCGGACCTTGCAATGAGAGCTGCCGTCTGCCCTCAGCTCGCTTTCGCGTCTCCGTCATTCTTTCGGAAAGCGGCTTCTCCGGCGTCGGACACCTGAACCCATTTCGGATCAGGCTGAGCCTCGGCGTCGTAGTTGTCATGCCAGTTCCACCACTTGTAAGGCGGGCTTTGAGGATAGCCCTCTGGCGAATCTTCCCAAATTTCCTGACGGCCGAGCGATGTGATGTCGAGATAGCTCCATATTGTCCCCATCGCCTCATCGCCGCGACTGTTGATGAAGTATGTGCGAAATACGCGTTCGCCGTCGCGGAGAAACACATTGTGGCCGTGCCATTCGTCCACGCCGAAGTCTGCGTCGAAGCTGTCGGTGATTGTGTACCACGGTATCTCCCAGCCCATCCGCTTCTTCAATCGGGCGATGTCCGCCTGCGGAGCGCGTGAGGCGTAGACGAGAGTGGTGTCGCGCGCATTCAAGTGCGCGAGGTGGGACACCTGATCGGCGCCTAAGGAGCAGCCGCGGCAGGCGTGATCGGGCCACCCAAATACCCCGGGCTCAAAAAAGGCGCGATAGACGATAAGCTGCTTGCGGTCTTCGAAAAGGTCGAGCAGGCTCCCCTTGCCCTTGGGCCCATCGAACTCGTATTTCTTTTCGACTGTCATCCACGGCATGCGTCGACGCTCGGCGGCCAGTGCATCTCGCGAGCGGGTGAAGGCCTTCTCCTTTACGAGGAGCTGTTCCCGCGCAGTTTCCCATTCTCGCTCCGACACGATTGGAGGTGTCTTCATCGCGGTATGCCCTTTCGGTTGCTCCTTATTTCTCTCGTTGCTTGCTGCCATCTCACTTCTCCTTTGATTTCTGGAATAGACCAAAATGATTCGCTGTGAAAAAGTTTCTGAACTTGCCGATGCACAGCAACAGAATTCCTCCGGTGGATCCGGCCCCGGCAACCATTACGGCCGTGCTTGCGATACATGCTGGGCACATCTGTTCCTCCAAAGTTGTAATTCGCTGGCATCGTCCGGCCGATGTCCAACATCGTCGGGCCACCGTCATTGCGATGCCTGAGTTCCGTCTCCGGTTGGGCACCTCCGGTCATACCTTTTGAGACAGTTGTTGTGTACTGCTCTCGATGCGACTTGGTGTTTCATTCTCATGCGCTATATTTAGCGCGGAGCATCGAGGGGGTGGGAGTGACAAGTGTGTCGGGATTTAGATGGACTCCCTGATAACAGGTGCAGGTCGCGCGCTCGCGGCGGGCGACCCTCTGGGAGCCTTGAAGCGAGTCGCGCTTCGCAACGACGCGCCGGCGCTTGCTCTTCGCGGCATCGCCATGGCACAGCTAAGCGATTTCTCGCGAGCGAAGGACCTCCTGCGGCGCGCGGCGCGCGCCTTCGGCCCAAGAGAGTCAGTCGCCCGGGCGAGATGCATCGTAGTCGAGGCTGAAATCGCGCTCGCCTCCCGCAACCTGAGCTGGCCTGCGAAAATGCTAGGCGTTGCGCGGGCCACCCTGGAAGCGCACGGCGACCGACTGAACGCCGGGTTTGCGCGCTATCTTGAAATACGGCGACTCCTGCTAATCGGGCACCTTGACGAAGCGGAGCGGCAGCTGGCGGACCTCGATCCAACCCTTTTTCCAGCCGCGCCGAGGACTTTCCACGAGCTGCTGTTTGCCGGAATCGCGATACGACGCTTGCGCATAAAAGAAGCGCGTGCAGCACTTGGCCGGGCGGAGCGTGCTGCGCACCAAGCTGGTATCCCTGGATTGATCGCGGAAGTTGAAACCGCATCTCACCTCCTGAACACGCCAGCAGCACGCCTGCTTGCGCGTGGCAAGGCACGCCCGCTGTTGCTCGAAGATGTTGAAGTACTGCTGGCGTCGAAAGCTATCGTCATAGACGCATGCCGCAACCTCGTGCGCCATGCAGAGATTCGAGTCTCCCTCGCGACGCGCCCGGTGTTGTTCGCGCTCGCACGCGCTCTCGGGGAAGCATGGCCCGGAGACGCACCCCGAGATGGACTTCTCGCCCAGGCGTTCGGGGCGAAGTTCGTCGACGAATCACATCGCGCGCGCTTGCGAGTGGAAATTGGACGTCTTCGGAGGAAGCTCCAGGACGTCGCCGATATCAGAGCGACGAAGCAGGGCTTTGCACTGGTTACGAAGCGGGGACGCGAGGTCGTCGTGCTCGCCCGGCCATTTGAAGAAGAACATGCGAATGTACTGGCGTTCCTTAGCGACGGTGAGTCATGGTCCAGTTCGGCCTTGGCGCTTGCTCTAGGGACTAGCCAGCGCACGGTCCAGCGAGCGCTGGATTCGCTTGCGTCAGAGGGCAAGGTGCAGTCGTTCGGCCGCGCGCGCTCGCGGCGTTGGATAACCCCGCCCGTACCGGGATTCACGCCCATTTTGTTACTCCCGGCTCCACTGCCGGGCGACTAGGATAGGCGCATGAACCGATCAAACGCTGAGATTGTCCGCGAGTATGGTCCCTTTCCAGGTGCCGAGCGAGTGCATGGGGTCACGTACGACGGTCAACGAATATGGTTTGCGTCGGGAGACAAGCTGAACGCATTCGATCCATCGAGCGGCAAAATACTGCGTTCGATCGAGGTTGCAGCTCATGCCGGAACTGCGTTTGACGGAAAATACCTGTTCCAGATCGCCGAGGATCGCATTCAGAAGATTGATCCGAAGAGTGGCCGAGTGTTGGCTACCATCCCCGCGCCAGGCAACGGGGGTGACTCGGGGATGGCTTGGGCCGAAGGGTCACTCTGGGTAGGCCACTACCGAAATCGAAAGATCTATCAGGTGGATCCGGAAACAGGCGCCGTGCTCCGCACCATCGAGTCCAACCGCTTTGTCACGGGAGTTACCTGGGTGGACCAAGAGCTTTGGCACGCTACCTGGGACGGCGAAGAAAGTGACTTGCGACGGGTCGATCCTAAGACAGGCGAAGTGTTAGAAAGGCTGGAGATGCCCAAGGGAGTCTACGTTTCAGGACTCGAGTCCGACGGTCATGATCAGTTTTTCTGTGGAGGAGGTCCGTCCGGAAAGATCAGGTCGGTGCGACGGCCTCGGCGCACGAGCAAGGGCGGGAAATCGTATCGCTTGACCCGCCGAAGAAGCAAGTAGTCGGAGCGTCTTTTACATCGTCAAAATTCCAAACAAAGCTCTTGACGGAGCCGAAACAGTCCACTTTTGAAGTTCCGCGCGGAGCCCGAAGAAGCACACGGTCCCCGGCCTCTCCAATCGGCTTCTATCTCCCCCTCGGTAATGCCTTGTCTGTCTGAAAGATACGGAAATTCCTAAGTTTTTGAGGAAGTTTTTAGCCCCCTCTGAGGACTCTTCAAGGCAACCCTCTTCAAGATTGCGGAGTTGAGAAAAGCCACCCTTGCATGTGCCGGGCAATCCTCAACAAAACGAATTCAAATGTGAGTGTCGAGCCAAGCGAAAAAACGACCGACACTCGCAGGTGCAGATCGTACTAGTTCAGCATAGGAGAATGTTTGATGTGCGGAATTGTCGGATTCTTTTCACGGCGGGCGGCCAACTCGGAAGTGGACTTGCGTCGAGCGACGCGCAGCCTCAGCCATCGCGGGCCGGATGGCCGAGGTCATTGGGTGTCGGACGATGGACGCGTCGCGCTGGGTCATGCTCGCCTCAGCATCATTGACCTGAGAACAGGTGACCAGCCGATCACAAGCGAAGATGGCAAGAAGCGGATCGTCGTGAACGGAGAGTTTTACGGATACGAGGCGATTCAGCGCGAACTAGAGGAGTCGGGACATCGTCTTCGCACCCGTTCGGATAGCGAAATTGCGCTTCACCTTTACGAGGAACTGGGCAGTCAATGCCTGCACCGGCTGCGCTGTGAATTCGCGCTGATCCTTTGGGACGAAACTACCCGCACTGTCTTTGCGGCACGAGACCGTTTTGGAATAAAGCCTCTGTTCTACGCCCTTCACAACGAAACTCTCTATTTGGCTTCGGAAGCAAAAGCGCTTTTTGCGGCTGGGGTGCCAGCAAATTGGGACACTGAGTCGGTTTTCCACAGTGTTGAGGGCGGGGGGCATTCAATGCGCACGCTTTTTGAGGGAGTGTTTCAGATTCCGCCCGGACACTACCTAATCGCGACCGACCGGCACATCGAGGTTCATCAATATTGGGATTTTGATTATCCGATTGCGGCCCATACCACACCGTGGCGAAGCGACGAAGATTATGCACTGGAGTTTCGGGAAGCCTTGGAAGAGGCGGTGAGGATTCGTCTGCGGGCGGATGTCCCGGTCGGCTGCTACCTCAGCGGAGGCCTGGATTCTTGCGCGGTGCTTGGCTTAGCGGCAAGACACTATGCGGGATCGATTCGCGCGTTCACTCTCACCTTCGATCGGGCTGAATACGACGAAGGCGAGATCGCAAGAGAAATGGCGGCGAAAGCCGGTGCAGAATTCTGCCCAATCCCGATCCGGAGGATGATCTCGCAGACCACTTTGCCGACGCAATCGCGTGCTCCGAAACCCTCTGCTTCAATGCGCACGGCGTCGCGAAATATCTTCTGAGCCGGGCGGTCAGAGACACGGGTTACAAAGTTGTCCTCACGGGTGAAGGATCAGATGAGATTCTGGGCGGCTACCCGCATTTTCGGCGCGACGTGCTGTTGCACAACGCACAAGGGCAAGATCCGGAAGTAGTTGCGACTCTTCTCAAGCAATTGAATGAAAGCAATGTGGTTTCTCGCGGATTGCTGTTGCCCGATGGCCCCCCAGGGCCACTGACGCGAGTGAAGAACCTGCTCGGATTCGTTCCTTCCTGGATGGAAGCCTTCTCAGCTCGCGCCTGGAAGATGAAGCGTTTGTTTTGTGAGGAATTCCTCAATCAATTTGAAGGCCGCGACGACTTTCAACCCTTGTTGAACAGTCTAGACGTCCGCGGTCAATTGGCTGGGCGGGATCCACTACATCAATCTTTGTACTTGTGGGCGAAGACGGTATTGCCCGGATACATCCTGACGATGCTCGGTGACCGTATGGAAATGGCCCACTCGATCGAAGGAAGAGTGCCCTTCCTCGATCACAAGGTCGTCGAGGTACTGCGCTCGCAGCCGGTAAACCAGAAGGTACGGGGCATGACGGAAAAATATGTGCTTCGGGAAGCGGCACGAGATGTCATCACGGATACGGTTTATCGTCGACAAAAGCATCCATTCCTGAGTCCGCCGGCAACCTTGAATCCCGACCAGCGGCTCAATGGTTTTGTCCAGGACACACTGCGCGGTCCAGTTCTTCGTTCAATTCCATTCTTTGATCAAACTCGAGTCGTGCGCCTGCTGGATAGTTTGCACTCCATGAGCGATGGGGCCCGCATTGCAAACGACCAGACATTGATGATGGTGGTGAGCATTTGTGTGCTTCAGGAGCGGTTTCACTTGGGCGAAGGCGAAACCGGAAAGGAGGGTGGATATGAAGCGCTGCTTACAGAGTGCTCTGGTTCTGCTGATCTTGCTGCCAACAGTTAGCCTTTCAGCGCAGGACGACGAACCCCAGCTTCAAGAGTTCGCGAGGCCGAGTGTTAGCGGAGCAGCTTTGGAACAAGGTTTTGCCGCCATGTACGACCTGAAATTTGAGGATGCAGATCTAGTCTTCCATCGATTCATCGCCGGAAATCCACGTGATCCGCTCGGCCCAGCAGCATTGGGTGCCAGCATGCTGTTCGCACTATTTGAGCAACACGACATCTTGCAAAGCGAGTTTTTCTCTTCGGAAGAGGGTTATGGAGCGCGGAAGCAGGTCGTCATTGACGAGAGTGCGCGAAAGCGGTTTAACGACGCGCTGAACACCGCCGAGGAACTAGCGAGAATAACTCTGGTACAGGATCCGTCGAATGAACATGCGTTGTTTGCGCTTACGCTTGTGTACGGTCTACGAGCGGATTTTGCGGCGTTGATTGAACATCGCGACTTCTGGGCATTGCGATTCTCCGACACCAGCAACGGCTGGGCACGCAAGCTGCTAGAGGTGTCGCCAGATTTTTGCGATGCCTACGTCGCTACCGGAGTACAGAAGTATTTGGTAGGCCTGAAACCAGCACCAGTTCGATGGATGCTCCAACTGGGTGGAATCAAGGGCGACCAGCGAAAGGGAATCGAAGAATTACAACTCGCGGCGGAGAAGGGTCGTTACCTATCTCCCTTTGCGCGCATTCTGCTGGCGGTCGCGCACCTACGGGTACAAGACCACGATCAAGCGTTCTCACTGCTTTCAGGGCTGCAGCGAGATTTTCCGCACAACCATTTGTTTGCCGAGGAGATGGCAAAGCTTCGCCCGCCAAACAATCCGCAGGTTTCTCGCTAACCTCCTCCGTAGAGTCGGTGGGTAGTTCCACAGTTTGCGACTCACCGACTCGCTCACCCCACGATGCGACCATACCGCCGTTCCGCGTTTCGGCCCAATATTTTAGGCGCGTTAGACTTCCGATCAACCGATTCGTGGTGCTAAACTTCCGCGCAATCTGAACGGTGGGGAACTCGCAACACCGCCGACGACCGCTGCTGTACTGAGCGCGTGAAAGGCGATGAAGTGTAGAGTTAGGCTTTCAGGCTAACGGGAACTTTCTCGACCCCTGCAAAAGCGTACTCTACGCCGCAACGGAAGCCGTTTTGGAAGCGTATCTCCTATGACTACTACGGCGCTCACGATCGACCAGGAAATTTGGCGGCCGAAATACAACCCGTGGTTGATTGCGGTTGTCGTGGCGATGGCCGCCTTTATGGAGGTCCTCGACACGAGTATCGCCAACGTGGCCCTTCCTTACATGGCAGGAAATTTGGGCGCGAGCAATGACCAGAGCACGTGGGTATTGACTTCTTATCTGGTCTCGAACGCGATCATCCTACCCATGACGGGCTGGATCGCAGGAGCAGTTGGTCGCAAGCGTTTCTTCATGGGCTGTCTCGGCATATTCACAATCAGTTCGCTGCTCTGTGGCTTAGCACCCAGTCTGGGCTTTCTCCTGCTCTTTCGAGTTCTGCAAGGGGCAGGTGGTGGCGGCTTACAACCAATGGCACAAGCCATTTTGGCCGACACTTTTCCGCCAGAAAAACGGGGACTCGCGTTTGCTCTATATGGAATCACCGCAGTCATGGCGCCGACAATTGGTCCAACTCTCGGAGGGTGGATCACGTTCAACTACTCCTGGCGATGGATTTTCTTTATCAATCTTCCAGTTGGAGTGATTACGTGGCTGCTGGTACGCCGATTCGTCGAGGACCCTCCGTATTTGCAGCGGCTCAGGGGAGCTGGAGTGAAGTTGGACTACATCGGAATTGCTCTTCTGACCGTCGGGATTGGCGCGTTGCAAATTCTGCTTGATAAGGGCCAGGAGGACGATTGGTTCGGATCGCACTTCATCGTTACGCTGGCCGTTGTTGCGGCCGTGTGTTTGATTTCACTGGTCCTCTGGGAGTGGTTCCACAAGGCTCCCATCATCGATGTTCGGATGTTCAAGAACTTCAACTTCGCGAGTGCAAGCCTGATGATGTTCATGCTCGGCATCCTGCTGTTCAGCAGCTTGGTTTTGATGCCTCAGTTTCTTCAGACGCTCCTGGGATATACGTCGGAATTGGCTGGATTTGCGCTATCCGCGGGGGGAATTGTGTTGCTGTTCGAAATGCCGATTATAGGTCAGCTCACAACCAAGGTTCAGGCTCGCCGCTTAATTGCGTTCGGTTGGTTAGCATTGGCACTCGCAATGTTTTATTCAACGAAGAGGATTGATCTGGAAATCAGCTTCAGTGCGGCGGTCTGGCTTCGCATTGCCCAAGTTATAGGCTTGGGCTTCCTCTTTGTACCCATCACGCTCGTTGCGTACATTGGGATCGCGCCAGAGAAGAACAACGCGGTTGCCGGCATCGTGAACTTCATGCGCAACATGGGAAGCAGTGTGGGGACTTCTTTGGTGACGACCCTGATCGCTCGTCGATCGCAAGTCCATCAACTCAGGCTCGTGGAGAAAACGAGCATCGATGGCAACGCTTTTTCGGCTGCAGTTCAAGGGTTAACGCAGCACCTTGCGAGCGGTGGACTCGGGAAGCATGAAGCACTCGAAAGCGCCTACGCCCGGATCTACCAATCGGTGCAGGCGCAGGCGGCGAGCCTTGCATACATCGACACGTTCCTGATTCTCGCTATTGCCGCAGCGGTCATGTTCTGCTTGAGTTTTGTTTTGAAGAAAAACGATCCGGGCGGCGGTGGGATGAGGGTAGCGGAATAACTAGCAGAGCACATCGCCGATCAGCGAACTACCGGGGCATGATTCGCGTGACCGTCCGGTGGCGCTGCTTTGGATCGTACGTCCCTAAGCTCCAGGAATTAGGGATGGGGTAGCAGGAGTGTGGCCGATGCTCGCGGGTTACACTTGATCGAGGTACTACGGAAAACGGTCGCATGATCAAGATCATCACCATTGAACGAGAGTATGGATCTGGCGGCGGAGAAATCGCTCAGCTCGTGGCAAGCCGTCTAGAGTGGAAACTCTGGGACCAGCGCCTGACAGAAGAAATCGCACGGTTGGCAAATTGCCCTAAGGCTGTGGTCGAGGCCCGCGAGGAGCGGAACGACCCGCTCTATTACCGGCTCTTCAAATCATTCCTTCGCGGAAGCTATGAGGGTAGCATCAACGCACCCAAACTCAACCTGGTCGATAGTGAGACGATACTGAGAATCACAAGGCGCGTGGTGGAACACGCCGCCGAAAAAGGGAATTGCGTGATCGTTGGTAGAGGGTCGCAACAG
>AR_comb_assmDRAFT_10039935_pt1 | contig 12400 bp, 10 predicted proteins | sample ArasoioldDNA_FD_10543 | JGI IMG/M metagenome (IMG submission 10543) | reverse complement strand
GGCGGAGCGGCGGGACCGTCGGGGGCTGGCTTCCCAGGTCCGGCAGGGCCACCGGCTGGCGCGCCGCCCGGCCTCGGAGGCCCAGGGCCCGGGATACCCGGTATGCCCGGAATGCCCCCGGGACCAGGATCCGCCGGACCGGGTGCCGGCGCCGGCGACCCGCGCAACTTCGGACCGCCGGGAATGGGTATGCCGGCGAGCGCGCCGCGATTCCCGTTGCGCATTACCGAAGTCATCGACGGCACCTCCAACACACTGGGCGTAATTGAGGCCGGCCCGCCAGTTCCGTGGTCCAAGCCGGCCGACATCGCTTATGACCCGAAACAGTCGATGCCGCCGCTCACCGGGCCGTTCGCAAACGTCCGCAACGTTGCGACGCTCGACGGAAGGACGCACGGTCTTCGTCCGAACCTCGACGAGAAGACGATGCGAAGGTTGATCGAGCCAAACGACGGCGGCGAACTACCCGAGGTGCGAAGCCTGCGCGCCCGGTTCGTGGCCGATGCCCAGGAAGAGAAGAAGGCACTGGCCCGGTTGCTGGAGGAGAACGACATTCTGATTGCCGCGATCGAACACCAGGCGGCCGAACACGCCAAGCTACTCAAATTCATGAACAAGTCGCCGCGCGATCTGGATCGGGCCGAGGAGGTGCAGGAGCAGCTGAAGACTTCGCTGGAGATCCTCCGGGTGCGAAATCAGAAGTACCGCGCCGAACTCGGCTTCACCCCGCGGCAAACGCTGCCGAAAGACCTCCCGGACGTGCGGTAGCGGCAGGGTCGCGAGTTGACGGGTGAGCGCAACAGCTGGCTGCATGACATAGTCAATCATCTCAACCGTCCGGTCCGTCCGCAGTCGCGAATGGACCGGACGTCACAAGCTCCCATCTCTGCGACGCAAAAATCGTCCGCGGCGGTTGCCGCCGGTTCGTCTCTCTGTCAAATTGGCCTCATCCACACATGTCACCTGACGCGAAAGGCCAGCCCATGACTGCCGCGGAAGTCCTCGCCGAGCTGAAGAAGCTCGGGAACCCAACCATCAAGAAGATCTTGATGAACCATAGCGCGAAGGAGCCGTTGTTCGGGGTCAAGGTCGAGGACATGAAGAAGATCCAGAAGCGTGTGAAGGTGGATCACGCGCTGGCGCTCGAACTCTTCGACAGCGGCGTCGGCGACGCCCAGTATCTGGCCGGGCTCATCGCCGACCCGCCGCAGATGACCAAGGCGCAGCTCCAGAAATGGGTGAAGAACGCAACGTGGGGGATGGTGGGCGAGTACACGATCCCGTGGGTTGCGTCGGAGTCGCGGTTTGGTGCTGAGCTGGCCCGCGAATGGATCGACTCGGCAAAAGAGGACATCGCCGCGTCCGGCTGGTCCACGTTCGCCAGCCTCGCGATGCTCAAGCCCGACTCGGAATTGGACCTTGTCGAGATGGAGAAGCTCCTGATGCGGGTTCAGAAGGAAATTCACACCGCTCCGAACCGCGTGCGATACGTGATGAACGGGTTCGTGATTGCGGTCGGGTCGGCGGTGGTCCCACTCGCGGCGAAGGCGAAGGCCGTGGCGAAAGCAGTCGGCAAGGTGTCGGTAGACATGGGAGGTACTGCGTGCAAGGTGCCGGACGCGGCGGAGTACATCGCCAAGATCGAAAAGGCCGGCAGGGCAGGTCGCAAACGAAAGTCAGCGCGGTGCTGACGAGTCGACCGCGACCACGGGGGTCGGTCAGAACAGGCGGGAGTACTCGATGGAACGTGCGCGGAATGAATTGTGTTGAGTTGGAAGTCCGAAGTGAAGGTAGGCTGTCCGAATCCGTCCATCGCCTTGGACTTTCATGCGCACTTCCCTCATCTGGCTCAGCGCCGTCTTCACCATCTTTTTTGCCGTTTCCTTTGCCTTCACGTTCTTTAACCGCAACGCGGTCATGCATCGGGCCGAGGACTTTGTCATCGACCGCACGAAGGCTTACGCCGACCCGCTGGTCGGGATTGCCGAACAAGGGATTCAAGTCCCAGGAATCGAGCGCGTCCTGGATCTCAGGATCATCGAGGAGATCCGACGCGAAGTGACCGAGTACCGCGACGATCCGCGAGCTTACATCGCAAAGCTGGTCGCGGATCAGCAGTTTCCGCTCGCCAAACCGGGCAACGAGGGGGACCTCAAGGCCAAGTTGTTGTCCTGGAAGAGCGAAATCCGCGCCTACTTTGAAACGACGCTGAACCGCCTGGTTTTAGACCTGCGCATCTTCCTCGGATCGAACCTGGTGGCCTCGCTCGTGGCCCTCGTCTGCGCCTGGCGCGGCCGACCCGACCGGCTGCCCCGCCTGCTGCTCGTGTGCGGCCTCTTGATCGCGAGCGTGCTCTTCTCGACCTACATGTACGTGGACAGCTTCTCGTATTTCAAGATCCTGTTCAACACTTACATGGGCTGGTGGTACCCAGCCGTTCTCGGGATTACCTTCCTCTCGCTCGTCGTTGAGCACGGCCCTGGGGAGACAAGTGCCGGGTCAAAAGTAAAAAGTCCCAGGTGAAGCCTGAGCGCTTCGCTCGGACTCTTTGCTTTTGGAATGACATGCACACCCCCCTCGCCGGCCTTCGTGTTCTCGACGCCTCGCGCGTGCTCGCAGGCCCGTTTTGCGGACAACTCCTCGGCGACCTCGGTGCCGAGATCCTCAAGCTCGAACGCCCGGGCCAGGGTGATGACACCCGCACGTGGGGCCCGCCGTTCTTCGGCGAGCAGATGTCCGCGTACTACCTGTGCGCCAATCGCAACAAACGAGCCTTCGCGCTGGACCTGGCGAAACCCGAAGGGCTCGGGATCTTCCACGATCTCCTCGATCAGTGTGACGTTTTGATCGAGAACTTCCGCAGCGACAGCGCCACGAAGATGGGCCTCGCGCCGAAGGAGTTGCTCGCCCGCCACCCGCGGCTCGTCGCCTGCTCGATCACGGGCTTCGGCCACACCGGGCCGATGCGCAATGAGCCCGGGTACGACCTCGCCATTCAGGCCATGAGCGGCCTCATGTCGGTGACCGGCCCGCCGGAGGGCCCGCCGTCGAAGGTCGGGGTCGCGATGGCGGACATTCTGACCGGTATGTATGGGGCCGTCGGCATCCTCGCTTGCTTGCGCGCCCGCGAGCAGTCTGGGCACGGCTATCACATCGACCTGGGTTTGCTCGACTGTGCCATTGCCGCCCAGATCAACCTCGCCCAGTCGTACTTGTTGACGGGCAAGGTTCCGCCGCGACCCGGCAACACGCACTTTCAGATCGTCCCGTATGCGCTGTTCCAGGCATCGGACGGGTGGATCGTCTTGAACGTCGGGAACGACAGCCAGTGGCAGCACTTCTGCACCGCGGCCGAGAGACCCGACCTGGCCGCGAATACGCGGTTCACAACCAACCCGCTCCGGGTGCGGCATCGCGACGAGTTGTTTCCAGTACTTGACGCTCTGTTTGCCACGCGCACCGTGGCCGGATGGTCAGCGCGGCTGGGCAAGGCGCGGGTCCCGCACGCCCCGGTCAACGACTATGCGGCCGTCTTTGCCAACGAGCAGGTCCTCGCGCGCGGAATGAAGGTCAAGGTCACCGACCCGTCCGGCAAGCCCGTGGACCTGATCGGCTCGCCGTTTCACCTGGCCGGGGCCGACCTTCCGGCACCGACGTTCCCACCTCAGTTGGGCGAGCACACGGACGCGGTGTTGCGGGAAGTTCTCGGGCTCGGTGCGGACCAACTGGCTCACCTTCGTGCAGCAGGGGTGGTGGCATAGCCGGCGTGGTGGATTCCAGCATGGGCGCGGTCAAGGTCGCCAATTCTTAGCGTGCTGCCGTCGCAGGTTCGGTACGTTCTCTGTGCTTTCCAACTCCAGCGGGCCCTCAAATTGAAATGCAATGCGATGGAATGCAGAGCAAAAGGAGGGGGTGGGGGACGTTGCCGCCCATCATTTGAGGGGTCACCCAGTCGGCCGACCGGAGAGTCCGGGCGAGTCGGGCGAACGTGTTCTACAGTTCGTGAAGTCCCCTGCCTGCGGCCGCGTTCGCCCGGCCATCGTCCCGTTTGCGCCACATGCTCGTTCCCAATACCACCGCAGACTTTCTCGCTGTGCTTCGCAAGAGCGGGCTGGTGGACGAGTCGCGCCTGGCAGAATTATTCCCGGATGCCGACAATCTGCCGCCCGATCCGCGCGCCTGCGCTCTCGGCCTGGTCAAGGGCGGCGTGCTGACCCAATATCAGGCCAAGATGCTCGTCAACGGGAAGTCGCGGGGCTTCTTCGTTGGGCCCTACGTGATTCACGGGCCGATCGGCCAGGGCGGGATGGGGGTCGTTTACCTGGCCCGCCACACCTCGCTGGGCCGTGATGTCGCCTTGAAGGTCCTGGCGAGCGGTCCGTCCCGGGACCAGCTGACCCTGAACCGCTTCCTCCGCGAAGCCCGGGCTTCCGCCGCGCTCGACCATCCGAACATTGTCCGGTTGTATGACATCGGCCAGTCGGGCGACATCCACTACCTCGTGATGGAGTTTGTGGAAGGCACGAACGTCCAGGCTATGGTGGAGCGCTCCGGCCCGCTGCCGTTCGGCCAAGCTGCAGATTACACCGCCCAGGCCGCCGCGGGCCTGCAACACGCGCACAGCCGGGGTATCGTTCACCGGGACGTCAAGCCCGGCAACCTGATGGTGACCGAGGGCGGCATCATCAAGATTCTCGACATGGGCCTGGCCCGGTCCGTCCGCGATCAAAAGGACCACCTGACCGAGTTGCACGGGCAGGAGGACATCACCGGCACGGCCGACTTTGTTTCCCCCGAGCACCTCCGCGGCGAAAAAGTGGATGAGCGCGGCGACATCTACAGTCTGGGCGTGACCCTGTTCTCCCTGTTGGTCGGTCGCCCGCCCTTCGTCGGTACCACGGCTCAGAAACTGGCGGCGCACGAATTCAAGGACCCCGCCGACCTGCGGACCGACCTCATCAGCCGGGCCCCACCTGGACTGGTCGACGTGGTCGTCAAGATGATGGCCAAGCGGAAAGAAGACCGCCACCAATCCGCCCAGGAAGTAATCACTGCGCTGGGCCCGTGGGTATCGCCCGCGCCCGTCGGGAACGCCGGCAAGGACCCAGTCCGCACCCGGAGTCTGAGCCCGACGCCGCCGAATCCCGGCGCGCGACCGCCGCGCCCGGCGGTCCCGACAGGGCGGAAAAAGTGGCTACTGATTGGCGGCGCCGTCGCAACGGTCGTCGTCATTGGCGGTCTGTCACTCGCGCTCGGCTCGGGCGGTAAGAACACGGCCAGCGCCCAGGACCCCGCCCCAGGTTCTGGCCCGACGACGACGTTCGCCCCGACCACCGGTCCGGTTCCAGTCGATTCACCCCCTGCCCTGCGAGCGCACGCGGGGAGTATCAACGACATGGTGTTCGGCAAGGACGGCCTTGTCGCGGCCGTGGATGGGACGGGGCAACTGATCTTCTGGAATGTGAACTCAAGCCAGCCGGTCCGATCGACCCCGGTTCGGCCCGGAAGTCGGCTCAACGCCTGCGCGGCGACCAAGGACGGGCAATTCCTGGTCGTAGCGGGCGACCAGATGCCCGTCCTGGTACTCGACTGGGCCACCGGCCAGACGGTCCACGCATACCCGGGTCACGCCAATACGACGTGGGGCGTGGCGATCTCGCCGTCCGGCCGCGACCTGTTGACCTGCGGGACCGATGGGGTGGTATTGCATCGTGAGCTGAGCACGGGAAGGGAGATCCGCCGGTTTCAATTCGAGGCCACACTGGTGTGGTCCGTTGCCTTCTCGCCCGACGGCGCGAAAATGGCCGCCGCGTGCGGCATCGGGCCGACCGATGACGAGTCCTATCAAATTCGAGTCTGGGAAACGTCGACCGGCAAGGAATTGCACCGTCTGATCGGCCACACGCGCGACGTCCGCTGGCTGGCGTTCCACCCGGACGGGTGGTCGCTGGCGTCGGCCGGTTTCGACGGCACGGTCCGCTTGTGGGACCTCACCCTCGGCAAGGAAATCCGCAACATACCGGCCCACAGCGGCTTCGCCGAGCGCGTGTTCTTTCTGCCGGACGGTAAGCGCCTCGTCTCCTGTGGCGGGCCGCTCGCGAACAGCGCCAACCCCGGCGAGGGCGGCGCCATCAAGGTCTGGGACGCCGCGACCGGTGAGGAAATCCGCGCCTGGCGGGGCGACGCAGCGACGGGCATCATTTCCCTGGCCCTCTCCCGCGACGGAGCCGCAGCCGCCACCGGCAGCCGGGACAAGATCGTTCGGGTCTGGCGGCTGAACTGACTTCGCACAGCGGTTACACTTTCGATCAACACGCCACGACTTCCACGTCTGCCAATCGACATTCTGTGGCTACCCCTTCGGTGTGGCTGACCGCTATCCTGGATGTGATGTTCCTGGAGTTGCTCTACACCTGGCTGGTCGTCCGCCTGGGGGTCAGCCTGGCGCTCGGCGCACGGGCGGCGAATCGGCTCCGGCATGACGAGACCTCGCGCCGAGCATTTGCCTGGGTCGGGCGGTTGCACGTCATCGGTGCCGGTGTCACCTGGCTTCTGGAGGCGCTCGTCCGCGTCGAGGACCGGGCAATCGCCGGCCTGCTCCCCAAGCTGCTCGCGCTCCCCATCATGCTCTTGTGGACGTGCTGGGTACCGGGGGTGGATGCACTTGCGTTCGGCGCCGTTACGGCCGTGGCCGCGATTCTTTTGGTTCGCCGCCGCCTGGCCCGGTACCGCGACGAGTTGATCCTCGGCGAACCCGATCAGCGAGTGCGGGCGGCGCAGGCGTGCGAGTTTCTCGGCCGGCTGGCGGAGCCGGCCCTTGCCGAATTGGTTGAGGTGACTTCGGACCCGGACACCGAACTGCGCTACCGGGCGGTGCGGGCGATTGGGGCGGTGCGGCCGCGCGACCCTGCCGCGGTTGCTGACACGCTGCGCCGGGCGCTGCGGGACTCCGACCAGCGTGTGCGAATGGCCGCGGGCTGTGCCCTGACGACTCTGGGCGCGGCCGACCCGTCCGCGGTACTTCCAGAAATCGAGGCGGCCCTGCGTTCTGCCGACGAAGACTTGCAGGCTCTTGGGGTCCGGGCAACGGAGGCACTCGGCGTCGATGCCGTGCCGCTGGTTGATCTGTTGGCCGGGCTGGCCGGCCACTGGAAGCTCGGTCAACGAGCCATCCAGGCCCTGCGGACGATCGGCGAACCGGCCATTCCCGTGCTGACCCGGTTGTCGGAACACGCGGACCCAGCCATCCAACAGGCCGCTATTGGCGCACTGGGGCATATCGAATTGGAGGGTGAAGAGCGGGCCGCGGCACTCGAGAACATTCGGATTCTCAAGTCGAACGATGACGAGTAGTCGGGCCACCTCGCGGACCCCATCCCGCTTTTGAATGCACCGATCGGGTCGGCATTCACGCGCAACTCGCATGCGGGTAAATTTGAGAGGGTCGAACCCGAACCCGACGAGTGACAGGCGCCTCATGTTCCTCAGCCGCATCGCCTCGGTTGTGGTGGCCGCAGTTTATCTGGTCGCGGCGATCATGCTGCGCGGCTCGAACCCGGAAATCCTGATCGCCTGCATCGGCATCACCTTGTTGCCGCTGCCGTTCATCTGGTTTCCGGAGATGGGCAACTACGTCGGCCCGACGCTCATTCGGTCGATCAATCAGCCCACGCCGGGGCTGGCCATCGCGGTTGCCGGGTGGGTAATCCTCGCGGTCGTTCCGCTGTTAGTGCTCGTCTTGACGGCGTAGCAAGTGGAGGCAGAGCCCGCGTGCCCCAGCGACATCGCGAAGAACTGCGCTCGTCACTCCACCTTGCTCGTGACCACCTCCAGAATCTTCTGCTCGCGCATTGCCAGCCAGTCGCCTTGAACAGTGAGCATGCGTCGGTACACAAAGCACACGATCGCCAGCATGGCGAGGGATAGCACGAGAGAGATTGGCAGTCCGCGGACTTCCGTCGTTTCCTCGACCAGCACTTGCACCCCGAGTGGCATCAGTACCGGCACCATCACGAGCGGGAAGACAAACAAGAAGGCGAGCTGACCCAGGATCGGCCCCATCTTCACCTGGGCCGGCTGCATCGACCCGGCGGCCATCGGGATCGGGAAGAGGATCGAAAGCGTATTCGCCATGAGACAGAACAACATGAACATCGATAGCAGTTGCGCCAGTGCCGCCGGGTAATGATCAATCCGCATTGGGTACACGACGCCGACCAGCAGCAACGCGAAGACGCCAAACCCGAGAACCAGAGGCGCGACGGCCAGGTTCTTGCCGAAGAGGATGTCGCGTCGTGGGGCCGGGGAGAGAACGTAGGCTCGGAAGCCGGTACGGTCGTAGCCAAACTGGTTGCCGACCAGTTGCACGGAGATGACGAGGATCATGATTGCCGAGCCGATGGCAATCAGCGGGCGGAGGCCAGCGGGCGGCGCTTCGTCGAGCCGCAGCACGAGCCCGCCGAACACGACGACCATGATGATGGGGGCAATGAACATCATCTTCGCTTCCGGAGCGCGAGTCAGCGACCGGAACGCGGTCATGGCCACCGCGGAGGCGTGCTCGGACACCCATGGGATCGTTCGCTCCACCAGCGGGACCTTTCGCGGGTCGGCCGTCGACTTCGGCTTGTCGGCCGCTCGCTTGGCCGGCGCGCTGCCCGAGGTGAACTGCCCGGTGTAAAGTCGGACGGTCGTCCGGTAGGCCCGCCGCAGGCTGAACACACCGATCAGAGACAGCCCCAGGAAGCCAAGCAGCATCGGCAAGAACTCGTTGTCCGGCAGTGCCGCGACGCCGAGTGGGAACCAGCCGATCGGCAGGATAGCATTGACGACGCGGGCGATGCGCTCGAGTTCGGCCAGTTGACGCTCGGTGGCCTGCTTCCGTTCCGCCTGATTCTGTTCGACGAGTTGCTTGGACCGCTGCTGGAATTCCTCCGGGGTCATCTTCTTGGCCGCGAAATCGCGCTGCAATTCGGCCTGCTGATCCTGAAGGCGCTTGTACGACTGTTCGGCGCCCTCCCATGGCCGGAACACGTTGATCAATTGCGGCGCCTGCAACATGAGGATGATGGTGAACGTCGCGATGAAGAGCACGGTTCGCCGCCGCCGCTTGTTGGTCATCAGCGACGCCAGCCAGCCCTGGAACTGGTAGGTCACCGCGGTAATCGCCAGGACGAACGCGGCCAACAAGGGGAGCGCGAGCAACGTGGACGGGCTTATGGAAATTGACTGACCCAGGATAAGCCCGATCATTCCCGGCACGAACGCGATCAGCGTCAAGCTCGACAGCGAGCTGAGGTAGTTGACGAGGAACGCCCCCGAAGGCGAGACCGGCAGGTGGAGGATCTTGTCGAGCGCCAGCCCTTCGGCGCGCTGCAACTCGATCAAGAGGCCAATCATCCAGAAGAACAGGAACACCAGGACGATGCCGTCCCAAACGTACAGTCGCACGACCGGCGGCGCGTGCGGCATTGCGAAGAGGCCGACCAGGAGGCCGGTAACGAACAGGCCCGCGGACGCGACGATCGCCAGGACCGCGTAGATGAAGAAGAAGACGGCATTGACCGTGCCGGCCTTCCGGAACTGGTTGTAGCGGAGCCGCCAGCGGAGCCAGAGAAACGCGCGCAGGTGTTCGAGGTTCACGTCGCCGCCTCGAGCCAGCTAATGGTCGGTGCCTCGATCGCCTCCGCCCCGGCGAGCTGGATGAATCGGTTCTCCAAAGTGTCCCCGTGGCGAATCTTTTCCATGGACGCCTGCTCGACCAGCGCGCCCTTCACAATGATCCCGACGTGCGTGCAGAGCTTCTCGACGATCTCCAGCACGTGCGAGGTCAGGAAGACCGTCGATCCGCGAGCGACATAACCGGCGAGCAGGTCGCGAATGACTCGCGAAGTGATCGCATCCACCCCCTCGAATGGCTCGTCCAGAAACAGCAGGTCCGGGTTCGGAAGCAGCGCCGCTGCCAGGGCGAGCTTCTTCTTCATTCCGTGCGAGTACTCGAGCGTGAGTTTCTTCTCTTCATCGGCGAGCCCGAGCAGGTTCAGCAGTTCGTCCGCGCGCTGGCGGATTGTTTCCCGCGGCAACAGGTGCATGCGGCCGACGAAGGTCAGGTATTCGCGGGCCGTGAGGTTGTCGAACAGCGACAGATTCTCGGCGATGACGCCGACGTGCCGCTTGGCGTCGAGCGACTGTTTCGCGTCGAGCATATCTCGGCCGAGGACCGCGATGTCGCCGTCGGTCGGGGCGAGCAAGCCGGTGAGCATCTTGATGGTGGTGGACTTGCCGGCCCCGTTCGGCCCGAGGAATCCGTAGAACGTGCCGCTGTCGACGCGAAGGTCGATGCTATCAACCGCGGTAAAGTCGCCGAATCGTCGAGTCAGCCCGCGGGTCTCGATGGCGAGGGTCATAGGGCGTCCCGAACCAGCAAATGGACAGGATTAACAGGATCAACCGGATTCAGGAAGACTATTGGGCATTTCGCTCCTGAATCCTCTTTATCCTGTCAATCCTGTCTGATTTGTCCCCGGTTTCGGCCATTCTGCCGAACATCACTTGCCCAGTGTCTCCTTGAACAAGTCCTGCATCTGCTGCCAGGACTTCTTGTCCGCGGCCTCGTTGTAGGCCATCCCCTTGATCTCCTTCTTGTCCGCCTCGGGGACGGTGAAGCTGTGGACCGCGCCGGGGTAGGCCTCAAAGTGGTACTTCGTCCCGGCCTTGTCGAGGGCCGCCTTGAACTTGTCAATCGACTCCTTCGATACGAAGGCGTCGTCCGCCCCGTGGCAGATCAGGAGCTTCGCCTTGATCGACTTGGCTTGCTCGTCGGTCGGTGTCGGAAGCGCGGCGTGGAACGTGGTCACCGCCTTGAGCGGCGCCCCAGTGTAGGCCAGGGTCAAGGCGGTTGACCCGCCGAAGCAGTAGCCGATCGCGGCCAGCTTGTCCCCGTCCACGTTCTCCTGCGATTGGAGGACTTTGAGGGCGGCCTGCGCCCGGCCCTGCCAGAGCTTCGCGTTCATCCGCACCTCCTGGGCCATCTTGCCCGCTTCCTTGGGGTGCTCGGTTATCTTCCCTTCACCGTACATGTCGGCGGCAAATGCGACATAGCCCATCTCCGCGAGCATCGTCGCCCGCTTCTTGGCGTACTCGTTGAGCCCCCACCACTCGTGGAACACCAGGACGCCGGGCCGCTTGCCGGTACCGGCATCGTCAAAGACCAGTAAGCCCTTGAGCTTGGTTCCATCGTGGTCGTACTCGATCTCCTTGGTTTTCACGGCCGCGGCGGCGGTTCCGGCGGCGAAAAACAGGGCAAAAAGTCCGATCGCCCTACGCATGATGAGCCTCCTAGTAAGTGACAGCCCTATGTATAGGCGCTCCCCCCACGGTCAGTCGTGGGCTCGCCGATCCGGCCACCCGGCTCGTACTCTGTTTTTGACCCGTTTCCTTTCCGAGACCCGCCATGATTACCTACGACCCCAAGGCATGGATACAGGTCACGTTCTCGCGCGAAGGGACCGTGATGTCCCGCGTGCTCGGCCGTGTCTTGCTGATCGCCGGCCTGGCGGCCGTCATCTGGATCGTTGCCGACCAGTGGTCGGTAGCGAAAGACGCCTTCAAGCCGTTCAAGCCGCTCGGCCACACGCTGATTGGCGTCGCCCTCGGCCTCTTGATCGTGTTCCGCAATAACTGTTCCTACGACCGCTACTGGGAGGGGCGGAAGTTGTGGAGCGTGATCATCAATTCATCGCGCAACCTGACTCGTGCGGCCACCTCATTTGTCGGCGACACGCGCGACCTTGCCAGGTTGATCGCTGGGTTCACCTTGGCCCTCAAGCAGCACCTCCGCTACAACCAGGACCTGACCGAGGTGAAAGCCTATGTCCCGCTCGACATCGTCGAGAAGGCGGCGGCCACGGCCAACCCGCCGTTGTACCTGGCCTTGCAAATGAGCCAGTGGATCAAGGCCCGACTTCGCGACGGCCAGCTTGACTCGATCATGGCGGAATCATTCGACCAACTCGTGCGGGCCATGGTCGATAGTGCCGGCGGGTGCGAACGGATCCTCAAGACGCCCATCCCGTTCGCATACGCGGTGCACATCAAGCAGTTGCTTCTGATTTACCTCTTCACCCTTCCATTCGCACTGGTGACCGACATGGGTTGGGTATCGATCCCAACCGCGGCGATCATCGCGTTCGGCATGCTGGGTATTGAAGAGGTCGGCGTGGAAATCGAGGACCCGTTCGGCGACGACCCGAACGATCTCCCGATCGAGACGATTTGCTCGGTCATCGAACGGGACACGAAGGCGATGGCGGAGGCGGCTTAAGGGCCAGTGGTGCGGTGGTGAGGTAGTGGGGTGGTAAAAAAACACTCACCACCTCGCCACCCCACCCCCCCCCACCGT